>Ga0079224_100000190_pt1 | contig 52139 bp, 47 predicted proteins | sample Stecom2015_FD_80414 | JGI IMG/M metagenome (GOLD analysis project Ga0079224, IMG submission 80414) | Agricultural soil microbial communities from Utah to study Nitrogen management - Steer compost 2015 | ecosystem: Environmental > Terrestrial > Soil > Agricultural land | place: USA: Utah... | reverse complement strand
TTGTGCATTTTTGAAACTCAATTTGCCGACCAAAGAGATTGCCCGAAACAAAAATATAGAACCCAGAACGGTTCAAAATAAAAAATACCTCATCAGAAAAAAACTCAATATCCCAAAAGAAACCGATATTTACCATTGGTTCAATGATTTTTAAATAATTGTTTTTCAGTTTTTTGTAAAATAAATTAACCGCCCGTGTAGATTTTGTGTAGCTGTTTTTTTTGTATTTGCTTGGATTAAAAATAAGTTTGAGCCATTACAATTAAAAAACACAAAAATGAGGAAACATTTATTTTATTGGTTATGGGTATTCTTACCTGTACTTAGTTTTTCACAGGATATTCCGGAAATAGATTGGTCGGAGGTTTATGGAGGGAGCGCCCAAGATTCATTTGCCGACATACAAGCCACAGATGATGGATATATAATGATTGGTTCAACAAATTCTTTTGAATTGATTGATAATCCCAATAATGAAAATGATTTTGACGTTTGGGTAATAAAAACTGATTCAAATGGAGAAGTGGAATGGAAAAGAACCTATGGTGGAACAAATAGTGAGGGTGCCATAGCAATAAGAAAGGTATCTGATGGTTATGTATTTGCGGCAAATACTCATTCAGATGATGGTGATGTTCCGGGAAATTATGGAGATGTCAATAACCATAATACTGCTCGTGATATATGGATTGTTAAAATAGATTTTAATGGAGATATTATATGGTCTAAAAATTTTGGAGGACCACTTTTTGATACTGTTTTTTCTTTGGAGACAACCCCTGATGAAGGGTTTGTAGTAGGTGGTGTTATTCGATTTAGCTATTTCTCCGAATATTCATTTTCCGGTTTAGCTGGATATATATTAAAGCTTGATTCTTCTGGAAATATCGAATGGCAAAAACCTTATGGAGGTTCAGCCAAAAGTGAAATTAGTTACGTAAAACCCTTATCAGATGGTGGATACATCTTCTTAGGAATTTCTGAAGCTGCTGATGGAGATTTACCTGCTAATAATGGATCCGATGATATATGGGTTGGAAAGATTGATAATGATGGTAATTTAGTATGGTCTAAAAATTTTGGGGGAAGCAGTATGGACTATGTGCCTTATGGATCTGGAATTGAATTAACAAATGATGGTGGATTTTTAATAAGTGCAACTACGACGTCCAATGATGGTGACGTTACTGAAAGTTTAGATTTGTTTCCAGGTATGGGTGACATTTGGGTTATTAAATTAAATAATCTAGGAGAATTAGTATGGGAAAAATCATTTGGAGGCGAGGCACCTGATGGTGCTTATGAAATAAGGAAAACTGTACAAGACAATGAATATATTATTGTAGGATATACTTTTCCAACTTTTGACGATTTAATTAATAACAATTCAAATTTATTATTAACCAAAATAGATAATGAAGGAAATACAATTTGGTCAAGCGACTTTGGTGGTAGCTTTATGGAGGCCTATTCTTTAACTGGAATATCTATTATTACAAACTCAAGACTTTTATTAGACAGTACTACAAATCAATATACAATAGCTTGTACTACAGCATCTAATGATGGCGATGTTCCTAATACTAATTTAGGTTTCGAGAATTTTTGGGCATTCAAACTTGCTCCCGACTGTATAATTCCGACAATAGAGAGTACAACAACACAAACAATCTGTGCAGGAGAAACTGCCCAGCTTTCTGTCACTACAGAGGGTCAGACTATCAACTGGTATGATGCTGTTGATGCAGAAACACCGGTCTTTACAGGAAATGATTTCATCACTCCTGAATTGACGGAGACCACTTCCTATTGGGTGGAAGTTGCCAATTGGGGCTGTATATCAGAAAGAGAGGAAGTAATCGTAACCGTTAACCCGCTACCGGAATTAACCATAGAAAACTTAGAAGTGGAAATATGTACAGATAATGAAGCTCATCTCTATGCTTTTTCTGAAGGCAATGTGATTTTCTGGTATGCTAACGAGGACGATACAGAATACCTGTACCACGGGAACAACTTCATAATAGAAGATTTGGAGGTGGGAATCCATAATTACTGGATAGAAGCTTTTAATTTGCAGAGCGGATGTAAATCCACAAGAACGGAGGTAACCATAACTGTAAATCCTGCTCCTGAAGCACCAATTGTGATTGAAATCTATATAGCAGAAGAAGGACAGACTTTAGCAGATCTGGAAGAAGATATAGAAGCAGAGGGCGAACTTATATGGTATGCAGATGAATTCCTTACCGTTGAACTACCAAATACGACACCTGTAGAAGACCATACAGTCTATTTTGTAACACAGCTCGTTAACGGATGTGAGAGTGAAGCAGCAGTTGTGGAAACAGAATTTTTAGGTATACCAGATTTCCGCGAAGATTTGTTTGCATACTATCCCAATCCGGTAAAAGATCTGTTAAATTTCAAAGGAAAAGAAATAGTGAGATCGGTTCAGATTTACGATCTAAGCGGTAAATTAATGCTAAGTCAAAACTCAAGTGCGATTTCAAGCATTAATTTATCATTTCTTCCAAAAGGAACTTATTTGGTAAAAGCACAGACAGAAAAAGAAGTGAAAATATTTAAAATAGTGAAGAACTGATATTAATTAATCTTGTCAAGGTTTGAAACCTCGACAAGATTCTTTCATTTCCAGTAATCTTCGAATTTCGTCAAATGATATACAAACACATGAAGAAATTTCACAGCATATTATTTTATCTTCTTACCATAGTTAGTCTACACGCCCAGCTCGAAACCGCACACTGGTATTTTGGTCATAATGCCGGACTGGATTTTACTTCTGGTTCTCCGGTAGCGGTTACGGATGGGATGTTGGATACCAAAGAAGGCTGTGCCAGTATATCGGACGAATGTGGCAACCTACTTTTTTATACAGATGGGGTAACCGTATACGACCGAAACCACAATGTGATGCCCAATGGTACGGGTTTATATGGACACGATTCTAGCACACAATCGGCTATTATAGTACCTAAGTCCGGTAGTGCATATTTGTATTATATTTTTACAGTCGATGAAACCGGAGCAGTACCACATAAAGGGCTTCGGTATTCTTTGGTAGATATGTCTTTGAATAGTGGAAATGGGGATATCGTTTCCGGAGAAAAAAATATTTTACTATGGATTGATGGTCAAACAAGGGTAGCAGAAAAATTAGCAGCAATACCAAATGCTGATTATACGGGTTATTGGGTTGTTACTCATTATAAGGACACTTTTTATGCATTTGAGGTAGATGAAAATGGTGTTAATTCAGATTATGTAGAATCAGAGGTGGGAATATCAGTTTATTGGCCTCCTTTTTCAACTGATGCTGGGATTGGTTATTTAAAATCATCTCCGGATGGAACAAAGTTAGCAGTAGGACACATTACAATACAGAGTGGGATATTTACTTCTTGTGACGGGGGGTTAGCAATTTATGATTTTGATAGAGAGTCAGGCGTAGTTAATAACGAAAAAGTAATTTATAATTCTATAGAAACAGGTATAAACAGAGCTTATTATGGTGTGGAATTTTCTCCAAATGGAAATATACTATATGCAGCTTTTGCAAATATCCAAAATTCATTAGATGCTTACACAGTGCAGTACGATCTAAATTCCGAACAAATAACTGAATCAGAAAAAGTTATAAATATAAGAAGTGAAGTTGGTTTAGGAGGAGCTCTACAGTTAGCACTAGATAAAAAAATATATCAAGCAAGTTTTGGAAGTTCTCATTTATCAGTAATTGCTCAACCAAATATCATATTAAACCCGGATACAGGAAGTGACCCTTCTTACATTCAAGATTATATTGATTTAAATGGAAGAACTTCAGCACATGGCCTCCCCCCCTTCATCCACTTCCGTACCCGCATCTTACTTTCTGCTCAGCAAGAAGAAATTTATGAGCTTACCAATCAAAGAGAGTTTTGTCTGGGAGAAAGTTTTTTATTTGAGTTTACGGGTTGTATGGATAAGGTGTCAGCTGTTCATTGGGATTTCGGGGACGGCAACACTTCCACAGATTTCAATCCGGAATATATCTATGCTTCACCGGGTACATACACGGTCAATCTGGAAATCACGGTTTTAGGAAACGTCTATACCGCAGAAACAGAAATCACCATCAATCCTTTACCGGATGTGCAAAATGCAGAATTAGAAAAATGTGCTTTAGAAGAAAATATGGAATTTGATTTAACGGAATCCTACCCACAAATCAATCCTGACGAAGAAGTTGTTTCGTATAGTTTTCATCTTTCAGAAGAAGATGCCGAAAACAATGAAGATCCTCAGCCACTTAATTACTCTACCGAATCATCCACTACACTTTGGGTTCGTGTAGAAAACGAATGGGGATGTGTCAGCATCGTTCAGTTAGAATTAATTGTAAACACAATACCCGAATTAGACGTTACCACACCTGTAGAAATCTGTACAGGTGCTACTGCTATCTTAGAAGTAACGACTGACCCACTCAACACGGTCAACTGGTACGATACAGAAACAGGAACGACCCCTATTTCACATGATAACCCATTCACCACCCCTGAACTCACCGAAACCACAAGCTACTGGGTAGAAGTGGTAAACCCGGAGGGCTGCCCGAGTGAACGACAGGAAATCACAGTCCAAATCACGGATTCTCCTTCCATTACGATAGAACCCACAGTAGAAATTTGCTACGGAACTTCGGCAACGCTGACCGCTCAGACCAATGCAGAAACGGTGAACTGGTACGAGAACGAAACAGACACAACGCCTGTTTTCACAGGAAATCCCTTTATCACTCCAGAGCTGACGACCAATACAACCTATTGGGTCGAGGCATCAGGCGGTATCGGTTGTACAAGCGAACGAATACCGGTAGAAATAGAAATCGTACCGATTCCCGAACTTACCATTCCAACGATTCCCGGGATTTGCTCAGGTGAAAGCATTACCCTCACTATCACTACGACAGGAGAAACAGTTAACTGGTACTATGAGGAAAATGAAGCAACCCCCTTCCACACCGGAACAGACTACACCACAGAGTCACTCAATAACTCAACAACTTATTGGATAGAAGCCGTTGACGGAAACTGTGTGTCGGAAAGAGAACCGTTTACAGTAACGGTCAATCCCCTTCCCACGATAGAAGCCGGGACATCAGATCCGGTTTGCGAAGGAAATCCGGCTGAATTAAGTGTAATTACCAACGGAATAATTGTGAATTGGTATGATGAGAATAATGTATTGGTTTTCAACGGAAATCCATTCATTACTCCGCCACTCAATAACTCCACCACTTACTATGCGGAAGCAGTCAGTGAAGAAACCTGTATATCAGAACGAATTGAAATCATCGCAACCGTAACCGATGAAATCATTCCCCAATTTGATTTCGAATTCAATTATTGTCTGAATGAAACACCCGAAAATCTTCCGGAAGAATCCAATAACGGAGTAGCAGGAACATGGACACCTGCAACCATAGACACAAGCTCAACCGGAACACAAACCTATACATTCACACCAAACGAAAGTTGCGCAGAAACCATTCAGATAGAAATCACCATAAGTGAAATAATCATTCCTGTATTTGCAGACTTACCTCAAAGCTATTGTGTCAATGCACCGGCAGAACAACTGCCAACGACATCGGACAACGGCGTTCAGGGTACCTGGTTCCCAGCGCAAATCGACACTTCCATTCAGGGAGAAACTGTTTATACTTTCACGCCAAACGCAGGACAATGCGGAGAAGAATATCAAATGACCGTTACGGTCTATCCGCACCCGGAAATGGAACTGGAAGAAGACATTGTGATTTGTGAAGGAGATAGTTTCACATACTTAGCACCGGAAGGATTTGACAGCTACGTATGGAAGAACCAACAGGGAGAAATCATCAGTGAAACACAAGAAGCCACCTTCACAGAAGAAGGCATCTACACACTGACAGTAGTCATCAACGAAATCCCATGTCCGCTGAGTAGGGACATAGAAGTAAGTTTTTCATCCACACCGGTCATCACAGAAATAAAATCAACGGAATCAACTCTCACGGTTTATGCAACAGGAGACGGACCGTTTGAATACAGCTTGGACAATGTATTCTGGCAATCCAGCAATACCTTCCACAACCTGCAACCGGGCATCTACTTCGTTTACGTACGAGACAAAAAAGGCTGTGGAACAGCAGCCAAGCAGGGAGCGATTATGGGCGTACCTAACTTCATCTCCCCAAATGGAGATGGCAAAAACGACACCTGGAAGATACGTGCATTGGAAGCCTTCCCGAACACGAGACTACAAATCTTTGACCGCTACGGGAAAATGTTTGTAGACAGGATACTGAACGGAGACTTTGAATGGAACGGAAAATACAACGGAGAACCGTTACCATCGGGAAGCTACTGGTACATCATTAAATTAGAATCTGGAGAAAAATTATCAGGACATATTAATATAAGGAATTACTAATAGCTGATAAGATAAAACTACCGGTAGTTAATTAATAGCAAACTCCTCATGATTGCCGGCAGTTTTTATCGGAATATATAAAAGCGAACCTATGCAAATTCAACTACAAATATCGGACAATATACTAACCTTCCAGCTGTACCCAAACGGAACATATTTCAACCGGATTGCCGGCATTTACACCTTTTTCATCATCCCTCCAGCGGCTGAGGCTCTCGAAGCACCGTTGGTTGAGGTACTCGAAGCCCGTCATGGTGAGCCTGTCGAACCACGTTACTCTGAGCAACCCTGTACTGAGCGAAGTCGAAGCATCACCCATCTTCCCGCTCCCATCACCCAACCTTATTCAATACTCTACCTCGGCATCACAAACAACTTCCAAAAACGCCTTAACCAACACCACAAAATAATTCAGGCAATTGAATTAGGCATGACCCACATCGGCATCCTCAAAATAAGTTCCGGCAGAAAACGGAAAAACATAGAAAGAAAACTATTACAAACATACAATCCACCACTTAACCAAACTTGGCTAAACCACACTTTGTCACCCTGAGCAAGCCTGTACTGAGCGAAGTCGAAGTATCGAAATGCAGTTTCTTTCACATCTAAAATCTAATGTCTAACATCTAAATATCTCACAATCATGTCAACAAATCATTCAACATCAGAAGTCGGTCACGCAAGGAACGTCGCGAACTTCGAAGAACTCATCGTAAAATGTCAGTCATTTGACACAGCATACAATCCCGTAAACGATCTTATCAAGATACCGCAATTACAAACCCTCCACATTGATGCACAAAAAGCCATAGACAAAGTGCATTCCCTACGCGGCACATTGGTAATTACTACAAATCAAAGGCAAACCGAATTTTCTGGACTGAAGCCGTTGGCGACCCAAATCATAAATGCGCTAAGTGCATCGGGAGCAGACAAATTAGCGGTAAACGATGCCAAAACCATCAACCGCAAAATTCAAGGTAAACCATCTATGCCAAGAACCGACGAAAACCAAGAAGGTCAGGAGACACAAAGAACCGTTTCCAATTCGCAACAATCCTACGACAAATTGATCGACCATTTCAGTGCATTGATAGAATTATTAACACAGATTCCGCAATACACTCCAAACGAAACCCAGCTGCAAATCGCAGCCCTTAACGATAAGCTTGAACAAATGAAAACACATAAGCGACTACACGGAGCTATCCAAAGCGCTCATTGAAAGAAACCGTGTGTTATACAACCCGCTCACAGGATTAATCGCTATCACTAAGCTCGTAAAACAATATGTAAAAAGTGTGTTCGGAGCCACCAGCCCGGAATATCACCTAATATCAGATATCGAATTCAGAAAAATAAAATAACCTAAACACAAACCACTTGTGAACTTAGTGCCTTCTTTGTGTACCTTGTGGTAAAAACAACAAAACAAGAACAGTGTGCCTGTCGAACTGTCATGGTAAGCTACTTGTCAGCCGAAGGAGAATCGAACCACTACCCGTCAACTTTGCGCCTTCTTTACGAATTTTGTGGTAAAAAAGACAAGAACCACACATAATTTAGAACACAGCATCAAAAAAGATAAATCTATGCCGCCTACGGCGGCTATAAATGCTTATAACCCACAATTTACTATGAAACTATGTGGTTAATATTTAAAATTTTCATCGCAGTTGTATGACTTCAATTTAAAAAAATAAAAATTACCAACTCCAACTAAGAAATAGCAACCTGCCGAAAGGCAATTAAAACCTGCAATTAGATTTCTGGCAACTGCAAATAGAAAACCCCTTCCTTCAATTAGAATGTTCATTCCTGCATTTAGATTTTTCGGACCTGTTAGTAGAAAGTTTTACCTGTAAAAAGAACTTTCAACTATGCACTAAGAAAATCTTCAACTGTGGAAAAGAAACCACTGCCTGCAACCAAAAAGCCAGATAAGAATATAGAGAAAATAATAATTACAATTTCACTTGAAAATCAAGATGCAAACCTCTTTCTTCTCCACCAAACCATTCCAAAACCAATTACCCAGATAACCAAAGCCGGAAGAATCAGGTTAGTCATTTGCCATTTTGATTTGTCCAGTTGGACCTTGGTTTCGTTCAGCACCGGAATTTCTAATTTCCGGTTTTTCAGATTGAGAAAATCGGTTTCACCCAAGAGGTAATCCACACAATTCAAAAGAAAATTCTGATTGTCATAAGCAACCGGACGTTGTCTCGGATTATCGGGACGAAGTGAGAATTTATCTTCTCCCAAGCGCATCGGGCGGCCCATCAACACGTGGTTTTTTGCCACATCACCATCAGAAACTACAATTAATTTCCCTTCTGTCGTTTCAGATTTAAAATCAGGAATTTCATTACGTTCATAACGAGCGGCAAACATCGATTTGAAATTTCCTTCTGCCAAAACCGCTAAAGGAATTCGTCCCATTTGGTATTCTTCCGGAACAATTTCACCCACTTCACTCAATTCCACCAAGCTCATTGAGGGTTGCAAAGTCGTATAAGGCGAAGTCGCCAGCAAAACGGTGTGTTCCACATTTGGATTTTCCAAAAGTTCAATCGGATTACCAAATTCAAATTTGACAGAAGAAATACTTTCCGTAATCGTATTTTCTCCCGCTTGGAATCCGCGGACAAAATAAGGCCAAGTATAAGTATTGTAACTCACGTTTCCGGCTGTGGTTTCGCCGTCTGCCAATACGATTTTGGCTGCTTCGAGGTCTTTCACAATGGCCGGTATAATCCGAATGCCATAATTAAAAAAGAATTCATTTAATCTCAAATCCCGTGGAAAAGCCACGATTTTTCCGCTTCGGAAGATACTGTCCATTTCCGCATCCACATATTCGGTGAGAAACATCATTTTCCCGCCGTTCATAATATATTGATCCAACACCAATTTATCGGAATCCGTAAAAGGCAAAGTGGGTTTGGCCGAAATCAGCGCATCAAAATGTTCCAATGCTTTTAAATCGGATTGTTTCAACGTATAAGTCGAATCCTGAATCGGTTGAATATAGACATCAACATTGTAATTTTCGGCCAACGCACGTCCGAAACCATCCATATTGATTTGGCTTAATTCGTCGTGATGCACCAGAAATCCAATGTTCTTTCGTTCGGTTTGCGTAATTTTCCGCAAATCGTCCATAAAAAGATATTCGAGTTTTTCGGTAGAAGCGGAAGCCAATTCTTCAAACGGCAAAGCCGGATCGTTGACCAAAGTTTCCATCCAGCCTTCCTTTCCGTCGTATTTTAGCTGTGCATACGGATAAACATTCAACACGCCTTTATCGGTTCTTACCGGCGCAGGAGTTAGGCCGTTTTCTTGAAGTTGTTCTGCTGTATATTCTTTGGTGGGATTCAGAAATTGATAGGAAATATTGGGATTTATATTCCGGAATTCGTCTAAAAGAAATGAGATTTCATTTTTCAAAGTTCGATAATCTCCCGAAAGCTCACCACCCAATAAAACATTAATTTTGAGTGGTTTATCAATTTTCTGAAGAATTTCTTTTGTGGAAGGGGTGAGCGTATAACGTTTATCGCGCGTCATATCAAAACGTTGGAAAACGAATTCAGACACAACTGCAATTCCCATTAGGAGAACAAAAATTCCAATTATATTTCGGGTTGATTTTTTCATTTTTTTATTATTCTAACCACAATGGACACTAAGTTTTTTCACTTAGTTCACAAGGAACGTTCATTATAAATTTCCATTAATAATTCTTTTCACTCCGTTTTTTACTTCTTCATAAATTAAAGGAAGTGGCTTTTGTTTTTCTACCCAAACATTGTACTTGGTAAGCTCATAAAACAAACACTCTTCGTAAGAACTTTCGAGCAATCCCGGCCCTAAGGTTTTATGAACCTGTAAACCACATTCAAATACTAATTTTGCCAATTCATTTTCTGTCATCTTGGTGTCCTTTGCGTATTCTTTGTGCTCTTTGTGGTTAAAATTACTTTTTCTTTTCTAAATTATACTTCGTTAAAACCAAAAACAAGGCAATAATAAGCACGAAATAAATCAAATCTCTTGTATCGATTATTCCCTTCAATAATTGCTGATAATGCTGATACATCCCGATTTTTTGCACATAATAATCGGCTCCGCCCAATAAATTATAAGAAGCCAAACTTTCAAATGCATAAAAAAGTACAAAACATAAAAAAATCGCCGAAACATAAGCAGCAACTTGATTTTTAGTCAGCGAAGACGTAAACAATCCAATCGCTGCAAAGCTGCTTCCCAAAAGAAATAAACCTAAATAGCCACTGAAAATCGCTCCGAAATCCAACTGGTCGGCATCGACTATAAATTCTTGCAAAGTATAGACAAAGAGCAAAGTAGGAATCAGCGCGAAAAGCAAAACTACGATGACCGGAAGATATTTTCCCCAAACGATTCCGCAAATCTTAATCGGCTGGGTAAAAAGCCATTGCAGAGTTCCACTGCTTTCTTCTTCGGCAATCGTACGCATGGTCAAAGCCGGAATTAAGAACAATAAAATCCAAGGCGCAATGAAAAAGAAACTGCTCAAAGTCGCCGTCCCGATGTTGAAAATATTAAATTCATTGTCAAAAAACCACAAAAACAAGGTGCAAATCAGCACAAAAGCCGAAGCTACGATGTAAGACATATAGCCCGAAAAGTAATTGGCCAGTTCTTTTTTTAATATTTTCAGCATTTATTTTTCAATTTCCTTTGCGTTCTTTGTGCCTTCTTCGTTTTCTTTGTGGTAAAATTAAACCATTAAGTCCACAAATATTTTAAACAAAGTCACAACGCTGTTTTATCATTTCTTTCTGTTCACCAAACGCACAATCAGCATAATTAGTACGCCAACGGCTACAAAACTAATCAAAATCCAGTACCAATACTGCATAAAAAGTCCTTTTAAAATTACCGCGAAAACAATGATGAAAAGAAGCAACGTAGCAACTTCATTCATCATCCGCAAACGGACGGATTTCATTTTATATTGGTCTTTCTGAATTTCTTTCAGCGTACGCCAACTCCAAAGATGATAACCCAAAAGTAAAATCACAGCGGTTAATTTTATGTGCATCCAAGGCTGAGACAGCAAAGCGGAATTCAAAACCAACATTGTGATTCCCGTTGCCAGAACCAAAATCCCAGCCGGAACGGTGATGATATTCCAAAGTCGCTCTTCCATAAAACGAAACTGTTTCCGTAAAATAGATTGTTCGGCTTCCGGTTTTTCCTGCGTTTCGGTATGGTAAATAAAAAGTCGGACGATGTAAAACAAGCCGGCAAAATAACTGACCACGAAAATAATATGAACCGCTTTTATGATGGGATAAAATTGCATAAGACAAAAATACAATTTGTAATGAATCAATACCTCAAAATATCATTCAAAGTCGATTTGATGAATTCCACATCTTTCATGGGAATTTCTCCCAATTTATTTCGCAATCGATCTTTGGAAACCGAACGAACATGAAAAGTCAAAACTTCCGAAATATTTTCTAAACCATTTTCATTATTTGGTTTGAGAATTAAATTTCCTTTATAATTTTTGATTTTCGTCGTCAACGGACAAACAATCACCACATTTAAATATTGGTTAAGCAAATTCCCACTGATGATGACCGCCGACCGCCTTCCGCCCTGCTCGCTTCCTTTCACAGGATCAAAATACATTTCCCAAATTTCGCCTTGTTTCATCTTTGATCTTCTGAATCAATCTGACGAAAATATTCAGCCACGCCTTCTTCTGCGACACTCAGGATATCTGCATCGCGGCTCGCGCGTCGATAAGATTGCGCGTATTCCGCACGGGTAATCTGATCGAGGTAAACACGGAGTGCTTTTTCAATGATTTTATTTTTGGCTACGCCAATTCTGTCTGCATAATCAGCCAGTTGCTGTAGCAAGTCGTCCGGAAGTGAAGATGTGAATGTTGCCATTTTATATTTATATTTCACAAATATATTTATTATTTATTGATTTTTTAAATTATTCTTTAATTTTTAAAATTCGATCAGTACATTTACTTCAGATTTTTTAAGTATGAATTTTTGCATTCAACCCTTATTGGAGAACGAAAGGGTAAAACTCATCCCCCTCAAGGAAGAAGATTTTGAGAGATTGTACGAAGTAGCTTCGGACCCAAATGTTTGGGCACAACATCCCAACAAAAACCGTTTTGAGCGAGAAGTCTTTCAAAACTTTTTCAAAGGTGCAATGGAGAGCAAAGGTGCTTTTTTGATTTTGGATAAGAATTCAGAGGAAATTGCCGGCAGTACAAGGTTTTACAATTACAACGAAAGGGACAATAGTATTTTAATCGGTTATACATTTTATGCAGTCAAATTTTGGGGAAAAGGTTTGAATTCGAGTGCGAAAAAATTAATGCTGGATTATATTTTTCAATTCGTTGACAAAGTAATTTTTCACGTAGGAGCAGAAAATTTCCGTTCACAGAAAGCGATGGAAAAATTAGGCGCAACAAAAACCGGAGAAATTGTGATTGCTTATTTCGGCGAACCCGACCGATTGAATTTCCAATATGAAATCAAAAAAGAAAACTGGAAAAACATTAAGAGTTAATTCAAAAAAATTCCACATAAATCTCACTTCCCTTTTTCAAGCCAAAAAGCGTACTGGCGGCGCCTACTGTCTGAGGATTGCTTTTGTAAATTGCTATTTCTAAATAGCCCGAAGCTCCGATTAACGCCATTCCTTTTCCTATAAAATCAAATTCATTTTCGAAATCCTTTACAAAATCACTGTAATTTCTGTAGAGCTTTGTAAATTCGTGATTGCGATGCCAAATTTTAAATTCCCGTTTTTTTCCCACTTTTTCAAAGTTCTTTTCAGAAATATTGGTAATGGCATTCCCGTAATTATCAATATAAATGACCGAGCCTACTATCATTTTTTCATCTTTTACAACCGGTTTCAAAGTGGACAATTCTTTGAAAGATTTCATTTTTTGTCCCACCACCGCCAGTTTCCCGCCACGCGCCAAATGGCAAGCCACAGGTACAAATAGATCGCGTGTGGGAAACACCGAATTTTGCTGTACTTGCGGGATGCTTATTTCAACTATTTCTTTGGGAGCAATTTCAGAACAAATCAAGGAAAGAATTCCATTATCTGCCGCAATAAAATAATGGTCATCAATCCAAGCTGCAACCGGCTTCTTTAAAGGATTTAATAAAGCATCTACACCAATTATATGAATACTTCCAATGGGAAAATCTTTGTAAGAATTTTTCACGACAAATGCACCTTCGGCAATATCAAAAGGCTGAATTTCATGAGAGATATCCACAATTTCCACCTCTTCCAACTCCCTCAATATGCTGCCTTTTACAGAAGACACAAAAGGATCTCTGGTTCCAAAATCAGTTGTTAAAGTTATAATTGGCCTCAAAATTCAATTCGTTCGAACAAATATATTGCGTATTTTTGTAAAGATTCAAATTAAAACACAAGACATTTGACAGAATTAAACTTAGAATTGGTCGATGTGAACATTCAAGAGTTCTATGGCCCAAATAATCAAAACTTCAAAGCTTTAAAATCCCACTTCCCAAAACTCAAAATCGTAGGGCGGGGTCGAAATATTTCAGCGGTTGGAAATGAAGAATTATTGCAGGAATTAAATTCAAAAATTGCTCAAATCCTTTCACACATCCAACATTACAATCAGTTAAAAGAAAAAGATATAGAAGAAATATTGGCGTCAAAAAATTCAGATAACCAAAATTTGCTTACTTCCAATGAAGTCATAGTTCACGGTGTAAGCGGAAAACTTATTAAAGCGCAAACGCCCGGACAAAAGGAGTTGGTGAAAAAAGTCATACAAAATGATATGGTTTTTGCCATAGGTCCGGCCGGAACCGGAAAAACTTATACGAGCGTAGCTTTGGCGGTACAATCTCTGAAAAATAAAGAAGTTCGGAGAATCATTCTTACACGCCCCGCCGTTGAAGCCGGTGAAAGTTTAGGTTTTTTACCGGGCGATTTAAAAGAAAAATTAGATCCTTATTTACAACCGCTTTATGATGCGTTGAAAGATATGATTCATTTTGAAAAGCTGGGTTCTTATTATGAAAAAGGAATTATAGAAGTTGCACCATTAGCATTTATGCGGGGACGAACGTTGGATGAAGCTTTTGTAATTTTGGATGAAGCACAAAATACAACCCATTCTCAGATGAAAATGTTTTTAACACGTATGGGAAAAAATGCAAAATTCATCATTACCGGCGACCCTGACCAAGTTGATTTACCGCCCAAACAAAAATCTGGTTTAAAAGAAGCCATGAATATTTTAGACGACGTAGATGGAATCGGAATGGTAAAACTGACCGAAAAAGACGTGGTAAGACATAAATTGGTCGGGAAAATTTTAGCGGCTTATAAAAAACTGGATCAAGAATAAATGAATTCAAATAAACAACAAGAAGGCGATTTTTACAAAACACCGGAAGGCTATATCGTTTTTACGGAACAATACCATCTGCGCCGCGGCTATTGTTGTAAAAGCGGTTGTCGTCACTGTCCTTATGGGTATGATAAAAAGACCGATACCTTTAAAAAGAAAAACTAAAACAAAAAGTCGCTTATTGCGGCTTTTTTATTTTAGTTTATTTCAAAAAAAACCCCGGCATTTCTGCCGGGACCCTCTCTACTAAAACTTAAGTACCATGAAAACTCAACTACCTTATGAAAAGAATAGTACTTAATTCTTAAATTTACAAACTGCGTGCCACAATTCGAAATTATATGTTAAAAAAATACTAAAAAGTATATTTGTTTTGACTTATTAAATATGCTGCAATTTCTGATTTTAAAAGTATGACGTTTGGATATTCATTGTAACGTGTAAATCTTCTCAAACCGGAAAGCATCATCCGCTGTTCATCGCCTTCTGTGAAAGAAATTATACCAGCAGTAGCGTCTCTTTTTATTGTTTCAACTGAATCAAACAACTGCAATTTAGCAAATTTAATTGATATATCAGCGTTTAATCCTGAATTTGTTTTCGAAATTTTTTCTGCTCGCAATATAGCACTTTCAGCCATATAAATTTCAATTAAAATAGAAGAAGCTTTCAAAATTAATTGTTGGCGTTTTTCCAAATCTGCCCCAAATTTTTGTAAAGCCGCTCCGGCAACCATAAAGAAAACTTTCTTCACATTCGTTAAAATTTCTTTTTCCTGTGCCAATGTTTCTGAATAATCCGGAATATCAAACGAAGGAATGCTCATCAATTCATCTGTAATGCCCATCGCCGGCGTCATCAAATCAATTCTACCTTGAAAAGCACGCTTCACCAACATACTCACACACAACAAACTATTGATTTCATTGGTTCCTTCATAAATTCTGGAAATCCGCGCATCGCGCCAAGCCGCTTCCATTGGCATTTCTTTTGAATAGCCCATTCCGCCGTAAATCTGAATTCCTTTGTCGGCACAAATTTGTGCATTGTCAGAAATCCAAACTTTCAAGATCGACGCTTCAATCGCATATTCTTCAATTCCTTTTAATTCCGCTTCGTTGTGCGGCATGCCGTTTGCAATGTTTTCTGCAATCGCATCTTCCACATTTTTGGCTGCGCGATAAGCTCCCGCTTCCGACGTAAAAGTCGCCACCGCCATATCTGCCAGTTTCTCCTGAATAGCTCCGAAAGTATTGATCGAAACACCAAATTGTTTTCTTTCTCCTGCATAGTTGATGGCATTTGAAACAATTCTTCTTTGCGCATCCAGACAAGCTGCGCCTAATTTGATTCGACCAACATTCAAAGCGTTCATTGCGATTTTAAATCCTTTGTTTCTTTCGCCCAAAAGATTTTCTACCGGAATTTTTACATCGTTGAAAAATACCTGACGCGTTGATGAAGATACAATTCCTAATTTATCTTCTTCTTCTCCCAAAGAAAAACCTTCTCCTGCCTGGGATTTTTCAAGAAGAAACGCAGTTATATTTTCGTCCTCGTCAATTCTTGCAAAAACAATAAACAGTTCGGCGAATCCGGCATTGGTAATCCACATTTTCTGACCTGTCAGGTGGTAGAACTTTCCGTCCTCTGACAATTTGGCTTTGGCTTTTCCGGAATTTGCATCTGAACCGGCATCCGGCTCTGTCAAAGCATAAGAAGCGAACCATTCTCCGGTTGCCAGCTTTGGGAGATATTTCTTTTTCTGTTCTTCCGTTCCATAAAGAGTAATCGGCATCGTACCTATTCCCGTGTGGGCACCGTAAGCCGTTGCCAAAGAACCCGTCGCTCCGGAAATGTAATCACAAACCAACATCGTGGTTACGAATCCCATTCCCAATCCGCCATATTCCTCAGGAACTGAAATCCCTAAAAATCCCAGTTCGCCTAATTTTTTCATCAAATCTTCGATCAATGCATAATCTTTCTTTTCGATTTGGTGTTTTTTTGGCCAAACTTCTCTGTCGATGAATTCTTTAGCAGACTCCAGCATCATTCTTTGCTCTTCGCTGAAATCTTCCGGTGTAAAAATCTGATCCCAAGTCAAATCTTTGACTAAAAACTCTCCGCCGGTTAATCTATTATTGCTCATTGTATATTGTTATTTTAAATTAATTTTTGCGAAATTCGAGGTTCGAATTCGAATTTCGTTTTATAATAATTCGAATACAGAAGCTGCTCCCTGTCCTGTTCCTACACACATGGAAACCATTCCGTATTTGTTTTTTCTCTGTTTCATTTCATCCAAAAGCTGAACGGTCAATTTTGTTCCGGTACAACCCAGCGGGTGCCCTAAAGCGATTGCTCCTCCATTCACATTCAAGATTTCAGGGTTTAAATCCAAATCTCTGACAATGGCTAAAGATTGTGAAGCAAATGCTTCATTCAATTCAATCAACTCAATATCAGATAGTTTCAAACCTGCTTGCTTCAGTGCTTTTGGAATGGCATACAAAGGTCCGATTCCCATAATCCTTGGCGGAACGCCAACCGTCGCATACGAAATCAATCTTGCAACCGGCTCCAGATTTAATTCTTTGACCATTTCTTCCGACATCACCAAAACAAAAGCGGCTCCGTCTGACATCTGCGAAGAATTCCCTGCGGTCACGCTTCCTCCGTTTGCAAAAACGGGTTTCAGTTTTGCCAAAACTTCCAATGAAGTATCGGCTCTTGGACCTTCATCTTGTTTGAAAGTTATTTTTTGGGTTTGAACTTTTTCTTTATCATCCAAAGTATTTAATTCTACATCAATCGGTACAATTTGATTTTCAAATCTTCCGGTTTCAAGTGCTTTCACCGCTTTTTGATGGGAATTAAATGCAAACCGATCCTGATCTTCACGGGAAACTTTGAATTCGTTGGCAACCGCTTCCGCTGTCAACCCCATTCCCCAATAATAATCCGCGTTATTTTTGGCAACATCGGTATCCGGAATCGGCTTATACCCTCCCATTGGAATGTATGACATACTTTCCGCGCCACCGGCTATGATGCAATCCGCCATACCGCTACGAATTTTTGCAGTTGCAATCGCAATCGACTCCGACCCCGAAGCACAATAACGATTGATCGTCAGCCCCGGAACTTTGTCAGTGTTTAATCCCATAAGAGAAATTAGCCTTGCCATATTCAAACCTTGTTCGGCTTCCGGCATTGCGCACCCGACAATCACATCATCGATTCTGTCTTTGTCAAGATTGGGAACGTCCTGCATCATTCTTTCAATCACAGTTGCCGCCAGTTCGTCCGGACGGGTAAACCGCAAAGTTCCGCGAGGAGCTTTACCTACTGCAGTTCTGTATCCTGTTACTATATATGCGTCTTTCATTTTCTGTTGTATATTGTATTATTGTAAAATGTATATTGTAATTATTTTTCTTCCAAAGAAGTTTGGAGTTTAATAATCATATTTTGAATATGTTGAATTTCCGATTCTAACAATAAAAATTGTTGTTCATTGAGATAACCAATATTTTTCGAAATAATAATTTGAGTTTCAAATTCAAAAGAAGAACCAAGCGCAATTCCTAAAAAGTTACCGAAATCTTTATTTGATTTTCTTCCACAACCTTCCGCTATATTAGACGGAATTGAAACAACACATCTTCTAATTTGTGAAACCAATCCAAAAACTTCGTCTTTTGGAAAACCTTTGGTCAATAAATAAGTTTCAGTAACCAATTCGATTGCTTTTTGCCAAACTTTTAATTCTTTAAAATAATTCATTTTTCTTTCTTTTGTAAATTATAGTATTGTATGATGTATATTGAATTCTACTTTATACAATATACATTTATACTTTATACATTAATTTCTAAGTGGTTTTCCCGTTTTCAGCATGTGCTGAATTCTTTCCAAAGTTTTTCTTTCACCACAAAGTGACAAAAACGCTTCTCTTTCCAGATCCAATAAATATTGTTGCGAAACTTCAGTCGGTTCTGACAAATTACCGCCTGTCATTACATACCCGAGCTTATTGGCAATCAATCTGTCATGGTCAGAAATGTATTTCCCGGCAACCATCTGGTCTGAACCTACATAGAACATACCCATGGCTTCTTTTCCTAAAACTTTTACTTTTTGCTGGATCGGCTTTGTGTAACCGGCTTCTGCCATAATGATCGCATGTTTTTTAGCTTGCGCAATTTGTCGGTCTTTGTTTACGACAATGATGTCCTGCTCTCTCAGATATCCTAAGTTCTTCGCTTCATGCGCAGAAGTTGCCACTTTTGCCATGGCAATATTCATGTAAGCCTCTCGCAGATGATTGGTTTTTATGTCGTCATGAATTTGATTTTTAGCAGCACGCAAAGTCATTTCTTTAGTTCCGCCGCCGCCCGGAATCACGCCTACACCAACTTCTACCAGTCCCATGTAAGTTTCCGCTGCTGCAACAATTTTATCTGCATGAAGCGAAATTTCACATCCGCCGCCCAAACTCATTCCGTGAGGCGCTACCACAACCGGAATCGCACTGTAACGAACTTTCATCATTGTATCCTGGAAAGTTTTGATAGCCATGTTCAGCTCCCACCAATCCTGTTCTGCAGCCATCATCATAATCATTGCCAAATTCGCTCCTACGGAGAAATTATCAGCTTGATTTCCGATTACCAAACCTTGATGCTCTTTTTCTGCCAATTCAATCGCTTTGTTAATTCCTGTAATCACTCCGCCGCCGATTGAATTCATTTTGGAACGGAATTCCAAATTGATGATTCCGTCGCCTAAATCCTGAATGCTCGCTTCGGGATTGCTCCAGATTTCTTTGTTTTTGCGAATGTTGTCTAAAATAATGAATGCGTCTTGTCCGGGAATAATTTGATATTCTTTTGAATTTATGTCGTAGAAATATTTCTTTCCGTCTTTGACCTGATAGAAACTTTCCTTCCCTGAATTAATTAATTCTTTTACCCAATCGGAAGCTTCATATCCTTCTGATTCGATTAATTCCAAACCGGATTTCAGTCCAACCAAATCCCAAGTTTCAAACGGACCATATTTCCAGGCATAACCCGTTTTCATCGCATCGTCGATGCTGTATAAATTATCGGAAATTTCAGGAACTTTATTAGAAACATAAGCAAACAAACTCGCAAAATGTTTACGGATCAATTCTCCCGATTTGGTTTTATCATTTAATAGTGAACCTAATTTATTTCGCGTGCTTCCCGCTTGTTTTGCGACTTCAATTGCCGCATCCTTATTTCTTTCCAGCGGACGGTATTCCAGTTTTTCCAAGTCCAAAGCGAAACGGTTGGTTTCGCCAGTCGATTTATCGACTTCCTTATAATAGAAACCTTTTCCGGTTTTGTCTCCTAAAAATTTATTTTCCAATAGGAAATTCATGGTTTTAGAATCTTTTAAGTCCTGTATAAATGAATCACTTGGAGAATTTTCCTTTAGACCTTTGGTTACGTTGGCAGCAGTGTCCAATCCAACCAAATCTGCCAATTTGAAAGTTCCGGTTTTCGGACGTCCCAAAATTGAACCGGTTAAATTATCTGCCTGTTCAACTGTCAAACCAATTTCCTGCGCCAACTCCATTATTTTCGCCATCGAGTAAACGCCGATGCGATTTCCGATAAATCCCGGCGTATCTTTAGCATGAACAGGTGTCTTCCCTAAAAATTTCTCTCCATAATTCGTAAAGAAATCAATTACAGACTGATCTGTTTTAGGTCCTGGTATGATTTCAAATAATTTCAGATAACGAGGCGGATTGAAAAAGTGCGTTCCGCAGAAATGTTTTTGGAAATCTTCGGAACGTCCTTCTGACATTAATTTGATAGGAATTCCGGAAGTGTTTGACGTAATCAAAGTTCCTTCTTTTCGGAACTGATCAGCTTTTTCAAACATTGATTTTTTGATGTCCAAACGTTCGATAATTACTTCAATAACCCAGTCGGAATTTTTAATTTTTTCTAAATCATCTTCAAAATTCCCAACTTTAATTCGCGAAGCAAATGCTTTATCATAAATCGGCGACGGATTTGACTTGATGGCACTTGCCAGATGATCTCTAGCCGTCTTGCTTTTGTCAGTGCCTTCGGCCGGCATATCGAGCAACAATACTTCGACACCAACCCCGGCAAGGTGACAGGCAATTCCTGAACCCATTACTCCGGAGCCAAGTACTGTAACATGTTTTATGTGTCTGTTCATATTTTTTGAGATTTAAGTAACGAGTAATTAGACGTTAGATTTTTAGCTATTTTGGATTTCATTTAAAATAATCAATTTGTCATTTTACCTCATTCCTATTAATTCTACTGTTTCTAATTAAACTTTTAAAGTCCGACATCTTGCATCTGATGTCTTCTATCTGGCTCTTGATTTTTTTCGTAAATAGATTTGTCTGAAGTAATGGCGTTGATTTTCTCGATTACATTGAGGAAAATTTGCATTTCTTCCGTCGAAATTCTTTCGTTAATGGCTTCATTGAATTTCAAAACGACTTCTTTTGAAACATTGCGCATTTTCAGTCCTTCTTCGGTCAAAACGATTAAAACGCTGCGCCCGTCGTCGGGATTTGGTTTTCTGGAAATGAGCCCGCGTTCTTCGAGGTTTTTCAAAGTTCTTGATAAACTCGTGGGTTCAATACCCATTTTCGGTCCTAAATAAGTGCTTGGCGTGCCTTGTTTCGGATCGATGGACAAAAGTGTAAATCCCGTTACCATGGTGGAATTGAACTGCGCTGCCTGTTCATTGTACATCTTCTGAACGGCGAGCCAAGTGGAACGCAAATGGTAATCTATTGTAAATTCGTTTGACTTCATTTTGTTATGATTCAAACAAATATACAAATTTTTATTATGCGCGCATAATAATTTTGGTTTAATTTGAATTAATATTTAGAATGGACTGAAATGATCATTAAATCAAGTTCTCATCAAACTTAAGGAATATCTTTTAAAAAATTATAACGTTGATTTTCCAAATCCATTTCGCAAAAATAATGATTTAAACCATTGGTTACCATCAGAAAATCTGCATCTAATTCTAAATTATAACGTGCAATCTGGTCGAAAGTTTCTTGCGTGATTTGCACCGAAGGTGCTTTGCATTCTACGATGAGAAAAGGTTTTTCCTTTTTGAAAACAATCACGTCCGCACGCTTTTTCATTCCGTTGATATTTACAATCACTTCGGTGTTAATTGAAGTTTTGGAATATTTTTGTTCGTGAATCAAGAACTGCACAACGTGCTGTCTCACCCATTCTTCCGGCGTGAGCAACAACCATTTTTTCCGGATAATGCAAAATATATACGGGATTTCGTCAGTTTGTTTCAAACGAAATTGGTAATTTTCGGGAAAATTTAATTGAGGTAATTGCATCCTAATTTATGAGTCAGTCCAATAGCATCATCAAAGATATTAAAACAAAAAGATTGCCCCCATTTATTTTCTTTCCGGTGACGAACCTTTCTTTATTGATCAGGTTTCCAAAGTGATTGAAAATGACGTTTTGAGTGAAGATGAAAAAGGATTTAACCAAACGATTCTCTACGGAAATGATGTTGAAATGGGGGATGTTATAGGATTCGCTAAGCAATTTCCGATGGGAGCAGAACGCCAGGTCGTAATTGTGAAAGAAGCGCAACATTTGTCACGAACGATTGACCAATTGGAATCTTATGCCGAACAGCCACAACCTACAACCGTTTTGGTTCTTAATTACAAAGGAAAGACTTTAGACAAACGAAAAAAACTCTACAAAACTCTACAAAAAAATTCGGTCTTACTCGAATCTAAAAAAATCTACGAGAATCAAGTTCCGGATTGGATTGAAAATACTGCAAAAGAAATGGGGCTGACATTGGAGAACAAAGCCAAATTTATGATGGCCGAATATTTAGGAGCGGATTTGGGTCGGATTTACAATGAATTGCAAAAGCTGAAAATAGTGGTTCAGGACGGCAGAATCACGCCGGATGTTGTCGAAAAAAACATCGGAATCAGTAAAGATCACAATAATTTCGAATTGCGAAATGCGATTGAAACACGCAATGCGCCCAAGGCTTTTAAAATTGCGAAGCATTTTAGTCAAAATCCAAAAGACAACCCGCTCGTGGTCACGCTTTCCATACTTTATCAGACTTTTTCCAACATCATTGTTTACCATAGTCTTTCCGATAAATCTCAAGGAAATGTAGCGAAGGAATTGGGTGTTCATCCATTTTTTGTGAAAGATGCAGCAGCAGCGGCACAGAATTATCCGCTCAAAAAAGTAACCAGAATTATTTCTTTACTTCGTGAAGCCGACGTGAAAAGCAAAGGTGTCGGTTCAACCGGAAATGTTTCGGATGGTGATTTACTAAATGAATTATTATTCAAAATATTCAGTTTTTAATTTAAATTAATTTAATTCCAAAGAATGCAAAAAAATTATCCGATCGATCGCATAACCACACCCATTCAAAAATTCATTCAACAGGAAAAATCAGGTGGTCTTGTTTTGGGGATTTGCGTAATCATTGCGCTTATATTGGCCAATTCACCTTTATCTTCTGCCTATTTTCACTTTTTTGAACATAAATTCGGATTTAGTTTTGACGGGAATAATTATTTGGAATATAACCTTCACCATTGGATAAATGATGGATTGATGGCGATATTTTTCTTTGTCGTTGGATTGGAATTAAAACGCGAATTGGTAGCGGGCGAACTTTCAAATCCGCGAAAAGCCATGCTGCCTATGATTGCCGCTGCGGGCGGAATGATTGTACCTGCTTTGATTTATTTTTCACTCAATCCAACAGGTGAAGTGAGTAAAGGTTGGGGAATTCCCATGGCAACCGATATTGCTTTTGCTTTGGGTGTTTTGTATTTACTGGGCAATAAAATCCCGCTTTCCTTAAAAGTTTTTTTGACCGCTTTGGCGATTGTAGATGATTTGGGAGCGGTTTTGGTCATTGCGTTTTTCTATACCTCTGAGATTTCAATAATCAGTTTATTAGTTGGTTTTTCCTTTTTAACCATTATGTACCTAGGTAATAAATTGGGCGTGCGAAATATTTTGTTTTATGCGGTAATTGGAATTGTAGGCGTTTGGACTTCTTTTTTGCTTTCCGGTGTTCATGCCACCATTGCAGCGGTTTTGGCTGCATTTATGATTCCGGCCGATGTTAGAATTCGGGAGAATTATTTGGTTCAAAAAATTCAGCACTCACTTCGTCGTTTCCAAGAATTGGATCCAAATGACAAAATCCCCACTTTGACCAATGAACAAATGCATCTTTTGGAAGAAATAAAAAAAGATACCCATCACGCAATGCCGCCTCTTCAACGCTTGGAGCACGCCATGCATCCATTCGTGACTTTTGTGATCATCCCTATTTTTGCTTTGGCAAATGCTGGTGTTTCCCTTGTAGAAATAAAATGGGAAGAATTATTTGATACCCACGTGGCTTTGGGTGTGGCTTTGGGATTATTAGTCGGTAAAGTTGTGGGAATTCTGGGTTTTACTTGGATGGGCGTGAAATTAAAAATTGCACCGCTTCCAGATGGAATGAATTTGAGAAATTTATTGGGCTTGGCATTATTGGGCTCGATTGGATTTACCATGTCACTTTTTATCACTTCTCTGGCATTTCAACATCCGGAATATGTAACACAGGCCAAAATCGGGATTTTTACGGCTTCCATCATTGGAGGATTTTTGGGTTATTGGGTTTTAAACAAAGAATCCAAAATATAATTAAATGAGAATTTATAAAAACTTAAATTCTTTCATTTCAAAGATTATGATCTGAATCATAAAAATCAGGGGGAAATCATAATAAGTTTGAAGAAAAAAATTATGAAAGCAATTACATTTTCAATCATCTCAGGATTTATGTTGTTGGGTTGCAAAAAAGAATCTGTCAATGATATGTACCCCGAAAATGATTCACTCATGATAGAAGACACTATCTCCCCAGTAGAAATGACTCCTGAATATGATAGTTTAAATACCGTTTCCCCGATGGACAGTACGGAAGTCGACATAGATTCGATGACCAATACCCGTCCATAATTTTCACAAAATCATAGGTTTTCCTTCGGTTATTTTGGAATAATCGAGGATTTGTATTGCCTGAATTTATTTATATGTGATTTAGGAAGTCAGCCAACTTTCCAAATGAAATTGGATGAATTTTCATGAAATCATATTAGGTGAACCCCAATAATAAGTTAAAGTTTTGATTATGTAGTATTTATGCACAATATTTGCAAGTAGAAGTTTACCCTAACTCCTCCCAATCACGCTAATTAATTTATTTAAAATTAAAAACTCAATATTATGATTGATGAAAGGTTATTGTATGAATTTGGAGCAGAGGTTAAGTTTTTTAGTAAAGGAGATTATGTTTTTGAGGAAGGTAATGTTCCTTTTTTTTATCACCAGTTAAAATCAGGTAAAATTAAACTGAACAATTTCAAAGAAGATGGAAAAGAATTTATTCAAAATATCTTTTCAGATGGACAAAGCTTTGGCGAATCTCTTCTCTTTATGGATGTTCAGTATCCCATGAATGCGATTTGCCTCGAAGACAGTTGCATTTACCAATTACCCAGATCTCTTTTTTACGACCTCTTGGACGCTCATCCCGAAGTTTCCATTAGTCTTAACAAGTCTTTATCGCACCGACTTTATTATAAATACATTATGCTTCAGAATCTGTCTAGCTCAGATCCTGAAACCAGAATGGTAAGTTTGATGAATTATCTCAAAAGTTTTCAGGTAAAAAAAGATAAATATTCATTTGTCGTTCCTTTCACACGGCAACAAGTTGCCAACCTTACCGGATTGTGCGTGGAAACAGTTATTCGCGCCAGTAAAAAAATGGCCAAAAACGATGTTATCAAAATAAAAGACAGAAAAATTTACTATTAATTGGATGATTATGACTTGGGTCATAAGAACGGGGTTCTTCTTGTTATAGTTTTGAATAAATAAAATTAGAATTTAGTTCAGCTTTTTTGTTTCCTTTCACAACCATTTTGAAAAGCATTATTAAACAATAATTAAAATTCAAAGTTATGGACACACCAAATTTCAACAAAAAACAGGAAGATTCAGGAACACACATCGAATCTTTGAACTCAAATCCTGAAGAATTTATCCCTTACAATGAACATGAATTTATGGGGACCTATCCCTCTGAAAACCCCGACGCCTATTCCGAATCCGACGAGCATCAGTATTCACCTCAAAATTATGATTATGAAACAGCAGAAAACAACAACACTCAAGGCTTTAAAAAATCAAATTTTGACTATCACATTGATGATAATGATTTTTCTGATCATGATGCTGAGCGAGTCCCACCCAAAAACCTCTACCCTCCACAATAATCAAACAGAATTAAACGAAAATCTACCTGAACATTTAAATGTAAAAACAATGAAGGAAATGCCGTTTTACATTTTAACTACTCCAATGCCCGGCTTTCCTTTTATACCAAAATTAACAACACAAGACAATTATAATACTAACTCCCAATAAGTTATTGTTTAACCTAAAAAAATAAATGTTATGCCAAAGACAAAAGAAACCACAAAAAAATCCACCTCTGCAAAAAAAACAAAAATGGAAGAATCACCGCTTCATGAATTTTTCCTTGATGGATTAAAAGATATGTATTACGCTGAAAATGCATTGGTAAAAGCTCTGGAAAAGATGGAAAAAGAAACCACTTCCAAAGAATTGAAAAAAGCTTTCAAAGAACACCGCTCCCAAACAGAAAACCACTATGCACAACTGGAAAAAGTATTCAAAGAATTAGGCGAAAAGCCCGAAAAGAAAACTTGTAAGGCCATGGACGGATTGATCAAAGAAGCAGAAGAAATCATTTCAGAAACCGAATCCGGTACTATGACCCGCGACGCAGCCCTTATCATGGCAGCCCAGAAAGTGGAACACTACGAAATTGCATCTTATGGCGGACTCGCCCAATTGGCAAAAACAATGGGCCACGACAAAGCTTCAGATTTATTGGGGCAGATTTTGGAACAAGAAAAAGAAACAGATACACTTCTGACCGAAATTGCTGAAAATTCCATCAATTTCGAAGCAGAAGAGGAAGAAGAATAAAATTAAACTCATACGCTCTTTTACATCTTTTTTCCATCCGGAAAACTGCATGGATCACTGATTCATGCAGTTTTCTTCTAAAAATAAGTAGCCATTCCGACCCAAATTCTTTTTGAAAAATTTGAATTATGAAAAAACAAGAAAAAAAGAAAATAAATCCCAAACAAAAACAACCACGTCCGGGCGTTGAAAGCAAAATGAAACCCGTTCCCCAAACCGAACCACAAGAATTTACCAAAGGGAAATTATACAACAAAGTAGCGCTCATTACAGGCGGGGACAGCGGAATAGGCAAAGCTACTGCCTTACTTTTTGCCAAAGAAGGAGCAATGGTTTCCATCGCTTACTTAAGCGAAGACAATGATGCAAAAGCCACACGCGATGAGATAATCTCCAAAGGTGGAAAATGCTACCTTATAAAAGGTGATTTGAGCCGTGAAAATCATTGTAAAAACGTGATTGCCAAAACCATCAAACAGTTCGGAAAGCTTGATATTGTCATCAACAACGCCGCGTTGCATTGGGAAACCGATTCGATGGAAGACATTACCACCCGTCAATTACTCAAAACTTTCCACACCGATTTTTTTGCCTATTTCTGGATTGTTAAATATGCGCTACCTCATCTGAAAAAAGGTTCAAGCATTGTCAATACTACTTCTGTAACCGCTTACCGCGGAAGTCCGAAATTAATTGATTATTCTGCCGCCAAAGGCGCAATCGTTTCTTTTACCCGAAGCCTTGCCATGAACCTGATTAAAAAAGGGATTAGAGTCAACGGAGTGGCGCCCGGTCCCATTTGGACTCCTTTGATTGTTTCTACTTTTGATGCAAAAAAAGTTTCGGAATTCGGAAGTGACGTTCCCATGAAAAGACCCGGAATGCCTGATGAAGTCGCTCCTTGCTTCTTATTTCTAGCAAGCGAAGACGCAAGTTATATAAACGGTCAAATCTTGCACCCAAATGGCGGAGAAATCATAAACGGATAAATTAAAATTCTAAAAATCACTTCAAAATGTTCACAATTTTAGCGGGAATTTTTGACAAAGGATTCTTTATGGGAAATGAAGAATGGTCATTTGTTTGGGAAATACTCTTACGAACTTCCGTCATGTTTCTCATCATCATAGCCGGCGTGAAAATCCTGGGAAGACGTGGCGTGAAACAACTTTCTATTTTCGAATTGGTTGTCATCATAGGTTTGGGATCTGCTGCCGGCGACCCTATGTTTTACAGTGATGTAGGCATCATCGCGGCCCTCATTGTTTTTATTGTAGTCATTTGTTTTTACCGATTGGTTACTTATCTGGTTGAAAGATTTGATTTTATCGAAAATTTCATGGAAGGCAAACCTCAAATTCTGATTCGTGACGGTAAATTTATTTTTAATGAAAATTCATCTAAAGATTTGGGTACAGAAGAATTATTTTCTGCTTTGCGAATGGATAAAGTTTCACAACTTGGTCAAATCAGAATGGCAATTGAAGAAATCAACGGTGAAATAAGTATATTCTTTTTTGAAGAGGAAAACGTAAAATACGGACTTCCCATTTTACCGGGTTCATGCGACAATCCTTTAGAATTTATTCAGAAAGAAGGAAAATATGCTTGTACATTTTGTGGCAACACCGAATCAAAATCCACTGGAAATGCAGGGAATTGCCCGGTGTGTCATCATGACAAATGGGTGGAAGCTTCTAATGAAAAAAGAATTGCATAGGTTTTTCATTTTATTTCCTTCTCATAATTTCACCATTTCATTCAAAATGTCTTCAATGCTCACATGCGCAAATTGCGTTTTGGAATCGCTCATCGCAAAAGGAAAAAAAAGATGATTCTGAAACAAAAGCGCACCGCAGGTATAAAGAACATTGGGAACATAACCAAAACTCTCTTGTCCCATAGGTTCCATCAATGGTTTTCTCAACCGTCCGATTACTTTGGCCGGATTTTCTTTGTCCAACAAAATAGCGCCAATGCAATACCTGCGTACCGCTCCTACACCATGGGTCAGCACAAGCCAACCTTCTTCGATTTCAATCGGAGAGCTGCAATTTCCAATTTGTACAAATTCCCAAGGATAAGTAGGTTTAACAATAGAAATGGCATTTTCCCAAACATATGGATCATCTGATTCCATTAGATAAATAGATTCATTGTCCTGTCTGCCTAACATCATATATTTACCGCGGATTTTTTTGGGAAACATGGCCAAACCTTTGTTTTTGGCAAATGGCCCCGAGAGTGTAGAAACTTTAAAATGCCTGAAATCTTGGGTTTCCAATAATTCGGGAACAATACTTCTTCCGTTATATGCCGTAAAGGTTGCATAATAAATGATTTGGCCATCTTCATCTTCAAATCTTACAAAACGCGCATCTTCAATGCCGTTGGTTTGGCTCGGCGACATCGGGAAAATAACCCGACCCGACATTTCAAGTTCTTCATCAAAATACATATCGTAATTGGAAAGCGCTAAATCTCGGATGATTTTCAGGGTTTGATTAATCGCAACAGGATCATAATTGGGCATCGGAATTTCACGGTTGTCCAAAACCCGATTCAGTTCTTCAAAAGTAAAGTTAACCGGTAATCTATTCAAGACAACTTGACAGATTTCACCAATAGCACCCGATTCTGTCAAATTCCGATTAAAAATTGATTTTTCATATTTCCGTTCCAGATTTTTAATGGGTTCCATTATAAAAGGCAATGGATCTTTTATGAAAATATTAAAATTTTGGTCAATATACCCTTCCCTGAAAACGATAGATGAAACATGTCCTTCTCCCACTGCTCTCAAACTTAAAATAAAATTCAAATGTTTCTCATGAGAAGGCAAAGAAGGGTGCAGCACAATGGAAGGATTGAACAAAGCTGTCGATTCCAATGCATAAAACTGACTGAAATATGCTCCGATAATCAACTTAAGTTCTTGCGTCATGGGCATATTGGAAGCAATTCTGTCTTCTACATTTTGATAATGTTTTAAAAAAATTTCTTCTATACTGGGATGGGAATTTTTATAACGGTTCACTACCCTTTCCTTCAAATTCTCTATGTGCTTTTTATCGGTAGAAAGTATTCTCAACAATATATGTTCCACCTGATTGGGATTTCCCGGCACAAACGGTCTCAAGAGCCACCTTTTGGAAGAAGGTTTTAGTTTTATTTTGGATTTATAAATTTTCATGAATCAATTGTTTTGATTCTTCTTTGTGTGAATTTTTATGAATCATTATTGTCAAAGCAGACGCAAGCCAGGCAAGTGTAGATTCGGCACCTTGGTTTGCGTTTACGCCTTGCGGATGAAGCCCATCGCGACAACCGCCTGTTTTTTCATCATATAAAGTTTTGCCAATTAAATTTCTCCCCAAAAACCATTCAAATGCTAAATCGGCATATTTAAAATAATGCTCATCCTGATTCTTTCCGGCGACCAGACAGGCATCAATCATAGCCGAAGCTTCCAAAGGTTGCTGGTCAAATTTGGACTTCCCTTCAAGATTCATCCATTTTCGGTTACCAATCGGAACAAAAATTTCCTCTTCAAAATGATGGCTTATCAACCAGTCCAACAATTTCTTGCCTTTAATTATAACGGCCGAATCTTTCAAAAATTCTCCCGAAGCCAGGAATGCTTGCGGAATCCGGCAACTATCATACGTGACTTCCGGATGTGACCAAAGCCATTCCGGATTTTTAAAATCAAAAAATGCGGAAAGTTGTAGCATTCGCTTATCGATTGCCTCATCTATTGAAATTCCGCAATAATAGGTGCCTGGCGCAAAACAACTTAATCCCAACAAAGAAAAAGCCAACGCATTGGGTGAATGCAGAGGAATCGCCAGCGCTTCTTTTATAAGTTTTTCCAAAAAAGGATGAAAAACCCTGCAATTTTCATCTGCAGCAATGGCACACAATGTCCAAATCGTCCTGCCTTGACTATCTTCCGAACCTTCTGTTTCCAGCCATTCGCGGTTATAGGACATGAAATTCCTGAATTTTCCAGATTCTTCATTGAAGGCATGATCTATAAATGATAAATAAATCCGCCATAATTTTTCCGTTTTGGGTTGGGTACCATATATTTTTTTATGAAGATGCAAAACCAACAAAGCCCTTACATTGTCATCCAGACAATAACCGTGATTCCTGTCCGGGATTTCATAACGGGCATGTTGGAAAAGCCCGGTGGAATCGGTGAGACGAAATAAATGGTTTAGTTTAAACGCCGGAAATTTGTTCATTTTCTTGAATTTTAAAGAAACGGATCAGTTTTCTTTGAACCGAAGCATTAAACAAAGCCAAGTATTTCTCTCCTACTATTTTCCAGTCAAATTGACGGGCATATTCCGCTGCTTTTTCCTGGTATCTTTGAAGAAGTGGTTTATTGTCGAGCAATTTGGTAATAATTCTGGACAAAGATTCAGAATCATCAAAATCAAAGAAAACTCCTTTTCTTTCGGAAAGCGCCTCCTCTGCATGCCAGAAGGGAGTGGAAACAATCGCATTATCTGTGGCCATTGCATAAGCCAATGTTCCGGAAGTGATTTGTTTTTTGGACAAATAAGGAATCACATAAATGTCGGACATTTGAAGAAATCCGAATAGTTCCTCCTGAGAAACAAATTTATCAATGAATATAACGTGAGAACTCAAACCCAACTCCCGGGTCAAATTCAATAAATATTCGCGGTAATTTTCTCCTTCATTTTTAACAACATGCGGATGAGACGCGCCTAACACAATATAAACCACGTCTTTATGCTGTTCAATTACCTTAGGCAAAGCTTTCAAAGTGGTTTCAATCCCTTTGCTTTTGGAAAGTAATCCGAAAGTCAATAAAACTTTCTTGCCCTCTAAACCTAATTCTTCCTTATAATTCTTGTAAATAAACTGATTGGGATCGGGAATTCCATGTCCGATGATTTTAATCTTTTCAGCATCTATTCCATAAATATCACAAAGCATTCTTTTTCCCATTTTCGACATCACAATCACGCGGGAAGAATAAATGGCTATTTTTCTTAGAATATGTTTTTGGTTTGAATCGGGCGTATCCAAAATCGTGTGCATAGTCGTGACAACCGGCATTTTCAATCGTTTTATCAATTCCAAAATATAATTGCCGTTTTTCCCGCCAAAAATCCCAAACTCGTGCTGGATACAAACTACTTCTACACCTGATTTGTTTAATAATCTGGCAGCCAAAACATAATCTTCCAATTTTTGTTGCTTGATTTCAAATTTGACTTCGGGCGGATAATCATAATCTTCTCCGTCATTCATGGCAATGACGTGACAAAGATTCTCCCGTTTGTTAATGTTGTTGTAAAGATCATAGGTAAAGGTGGCAATCCCGCATTTTCGGGGATAATAAGACCCAATCAGTGCAATTTTTCTCATAATCGTTTGTTTTTTAAATTAATGACTCCATAACTATCAGTTCCTAATCAAAGCCGTGCAAGACGATAATGAAGTTTCGTAGAGTTTGACCATTCAATGTTTGACCAATGATACGCTATAATTGAAGTCGGGTTTTATGATCCCAATCACAAACTACCCTTTAATTTTAGTATAATAACTGATCTTTTTCACAGAAAAAGCTTCTCCTGTGACGGATTCCTGTGTGCTTTCTTGTCAGTTTACCGCCACAATCCGGACAAATACTTTTGTTATGAACCAGCCAGTTTTTCTTCAAAACATAGTTTCTTTTCCATTCCAAAAAATCAAAGCTGTAATTGCGTGCTTCAGCAATCAACTCATGTAATTTTTCATCGGAAAGATTTTTCAAAAGAGTTTCTGGATGAACTTTAATTCTAAACAAGACTTCATTTTTGATGATGTTGCCCACGCCGGAAAATATATCTTGATCCAACAACGCATCGCAAACCATCTCATCTCCTTGGTTTTTAAGTTTTGTTTCGGCTGAAACCGGATTCCATTCATCACTTAAAACATCAGCTTCCCAAGGAATTTCTTTTAAAAATTCGGCATCTACCAATTTTACCGAACAAGTATAAAAATAAATTTCACCCGAAGAAAACCTTAAACAAAGACGTAAACTTTTGTCGGGACGAATCTGCTCATCTACACTATAAGAACCAAACATGAGCAAATGAACACGCACCGAAATTTCTCCAAAAATCAAATAAGTTTGTTTCCCAAACGTCCGGATTTCCTCCAAAGTTTTTCCAATCAGTACCGACTTCTCCACCTTGGCATTTCCGCTTGTAGCCAGCACTTTTTCACCTGTAAATTTTTGCAGGGATTCTTTCATCAATAATATGGAAGGACCTTCAGGCATAAGCAATTTAAGTCAAATATTATTCCAACAAATTATCTCCTGAATTTTATTATGGTATATAAATTGTTGGAAATCATTGAAATCTTTTAATTATGAGAGCAATTTGGAACGGCGCCATCGGATTTGGCTTGGTTAATATTCCCATTAAAATTTATTCGGCAGTAGAAAGTAGTAAACTGGATTTGGATATGCTCGACAAATCCGATTTTTCCAATATTAAATTCAAGAGGGTGAATGAAAAAACCGGAAAAGAAGTAAAATGGGACAACATAGTCAAAGGTTACCTCAAAAATGATAAATACATCGTGCTGGAAGAAGAAGATTACGAAGCCGCCATGCCCGAAAAAACCAAAATCATGTCCATTGATCAATTTGTCAAAGAAGACGAAATTGAAACGGTTTATTTTGAAACTCCTTATTTTCTCGAACCCCAAAAAAATGGCGAAAATGCTTATCGGCTTTTGCTCGACGCATTAAAATCTACCAAAATGGCGGGCGTAGGCACTTTTGTACTTAGAGATCATGAAGTTTTAGGTGTGATTAAAGTTTATAATGATGAAATATTGATTTTCAACCGATTAAGATTTTCTGAAGAAATTCGGGATTACAAAGACTTAAATATTCCCGCCAAAAAAAAGTCCAAAGCCGGCGAATTAAAAATGGCCAAATTACTCATAAAAGAGTTGTCGCAGGAATTTGATCCGACTATTTACAAGGATAATTATTCAAAAGAATTAATGAAAATTATCAATAAAAAAGCAAAAGGAAAAACCATAAAAGTTAAGAAAACAGAAAACCAACCCGAAGGAAAAGTAATCGATTTGATGGAAAAATTGCGTGAAAGCCTGAAAAATAATAAATCCAAAAAAGCTTCTTGATTATGGCACTCAAAGATTATCAGGAAAAACGAAAGTTTGACCAAACAACGGAACCCCTGGGCAAAAAAAAGAAAAGCGATGACAAACTTATTTTTGTAATCCAGCGTCATGCCGCATCACGCCTGCATTATGACTTCCGATTGGAAATAGATGGAGTCCTCAAAAGCTGGGCAGTCCCAAAAGGTCCTTCTTTGGATCCAGCCGACAAAAGATTGGCGATGATGGTTGAAGATCATCCCTACGATTACAAAGATTTTGAAGGAAGAATTCCCGATGGGAATTACGGCGCCGGACAAGTGGAAATCTGGGATCACGGCACTTATGAGCCACTCGAAGAAAGCAAACTTTCTCCCGACAAACAAATACAGAAAGAATTGGCTTCCGGTTCTTTAAAAATTATTATGAAAGGCAAAAAATTAAAAGGTGAATTTGCTCTTGTCAAAATGAAAAATGCAGAAAACAATGCCTGGCTTCTCATCAAACACAAAGATAAATACGCCAAAACTCCTTATAATGCCGAAGAAAATACCGCTAAAAATTCAAAGGTCACCCAATATTTAGAGGAAAAAAAAAGTCCGGAAAAAAACTGATTAAAGCCCAAACCTCCTCCAAACCTGATTTTAAAAAAGTCTGGAAAAACACAAAGAAACTGGATCATTTCATAAAGCCCATGCTGGCAAAACTTGGAAAAAAAGCATTTGACAGCGAAGATTGGGTTTTTGAAATCAAATGGGACGGTTATCGTGCCATTGCCGATTTACGAAATTCCGAACCTCTGTTTTATTCCAGAAACGGAATTTCATACCAAGATAAGTTTGAATCCTTATTTGAAGAATTAAAAAAACAAAACCAAAAAATGGTAATCGATGGCGAAATAGTCGCGTATGATAAAAACGGAAAAACCAATTTCCAGCTTTTACAGCAAGCAGGCGAAAATCCCGATACTGCTTTGGTTTATCAGGTTTTTGATTTATTATGGCTCAATGGCCATTCCACCGAATCTTTGAATTTGTTGGAAAGAAAAGAATTACTAAAAGAAGCTTTGATAGAAACAACTATGATAAAGTTTTCGGAACATATTCCGGCAATAGGAATTGAATTTTTCGAACAGATTAAAAAAATGAATCTCGAAGGAATGATGGCCAAAAAGAAAGACAGTATCTACCACCGGAATCAACGTTCAGAGGATTGGCTCAAAATAAAAATAACCAATACTGAAGAAGTTGTCATTGGCGGTTTTACCGAACCCAAAGGGTCACGTGAATATTTTGGTTCTTTGATTTTGGGAAGATACAAAGAAGGAAAATTAGTGTATTCGGGGCACACAGGGACCGGATTTGACCAAGAAAAATTAAAGGAAATTTATGAAATACTGAAACCGCTCATAGTGAAAAATTCTCCCTTTTCATCCACTCCGAAAACCAATGCACCGGCAACTTGGGTTAAACCCGAAATCGTTTGCGAAATAAAATTTTCCGAAGAAACAAAAGATGGCGTTTTCAGACATCCTGTTTTTTTAAGATTACGACAAGATAAAGATCCAAAAGAAATCACCCAAAATTCAAATCAGATGAAATCAAAAGTTGATAAAAAGACCGCTAAAAGCAACAAAGAAATCACATTAAACCACCGAAAACTTAAATTAACCAATCAGGATAAGATTTATTTCCCTGAAAACGGCATTACCAAAGGTGAAATCATTGAGTATTATCAGTCGGTTTCAAAGTTCATACTTCCTCATCTTAAAAACCGTCCGCTTTCACTCAACCGATTTCCAAACGGCATTGAAGAAGACGGATTTTATCAAAAAGACGCAGGAGAACACATTCCGGAGTGGATAAAAACCTTTGAAATTTATTCCGAATCGACCGAGAAAAACATTGATTATATCTATTGTAACGACAAGTCCACGCTGGCTTATCTGAATAATTTGGGTTGCATTGATTTTAATCCTTGGAGCAGTACGGTTCAAAATCTGGAAAATCCCGATTATTTGATTTTAGATTTAGATCCTTCGCCCAAAAATAGTTTTGACGATGTGATTGAAACGGCTTTGCAGACAAAAATTTTACTGGATGAAATAGGAATAGAAGGATTTCCTAAAACTTCCGGAAGTTCGGGCATTCATATTTTCCTTCCGGCCAAAAAGAAATATTCTTATGAACAAATCAAAGATTTCGCCCATATTTTAATGAAAAAATTAAATGAAAGACTACCGGAACTCACCACATTGGAACGAAGTTTAAAGAAAAGAGATAAAGACAAAATTTACCTGGATTATCTTCAGAATCGAGCCGGGCAAACAGTAGCTTCAGTTTACAGTGTTCGACCCAAAAAAGACGCACCGGTTTCCATGCCGTTGGAATGGAACGAAGTCCTACCCGGATTAAGACCTGAAGATTTCAATATTTACAATGCTTTGGGAAGAATTGAAAAAAAAGGCGATTTGTTTAAACCCGTTTTGGGAAAAGGTTTTGATATGAATAAAGCCCTTAAGAATTTAGAAGCAATTGCTTGAATTAAATGAATCATTTATTAAATTAAAATATTATGGAACTATTTATCGTAATTATGTCACTTTTGGCTACCGCAGTAGTTCTGGTAGCGGCCTTTTGGTTTGTAAGCCGTAGGAGAGATCCTCAGATTAATGAAGAAGCGCAAGAACTTGAAAATGAAAAGACCAAAGAACGGGTTTCAGAACCTTGAGGACTATTTTTCGCGCTCCATCACGTAATTGACCATCGTACGAAGTGATTCTTTGTATTCGCTGTCGGGAAATTCATCTAAAATAGCGAGCGCATCATCACTGTATTTTTGCATCATTTCTTGGGTGTATTCGATTCCGCCGTTGTCTTTTACGAATTGAATGACTTCGCGAACGCGTTTCTGATTTTTATTATGTCTTTTTACAGAATTGATCAGCCAATTGCGTTCTTTTTCAGAAACTTTATTCAAAACATAAATAAGCGGTAAAGTCATTTTTTGTTCCTTGATATCAATTCCGACCGGTTTTCCAATCAAATCGGAACTGGTATAATCAAACAAATCATCTTTGATCTGAAATGCAATTCCCACCAAATTTCCAAAACAGTGCATTTTCTTACAAATTTCTTCAGGCGCATTTACCGAACGCGCGCCGGCTTCGCAACAAGCAGCAATTAAGGTCGCCGTTTTCTGCCGGATGATTTCAAAATAAACTTCTTCGGTAATGTCTAATTTTCTTGCTTTTTCGATTTGGAGCAATTCGCCTTCCGACATTTCTTTGATGGCTACTGAAACAACTTTCAATAAATCAAAATCTTCATTTTCAGTCGAAAGAATTAAGGTTTTGGACAACAAATAATCCCCTACCAAAACCGCAATTTTATTTTTCCAAAGCGCATTTAGCGAGAAAAAACCACGACGCATATCGCTGTCATCCACCACGTCGTCATGCACCAAAGTTGCCGTATGGATCAATTCAATCAAAGCCGCAGCACGGTAACTTCTTTCCTGAAATTCTCCCGTCAATTTTGCTGTTAAAAACACAAACATCGGACGCATTTGTTTTCCTTTTCGACGAACGATATAGTGCGTAATCCTGTCCAGCAAAGGAACATTACTTTTCATGGATTGATAAAACTTCGTTTCAAAAAGTTTCATCTCCTCTGCAATCGGTGCTTTTATTTTTTCTACGGCTTTCTTCACGATTATTCGGCTAATGAATGAATACACTGAATGCTTTGTTCCACATGAAAAGTTTTAAACTTAAAATCTTCATTGCTGTAACAAATTACACTCGGAATGTTGGGTTGTATGGTGATTCCTTCAATTTGACCCACCTGAGCCGTAAACCCAAGCGGCAAATTGAATTTACTCAACTTTTGCTCAAACAGCAAATCGCTTCCTTTTTTGGGTAATGCAAATCCCGAAATAAATCCAAATCCGTCCGGTGTATAGCCAATCAGATAAAATCCCTGTGTATTTGAAATAGGATTAGAGTCCACCGTTGCACCGGTTACCAAATAATTGGTTTTAAAAATTTCCGTTTTCTTTGCAGTTTGGACCCCCGGCTTCACTTCAAGTGTGTAATGAGTGGTGGAAAGATTGGTCCATTCTTTTGTAAACAAATGAAGTTTCTCGTTGTAAAAGAAAAAAGCTTCACAGTCGAAATTGGTTTTACGGTTACCCGGATTGAAAGTCTTTTGTTCGGGATATGAAAATTCGATTTTTTGTACTTCTACCGAAATATTTTCTTCGGTCGAATTTAATTTAGAAATTGGAAAATACAAGACAGAAAGATCAGTACGATTCCCTAAATTATTGCCAAATTCACCAATGAAAACAAATTCTTCGCTAAACGCGATTTCTTCCCAATCACGGTTTTCTGCATTGGTGATTTTAACCGTTTGAACGGTTTTTCCGGTCTCAGGATTGATTTTGTATAATTCCGGTTCGCCGCCGCTGTCATTTTGCCCCCAATAAAAACCATCGTAAAATTCCAATGAAGAAATTTCGTCCAGTTTTTCAGATATTTTCAAGATTTTGATTTGGTAATTTTCAATGTCTAACGTATCAATTTTCTGTTGGGCAGAAATCAATTGCCCGAAAATCAGCAGAAAAGAAAATAGGAAAAGTCTCATCATCTATGGATTTCTTTTGACGTCCAAAATTACACAAAATTAATTTGATAAATCGATGATTTGTTTTAGTAACTCGATGCTAATGTTTTCAAATTCCCCTTTGTTGTAAATCGAACCGAAAACTATGTGAGTTGTATCGACAGCAAGAATCGTTTCGTAGGTAATGATTCTTCCGCCGCCTCGTTTTCCTTTTCCTTTGGATTTAATTTGAATTCTGAGCTTTTTGAAACCGCTACCCAAATCAGTAGCGAGTTTTAATTCATTTTCAATATTATCCAAAATTAATTGTAAATCAGACTTTAAAGAAGGGTATTTTTTGTGCATTTTTTTAAATTCCTTCTTGAAATTTTCGGAAATAACAACCTCATAATTCATCTAAAAAGGACTGTAAAGATTGCGCTTTCCTTTTGCCGGAAGAAATTTCTTTCATCTCCTTTACTGAATCAGAAAATTGATATAAAAATTCTTTTTCTTGGGAACTTAATTTCGTTTCTTTCTCTGTTTCAATTAATTCCACTTCTTTTCCTTCTTCAAAAAATGTTTTGGCAAATTCCAAAAAAGCCTTTCCTTTTTTGGTTCGCTCATTTATTTTTAATTTGATAGTGGTCATAATTTTTGGTTTTTACAAATATAAGGAATTTAGTCTTTTACAAATCAGAATATGTTTTCCCTGAACGCTGTGCGTGAAAATCAAAGTCGATTCGTTTCCTTCTTTGATTTGGTATTTTTTACGAACTTCCTCCGTTTTCAGCGGATAATTTTTTACCAACAAATGAAAAGGCTTTTTCTGAATTTCTTTTTTCGGATTTTTTAATTCATTCAAAACTTCGAAAGTCTTACCTGGAAAGCTTTGCAATAATGTATCGGAAGTATAAAGATGCGAATTGATGTGCAATTTTTTCAGGTTGAATTGATTTCCAATTAACTTAAATGCGCCTGATTTTAAGATTGCAGCATTCGGTTCGTAAATGTATTTTTTAGGTTCGGAAAATTCAGAAATTGTTAGGGATTCATCGTTCCAATGGAATTCAAAATCAAGTTGATTAGATTCTAAATTAACCGCTTTTATTTTGGGGTTTGAATGGATGTATTTTTTGCAAATCAATAATAATTCTTTGACTTCATTTTTCAGTGCAACAATATGAATTTCATGTATTTGCGGAATTTTTTCAATCGTGGATTTCAAATCCAACAAAGGCGAAAGTTTAATCATAACGGTTTCCGCGCGCGTGAGAAATTCATTCATCCAAATCAAAATATTCGGCTCCAAATCTTCCAGAATTACTTTTCGTTGCGAAGCAATCCGGCGCGAAGGATCAAGGTAAATCACATCCCATTTCAGATTCGGATTTTCTTCAAAATAAGTTTCAAATTCTGAATTAATATATTCTAAATTATTCTGATTTAAGGCTTTATAATTATGTTTTGAAATTTCAACCAATTCCGGATTTCGTTCCAAAGCCTTAACTTTTTCGAAATTTTGGGCAAATCCGAACGCATCGATTCCCATTCCGGCGGTCAAATCAATCAAAGTTTTTCCTTTGAGAATTTCGGATTTGTATTTTGAAGTTGCCCAGGACGACGCTTGTTCCAAATTAATCGAAGACGGAAAATAAATGTTGTCGGTTTCGTAGAGAAACGGAAATTTGTTTTTGGCAATTTGCAGTCCTTTGATTTGCTGCGCCAATTCAGCCGAAGAAATGTTTTCAAAAGGAGATTTTTGCAAAGAAATTTCTCGAACATCACGGTTTTGATTTTCGCGCAAATAATTTTGAATTTCGGAATTTAAAATATTTGGATTCATTTTTAATCCTCCGATTTCATATTATCACCATCCTTAAAATGCAATCTCCTGAAAACCATTCCCGAAATAATTGTCAAACTTCCAACGACTAAGAAAGTGTATCGAAACGCATTGTGAATTTCATCGTGAATTAATTTGGTATCGCCTTCGAAAATTTTCAAGACAATCAAACCGAATGCTATCCCGAAACCAATTGCCAGTTGCTGATTGACCGAAACGAGTGAATTTCCGCTGCTGGTATGGTAATCCCGCAAATCGGAAATCGAAATCGTGTTCATCGAAGTAAATTGGATCGAATTGAAAAATCCCAAAACAGCAATGATTGGCACATACCAATAAATAGAATTGTGAATGCCTGGAATTGCAAGGCTACAAATCAGGATTCCGATGATGAAAGTATTGGTCATCAAAGTCGTGCGGTAGCCGAATTTATTTAAAATTTTAATCACTGCTGATTTTCCAAACATCGCTGTCAAAGCCATCGGCGCAACGATCCAACCCGAAGTCACCGCAGACTGACCATAGGCAATCTGAATCATCATTGGCAAAAGCAATGAAATAGAGCTGATTCCCAATCTGGTAGCCAAATTCCCTAAAATTCCAACCCGGAAAGTTCGAACCTGAAAGAGATTCAGCGGAAAAATCGGGTTTTCGTCGATTTTGGCGTGGCGATAGTAAAAATACAGCATCATAAATCCTAAAATCAACACCAATAAAACCGGTGTGATGTTGGCAGTATTGCCAAACAATTCCAAGGAAATAGAAAGCAATAAAGAGGCGGCACCGAAAATTAAAAATCCTTTTAAATCGAAATCAAGAATACTGGATTTATAATCGGGCATGAATTTTAAACTCAGTAAAATCCCAATTAATGCAATCGGCAAATTAATCAAAAAAATCCAGTGCCAGGAAAAATAATCAACCATATAACCACCGACCAAAGGTCCTAAAACCGGTCCGATTAATGCCGGAATGATGGCATAATTCATGGCTTTGAGCAATTCGTTTTTGGGAAAAGTTTTGATGAGCGCCAGTTTCCCGACAGGCGTCATCAAACTACCGCCAATTCCCTGAATCACACGCGAAATGACCAATTGAGTCAAATTCTGCGAAAGTGAACAAAAAAGCGAGCCCAAAGCAAATAAAACCAAGGCGAGGATAAATATTTTTTTCGTCCCGAATTTATCGGCCAAAAAACCACTCACAGGCATAAACAAAGCCAATGTCAACACATAACTGATAATCGCGTTTTGCATGTGCAAAGGCGATTCGTTTAATTCTCTTGCGATTGCCGGAAGTGAAGTATTCAAAATCGTCGAATCCAGCATTTGCATAAAAATCGCAATGGCAAGAACGACGGGTAATAATTTTTTGGTAGAATCTATTCCTTGTTGGGTCTGCATGAATTAGACTTCAATATAGAATTATAAATTTTTTGTAATGCTTTGGACTATTTTGTATTCCGAAAAGAATTCTTTCAAAACCACACGTAAAACCGTATAAGCCGGAACTGCAATTGCCACGCCGATTACTCCAAATAATATACCACCAATCAAAATCACCAGAAAAATTTCCAATGGATTGGACTTTACGCTTCGCGAATAAATAAGTGGTTGATTGATGAAATTATCCCAAACATGCGTTAAAATATACCAAAACATAATCCATAAAACCGTCGGTACAATTTCCGTTTTGAAATCCTGACCCAGTCCATGTAAATCGCTCATCGTCAAACTCGCCATAATCACGCCACCCAATAACGGACCAATGTAAGGAAGTGGATTGAGCAAAGCGCAAAGCAATGCAATTACTGCTGCATAATTGATGCCGAATGACAGCAATATGATGAAATAAAAAGTGAACATGATGAGCACCTGTAAGGTCAGCCCGATGAAGTAGCGGGACAATAAATCTTTGGTTTTGTCCAGTACTGCTTCAAATCTCTTTTCTTCACCATTTGGCGCAATGGCAACCATCATTTTATTGATTAAATCTCTGTCTTTTAAGAAGAAAAAAGTAATGAACATCACCGAAAAAGTATCGATCATGATAATTCCCAAAGTCGTGATGGAATCTCCGAACATTCCGGAAAGGCTTTTGATGTTTACATTTTTAACAGCATCATTGAGTACATTTTGCAGAAAAGGAATATTGAGAAAGCCCAATGAATCACCCAATAATTTGAGCTGATTGCCTACTGCATCTTCAAATCTGTCCAGATGGACGAAATTCCCGAAAAGTCGATAAGGTTCATTCAAAACCAATGAAATGAATAAACTCACAAAGGCAAAAATCAGGAACAAAAAAAGCGATAAGGTAAGAATTGCACCCACTGAATTGGGGATTCTTAATTTGGTATTCATCAAATTCATCAACGGTCGACCGATCATCGCCAGCACAAAAGCGATTGCCAAATAAGCAAAAACGGAACGAATCAGCCATAAAAAATACAAAGCAAGACAAATCAGGGCAGCTATTCCCAGCGCTCTTAAAATTCCATAGGATAGCTGTTTGGGTGTCATAAATTTGCTTCTATTTTTTCTGCGAGTCGTTTGGTTAAAATGTTTTTTATTTGGGTGCGAACCGGATTTTCACTTTTGGTCAAAGGCTGAATTTTATCCGTCGGATTTCTGAATTTATTAACGCCAATCAAAATCAATTTCCCTTCGTCAAAGGCCTCTTGTTCTTTATCTGCACTTTTTTGAATCATTTTTTGGATTCGCCCATCAAATAATCCTTTTAAGAATCCACCTTCGGTTTCGATATTTTTAAATAATTCCAAAGCATTTTTGCTCATCAGTGCGGTCAGATTTCCCACGAAATACGCACCTGAAACCGGATCTATGAATTTGTCGAAATAAGATTCTTTCTGCAAGAGCAATTGTTGTTTGGAAGCCAATTCTTCACTGAAGGCGGTCGCAGCTTTTAGTTCGTCAAAAGGTAAAACATTCACCACATCTGCCTTGCCTTGAACAGCCGAAGAAGCTTCCAATCCGCTTCTAATAAGGTTATTATGTAGGTCTAATAATGATTTATTGCGAAGAGAAGTTTCAGCATAAATATAAGTTTCGGCTTCTGAATTGTATTCTTTTAAAATCAGATTCCAGAGGTTTCGAAGCGCACGTAGTTTGGCGATTTCGAAGAAATAATTTCCTCCTACCGCAACTTTGAAATATAATTTTGAAGCGGCTTCTGCTCCTATATTTTCTAAATATTCCACCGCATGGGAAAGCGCAATGGCAATTTGCTGAACATGGTTGGCCCCTGCATTTTGATAAAGCGAAGCATCAATGGCAATCGATTTTTCAAACTGATTTTCATTAAAAATTTTCTTCGCAAACGCAAAATCATCTTCTTGGGATTGGTACCAATTTCCGGTTTTTGCAAAATTCCCCAATACATCTAAATCCAAATATTTCAGGTTTTTGATTTCGGAGAAATTATGATTTTGAATGAATTCTATTGGATTTTCAGACTCAAAAAACAAATCCAGGAATTCGGGTAATTTTTTTACCTCATCGATTAAATCGGATTGGACTTTAAATCCGTAGAGATAGGAAAAATCCTGCGCGGAATCATTTAAGAAATTCCCGATGATTTTCCAGTCGGTTTGGGTTTGGACAGGCGAAATTTCTTCACCCAAATCTTCTTTTGTATAAAGTGGTTTCACCTGAATTCCTTCGGCGGTGTCCCAAACCAGCACTTCATTATAGTCAAGTCCTGCGAGCTCTGCCTGAACTTTCAGTTTCCATTCCTGTGGGCTTAATTGTTTAAAATCATCATTTTTGGGACTCATGGGTTTCGGGCTTTTGAACTTTTTGTTTTTCGATGATGAATACGTCTTCGTTTTCTTTTTTCAGATAATGTTTTTCCCGCGCAATGCGTTCGATTTCAGAGGCATTGGTTTTCATCTGCTGGATTTGTATGGTTTCTTTTTCCAGTTTTTCTTCGTAATATTTTTTGTCGTGTGTCAAAACTTTAATTTCCTTGTCCAATTCTTTGTGGATGAAATAAGAATTTTGGTCAAAAAACACCATCCAAACGATGAATAAAACGGTAACAATCAGGTATTTGTTCAGAAAAAACCTGTACCATCTTGCTGATTTTCCGTTGTTTATTTTGTCTTTTTCAGGGTTCATAATTCTACGGTTGTGGAGAGCTTGTCTTTGATTAGGGTTGAAAGAAGCTGTATAGCCGCCTGGTTTTTCTTTTTCATATTGGGGACTATGATGTCCGCATGACTTTTTGAAGGTTCTATAAATTGTTCGTGCATGGGTTTTAAAGTAGTTCGATAACGATTCAGGACTTCTTCCAAGTCACGTCCTCTTTCGGTGATATCACGTTGAATTCTTCTGATCAATCTTTCGTCTGAATCGGCATGTACAAATATTTTGACATCAAAAAGTTCGCGAAGCGCCGGATCTGTCAATACCAAAATTCCTTCGACAATGATAACGTTTTTGGGATGTGTAATCAAGGTTTCGTCGGTACGGCTGTGGGTAATGAAGGAGTAAACAGGCTGTTCAACGATTTCACCGTTTTTAAGCTGTTTGATGTGACGGGTCAATAATTCGAAATCGATGGAACGCGGGTGGTCGAAATTGATTTTCTGGCGTTCTTCCAGTGAAAGTTCGTTGTGGTCTTTGTAATAATTGTCCTGTGAAACGACCAGTACGTTTTCTGTATTCAAATGTTTCAAAATATTGCGGACTACGGTTGTTTTTCCCGATCCTGTTCCGCCTGCAATTCCGATTATCAGCATATTATTCTTCGTTTGGAAATGGTTCTTTATCCTTATAAAATTTGGGCATAGTCCTTAAAACATAGACATCCAACATAGCTTTTACCCTTGCGAAATATTCACGTGTAAGGGTTACGGTTCCGTACCTTTGGGGAACGTCACGGGCATTGAATCCCAGGGCGTAAATATCGTGATTTTTACCGATAAATATGGCGCGTTCATTGTGAAATTCCTGCGAAATAATGGTAATGGAGTCCTGACCGAATACTTCTTTGGCGCGCAACACTGAATCGAGCGTACTGAAACCCGCAAAGTCTTCTACGATTTTATCTTCCGGAATGCCCATTTGGATGAGTGCATTTTTCATGTCACGGGTTTCGTTGTATTCCATAATCGAATTATCTCCACTCACGATGATGAATTTGATTTTCCCTGCTTTGAATAATTCCACAGCGGCTTCCATGCGGTATTTAAAATAAAGATTTACATTACCTCCACGCACTCTTTTACTCGTTCCCAAGACAAGCCCCGTTGCATTTGGCGAGATTTCTTCCACGGAATTGAAAGTCCGGTCTTTCGCTTGTTTATCGACCCAATAATTGGACAATAAAAGGATGAAAGTAAAGACGACAATCCCCGCCAATATCAATTTCCAAAATCTTCTAAATAGTGTTTTCATCTTTTCGAAGTCCGAATCCGTTGTACGAAGTTCGCAATTTTATCTTAACCATCATTAATCTTCCAAACCAACAATTTGGAATAATTCCCAACGGAATTCAAAAATATAAAAGAAATTCACACGAAAACCTTATCTTTATTTTTAAATTAAACAACTTATCCGCAATGGAATTTCTTGACACCTCTACCATTATGTCTTTTTTTCTGGGAATCGGCTTGGCCGCATCTGCCGGATTCCGTGTCTTTGTACCGCTTTTTGCTTTGAGTATTGGGGCGCATTTTGGAGGCGATTTGCTCAACCTGAATGAAAGCTGGCAATGGGTAGGAAGCTGGCCTGCCATGATTACGCTGGGTATTGCAACCTTGGCCGAAATTATTGCTTATTATATCCCGATAGTAGACAATCTGCTCGATACCATCGCAGTACCTTTGGCAGCGGTAGCCGGAACGGTTTTAATGGGTTCTACCCTACTAGATATGGGAGAAGTCGCCACTTGGGCATTGGCCATCATTGCCGGAGGCGGAACCGCCGCCGCAGTAAGCGGAACCACGGCAACCACAAGGGCTGTTTCTACCGGAACCACGGCAGGAACAGGAAATTTTGTCGTCAATACGGGCGAAACCGCTACGGCTTCTTTGCTGAGCATTACTTCCATTGTCTGGGCTCCCCTTGCTTTTGTCTTGGTGGTAATTGTTCTTTATTTTATTTACCGCCTCTGGAAAAAAAGCCGGAAATTTTTGGTGGAAGAATAATGCTTCGTACAAAACATCTTTAAAATTTTAACTTTTACCGTTTTTCCAATATAAACGCCCCATGCTTCTATGTTTGGAGTTAAACCGCTGAAACTTAATCGGCCCTGCTTTTGATTTTTTGAAAAATAGCTTATATTTGTTGCCCTAACAAACATAAAAATGACCTAATCATAACATATAGCTAATCCTTATTTTTCTACGTACTTATAATTTTGAATCCTCAAAAGGTTACATGTGACTTTTGAGCGTTTCGGGTGTCTAAAATGATGACCCGTCAATATCCTAACTAATTAATCTCTTTATATGAAATACCGTTTTTTACTTATTTTCCTTTTGGCTTCCGTTTGTGGTTGGGGGCAGGTGACTATTTTGAATTGGGATTTTACTAACAATAACAATGCTGTAATCAACTTGCCTGGTGGAACTACTACGATTAGCTCTAATGGCATAACAGCTGGAACGAATGGGTGTAATGGAAAAGGCTATAGTGCATCAGGTTGGAATTCTGGAGATTACATTCAAATCCTTGCGCCAACAACTGGATACAGTATAGGAGAGTTGACATTAAACGTTAGAAGTTCAAATACTGGACCTGCAAAGTTGGATGTACAATATAGCACTACAGGAGTTTCTGGTATATTTACAACAATTGGTCAATTATCATCCACAAATTCTTCAAGCTGTGTTTCACGAATAATTGATTTATCAAGTATTCCTGAATTAAATAATAATCCAAATGTAGTAATACGTTTAGTTGGTGGTAATTATGGTGAAGCAGATGGAAACCCTAGTATTGGAGATCCTGCATCTGGTGGAACATTCAGAATGGATGATATAAAAATAACTGGAGAATTACCTTCCGGTCCCACGCTCACCACATCTGCTACATCCTTATCCGATTTCACTTACACAGAAGACAACGGCCCTTCTGCTTCCCAAGCTTTAACCATTACAGGGAATAATTTGGAAGATGATGAATTAGTGGGTTTGACGGTTTTAGATGATTATTTTGAAATTTCTGAAACTGCTTCCGGAACTTATAGTGATAATTTAGAGAATATAGTACTTTCTCCAAGTTCAAATGAAGTTACTGTTTATGTAAGATTAAAATCTGGATTGCCAATTGGAACTTATGAAGATGAATTAGGGATTGAATCGACAATACAAGATGGTATTTATATATCCCTTTCCGGAAATGTAACTTGTACCATACCGGAAACGCCTAATGGTACTATTACGCCGGGAGCAAATCCGGCTTGCGGTAGCACAACACTTACTTACGAACACGGAACAGGTCAACCGGAAGATGAGGTTATTTATTATTGGCAAACTTCAGAAACAGGAACCGACATAACTCATTCCGCAAGTTCTACTTACACAGTAAACGCAACTGGAAATTATTACGTCCGTGCATTTAATGGTAATTGTTGGAGTGACGAAGCTTTGGAATCCGCTGAAATTATCATCAATTCTACCCCTACGATTAGCACTCAACCCACCGACCAAACGGTGACCATTGGCGCAACTGCTCAATTCTCGGTTACAGCAACGGGTTCGCCATCTTACCAATGGTATGAAAGCACCGATGGCGGCACTAACTGGACAACTTTAACAGGAGCAACTTCTAATACTTATACCACGCCTGCCACTACACTGGCAATGGACGGCTATCAATATCGGGTTACGGCAACGAATGATTGTGGGGAAATTAGTTCTGAGGATGTTACTTTAAATGTAACGGAAGGACCTGTCGTAAAAACTTATACTCTGGTAACTGATGTTTCTCAGTTAGAAGCCGGAAAGAAATATTTGATTGCAAACTCAGCAACAGCTGGAGATGGACAAGCTTTAGGATTACAAAATCCTAACTATCGTGCGCAAAGCGCTGTAACTGTTGTTATGGGTTTACCCAATACCATTACCACATTACCTGCTTCAACTCCTTCAGGAACTGAACCTTTTGAATTAACCTTAGGTGGTTCTACGGGAGCATGGACATTCCAAGATGTTGTAAATGGTGGTTTTTTATATCCTGTCTCTGGTAAAAATTATTTAAGAACTGCAACCGGTGGTTCAAATAATTATAATTGGAGTATTTCAATAGCAGCAAATGGCACAGCTACAATAGCTACCACTGTAAATAATAGAACTATAAAGTATAATTCCAATGCAAGTATCTTCTCAGCTTACACGTCAGCATCAGGAGGAGTAACTCTAGTCCACCTCTACAAAGAAGGAGGAGTTGTAGCCACCGACACCTACTTTCGTAGTAAAGGTGATGGCGCATGGACGAGCAACAGCACTTGGGAGTCTTCAGAAGATGGAATTACATGGTATGATGCGACTTCTTATCCCGGTGCTTCGGCAGAAAGTGTGGAAATCCGTGCAGGAAATACAATTGAAATTAACAACACAAACGTTAAAGTTAAAAATACAAACGTTTACGGAACTTTGGTAGTAAAAGACAATGACTTTGAATTGGTGGGTACAGGCTATGCTTTGACTATAAAAGAAAACGGAACATTTGCAGTGGATGGAAACGCAAAACCTACATCCGGAAGTACTGGACAGGCTTTGGTGGAAACTGGAGGAACTTTCCAAGTAATTTCATTCTCTGGTTCCAATAATTTGGTAGACAATTATCTGCTTGTTGGGAATATTAATAATAAGTTTAAGTTTGCCCATCATTCTATTTTCGATTGGAACACAAGCAATACATTAGGCTCCTCTGGTTTTGATGAAATATTTGACGTGCTCCAACCAGGCGATTTGGTCATTTTTAAAATAACACAAACTTTTTCACCATCCAATTATGGTAGCTCCACTAGTAACCTTTTTCACGCTGTACTTGATTTACCAGGCGACCGTGAATTGAGTCTACAAGGTAATGGTAATAAAATTTTTGAAGGTGGAATAAAAGGAGAGGGCATATTAAATATTATTTATAACTCAGGTAGTGGGAAACTGGTTTTTGGGCAAGATGATTCTCCGCTGGCAACATTGGGAGACAATGGAAATCTGACATTAAAAACCCCTCACAATAAACTGGAACTGGAAAACATACAAGTCCCTGCTGACGCTTATGTAACCATTTCGAGCGATGGCACTTCAAACCCAAATACTTTCGAACGGACTGCTGGTAATATAGAAATTAACGGAACTTTGGACATTACCAATATGCGTATTACAAATACTGCCACAGGAAATATTTCAGTAAATGACAGGGGAACGCTACGTACAAGACATACAGGAGGTTTATTTGGAAGTAATTCTGCAATCGTGGAAGAAGCCAACTTAGTGTTGAATACCGGAAGTACGGTTGAATATTATGCAGACGAAAACCAAAGCATCAGTTCAGGGAAAGAATATTATCACCTTGTCTTTTCAGGCTCAGGCACTAAAACACCTCAAAACCAAACCGATGTAAATACCGATGGCTCAATTACCATTATAGGAAGCCCAATTGTGGATTACACCAATTTCAATCTTGGGTCAACGAGTGGAAACAGTACAGATTTCACGATGGATGGTGGTAAACTAATCATCGGAACAGGAGGTACACAACCACGCCCGGGAGGTTCATATGCGATTACCGATGGCGCAATTGAGTTTACGGGAGATTCAAACACGGATATTAAAGTCTCCCCGAATTATCATGATATCATCATTTCCGGAAAAAATAAAACACCGAGAGGAAAAGGCTTTAAAATTGACAATATTTTGTATGTAACCGCTGTTGGAAAACTCACCATCCCTTCTACTCAAGACTCTGAAAACCCATACGTTCTAACAGCCAGAGAAGGCGTTCAAGTCGCCCCTGGCGGTCAATTAATCTTGGAAAACAACGCCAACCTGATGCAGAATGTGGGTGCGGTGAATTCGGGGAATATAAAGGTAATGAGAGAGGCTACCGTTCCTTCTAATCAGTACAACTTCTGGTCATCTCCGGTTGAAGAACAAAATCTTTATGAAATTTATGAGAATATCCCTGCCAACAGGGTCATGACCTATAATACATGGGATGATTATTATACCATTGTCCCAAATCCCACAACTGCGGCATTTGGCATAGGCTATTCTATTAAAGGACCTAGTTCTAATTCCCCTGATGGTACAGATGGTACAAATGTGACGGCTATTTTCACTGGAGCACCTCACAATCAGTCTACTACAATGAATTCCATTCCGTTAGCCACACAAGGCCAAGGCTTTAACCTGATTGGAAATCCTTTCCCTTCTAATCTGAATATAAAGGAACTTTATGATGCCAACAGTGCTGTCATAGAGCCAAGTTTCCTTTTCTGGGACAATGTCGGAAATACGGTTTATAATCAGCAAGGTTCAGGTTATAGTGGAATTAACTTCGCGGTTTACAATGCCGAATTTGGAGATGGTACGGCAGCCACTAATGAAACAGGAAGTGGCAAAGTCCCCAATGGAATTGTAAAACCCGGTCAAGGATTTTTGGTTCAGGCTAAAGAAGGGGTTTCTTCTTTGCATATTGATAATTCTATGCGAACGAATCTTATCAAATTAGATGATGAAGACGAGAATGCTCCTTATTATAAAAATGGCAATCCCTCACAAATTGAGTTCATGGGCGCACGTCCGAGAGAGGGAAAATTCTGGTTAGAATTGATGACTTCAAAAAATCTCTATATTCAAATTGCGGTAGGTTATTTTGAAGATGCAGATTCGGACTTTGATAAATTTGATACAAGTGTTGTAAATGAAAGCGCTTCAGATAATTTGTATTCTTATAGTTCCGATTCGGAGAAATTAACCATTAATGGTAGAAGTTCTTTTTCCAAAGACGATGTAGTTCCTTTGGGTGTAAACTTGTACGAATACGGCAAATACAAAATCATATTGGGCAAAACCAAAGGTATTTTTAAAACCCATCAAAAAATTTACCTGAGGGATAAATACCTGAACATTATCCATAATCTTTCCGCATCTGATTATGAATTCGAAGCGCCGGAGGGAGAGTTTACAGACCGCTTTGAGGTTCTATATACGTTACCGTCAAATGTGGCAGAATTGACTACTGCAAGTAGGAATCAACTTAAAATCCTTCAACAGAATGAAGAAATCCTGATCAGCTCAAGTAAGGACAAGATTCTGGAAGTTGAAGTATTCAATCTGGCGGGATGGTCTGTTTATCAAAAATCAAATCTGAATGCAAATGAATGGAAGATCCCTTCGATGCTTTTGGGCAAACAGATTATTGTGGTAAAAGTCCTCACGGAAACAGGAGAAGTGGTAACCAAAAAGATCATCA
>Ga0079224_100000189_pt1 | contig 52188 bp, 38 predicted proteins | sample Stecom2015_FD_80414 | JGI IMG/M metagenome (GOLD analysis project Ga0079224, IMG submission 80414) | Agricultural soil microbial communities from Utah to study Nitrogen management - Steer compost 2015 | ecosystem: Environmental > Terrestrial > Soil > Agricultural land | place: USA: Utah... | reverse complement strand
GGCCGCGCTCACGACGACGCTGTTCAAGAGTCGCCTGCGCGTCATCGTCGAAACGCGGGGCGACTCGGCGCGCCTCGACGCGCTCTCGGTGACCCTCGATGACGGCGTCGTGTTCTCGGCGCCCCCGCGGTTCAACGCCGAGGACGAGCGCGTGGTCTACGAGCACGCCGTCGCTCCGGGCGAGCACGTGCTCGGGCTCGATGCCGAGCTCTACGACCTGCGTGGGCAGCGATATCGGTCGTGGCAGAGCGCGCGCTTCGTGGTCTTGGTGCCCGAAAGCCGTCTGCTCGAAGCGCATTTCGTGCTTCGTGACGACTCGGAGATGGCCGTGGACTTCCCGGACGGGGAGGACGGCGAGTACGACGTGCGCGTCGAGCTCCGGGCCAGGGTGGCTGAATGACGAGAGGGCGCCGCGTCGGCAAGCTCGGGGCGGCGCTCCTCGCGGTGACGACCGCGGGTCCTCCCGCGCTCGCGCAGGAGGCAGCCGCCTCGGCAGCGGAGGAGCCCCCGCGCGCAGCAGCGGAGGAGCCCACGCCGCCAGCCGTTCGGGAACCCACGCGGCCAGCCGCAGAAGAGCCCACGCGGTCATCGGCGATGCGGGCGCTCGAGCAGGCGCTGGCTCGACGCAAGCTCGCGGCACGCGAGCCATTGAGCAGCGAGCGACTGCGTCGCGAGCTCTCGACCATCGAAGCGAAGCTCGACTCTGGCCGTCGCGACGAGGCGATCGGCGATCTCGTGTACCTCGTGGAGTCGCCGCGCTTCGATCCGTTCGCGAAGTCGGCCGAGGGGCGCGCGGCGATCTTCTTGCTCGGCGACGCGCTCGGACGCGCGGGTGCGTACGAGGCGGCTCGCGGCTACCTCGGGCGTCTGCTCGCGGGCGACCCGGCGGACGTCACGTACCGGCGCGCGGTGGCCACGCTCGCGGATCTCGCGCTGTCCAGCGGACGCCCCGAAGATTTCGTGCCGCTGCTCGACAAGGTCTCTCCGAGCGCTCCGGCAGACGTGCAGGGAGACGTCTCGTACGTGCGCGGTCGCGTGGCGGAGCTCCGGGGCGAGCGCGATCGGGCTCTCGCCGCCTACTCGCGGGTCGGAGAAAGCTCGCGCTTCTGGGCTCAGGCGACCTACCTCGCGGGCGTGCTCGAGGTCGAACGGAAGAACTACAAGCGCGGCGAAGAGCTGTTTTGCCGCGTGGGCCATCCGCGGCGGACGCCGCGCAATGCGGCGCTGTTCGGCGGCAGCGACTTTTTCCGCGTCCGAGACCTCGCGCGCCTCGGTCTCGGCCGCATCGCCCACGAGCAGTACCGCTTCGACGATGCGCGCTACTACTACTACCTCGTGCCGCGCGACTCGGACTACCTGCCCGAGGCGCTCTACGAGACGGCCACCACCCGCTACGAGGCGAAGGACTACGACGGCGCGCGCGAGGCGCTCGACGAGCTCGCGCGGCTCGATCGGGAGCACCCGTACAGCGACGAGGCCTGGATTCTGGATGCCTACGTCGATCTCGCCTCGTGTCGATTTCCGGCGGCGGACGCCAAGCTGAAGGAGTTCCTGAAGCGCTACGAGCCCCTGCGCGCGGCGGCACGCAAGCTCGCCGCGGACGACGCGCGCCTCGGTCGCTTCGTCGAAGCGGCGCGCACGGGCGGCGCGCCCGACGAGGCGCGCCGCGGCTCGAACGAGCAGGCAGAGAGCTCCCTCCGCGCCTTGCTCCGCGCGGATCCAGGGTACGTCGACGCGAGCCGCCGCTTGTCGCTCCTCGACCATCAGCTCTCGGGCCTCCGCGGCGCGATGCGGGAGCTCGACGAGGCGCGGACGCGCCTCGCGAATCCCTCGGCAGCGCCCGCCGCGAGCAAGGACCCGCTCGACGAGTCCCCGCGGAGGCGGCTCGAGCGGGCGAAGGTCCAGCTCGCGGAGATCGAGCGCTTGCTTCGGGACGCGGCGCGGAGCGGGAACCAGGCGGCGCGCGCGGCGCTCCAGAAGGAGCTCGAGGCGCTGAAGCTGCGTGCCGCGGCGCTCGAGCGCGCGCTCGCCGTGCCGGGGGCTGGCGCTGCGGGCAGCGACGACGAGCTCGGGCGGCTCATCGAGCAGGACCGCGCGCGGGCCACGGCGCTCCACGCCGAGGCGGAACGACTCCGGCGGGCGCTCGCCGCCGAGAACGTCGAGCGGGCGAAGGACGTCCTGCGCCGGTTGGACAAGCGGCTCACGCGCCTTTTGAACCGGGCTCGGCTCGGTCGGATCGAGACGGTGCTCGGCAAGAAGAAGGCGCTCGAGCTCGAGGTGGAAGCGCTCTCGCAAGGCCTTCTGCCGCACACGATCGTCGATTCGCTGCGAACGGAGCGCTACCTCCGTGACGACGAGGAATACTGGCCCTTCGACGGCGAGGACTGGGCCGACGAGTACGTCGGCGGCGAAGGGCTGCGCTGACTCTGGCCTCGCCTCACCGAGGCGCGCGAGGCGTCACAAGGCGGTCTTCACGACCTCGCGCAACGTGCAGAGGTCGAACGGCTTCTCCAGGCGGGAGTTCGGGAGCTTGGCCAAGAACTCGTGCCCCTCGGCGGTGAACGCGCCGCCCGTCATGAACACGACGCGATCGGCGACGGACGGCGAGAGCTCGCGCACGGCCCGGTAAAACTCGATCCCGCTCATTCCCGGCATCGCGAGATCGCAGAGGATGATGTCGAACGCGTGCTGGCGTACGTGCTCGAGTCCCTCGTTGCCCGTGTGCGCGACGCGAACCTCGTGGCTCGAGAGCACCCGGCTCAGCATCCGGGTCACGATGGGATCATCGTCTATCACCAGGATCTGCGCTGCCATCTCCTCCTCATCCTTCCTCTCGCACCGGGCGACGTTCGCGGGGAATGGTCGGCACCATCGAATCATACCTCTTTATCGCCAAAAGAACTCATTTCGATTCGTCGTGTGCGCCCGGGGGCGACAGTGTGCGTGTGTTCCCCGAATTGATGTCCGCGATCGGCGTCTGTATCCTGCGCGGTGTAATGGCGAACGTGCGAGCGTCGCGCCTCCGCGGCCCGTCCAGGGTCGCGCTCCTCCTCGCGGCGATTCTCGGAGCGAGCAGCGTCGCGGGGCGCGCGGAAAGCGCCCCGGCGGCGAAGGCGGCCGAAAAGCGCCCGAGCCGCGAGCGCATTCTCGTCGTGAAGAAACGCGACGCGCCGGCCGCGAAGAAGGCAGCGGGTGGAGGGACGCCTCGAGCGGCGCGGGTCGACCTCCGCGTCCCGGAGCCGCTGCGCCGGGCGTTCGCGGCCGCGATCGAGCGGAGGATTCTGGCGAACGAAGCGCAGGCGCGCGCGCTGCGGAAGGAAGCGCTCGGGCTCCTCGAGAAGCTGGTCCGCGAGTCGCCCGCGGACGCTCCCGAGATGCCGGAGGCGCTCCTGCGCCTCGGCGAGCTCGAGTGGGAGGAGGCGCGCGAGGGCTTTCTCCGCGCCTTCGCGAGCTGGGAGCGCCTGCCAGCCGATCGACGGGGCGAGCCGCCGCGCCCCGACTACTCGCGCCCGCGCGCTCGCATCCTGCGCGTGCTCCGCGAGCACAAGACGTTCCGCGACTACGACCTGGCGCTCTACGTGGACGGATTTCTGGCAACGGAAGAGGGCAAGCTCGGCGAGGCGCTGACCCGCTTCGACAAGATCATCGAGTGGTTCCCGAAGAGCCGCTTCGTTCCGGACGCGCACATGGCTCGGGCGGAGTACGAGTTCACGAAGGACGCTCCCGACTACGAGACGGCATACCGCGAGTACGAGCAGGTGCTGCGCTACCGCGACAGCGAGCTCTACGACCTCGCCCTGTTCAAGAGCGCATGGACGTTGTGGCGCCTCGGAAAGCCCGAGGAGGCGGCGCGCCGCTTCTTGACGGTCTTCAAGACCACGGCCGACGGGGCGCCGGCGCGCCGGGACCGCGCCGAAATCGACGAGCTCCAGAACGAAGCGCTGAAGAACCTCGTCGCCGTGTTCGCCGAGGACGAGAAGAACCGCGCCGACGACATGCACCGGTTCCTCGTCCAAGCCGGGGGCGAAAAGTTCGCGGGGCGGATCGTGCTCGCCCTGGCGAAGGCGTTTTACGAGCAAGCGCACTACGAGCGCGGAATCGAGGCCTACCGCCTCTTGCTCCGGCTCGAGCCGGCGAGCCCGGAAGCATACCGGTACGCGCTCGAGATCGCGCGCGGCCACTCCACGCTCGAGGCGTACCCGAAGCTCGAGCAGGACTACCGCTGGATTCTGAAGGAATACGTGGCGCCGCCGCCGGGGCGCAGCGGCGCGCGGCGGTCGGCGTGGGTGTCGGCGCAGACGCCCGAGACGCTCGCCCGGGCGCGCCGTGCGGTCGAAAAGCAGCTCCGCGAGGACGCGGTCGCCCTGCACGCGAAGGCTCAGGCGGATCGGGTGAGCCGCGCGGAGTTCGAGGGCGCGGCGCGGCTCTACGTCGTGTACCTCGAGCGCTTCGCGAACACGCCGGAGGCGTACGAGATCTCCTTCAACCTCGCCGAGATCTACTACTACCACCTCGGCAAACCCGGAGAAGCCGCCGACGCGTACCTCGCGGCCGTGAAGAAGCGTGCGGACGGGGAGCTCTCGCGGACGGCGCTCTACAACGCGCTCTCCGCGCTCGAGGCCGCGCGCGCGGCGGAGTTCGAGGCGCGGAAGAAAGCCGGCGAAAAGCAGACCGAGACGGCGCTCGACAAGAAGCTCACGGAGGCGATGGAGCTCTACGTTCGGACCTATCCGAACGACGAGCAGGTGCCCGAGCTCCTGTTCCGGCAGGGCAAGCTCTACTACGACTACGGCGTCTTCGACGTGGCCGTGCGGCAGTGGGGGCTTCTGCTCGAAAAATACCCGAACGACCAGCAAGCAGCCGTCGCGGGCGAGCTCGTGCTCGACTCCTTCAACAAGAGCGAGGACTACGAGAACATCGAGGTGTGGGCGCGCCGTCTGAAGACGGCCCCCGCGTTCCAGACTCCGGCACAGCAGAGCCGGCTCGACACGCTGATCGTCGGCGCCGTGTTCAAACAGGGAGAGCGCCTCAGCAAGGACGGCGAGCACGCGCGCGCGGCGGCCGCGTACCTGCGCGCGGCACGCGAGTTTCCGAAGGACGAACGCGCCGCCAAGGCGCTCGTCAACGCCGAGATCGAGGCCAAGCGCGCCGGCGATCTCGAGACCCTGGCGAGCGCGGCCGACCTCTTGGCGAAGCAGTATCGCTCGCGTCCCGAAGCGGCGGAGGGGCTCTGGATCGCGGCGACGACGCACCAAGAGGTCGGCCTGTTCGCCGAGGCGGCGCGCTACAACGCGTCCATCGCCGACGCCTTCCCCAAGTACCCGAAGCACAAGGAGGCGGCCTTCAACGCGGTGCTCCTCTTCACCACGGTCGGGGACCACGCGGGCGCGATTCGGAGCGGGGAGAGCTTCCGGAAGCGCTACGGCCGCGACGAGGCCGCCGAGGAAGTCACCTTCCTCATGGGCAAGGCGCACGAGAACGCCGGGAAGAAGCGCGAAGCGGCGACGCTCTACGAGCGGTACGCGAAGACGGCGCGCACACCGTCCGGGCAGATCGAGGCGCTCGTGCGCCTCGCCACGGTGAGCGAGAGCGAGCGCGCGAAGAGCAGCGCGCTCGAGCGCGCGGTCCACGTCTACACGCAGCGCAAGAAGGCGCTCGACGCTCGGGGCCGGTACTTCGCGGCGAAGGCGCGCTACCTGCAGGGGCAGGTGCACCTCGCGCGCTTCGACGCGATCTCGATCGAAGGGAACGTCCGTCAGCTCAAGCAACGGTTGAAGCAGAAGAGCGACCTCCTGAAGAAGGCCGCGGAAGCGTTCCTCGCGACGGCCGAGATCGGCGTGGCCGAGTGGACCACCGCGTCTCTGTACCAAATCGGCTACACGTACGAGGCATTCGCGAAGGCGCTGCTCGACTCTCCGCCCCCGCCGACGCTGGGGGAAGAAGAGAAGGAGCTCTATCGGCAGTCGATCGAGGAGTTCGTGATTCCGATCGAGGAGCGGAGCCTGGAAGCTTACGAGAGCGGCTGGCAAAAGGCCGTGGAGCTCGGCATCTTCAACTCGTGGACGGCGAAGATGCGCGAGGCGCTCGGCCGGTTGAACGCCGAGCTCTATCCGCCGCTCAAGGAGATCGGCTTCGAGCTGCGCTCGCGCAAAGCGCTTTCGCTGCCCGGGTTGATCGAGGCGCCCCGTCGCGCCAAGTCGGGGGGCAGCGAGCCCTACGTGATTCCAACGAAGCGCGAAGAGGGCGACGCCGACGCGAAGGCGAACGCGGCAGGGGCGTCGGACGGGAGCTCGTGATGATCGAACGGACTCGGCTCTCTCTCCTGCTCGGCGGTGCGGCGCTCGTTCTCGCGCTCGGCTGCGGCGGGACGAAGCGTGACGCGAAGGCGCCCGTGTTGCCCCCGTCCAATCCGCGCGCCGTCAACAAGCTGTCTCAAGGCGTCCAGGCCGCGCGGGAACGCGACGGGCGCGATCGCGCGATTCGCCTGCTCGAAGAGGCGGTCGCCGTTGACGACAAGCTCTGGGAAGCGCGGTACAACCTGGGCGTCTTGCACGCCGGGGCGGGGCGGCTCGTGTTGGCGGAGAAGGAGCTCGAGCGCGCCGCGGAGCTCGCACCGAACGCCGAGGACGTCGCGGTCGCGCTCGCCGAGGTTCGCTTGCGACGCGGCGATCCGCGCGGCGCGGTCCGCGCCCTCGAGCCGTTCGTGCGGCGCCACCCGAAGGCCGCGGTGGCGCCGATCGCGCTCATCGCCGCGCTCCGCGAGAGCGGGGAGCCGGGGCGCGCGATCGAGCAGGCGCATGCCGTGTTGGTGCGCCACGCGCGGCACCCGGACGCCCTCTCCGAGCTCGCGCTCTCGCATCTGGCGCGCGGTGAGAGCGACACGGCCGAGCTCTTGGCGCTCGAGGCGCAGAAGGCGGACGCGAAGAGCGCCGCCGCGGCGCGCACGCTGGGCCTCGTCGCTCTCGGAAAGGGCGACGACGCCGAGGCATTCCGTCACTTCACGCGCGCGAGCGAGCTCGATCCGACCGATACGACCGCGCGCTTGAACATCGCCACCGTGCTCCTCAAGGCGGGCGTCTACGAGCGGGCGCGCGTCGAGTTCGAAACCGTGCTGGAGATCGATCCGGACGACGGAGCGGCGCTGCTCGGGCTGGCGGCCGCCCGCCGCGCGCTCGCGCAGCGCGACGACAGCGCGGCGCTGGGCGAGGCCGAAGCGCTCCTCCGCCGCGTGCTCGAGAAGGACCCCGGGAACCTCGCCGCGACCTTCAACCTCGGCGTGCTCTACGTGGACTACTTGAAGCGACCCAACGACGGGGCGCCGCTCCTCCGACGCTTTCTCGAAGAAGCGCCCGAGAACCATCCGGCGCGCGCCGAGGCCGAGCGCTTGCTCGCGGGCAGCGCGCCGACGCCGAAGCGGCAGTCCAGTCCTCGCGCCGGGACGGCCCGCGGCCGACCTCGGGCACTCCCGCCTTGTGGCGCCCGACGGGCGTGGGTATAGCGGCGCGGTCCGGCGCGTGTTCCACGCGAGCCAATGCGCGTGGGCGGTCGCGCCCCATGAACCGGCGGAGGACCCGTGGTGCGGAGCTCGGAAGCGTCTCGGAAGGAAAAGGCAAACGGCAACTGTCGCGCGGCTCGCCGCGGGCGTCGTGCTCTCGGTCTCGTTTCGGGGCTCGCGCTCGCTGCCTTGCTTCCGGCAGCGTGCGTGCAGCGACCGGGCCCGGGCGCCGACGCGGCGCTGACGGCGAGCCGGGAACCTGCGGCCGCTCCGACGACGACCGGCAAGTACGGCGAGGTTCCCGGGGTGAATCTGCTCGGCCAGAACGGTCTGCGAGCGCTCACCGTGTCCGGCCAGACGAACCGCGTCGTCGTTTCGCACGTGCCGGTTACGGGTCAGCCGTTCGCCGAGGCGCTCCGCGCGGAGATCCAGGAGGGCTCGCAGAACGTCTGGGACGTCCAGGTCAGCGCGCGCACCGCCGCGCCGGTCGAGGCAGGGGACGTCCTGCTCGCGACCTTCTCCTTTCGCACGGAGCGCGCGCGTGCCGAGAGCGGAGAGGGCCAGACGGAGTTCGTGTTCGAGATCGCGCGGGACCCCTGGACGAAGTCCGTGAGCTATCCGGTGCGCGCGGGCCGCGAATGGAAGCAGTACCACGTCCCGTTCGTCGCCGCCGAGAGCTACGCCGCCGGCGAAGCGCAGATGATCTTCCGGCTCGGCTACGACCCGCAGGTCATCGAAATCGGCGGCGTGACCGTCGAGAGTTTCGGCAAGCGCTTGCGGCTCGCCGATCTCCCCGTGACGAAGCTCACCTATCGCGGCATGGAGCCGGACGCGCCGTGGCGCGCGGAGGCGGCACAGCGGATCGAGGAGCACCGAAAGGGCGATCTCACCGTCGAGGTGCGCGACGCGGCCGGGCGTCCCGTCGCCGACGCCGACGTGAGCGCGAAGCTCGTGCGCCACGCGTTCGGCTTCGGGACGTGCGCTCCGGCGGCCATCGTGCTCGGCAAGGACGAGCAGTACAAGTCCGTGCTCCGCGAGCTCTTCAACATGGTCACGCTCGAGAACGACCTCAAGTGGCAGATGCTCGCCGACAAGGCCCCCGAGTTCACGCTCGAGCGGGCGAAGGCCGCGGTGGACTTCCTGCGCGAGAACGGCTTCGACGTGCGCGGTCACGTGCTCGTGTGGCCGTCGTTCAAGAACCTTCCGAAATCCCTGCGCGAGCTCGAGCGGGATCCCGAGCGCCTGCGCGCGGAGGTGTTGAAGCACGTCCGCGAGCTCACGACCGCGATGCGCGGCAAGCTCGTGCACTGGGACGTCGTGAACGAGCCCTTCGACAATCACGACCTGATGGACATCCTCGGGCAAGACGTGCTCGCGGAGTTCTTCCGAGAAGCCCGCGCCGGCGACCCCGAGGCGAAGCTCTTCATCAACGACTACGCCATCCTCTCGGGAGGCGGGGGCTCGAGCCCGCATCGGGACCACTACGAGGCGACCATCCGCCGGCTGCTGGAGCTCGGCGCGCCGCTCGACGCGATCGGCCTGCAGGGGCACTTCGGAACGGCGCTGACGAGCCCGGAAGAGCTGCTCGCGATCGTGGACCGCTTCGCGAAGCTCGGTAAACCTCTCCACGTCACCGAGTACGACGTCGTGATCGACGACGAGGAGGTCGCCGGCAAGTACACCCACGACTTCTACACGGCGCTTTTCAGCCACCCCAAGGTGGAGAGCATCACGATGTGGGGCTTCTGGGACGCCGCGCACTGGAAGAGGAACGCGCCTTTGTACCGCGCGGACTGGTCGCTCAAGCCGGCGGGGGAGGCCTACCGCAAGCTCGTCCTCGAGACGTTCCGCACGAACGCGAGCGGGAAGACCGACGCCGGCGGCAAGTTCGCGACGCGCGGTTTCTTCGGCGAGTACGAGGTCGTCGTGCGCGCCGCCGGCAAGGAGCAGCGCGTTCGCCATCGGCTCGAGCCCGGAAAGGGTGTCGTGAAGGTCGGTCTACGCTGAGGGCGCGCCGAGCACAGGGGACTCGTGATGCCTGGCCCATTCGACGACGAGTTCTTGCTCGAGACCGAGGCGGCGCGACGCCTCTACCACGAGTATGCGGCGCGGCAGCCGATCTTCGACTATCACTGCCACCTCGACCCGGAGAAGATCGCCAACAATCACCGGTTTCGCTCGCTCACGGAGCTCTGGCTCGAGGGCGATCATTACAAGTGGCGAGCGCTCCGCGCCAACGGAGTTCCCGAGGCCCTGTGCACGGGGCAAGCGTCCGACGAAGCCAAGTTCGAGGCTTGGGCGAGCACCGTCCCGAAGACGCTGCGCAACCCGCTCTACCACTGGACGCACCTCGAGCTGAAACGGCCCTTCGGGATCCGGGAGCTCTTGAATCCCGCTTCGGCGCGGGGCATCTACGAGCGCGCGAACGCGCTGCTCGCGACGGACGCCTTTCGCGCGCAGGGATTGCTCCGGCAATTCGGCGTGGTGGTCGTGTGCACGACCGACGACCCGATCGACTCGCTCGAGCCTCACCTCGCGCATGCGCGCTCCGAAGGGGCGCGCTCGCTCCGTCTCTACCCGACGTTTCGGCCCGATCGGGCGTTCGCCGTGGACGACCCCGAGGCGTACGGGGTCTGGCTCGACGCGCTCGGTGCCGCGTCGGACGTCGAAGTCCGGAGCTACGAGACGTTGCTCGAGGCGCTCGATCGGCGTCACGCGTTCTTTCACTCGGTCGGCTGCCGCCTCTCCGATCACGGGCTCGAGACGCTCTACGCCGAGGACGCGGGGCTCGAGGAGGTCCGCCGGATCTTCGAGCGGCTCCGGGCGGGGGAGCGGGTGAGCCGTGAGGAGGCAGACAAGTATCGCTCCGCGGTGCTCCACGAGCTCGCGGTGCTCGACCACGGACGCGGCTGGGTGCAGCAGTTCCATCTCGGGGCGCTCCGCAACAACAGCACACGCCTGGCGCGGCAAGTCGGGCTCGATGCCGGCGCCGACTCGATCGGCGACTTCGAGATGGCGCGGCCGCTCGCACGGTTCCTCGATCGGCTCGACGCGTCCGGCCGCCTCGCGAAGACGATCCTCTACAACCTGAACCCGCGCGACAACGAGCTCTTCGCCACGATGATCGGCAACTTCCAGGACGGCTCGGTTCCGGGGAAGCTCCAGTACGGCAGCGCGTGGTGGTTCCTCGATCAGCTCGACGGGATGCGCCGGCAAATCGACGCGCTCTCGAACATGGGGCTCCTCTCGCGCTTCGTCGGGATGCTCACCGACTCTCGGAGCTTCCTCTCGTACTCGCGCCACGAGTACTTCCGTCGCCTGCTGTGCGGGCTCCTCGGGTCCGAGGTCGAGCGCGGCCTGCTTCCTTCCGATTTCGGCCTCGTCGGCGGGCTCGTCGAGGACCTCTGCTTCTTCAACGCGCGCGACTATTTCGGCCTCGCGCTTCCAGAGGCTGCCTCGGCGCAGAACGGTTAGCGTCTAAACTAGAAGCGCTGGCCCGGAGTGCCGGCACTCAGGCGTTCCGCCGTCGCCCAGAGCTCCGTGGCTGGGTCGTCGATGAAGTAGAGCCGTTCACCGTCCGGGAGCACGTTGAGGCCGCGTTCGAGTCGGGAAGGATCGTAGCGTCGGAGCGCGCTCTCCGCATCGAGCGGCTCGTAGCCCACGGCGCGGACCGCCTCGGGCTCGAGGCCACCCGCGGCGTAGAGCACGCGGAAGCGTCCTTCCGGAGAGCCGTGAATCAGGTGCGCCGCGGCGGCGAGCGCATTGCGGAGCTCGGGCTCGGCTTCGAGCGCGGCGAGCGTGTGCTGGGTTCCTCGATAGCCGTGGCGTCGTATCAAGCGATCGAGCTCCGGATCCTCGCCGAAGCGCGTGACTCCCGGGGCGAGCACGACGAGCTCGGCGGAGTCGGCGAGCGCGAGGCGAGTGCGATAGATTGCCTTGTTGGCGACCCACATCGACGTGTACGTGGACGGGTCGAGATGAACGACGACCTTCGCGAGCGGGGCTTCGAGCACGTGCACGTTGGTGCGCCGTGACAGCTCGGCCGCGGCTCGAAAGCACGCCTCGTCGTCCCCCGCGAAGAGCCCGCGCGTGGACCGCGCCCTGGACGGAGTCGCACCGCCGACGGTCTGGACGTAGGTGACGGGCAGCATCGCGGCGAACGCGGTGGCCATGTACGCGAGGACGTCCCGGACCGGCGTCGCGATCCGGCCCAGCACCTGCTCGAGCCCGACGACGGCGCCGAGAAAATGGGTGCGATCGATCGCGTCCTTGCCGCCGACACCGATGAAGAGGTTCTTCGCGTGCCCCGCCATCCCCACCACCTCGTGGGGCACCACCTCTCCGATCGAGACGATGCGGTCGTACCCACCCTCGAGCAGCGGACGCGAGAGCCCGCACGGGATCGCGAAGTCCAAACGCTCGTCGCTGACATGGCGCACGAACGAGGCTGGCACCTCCCCCACGGGCAGAACGCCGCGCCGGGGGTCGTGGGGGAGCACGCGCGCGGGCGGAACGCCTGGAAACATCTCCTGCAGCTGGGCCTCGGTCATCGGTCGGTGGGTTCCGAGCGCGGGCAAGAGGTCGACCTCGGCCGTCGCGCTCAGCGCGCGGAAGAGCGTCGCGGTGAGCCCGCCTGCCCCCGTGCGCTTGCGCGTGATGTCCGGCGGAATCAGGAGCACGCGCCGCGGACCGCCGAGCCCCGCGACGAACCGCTCGAGCGCCGCGTCGACGCGCTCGGGGGAGAGCCCGTGCGCGTCCTCTTCGGCGACGCGCAGCGCTCCGCGCGGGACGATGCCCTCCCGACCGAGGTGTCGAACGATGCGCTCCACGATTTCGACGGGCTCGAGCAGCGCCGAGACCCGGAAGGCCGCCGCGGGCGGCTCCAAGTCGCCGAACTGGCCGGCGAGCACCCGATCGTAGTCGCGGATGATGGCGTGCTGCCCTTTGCGGCGCTCGAGTCGCGCGGACACGTGCTCGCGCGTGATCTCGAGGAAGACGATGCGCGCCTCGCCCACCTTCGCGAACAGAAGGTCGCGGTACGCTTGCTTGAGCGCCGAGCAGGCGAGCACGGCGCCGCCCGCGCGCTCCCAACCGCACGCCTTTTTTGCGAGCAGCTCCAGCCAGGGGCGGCGATCCGCGTCGTCGAGCGGGATGTTGGCCGCCATTTTTTGGCGGTTCTCGAGCGGATGGAAGTCGTCGGCGTCGTAGAAGGGCAAGCCGAGACGCGCGGCGAGCGCCCGGCCTACGGTGCTCTTGCCCGCACCGGTGACGCCCATCACCAGGATCAGCATCGCCGGGAGCGTATCACTCGACCACGTTGCACTCGAGGCGAGGGCCGCGCACGACGTTGTTCCCGTCGTTGCACTCGGCGACGGCGTCGAGTGGGTCGACGACCGCCCAGAGCACCACCGTGCGGGTCAGCCTGTCGATTTCCACCGTCTCCGTCACGCTCTCGCCCGGCTCGATCGGGCCCTCGAGGGTGATTTCGCCGACGACGCTGCCGCCCGAGCTCGGGTCCCCCGCGTGGATGCGCACGAGCACGTCCGTCGCGGCGGTGGCTCCGTCGTTGTACACGGTGATCTCGACATCCGGCGAAATGCAGCTCGACACGTCGTCGATCTCGACGCGCAGGTCGGCCAGCGCGGCGTTGCTCTCGACGGGTCCCGTGATCTCGTTGTTGTCCTCGTTGCACTCGCGCTCGGCGTTCGCGCCGTCGATGACCGCTCGCACTTCCTCCGGCAAATCGTCGCGGTCGTTCGAGCCGCGCGTGTAGCTCACGGTGACGAGGGTGGAGGCACCTGGCTCCAGGCTCTTGTCTAGCGTGACGGTGATGGGCTCCCCGGCCTCGTCCTCGAGCGCTGTCTCGAGGTCCGGATCCTCCCAGGTCCCGAAGAACTCGAGCACCACGCCCGGGCCGACCCGGAGGTCGCCGAGGTTCTCGATCTCCACCGTGATCTCGATATCGTCGGAGAGCTCACCGCAGGCGACGTCGGGCGACGACACCTGGATCGCCGTCACCGCGAGGTCGGGAGCGATGCCGTAGTTGCGCGGTTGCGAGCGGTAGGTGTTGTAGAGCCGTCCGTTGAGCTCGCGCCAGCTCTCGGGCTCGTGCAGCGGGATCGCGCCGCTCTCGGTGACGTTGGTCACGTGATAGGCGTGCTGATTCCAGATGCGCCGCGCCGCGACCCACTGATCGCTCGGATCCCCCCAGACCTCGAGGCCGTTCGGCAGCGAAATCTTCTGCACGTCGTCTTGCCCGTCGGGCCAGCTGTCGAGGCGATCCTCGGGCCCCCAGTTGTCGCCGTCGTTCGGCGCTCGGTTGCCCTCGTTGCACTGCTGGCGGGCATTGTTCTGGCCGAACACGATCTCGGCGTTGCCGTCGTTGTCCACGTCGGCCACCACCGGATTTTCGATCAGCGTGCGGCTGAGCGAGGGCAGGGCGAGGTGGACCGCGCCGGTCGCGCCGTCGTAGAGCCGGAAATAGCACTCGTCGTTGTAGACGACCTCCGCCGCACCGTCGCCGTTGAAGTCGAACACGCTCGACGAGGTCGCGCGGCTCGAGTCGTCTTCGGTGTTCCGGCGCCACCCGTTGTGCAGGCACACGCACTTGCCGGCGATCGCGTTGCACACGGCGCCCTCGTTGCAGTCCGCGTCCTCGGTGCAGCTCCCCGCGTCGTCCGTGCCGCCGGGGGTGCGCTCGGGGTTCTCTTGAGGCGGTGGGCTCCGAGGGTCGAGCTGGAACGGCCAGGCGGGGCAGGTGTCTTCTACGGGGTCTTGCAGGTCCACGACCGTGTAGAAGTCCGCGAGGGCCGTCGCGATCTCCGGGAAGCCGTCGCCGTCGAAGTCGTCGACGTTCGGTGCGCCGCCGACGTCCCCGCCCTCGAGGTCCTCGTTTCGGAGGATCTCGCCCGTCTCCCCGTCGAGCAGGAGCAAGAAGCCGTTCGCGATGAGGACGACCTCCGCCTTGCCGTCGAGCGGGTTCTCCGGCCCGGGTGCCGCGTCGCGATCCTCGCCGAGCACGTCCGCGACCGCGCAGAACGCTTCTCGCTCGCTTTCTTCGATGGCACCCGGGTTCACCTCGCTCGCGTCCCACACGACCTCGAGCGGGCAGGGGTCGTCGGCGCTGCCGCACCCTGCCGGCGGATCCTCGGGCAACCGGTAGAGCGTCGTCCCGGCGACGATCTCGAGGCCCACGTCCGAGGCGAGATCGGCGACGCACACCATCGGCCCGAGGTGAGCGCTGTCTCCTCCGAGCGCCTGCGTGCCGCTCGTCCGGTCTCCCACGAAGATGCGCTCGATGGCGAGCTCTCCGTTCTCCTTCGTGAACGTGATCACGCGGTTGCCGAAGACGGCCTCGGCGAAGCCCGAAAAGTCGAGGTTCGCGATGGCCGGTGAGGGATAGGCCCACTCGTCGTCGTCGGGCCAGAGCCCGGCCGGGCTCTCGAAGACGATCGCGCCGCGGGAATCGAGGAGCTGAAAGCCCCCGGTTTCGAGGGCCACCAAGATCTCGGGGAAGCCGTCGCCGTCGATGTCGCCCGCGGCCGGAATGCTCCCGGGGCGGACGCGCGCGTCCCCACGGCTCTCCGCGTTGCCGCCGCTCGGGTTGCAGTCTTCGACGAGATCGTCGCCTTCGAACCAGTGCGTCGTCCCGCACAGGGCGAAGTAGTCGCCGCCCTTGTTCGGGCCGCCGCCGTGGACGGCGCGGATGACCCCGTCGCGGTGCGGGGTGTCCCCGTGGTGCGTGATGAAGACGATCTCGGGGAAATCGAGCTCGTCGACGCGACCGTCGCCGTTGTCGTCGTCGAGATTGATCACGATGGGGGTGGTCGCGACCTGATTCGACCAGCTGAAGGGGCTGCCGGTCGCATTCGGGGTTTCGCGGTTCTCGCCACCCCAGCGGAACTCGAGCTGCGGCAGGACCTCCTCGAACGGCGTCGGGGGCAGCGTGCAGCTCGGCTCGATCCCCGTCCCGACGCAAGCCCCGGCTTCGCAGGCCGTGTGCTCCGGACAATCCCAGTCGTCTTCGCAGGTGCACCCCGTCGGCGCGCCCGCCTCCTCCGCACACTCGCTCTCGAAATAGCCGGCGCTTCCACAGGCATAGGCCCGCTGGTTCGAGCTGCCGTTGGACGCGCAGACGAGCACCTCGTTGCCGTCGCACTGCCGGGCGTCCGGCTCGCACACGTCGTCAACGCACTTTTCCCCATCGCAGAAGCGCGCGGGGCTGCACTCCACGTCGGATTCGCACGCGATGCTCACGCAGTGGTGCCCGCCCCCTGGGGCAGGCTCACACTCCTCGAGCTCGGTGCAGTCGAGATCGTCGCACGAGTTGTCGACACAGCTCGCCTCGTCGCCGTCGACCTCGCACCTTTGTCCCGGGCCGCACGTGAGCCCGTCGCAAGGATCGGAGGGCGGGCTGCCGCCCGCGTCTCCCGCCCCTCCCATCATGCCGCCGACGGCGATCACCATACCGCCTTGACCCGCGCCGCCAACGGACGAACCGCCTCCCGACCCCGCGTTCCCTCCCGACGGGTCGGTCGTCGGAGGAAGAATCACTTCCGGATTGTCGCCGCACGCAGAAAGCACGGTCGCCGCGAGGAACCATGCAGAGGGCGTGCACCAACCGAGTCTCATGGTCTGTGAATGTACCTCATAAAATTCTCGGCCTCGTCTCAATCCCGCAGGGCGCAGCGCGGTTTCCACCGACCCGCTCGAGGGGCGGTGTCCAGGTGCGCCGGCCGCGGTGAGCGGGGGACATCGCACACACTCTCCGCCCGCGGAGCGGCGCTGGCTTCGTAGCCGACCACTTCGGGGTCTGCGGTGGGAACGATGGATTCAGTTGACCTGCGCCATCGGGGATTGCGACGCTGGTGGTGTCTTCGAGGCGCGGCGTCATGGACGAACGATTCCATCCACCCCAGGCCAGGTCGCGGGGCTACGCCGTGATCGCGGTCGTGGCCGCCCTGCTCGGGCTTTTGTTCGCGACGTACTCGACGCTCGACTACGCGGCACACCTGGATCGGCGGCTGCACGACATGCACTGCAGCTTCATTCCAGGAGCTGCGCCCAGCTCGGACGCCGAGGCGTGCCGAGCGGCCATGTACAGCCCGTATTCGGCCCTGCTCAAAGACGACTACTGGGGCGGTATCCCCATCTCGCTGTTCGCTTTGGGGGCATTTGCGTTCTACCTGGGCCTCGCCGTCTATCTCCTGTTCGCCGGTGCTGCTGCGGCGCGGAGCACCGTCCGGTTTTTCGGGGTCGTGAGCTTCGCCCCGCTCACCGTTTCGGTGATGATGTTCGTCATCAGCGTCTCGAAGCTCGGCCAGCTCTGCAAGACGTGCGTCGGGATCTACCTGGCCTCCATCTTGCTCGCCGTCGCTGGCGGCTTCGCGCTCTCCTCGCTGCGGTATCGGCCGCCGGCGCGGGGGAGCAGCGACCTTTTGGTTGCTCTCGCGGGGCTGGTCGTGCTCGGGCTCTCGACGCTCGTGCCCGCGGTGGTCTACGCGGGGTCGCTGCCTGACCACCGGCCGTTCCTCACCCGCTGTGGGGAGCTCAAGCTCGAGGCGCCGAAGGTCGGCGAGCTCGTGGCGCTGCGCGGCACGCGCCCCGTTCGGCAAGCGATGTTCTTCGAGGATCCGCTGTGCCCGACGTGCAAGGCGTTCCACGAGCGGCTCGAGCTCGAGGGCGTGCTCGATCGGCTCGACGCGAAGCTGGTTTTGTTTCCGCTCGACAGCGAGTGCAACTGGATGCTCTCCGAGCCGCTGCATCCAGGCGCGTGCCTCGTGAGCAAGGCCGTTCTGTGCGCGGGCGAGCAGGCAAAGACCGTCCTCGCCTGGGCCTACGAGGAGCAAGAGCGGCTGACCGCGGCCGGGAAGGCGGGGGCGAGCACGCTCAAGGAGCTCCTGCGCGCGCGCTTCGGGGACTCGCTGGTTCGTTGTGTCGACGATCGCAAGACCGAGGTGCGGCTGAACCAGCACCTCCACTTCGCGTCGGAGAACAAGGTCCCGGTTTCGACTCCGCAGATGTACCTCGGCAAGCAGCGCATCTGCGACGAGGACACCGATATCGGGCTGCGCTACACGCTGACGGAGCTCGCACCGGAGGTGTTGCGATGAGCGAGCCCACGGTTCCGATGCACGAGTCGTCCGATCGCCTCGGTCTGCTCGCCGGCGTCGTCGCGGGGGTGCTCGCGCTCGGTGCCGTGACGCTCGGCGTGCGCTCGAGCGTGAACGGCGCGACCGAGCGGCTGACCACGCCCGAGGCCGAGAAGCCGAAGGTGGCCATCGCCGACCAGGCCGAGGTCGCCTACTGCACGGCGCGCTTCAAAGAAGTGCTCGAGCGGGTGCTGCACTCGTGCGGTCTCGCCGGGGAGGAGGCGCGGCGCGGCTGCAAGCCGGCCGACGTGAGGACCTTCGCGAGCATCAACGACGACGATTTCAACGAGCTCTTCACGCCGCTCCGGGAGCGTGGCGGCGTGATCTTGTTCGACAACGCGAGCGAAACGCTCGACGAGGCCGCGAAGAAGCTGCTCGAGGAGAAGTGGTTCACGCGCAAGGGCGCCCGCTACTTCTTCGTCGTGGCGCGCGCCTCGAAGACCGGCACCCAGGCGAAGAACCGCGCGCTCTCACACCGGCGTGCGAATTCCGTCTTCTACCACCTGAAAGAGGTTTCCCAGGACCCGGAGATCGACCGCAAGGTGGGCCTGCTCTGGCTCGGAAACGAGTTTGCTCAGCTCTCGAAGGATTACTGTGGCTGGCAGACCTCCCGACCCGAAGAGAAATGCGACGACGAAGCCATCAACCGGAGCGCCTTCGTGTCGTGGGTGGACTGCCGCCTATGACCGTCCGTGCTTTCGGCGCCGCGGCGCTCTCGGCCTCGCTCCTCCTGCTCGGCACGGCGTGCAACGAGGAGAAGCGCGCGCCGATGGTGACGCGCGAGCGCAGCCAAGCGATTCAGACCCCGCAAGGCAACACCCCGGCGGCGGAGCCGAGCCCGGCGCCGGTCGCCGCGGTCGCATCGAGCGCCCCCGCGCCGCGTCCGCGGAAGGCGCTGTGCGACGGGCAGCTGCGCGAGGATGGCAAGCCGCTGCCGAAGCGACGCGTCACCCGGGCCGTCGCGCGCGGCACCGATCCCAAGCCCGAGCCCATTCCCTCGGGGCGCGGTCAGTGGACCTGGGTGAACTTCTGGGCGGCGTGGTGCGCACCCTGTAAGGAGGAAATCCCACGGCTCAAGGGCTGGGAGGAACGGCTCTCGAGTGGGAAACCGGGCCTCCGTGTGGTCTTCGTGTCGCTCGATGACGACGAGCGGCAGCTCCGAGGCTTCCTCGAGTCGGGCGCGCTCGACAGCACCTACTGGCTGCGCGAGGGGCGCGAACGCGAGGAGTGGATGAGCGACGCCGGGCTCGGCATCGACCCCGAGCTGCCGATCCACCTGCTCGTGGACCCGAAAGGGAAGGTTCGTTGCCAGGTCCAGGGCGCCGTCGAGGACGCCGACCTGCCCGTGCTCACCCAGCTCATCAGCGGGTAGGGCGGGCGCTCACCCCTGGTCGAATGGGCAGCGGGGTTCGAATTTCCCTTGTGTGACGCCGTGTTATAGTCCCGCAGCATCCATGGCTCGTGGGCCTGACATCGCCGAGGTCGCGCGGCACGCGCGGGTTTCGAAGAGCACCGTTTCGCGCGTCATCAACGGCGGCTACGCCAGCGCCGAGGTGCGGGCTCGGGTCGCCAAGGTGATCCGCAAGCTCGGGTACACGCCGTGGACGACGGCGCGGAACTTTTCGCTCGGGCGCGCGGGCTGCTTCGGCCTCGTGGTGTTCGACACGCAGAGCGAGTGGGTGACGCAGATCCTCGGCGGCATCGAGGAGGAGCTGACCGCGCGTCACATTTCGCTGCTCGTCGGCAGCTTGTTTCTCCGAGGGACGTTCGACGCGAGCACCGTCAGCTCCTGGATTCGGGAGCGCCGCGTCGATGGGCTCATCTTCGTATGCCCGGGTCGGCGCGAGCGCGCGCTCGTGGAAGCGGCGCGTAAAGCGCAGGTCGCGGTCTCGCTCATCGCGCCGGACGAGATGTTCCGCGGTGGGCTCGTGGTGCGCAGCGACAATCTCGGCGTGGGTCGTGACATCGCCGCGTACCTGAACGAGCTCGGCCATCGACGCATCGCGTTCGTCGGCGGTCCACAAGATTCGCTCGACAGCCGCCAGCGCTGCGAAGGGCTCGAAGCGGCGCTCGCAGCGTACAAGCTGAAGCTCGCGCCGGGCCACCGGCTGTTCATGCCGCGCTACCACGTCGACGAGGGCGTCGCGTACGCGAAGAAGTGGCTGCGAACCAGCCGTTCGCGTGCGCCGACGGCAGTGGTGCTCGCGAACGACATCATGGCGCTCGGCTTCATGCGCACCCTGCAGGCGAGCGGTGTCTCCATTCCGAAAGACGTGAGCGTCATCGGCTTCGACGACATCCCCGCTGCGGGGCTCTACTTCCCCGCGCTGACCACGGTGCGGCAGGAGATGCGCACCATGGGCGCCGAGGCGTGCCACGCGATCATGGCCGTCCTCGATCAGCGCAAGGTGGAGCAACCCGTGAACGAGTTCCCGATGAAGCTCATCATCCGCGAGAGCACGGGCCCCGCGCCGAAGGCCTGAGCCTCGCCGATGGCGCGCCGAGACTCGCGGAGCCGCCCGCCCCGGGGTGACGTGCTCCGACTGCCCGAGAGTCTGTCGGGCAAGCTCCTCGCAGGGCATCCCTGGGTGTACCGGGATCACGTCCCCAAGGGGCGGACGCCACCGCGGACCGGCGCGTTCGTGCGCGTTCAGGCGGGGGCGTTCGAGGCCGTCGCGCTCTGGGACCCGGTCTCACCGATTGCGTTGCGCATCTTTTCGCGGGAGCGTGTGCCCGACGCGGCTTGGTTCAACGCGCGGGTTCGCGAAGCGCTCTCGCTGCGGGGGCCGCTGCGAGCGGCGGGCACGACCGCGTTTCGGCTGCTGAACGGGGAGGGGGACGGGGTGCCCGGCGTCGTCGCGGACGTCTACGAGCGCTTCGTCGTGCTCGTGACCTACGCCGACTCGCTCGCGTCCGTGTTGCCCATGCTCGTCGCGGCGCTGGAGCGGGAGCTCGCGCCCGAGGGCATCGTGCTGCGCGAACGACGGAGCGCCGGAGATTCGGGCGACGCGGAGTCGCGCCTCCGCCTGCTCTCGGGGCAGAAGCCGCCGTCGCGCCTCGTCGTCTCCGAGAACGGCATGCGCCTGAGCGCGAACCTCGAGGCGGGGCAGAAGACCGGGCTCTTCCTCGATCACCGCGAGAACCGAGCGTTCGTCCGCGCGCTGGCGCAGGGTCGGGAGTGCTTGAACCTGTTTTCGTACACGGGCGCGTTCTCCGTCGCGCTCGCGCTCGGGGGCGCGAAGCACGTCACGAGCGTGGACGTCGCGACCGGTGCTCTCGATGCTGCGCGCGAGAACTTCGCGCTCAACCGTCTCGCGCCAGAGGAGCACGCCTTCGTCGCAGCCGACGTGTTTCGGTACCTCGAAGCCGCGCGGGCGGAGGGGCGGCGCTTCGATCTCGTCGTTTGTGATCCGCCGAGCTTCGCGAAGAGCCGCGAGCACGCGCGCGCCGCGCTGAGGGCCTACGTCCGCCTCAACGCGCAGGGGCTCTCCGTCACCCGGCCGGGTGGGCTTTATGCCGCGGCGAGCTGCACGGCTCAGGTCTCGCCCGAAGCCTTTCGCGATGCGCTCGCACAGGCGGCCGCCCGCGCCAGAGTCCGTTTCCAGATCGTCCACGACGCGGCGCAAGCGATCGATCATCCAGTGGCGGTGGGCCACCCCGAGGGGCGCTATCTGAAGTTCGTGCTCGGCCGCGTCCTCGAGCGCGCCTGACGTGGGGCGCGCGGGTTGGTACGTTATTCGGGGCGCACGCGAAGACCCCTCCTCGGGCGGACAGGAGCTCGTTCAATGAAGCAGGAACAGAACCCCGGTGAACCCGTGGAGCGGGGGCGAACCATTCGGGAAGAAATCGCCGCGATGCTGCGTGACGGCGCGGTGACGGCTGCCGAGCTGTCCGCACGGATTGGGGTTACGGAACGGGACCTCCCCGAGCACCTGGCCCACCTCGAGCGTTCACTCCGAGGGCGGTCGGAGCAGCTCGTGGTGCTTCCGGCGCGCTGCGTCCGGTGTGGTTTCGTTTTCGAAGCGCGGACCCGGCACAAGAAGCCGAGTCGCTGCCCACGCTGCAAGAGCGAGCGCATCGAGCCGCCTCGCTACTCGGTCGCGGGTTCCCGAGCCTGAATTTCTGGCTATGCCGCCGCAGGTCGCCGACACCGAAGCGGCGCGACGGCGAGCCCGCGGAGCGGCGGGTTTTTGCGCGCTCGGTCGAGGCGGTCGAAACGGGACGTGTGGGTGCGCTTCGGCGCGCTCCGCGCACAGGGTGGTCGGGAAACGCCGGATGCGCTGGCCGTTCGTGGCGGCCGCCCAGCCTGGCGAGCTCCGCGCCTTCGCCGACGGGCGATGTGCGCTCGCGGCGCCCCGGGGGCGAGGGATCCCACTGGTTGTTTCGCGCGAGCTCGGCATAAGATTCAACCTGGCTTACGTGCGCAGAGGTCGTGCGCGGCGGCCCGATCGGTTCTTCAGAGTGTCCTCGTCACCCCCCGCCCGCACCTGCCCCCATTGCGGCGCTTCCTGCGCGCTCTCGCACCAGTATTGCCCGACCTGCGGCTTCCCCGTCGGCACCATGGGGAACAACGACGACAAGCTCGTCGGGCGGACGCTGCCGGGCGGGTACCACATCCTCGATCTGATCAGCGTCGGGGGCATGGGGCGCGTGTACCGGGCGCAGCAGAGCGCGCTCGGCCGTACGGTTGCGGTGAAAATCATCCATCCGCACCTCCTCGCGGACGAGAACTCCGCGGTTCGCTTCATGACGGAGGCGCGCGCCGCGAGCCAGCTGAACCATCCGAACTCGGTTGCGGTTTTCGACTTCGGGCGCACCGACGACGGGCAGCCGTACCTCGTGATGGAGTTCTTGCGCGGCAAGGACCTCGCGCGCGTGGCGTACGAAGAGGGGCCGCTGCCGTTCGCGCGCATCGTCGATGTGCTGCGTCAGGTGCTCGCCGCGTTGGGTGAAGCGCACGACCTGGGCATCATCCATCGCGACCTGAAGCCCGAGAACGTGATCCTGGAGCCCCTGCGGCGTGGCGGCGACTTCGTCAAGGTCGTCGACTTCGGCCTCGCCAAGCTGAAGGCGGACTCGCCCGGGGTCACGAGCCCCGGCATCGTCTGCGGCACGCCGGACTACATGGCGCCGGAGCAGGGGCGCGGCGATCCCATCGACGGGCGGAGCGACCTCTATGCCGTCGGGGTGATGCTGTTCCAGCTGCTCACCGGGAGGTTGCCGTTTCGGGCGGAGAATCCGACGCAGGTCGTGATGATGCACCTCACGGTGCCCGTGCCGGATCCGCGGCAGGTCGCGCCGGATCGAAACATCCCCGACGCGCTCGTCGAGGTCGTGATGAAGGCGCTCAACAAGGACGTGAAGCGCCGGTATCAGGACGCGCTCGAGCTCGCGGACGCGCTCAAGCATGCGCTCGCGGCCGCCGAGAGCGTCCCGCCCGAGCGCCGCTCGGGGCTCCCGCCGCCGTTCGCCGGCGCGAGCGCGATCACGTGCCCGGCGTGCGGCTCGAGCGTGCCTCCGACGCGGTTCTGCTGAGAGTGCGGCGAGCGCCTCCCCGTTCGCAGCCACGGGCCCGACCTCGCCGCGAACCTGCTCCTGCCGTTCACGGCCCGTGAAGTGGAGCTCGCGTTCCTCGAGACGCGACGCCAGGCGCTCGCCCCCACGCTCGATGCGGTGCGCGTCGTGGGCGAGCCCGGATCCGGCAGGACGCGCTTGCTGCACGAGTTCCTCACGGCGGCGCGGCGCGACGGCGATCTCGTCGTGGTGAGCGGACCGGATCCGCAGCGGGCCAGCGTCGCGTACCACGCGGTGCGGACCACCCTCCGCGGGTTGCTCGGTCTGTCCCCCGGTGAGCCGGAAGATCGGCTCTACAAGGCCGCGCCCGCGGCGCGATCGGGGCTCGAAGAGGTCTTCGGCCGCAGCGCGCGCGACAGCGTGCGCTCGGGCGCGGCGCGCCGCGCGGCGGTCGTCGAGACGCTGCGCTGGGCGCTCACCACCGCGGCCGCCCGCACGCGGGTGGTGCTCGTGCTCGACGACCTCGACGAGATCGACGTCCCGAGCCGGAACGCCTTCTCCGATCTGTTGCACGAGCCGCTCGCGGCGCGTGCGCTCATCGTGGCCGCGCACGCGCCGGGGCGCGAGCCGGGCTGGGACGCCCGCTTCGGACACTGTGTGCTGGGCGGATTGCCCGAGACCGCCGCGTCTCGGCTCCTCCGCCTGGGGCGCGCCGCCGAGCGCGTCCGGGTCGCCGACACCGGGCGCGGCATCCTGCCGATGTACGTGGAGCAAGTGGTGCGCTACGCGCTCGAGGGCGGCAGCGATCCTCCCGCCCGGCTCGCGGATCTCATCGCGCTGCGCGTGGACAACCTCGAGCCGCGAGCTCGCCGGGTGCTCCAGGCGATCGCGGTGCTCGGCGATCGCATGCTGCCCGACACCATCGCCGAGCTCTTGCCGAAGACCGAGCAGCTCGACGCGGCGATCGAGGCGCTGCTCCGCGCGGGAATGGTCGAGCTCGTCGAAGGCACGATTGGCACGACGCACCCGTTGTTGCGCGAGATCGTGATCGCGGGCATTCCCGTGGCGGTGAAGCGGGAGCTCCACAAGAAGGCGCTCGACGCGGGCGACCGGCTCGGCTTTCCGCTCGAGGTCTCGGCGCTCCACGCCTGCGAGGCCGCCGAGTCCTTCCAGGCCTTGTGGCTCTTGGAGCAGGTCGCCGAGCGCGCGGCCAGCCGCGAGGATCTCGAGACGGAAATCCTCTCGCTTCGGCGAGGGCTCGAGATCGCGCGCCAGGAGATCGCGCGCGGACAGCTCGACGACCCGCTGCGCGCGGTGTTGATCTTCGGTCAGAAGCTGGGCGCTTCGCTGACCCGCGCGGGAAATTTCTCCGACGCGGAGGGGGTCCTGCGCGAGGCGCTCGATGTCGCCGGCCCGAGCGGCGCCGATCGCGCCCGGCTGCTCTCGGCGCTGGCCCACGTCGCGTACGGGCGCCGCCGGGCCGGAGAAGCTCTGGGGTACATCGAGCAAGCCATCGAGGTCGCGCGCCGCTCCGGGGCGCACGATTTGCTCTCGACTTTGAACGATACTCGGCGCACCTGGGCATCGTGAACGAGGCCAACGAGCGGGAGCAGGCGCCGCGTTCGGGCCCCCTGAGCGCCGTGCCCATTCACGAGATCGTCACCCGGTGGGATCTCGACAAAACGTATCTGCGCAGTCGGTTCGACACCTTGCGCGAGCTCGTCGCCGCGGCCCTCGAGCCCCCGGAGCGAAAGCGCTCGGTGCCGGGTGCGTCCGCGGTGCTGCGCGAGCTGTCCACGCGGGGCGCGTGGGTGCACATCCTGAGCGGCAGCCCTCGCCAGATGCGGCGCAAGCTGATCGCCAAGCTCGCGCTCGACGGCGTGCGCTGGAACGAGCTCACGCTCAAGCCCAACCTGTCGAACCTGCTCTTCTTGCGGTTTCAAGCGCTGCGCGATCAGCTCGGCTACAAGCTGCCCGAGCTGCTCAAGGCGCGCGCGCGGGACGAGCGGCGCCTCGATTCGGGACCGACCCCGCGCGAAGTGCTCGTCGGGGACGACTCGGAGTCCGACGCGTTCGTCTACTCGCTCTACGCGGATCTCTGTGCCGGCGTGGTGACGAGCAGAGAGCTCGAGCGCGTGCTGCGCGCCGGACGCGCCTACGAGGCCACGGTCGTGGCGTGCCGCCAGGCGCTCGCGCAAGTGCCGCGCGTGCCGGTCGTCGATCGCATCCTGATCCACCTCGACAATCAGACGCCACCGAGCAGGTTCCGGCTCTACGGCTCGCGCCTCGTCCCGTTCTACAACTACCTGCAAGCGGCCTTCGTGCTCCTCGAGCGGGGCGTGCTCTCCAGCGCGGCCGTGCTTCGCATCGCCGGCGAGTTCCTCGACCAGCACGGTTTTTCGCCGGACGCCATCGCCCGCAGCTACGTCGATCTCGTCCGGCGCGGCCACGCGACGGGTGCTGCCCCGAGCGAGCTCGCGCGAGCGCTCGGCGTCCTCGGCTCCTCCGCGTTGCCGATCGAAGGGCTCCGCCAAGCCGTCCGCCAGCTCGAGCTCGATACGCCCCGCCTCGCCAGCGAGCCCGAGGAGCGCCCCCCGGCCCTCGACTACGCCGCGCTCGCCTCGCGGTACCGCGGGGGACGGAATCGGCGCAGGCCGGGACAGCGGTTCTGAGCGCTCGAGGCCGCGCGAGGCAGCGCTCAGCGCAGACGCGCCCGCTCCGCGAGGACCCAGGGAGAGAGGCGATCCGGCGTCGACCGCCGGGGCATCGAGGGGCGATCGTGCTCGAGCGCGGCGAGCGCGACGCCGAGCGCTTCCTGCTCGTCGCGGGTGAGCCGCGGGGAGCGGAGCTCCGGGCGGCCCTCGACGAAGCTCGTGTCGTAGTCGCCGCGACGAAACGCCGCGTCGGTGACGACGTTCTGCAAGAACGAGAGGTTCGTCGTGACGCCGAGGATCGCGTACTCGGAGAGCGCGCGGGCGAGGCGGGCGACGGCGCGCGGGCGATCGTCGGCGAAGACCACGAGCTTGGCGAGCAGCGGATCGTAGTCGGAGCCGACGACGGAACCGAGCCCGACGCCGCTGTCCACGCGCACACCGGGACCGCCGGGCTCCGCGAGGTACTCGATCGTCCCCGGGCTCGGAAAGAACGCCTGCTCGGGATCTTCGGCGTAGACGCGCACCTCGATCGCGGCGCCGCGGCGCGGTGGCGGCGTGGGCGCGATGCTCTCGCCGGCGGCCACGCGCACCATCTGCTCCACCAAGTCGAGCCCGGTGACGAGCTCGGTGATCGGGTGCTCGACCTGCAGCCGCGTGTTCATCTCGAGGAAGTAGAACGCGCCGTCGGCGTCGAGCAGAAACTCGCACGTTCCCGCGGAAAAGTAGCCGATCGCGCGTGAGATGCGCAGCGCCACCTCGCTCATCGCGTCGAGCGTGCTCGCGGCCAATACGGGGCAGGGCGTCTCCTCGACGACCTTCTGGTGCCGGCGCTGGATCGAGCAGTCGCGCTCGAACAGAGGCACGAGGGTGCCGTGCTTGTCGCCGAGCACCTGGATCTCGACGTGGCGCGGCCGCTCGAGCGCCTTCTCGATGTACACGGCGTCGCTGCCGAAGCTGGCGAGCGCCTCGCTGCGCGTGCGCTCGAGCGCGGCGGCGAGCTCCGCCTCGCTCTCGACACGGCGCATCCCCTTGCCGCCGCCGCCGTCCACGGCCTTCACGAGCACGGGATAGCCGACGCGCGCGGCCGACGCGCGGGCTTCGTCGAGCGAGTCGGCGCCGCCGCCGGGCACCACCGGGACAGCGGCCGCCGTCGCCGCGGCGCGGGCGCGCTGCTTGCTCCCCATCGCCGAAATGGCCGAAGCGGGCGGCCCCACGAACGTGATGCCGGCTCGCTCGCAGGCCTCCGCGAGCTTGGCGTTCTCGGAGAGAAACCCGTACCCCGGATGCAAACCGTCGGCGCCGGCGCTCCGTGCGGCGTCGACGATGCGCTCGACGTCGAGGTACGCCCGCGGGTCGTCTCCGAGCGGCACGGCTTCGTCGGCGAAGCGCAGGTGATGGCCGGCTCGGTCCGCCTCCGTGAACACCGCCACCGACCCGATTTCGAGCTCGCGAAGCGTCCGGGCGATGCGCACCGCGATCTCACCTCGGTTCGCGATCAGGACCTTCTTCAGCACGCGCGCTCCGAGCTTCACGTTTCGCGCGGTGCCGAAAAATGTCAAGGCGCCGGACGGCCGCCCGTGCGGCGGACGGGCGCGCGCAGCTTTCGGGAGAACGGGGCACAAGGAGGTCTGCCGCTCCGTGCGCGAGCACGATTGGAGGCCGGACCGTCGACTCGGCCGCGTTCTCGCCTCGTTTTGCGGGCGCGGCCCGCGCTTCCCCCTTCGCTGCAACGAACTCGGCGGGGGTCGGGCCCCACGTGAGCCGCTCTGCTCGGCGCGGGTTCCGTATGGTTCGGCGCTTTTTGCTCTAGAGGAGTGCTATAGACGCGGCCGTGAGCGGCGGGAGCGAAGAAACCGTTCTCAGCGTCGCGGAGCTCGACCGCCGGCTGCGTCGAGCCGTCGAATCCGCGAGCGCCAACTACTGGATCGAGGGCGAAATCGGCTCGCTCAAGCGGGCGACCAGCGGCCACGTCTACTTCACTCTCAAGGACGAGGAGGAGGACGCGATCATCGAGTGCGTGCTCTACAAGCTCGACGCGATGCGGGCGCGCCGCTCCCTCGTCGACGGTGCCCGCATCCAGCTCTTCGGGCGCGCCACGGTGTGGGCGCCGCGTGGCAGGCTGCAGCTCGTGGGGCAGCGCGTGCGTCCGGCCGGGCGCGGCGCGCTCCTGCTCGCGCTCGAGGAGCTCAAGAAGAAGCTCGCCGCCGAGGGGTTGTTCGCGCCGAGCCGCAAGCGCCCGCTGCCGGCGGATCCGGCCGTCGTCGGGGTCGTCACCAGCGCCTCCGGCGCGGCGTTCGCGGACATCCGGACGGTGGCGTTCCGTCGTGGTCGCGTGCGGCTCGTCCTCGCGCCCGCCCAGGTGCAAGGCGACGGGGCGGTGCAGAGCCTGCTCCGGGCGCTCGACGCGATCGAGCGCTATCCGGGCGTCGACGTGATCATCGTCGGTCGGGGCGGCGGCTCCGTCGATGACCTGATGGCGTTCAACGACGAGCGCGTCGTGCGCCGCTTGGCCGCGATGCGCGTCCCGGTCGTGAGCGCGGTGGGGCACGAAATCGACGTCTCGCTCGCCGATCTCGTCGCCGACTGCCGCGCGGCCACGCCGTCGCAAGCCGCCGAGCTCGTCGTGCCCGACGCGGCGCAACGGCGTGAGCAGCTCGCGCGCTGTCAGGCGGCGCTCGTGCGTTGCATGCGTCACCGCGTGGTGGTCGCCCGCTCGGACGTGCATCGCTTGCGGGCCCGCATGTCGGATCCGCGCTTCTTGCTCGCGGAGCGCAAGCGCGACCTCGACGAGCTCGAGCTCCGCTTGCGGTCGCGGCTGTCCCGAACGATCGCTCGCCAGCGGCACGCGGCGTCGGGCTTGCGTTCGCGCCTGCTCGCGCGTCACCCGCGCGCCGTGATCCTCGCGAGCCGGGCCGAGCTCGGGCCGCTGTCGAGCCGGCTGCGCGCGGCGATGACGCTCTCGCTCCGCGCGTCCCGCGCCCAGCTCGGCGAACGCGTCCACAAGCTCGACGCGCTCTCGCCGCTCGCGGTGCTCGGCCGCGGCTATGCGATCGCGCTCGGCTCGGACGGGCGCGCGCTGATCCGCGCTCGGGACGTCCGCCCGGGCGAGCGCATCGAGGTTCGCCTGTCGGAAGGACGGCTCGCGACGGAGGTCCAGCGCGTCCACGACGACGAGGAGGGCCGCGCGTGAGCCTGCGCTTCTGCCTGTTCGGGCACCCCGTCGGCCACTCGCTCTCCCCGGCGATTCACGGCGGCGCGTATCGGGCGCTCGGCCTCCCGCACCGTTACGAGCTCGTGGACGTGCCGGACGAAGCGGTGCTCGCGACGCGCGTGCGCGCCATCCGTGAGGGCGCGATCCGCGGAGCGAACGTCACCATCCCTTGGAAGCGCGCGGCGCTCCGCCTCTCGGACGAGGTGGACGCGAGCGCCGAGCGCGTCGGCGCCGCGAACGTCCTGTCGCGGACGGCGAGCGGGCGTGTCCGCGCCTCCAACACCGACGTGGAGGGGCTCGCCGCCGAGCTCTCCGCCCTCGCTCCCGGCGCTCGGCGCGTGCTCGTCCTAGGGAGCGGCGGTGCCGCGCTCGCGGCGGTCGTGGCGGCGCACGTCGTCGGAGCGCGCTCCGTGGCCGTGACGGCGCGCCGGTTCTCGGCCGACGTTCCGCGCGAGACCTGGCCGCGAGCGGCGGACTTCACGGCTCTCGGCAGCGAGGTCCTCCCGTGGCCCGGCGCGAGCCCGAACGGCGAGAGCGACCCGGTCGCCGCGTTCGCGAGCGCGGCCGACATCGTCGTTCAGGCGACGAGCGCCGGAATGCAGGGCAAAGATCCGGGCGCCGTCGTGGCGGACATCGTGCCCTGGAGCGCGCTGCCGAGTCACGCGGTCGCCTACGATCTCGTGTACACCCCTCCGGAGACCGAGTTCATGCTGCGCGCGCGCGAGCGCGGTCTCCGTGCCGAGAACGGGCTCGGCATGCTCGTCGAGCAAGCGGCGCTCGCGCTCGAGATTTGGCTCGACGTGCGCGCGCCGCGAGCCGAGATGCGGGCCGCGGCGGAAGCCGAGCTCCGCGCGCGGAGGGCGGCCGGGTGAAGGTTCGCCCCGGGAGCGACTATCGGCCGTCGTACGACGGACCGTGGCCTTGCGTGGAGACGCACGGGCAGCTCGCGGCCGCCGAGCGCGAGTGGCTGCACACCAACGGCGCGGGCGCGTACGCGATGAGCACCATCGCGCTCATGCACACCCGGCGCCACCACGGCGTGCTCGTGGCCGCGCTTCCGCCCCCGCTCGGCCGCCACGTGATCATGAGCCACGCGGAGACCACCGTGTGGGTCGAGTCGGAGCGAAAGACGTACCGCATCGCGACGCATCAGTTCCCCAACGTCGCCCCGACGCCCGGATACCGGCAGCTCGAGCGGTTCGCCATCGATCCGATCCCGCGTTGGGTCTTCCGCCTCGGCCAGCACACGCTGGAGCGGACGCTGTGCCTCGTCCGCGGCCGGAACGCGGCCGTGTTCAGCTACCGCTGGGACGGCCCGACCCAGGCGTTGCTCCAGGTGCGCCCGCTCATGCCGATGCGACCCGTCGACAAGCTCGTTCAGGAGCACGGCGGGATGATGCAGGTGCTCTCGCTCAAGCCGGGAGCCGTCGAGATGCGCCCCGTCCCCGAGCTGCCCCCGGTCGTGTTCGGTCACGTCGGCATGTTCATGGGGTCGCCGGACTGGTGGCGTCGCTTCGAGTATTTGGCCGACCGCAGCGACGGCATCGCGTTCCAGGAGGACATCTGGACGCCGGGTATCTTCGAGATGGCGCTCGAGCCCGGAAAGACCGTGCACCTCACCATCAGCGTCGGCTCCCTCCCTTCGGCGCCGCCAGGCGAGCTCATCGAAGCCGCGTGCGCCGCGCTCCGCGCCCAGGATCCCGACGAGGATTGCCCCGAGGTCGTCCGAGCGCTCTCGGTCGCGGCCGACCAGTTCTGCCTCGACGCGGCCGAGCGCCCGACGGTGATCGCCGGCTATCCGTGGCACTCGGTGCTCGTCCGCGACTGGGTTCTCGCCATGCCGGGCCTGCACCTCGCGCGGCGGCGGCTCGATCTGTGCGAGCGCGCGCTCCGCACGCTCCTGTCCGTGCAGCATGCGGGGCTGCTCCCCGAGCGCCTCCCGAGCTCGCGCCGCGAGCGGAGCAAGCCGCTGCCCGATGCGACGCTGTGGTTGTTCGAGCTCGCTCGCGAAATCGAGCGTTCGTTCGGCGCGGACGCCCCGGTGTTGAAGACACTGCTCTACCCCGCGCTCGTGCGCGCGTTCTTGCGGGTGCAGGGCAAGATCCGCCGCTACGTCTGGCTCTCGGCGGACGGGCTCGTCGCGACGGGCGCGCCGGGCCTCGCGCTCACCTGGATGGACTCGCGCGTCGGGCAGAACCTGGTCACGCCGCGGGCGGGGCTTGCCGTCGAGCACCAGGCGCTCTGGTCGCGCGGCACCGACACGCTCGCGCGCCTCGCCCGAGCCTACGGGGACTCACGGCTCGCCGATCGCGCCACGGTGGCGTCGGCGCGTGCTCGCGCGGCGTTCCGTGCCCGGTTCTGGTGCTCCGAGACCGACTACCCCTACGACTGCGTGAGCGAGGCGCGCGACGGCGCGGACGCCTGGGCCGACGCCAGCATCCGCCCGAACGCGCTCATCGCGCTCGCGGTCGATCCCGACCTCTTCGAAGACTGGCAAGCTCAGGAAATCGTCGAACGCGTCCGCTCCGAGCTGCTCACGCCCCACGGCGTTCGGAGCCTCTCGCCGAACGATCCGCGCTACGCCGCGCACTTCGAGGGCAGCCCCGCCGAACGCGAGGTCGCCTATCACCAAGGCACCGCGTGGACGCACCTGCTCGGCTTCTACGTCCGCGCCGCGCTCCGGCTCGCTCCGGACGACATGGACGTGTACTACGACCTGCGCTCGCTCATCGAGATCGCGGCGGACGAGGGCATCATCCTCGGCCAGGTCGCGCAGATCGCAGACGGCGACGCCCCCCATCGCCCGCGCGGCTGTCCCGCGCAGGCCACGAGCGTCGCCGAGCTGCTGCGCGCCCTCGTCCTCGATCTCGACGTGTGACGGGCTACGCGCCGACGGTGCGGCTGACGCGTGCTTCGCGCCGACGGCGGATCGAGTCCTCGAGGCGACGCTCCACCGCGTCGAAGGCGTCGCGGACGGCGACGTAGGCGTCCTCGTGAGCGGGATTGCGGCCCGCGTCACGACTCGCGAGGATCTCGGCGCCCGGACAGCTGAGCTCGATCGTGATCGTGAAGAGCCCGCCCTTGTGCTGGCTCCTGTGCGGCGCCTGGACCACGACGCGGCAGCTCGTGATGCGACCACAGATTCTCTCGAGCTTCTCGACGCGCGCTTCGATCTTCGCGATCAGAGCGGGAGAGGAGGGCATGTCTCGGAACGTGATCTGCAGCGGGTTTCGCATGGATCTCCTTTTGAGCCGGATGAGCGGCTCGGCTCCGTGATGCACGTTGCACGCTGCATACCAGGGGGTGATGCTCGTCGCGGATGCGCGTCCACCAGCGTTTCGCCGAGAGAGCGCGCCGCGACTCGCTCCGGCTCCGAACGGAGCGCGCAAGTGTTGCGCCCGGCCGCGATCTTCTCGCGCTCGGCCGAGTCTGCGAGCCCGGCGTCCCGCTTTGGGATCTCGTCGAAGCGCCCGGCCGTGCGCCCGAGGTCGTTGCCGTTCGTCGGATGCGTGGGGACCGCCGAGACGGGAGACAGAGCATCGGGGACACCCGGGCCGGGTCCGGGGGCAACCCGGATGCTCGCCGGCTGTCTTCCGCCGGCCGTGGCCGCCCAGGGCTCGGGCCGTGACGGCCGCCGGAGAGCGGGCGGCGCGCTCCCGGCGTCGGGCGCCCGGCCGCTTGGGCCGAGGTCGGGAGCCCGGGAAGAGTATAATTCCGGCGATGGCCTCCCGCGATCTGGCGGCGCTCGGTTACCGCCGCATCGTGATTTTGCTCGTGGCACTCGTGGTGGTGCCGACGTTCCTGCTCTTGGCGGTGGGCGTGATCCTGTTGTTCTTGGGGGAGGCGAAGCTGAACCTGTTGCTCGGCATCTTGGTGATGGCGCTGAGCGGGGCAGCGGCGACGGGCGTGGTGCTGGTGTGGGTGTTCGTGCGTCGGGAGGCGAACCTCTCGCGGCTGCAGAGCGATTTCGTCTCGAAGGTGTCGCACGAGCTCCGGACTCCGCTCACGTCGATCCGCCTGTTCACCGAGACGCTCGCCTTGCGGCGCGGCGATGCCGAGGCGGAGAGCACCTGCATCGCCGCGCTCGGGCGGGAGAGCTCGCGGCTCCAGGAGCTCATCGATCGCTTGCTCGACTGGGGGCGCATGGAAAGCGGCGGGCGCGAGTTCGTGATGCGGGAGACCGACCTCCGGTCCATCGTCCAGACCGCCGTGGAGGCGTTCGAGCCCGTGCGCCAGCGCCGCCCGGTCGACCTGCACGTGGAGCTCCCCGCCGAGTCGATCACGGTGCACGCCGATCGCGGAGCCGTCTCCGACGCGCTCTTCAACCTGCTGACGAACGCGTACAAGTACGGCGGCGATCCGGCGCGGATCGAGCTGTTCGCCGAGCCGAACGGCAAACACGTGCGCGTCACGGTGCGCGACAACGGCGCGGGCATCCCCAAGGTCGAGCACAAGCGCATCTTCCAGAAGTTCTACCGGGTGGACGATCGCCTCTCGCGCGAGCGTGAGGGCTCGGGCCTCGGCCTCGCCATCGTGAAGCACGTGGTGCGGGCTCACGGTGGGCGCGTGGAGCTCGAGAGCACCCAGGGGCGTGGCAGCTCGTTCACGCTCGTCCTTCCGCGTGGCGCACGCGAGTGAGGAGCGGCATGGGGACATCGAACGGAAGGAAACACATTCTCATCGTCGAGGACGACGAGAGCATCACGCTCGGGCTCGAGATGAACCTGCGCGCGGAAGGGTACGAGGTGAGCGTCGCCTTCGATGGCGAAGCCGGCCTCGCCCGGGCGCTCGCGGGCGGGATCGATCTCGCGATCGTGGACGTGATGCTACCCAAGGTGAACGGCTTCGAGCTCGTGCGTGCCCTGCGCGCTCGCGGTGAGACCGTCCCGATCGTGATGCTGAGCGCGCGCGGCGCCGAGATGGACAAGGTGATGGGCCTCGAGCTCGGCGCCGAAGACTACATCACCAAGCCCTTCGGCCTCGCGGAGCTGCTCGCGCGGGTCAAGGCGGTGCTCCGCCGAGACGGCATCGCGCGGAGCAAGGGGGAGGGGGTCGTGCGCGCCGGGGAGCTCGAGATCAACGCCGCGACGCGCGAGGTGTTTCGCGAGGGCGAGCCCGTCAGCCTCACGGCCACCGAGTTCGACGTGCTCTGGTGCCTGGTCGAGGCCTCGAATCGCGCGCTGTCCCGCGAAGAGATCCTGAAGCAGGTCTGGGGCGAAGGCCATCACGGCACCCTGCGCACGATCGACAACTTCGTGCTCCAGCTCCGGAACAAGCTCGAGCGCGACCCGACGGAGCCCCGCTACTTGCTCACGGTTCGCGGCGTGGGCTACCGCTTCAGGACCTGAGAAGGCGTGCTATAAGCTCCGCGGCGTGGATCCGACTCAGCTGCGTTCCTATTTCGCGACCGTTTACGAGTTTCCCACCGAGAACGGCATCGTGCGCGCGTCTCTCGACGGAGAGCTCGTCAAAGACGTGGCCGCGCTCCCGGAGATCCTCCGGCGAGACTTCGCGCTGCTCACGGCCTACAACCCGCGGAGCATGCTCCTGCCTCGGCGGGTCAACGAGTCGCGCCACCAGGTCCTCCGCGATCTGCTCGTCTTCGGCGGATATCGCGTGGAGCACTGCATCGGCTACGACGAAGACCCAGACGGCGTGTGGCGCGAGCCGGCCTGGCTCGTCCACGGCATCGACCGGGACGAATCGATCCACATCGGGCGCACCTTTCGTCAGAACACGATCGTCTACTGCACGGGAGCGCGCCCCGAGCTCATCGTGACCGACGCGACGTGTGACGACATCGGCCGGACCTTCCAGGGCAACTGGCGCGTCCGACAGTAGTCGTCCCAACGAGGCGGAGCGCCGACGGGCGCGGTGATATGCTGGCCGAGTGGCGCGGCGCGTGCTTTCGGCGCTCGTTCTGTTCGGCGCGGTGCCGATCGGCGTGCTCGCGCTCTCGTACCGCACCGCTGACGTCCTCGGGGAGGCGGTGGGACGCGCCGCGGCGCTGGCGGGCGCGCTGCTGCGTACGCGCGCTCTGAGGGACGCGCCGCCCCCTGCGCCGAATCCGCCGCCGGCGCCGCCCGAAGCTCCCGAGGCGTCGCCCGCGCTGGAGGCGCCGAAAGACGAATCCGCAAAGGAAAAACGCGGGGCCGCCCGCGCTGCCAAGCGACAGCGCCGCAAGGAGCCCGAGCGTCCTCCTGGCGAGCGCGTCGTCTACTTGTCCGAGCGCACCGTGCTCGCGCTGGCGGAGCGCGGCGTCGTGCCGACAGCGACTCCAGTGGCCGCCCACGGAGCGCGTCCAGCAGGCCTGCGTCTTTCCGGAGTCAGTGCACTGGGCGTGGGAATGCGCGACGGGGACGTGATCACGTCCGTGCTTGGCGCGCCCGTGACGTCGGTGGAGAGCGCCGTCGAGCGGGTCATCGCGGCGCGGGCGCGTCAGGTGCGCGTCATTTCCGCGGAGTTCTGGCGCGGAACGGAGCGCTTCCGTCTCGCGGTGGAGCAGCCCTACGTGGGCGATCTGCATTCAGGGCGCGAGGGCACGCGCGGTGTGCCGAGGGCTGCGCCTTGACACCCGTCGCGACCGGCTCAAGGATCCGCCGCATGAAGTCTCTGCTCCTCTCCGTCCTCTCCGGTGTGCTCGTTCTCGGCGTCGCGGCTCCGTCGTTCGCGGCTTCCATCGACAAGCCGAGCTGCGGCGACGAAAAGAAGGACGAGAAGAAAGACGAGAAGAATCCCGCACGGCTCTGAGCCGCCGCGCGGGCGATTGGGTGCGGCGCTTCGCGACGGAGCGCGCACCCACGCTGCGATCTGCGACGGAGCGACGGGAGGGAGTGACCAGCGACGGCATCAGGGGTGTTGACGCCGCGGGAGCGCGCCGCCAGATTCTTGCGACGCATGGCGCGCATCGTTCATTGTGTTCATCTGGGTCGCGACGCCGAAGGGCTCGATCGGCCTCCGTTCAAGGGCCCGCTCGGCCAACGCGTTTTCGACAACGTATCGAAGGAAGGGTGGCGAACCTGGCTCGAGCACTCGAAGATGCTCATCAACGAGTTCCGCCTCGACCTCACCAGTGAGGATGGGCAGCGGATCTGGATGACCGAGTGCGAAAAGTTCTTTTTCGGCGACGGTTCCGCGACCCCACCCGAGTATCGGCCGGAGTCCTGAGGGCATGGCCCGAGGGGTTCCGGAGTCGGTGCGGCGTTCCGCCGCACCTCCTGAGCGGCCGGGGCGGATCGCCGTCGTCGATCCCGACCCAACGCGCCGCGAAACGCTCCGGACCCTCCTCGAACGCGAGGGTTTCGAAGTCGTCGTCGTGGACGCGCCCGCCGAGCTCGGTCGCGCGGACGCCGAGCGCCGGCTCGACCTCGTGATCGCCTCGGCGGACGTGCCAGGGCGGACGGTGACCGACATCGTGGGGGACCTCCGCAACGGGGACACGCTCGCGCAGCCGCTCGTCATCCTCGTAGGTCGGTCGGCGGACGATCGCAGCGTCGCGGAGGGACTCGCCGCGGGGGCTGACGATTATGTCGCCGACGTGGAGCGTCCGCTCGAGCTCTTGGCGCGGGTCCGTTTGCAGCTTCGCAATCGCCGGATGCTCGACGTCTTGCAGCGCGTGCGCAGCGAGCGCGACCTGTTGCAGAAGGATGCTCAGATCGATCCCCTCACGGGCGTCTTGAACCGACGCTCCCTCGAGCGGGCGATGAACGAGCGCTGCCAGGGGCGCAGCCGCTTCGGCGTCTTGTTCATGGACATCGACCATTTCAAGTCGATCAACGACCTTTACGGCCACGACGTCGGGGATCGCGTGCTCGCCGTCATCGCGGGGAGCTTGCGCTCGGCGCTGCGTCCCGAGGACACGGTGGGGCGCTACGGCGGGGAGGAGTTCGTCGCGCTCATCGCGGACGCCGGCCTCGAGTCGGCGCGTCTCGTCGCGGAGCGCCTGCGTCAACAGATCGAGAGCCTCACACCCGAGGAGCGGGGGCCCGAACGCATCACGCTCAGCGTGGGATGCACGGTCTTCGATCCGCACAAGCGGCGCGACAGCAGTGAAGACCTGCTCCGGCGCGCGGACGCCGCGCTCTACGCCGCCAAGCGCAGCGGCCGAAATCGCGTCGTGGCGCTGCCGATCGACGCCTCGCCCGAGTCGTTGCTGGAGGGGACGAGCACTCCCGTTCCGCGGGCTTCCGAGAGCCGCGCCCTCGCGGCCGCGTGGGAGAAGAAGGCCTGACATGTCGTCGCGTTCTCTCGGTCTCTCTTCCGAGCTCTACGACTACCTCTACGGGTTTCAGCCGGAGCCGCCGCCGCTCTCGGCGCTGCGCGAAGAGACGGCGCGCATGCCGAACGCGGGCATGCAGATCTCGCCCGAGCAGGGGCGTTTCATGGCCTGGCTCGTGTCGCTGATCGGCGCGCGGCGCTGCCTCGAGATCGGCGTGTTCACCGGGTACAGCTCGATCAGCGTCGCCCGCGCGCTGCCGGACGACGGGCGGCTCGTTGCTTGCGACGTGAGCGAGGAGTGGACGGGCATCGCGCGGCGGTACTGGGAGCAGGCTGGGGTCGCGCACAAGATCGAGCTGCGGCTCGGCCCTGCGCTCGACACGCTCGCGGCGTTGCTCGCCTCCGGACAAGCGAAGAGCTTCGATTTCGCGTTCATCGACGCGGACAAGGAGGCCTACCGCGAGTACTACGAGCGCTGCCTCGACTTGCTGCGTCCTGGCGGCATCATCGCGGTGGACAACGCGCTCTGGGACGGCAGGGTCGCCAATCCGCGCGAGAACGACGCCTCGACGCGCGCCATCCGCGAGCTCAACGCGTTCGCCGCGCAGGATCCGCGCGTGGACGCGTCGCTGATCCCCGTCGGGGACGGCCTGTTGCTCGCGCGCAAGCGCTGAGCTCCGGTTCGCCTCAGAGTGGCTCGATCCGGTACGCTTTGCCCGTAACGAGGTCGGAGAGGTAGGCCCGCCCATCGGGACCGATGGCGATGCCGGCGAGGGAGCCGGACGGGAGCCCCGTGTCGAGCGAGCGCACGAGCGCTCCGGACCGATCGAAGGCGTAGATGCGGCTCGTTGCGTTGTCGGTCACGTAGAGGTGCCCGTCGTGGAACACGAGCCCGCTCGGCGTCTCCAGCGTGCCCGGCGGCACGAAATCCTCGAGCGTCACGCCGCTCATCTGCACGGCCTTGTGAATGTGCTCGTTCGTGTCGATGACGCCGCTCTCTTCGCCCCCCGTGGCGTCGAGGCGCGCGACGCGCCCATTGCCGGTGTCCGCGACGTAGAGCACCCGCTCTTCCTGGTCATAGGCGAGGTGGCTCGGGATCTCCGGCGTCCGCGCGACCGCGCCTTCGACGTAGCGGAAGAGCTCGCCGTCGGCGTGGTCCTCGCCCCCGATTTGATGCGGCTCGTTGAAGTCGTAGCGATCGAGCGCCCCGAGCTCCCCGTTGAAGGTCCAGTAGACGTTGTCCCGTTCGTGGGCGATGCCCATGCAGAACGGGGTCTCGTGCAACATGTCGAGATGCGTGCCGTTCTGCCCGGGCTTCGGCGGCACGCCGAAGATCGCCGGGTCGGAGGACCAGAGTGTCGGGCCGTTGTAGTTCGACGGCTGATCTTCGTAGTTCGCGGTGCGCGCCTCGCCGCAGGTCGCGAGGTTGCCGTTCGTGCCGAACGCAATGGAGGTGGGACGCCGCATGAAGTGCCAGGCGTTCCCGTCTTCCTTCATAGTGACCTCTGGAGAGTCGCCGGTTGCGTCCTGGATCAGCGCGACCTCGCCGATGAGGGCGGCGCACCCCGTCGTGACGGTCATGGTGCAGGGGGCATCCGTCGGAAAGCGACGCAAGGTGACCCAGAGCTCGCCGCTTCGGAGCGGGTCGAAGGCGAGGGCGGTCGCGGAGAGCTCTCCCGTGGGCGTGAACAGGGTCACGAGCTCCATGGATTCGGGGCTCCCGTCCCCGGTCCCGAGGGCAACGGCCGTACTGTCGGCCGACGGTCCTTGCGGGTCGTCGGGGGAGTCGAGAGCCTCGGAGGAGCAGCCCAGGGAAGCGAGGAGGAGCAGCGCGACCGCGTTTCTCACGGGGAAAGCCTGCGGCCACTCGCGTTTGCTGTCAAAAGCCGCAAAATACGGGCGGTTTTGGACGCCCCTCCGCGGCGCCCACCCCGAAGGGGAGGCTCGCCGCGACTCCCGCGAGGGGCCGACCCGGGTGCGTCGGGGGCCGCCCCCCACGACCGGCGCTCATCCGACGATTGTTATCGAGCGCGGCTGCCACTACACCATCGCCGTTCCGATGACTTCCGAAGAGCATCCCGATCGCATCGTGCTCCACGTGGCCGGCATGGACCGACCCGGAGTGACCGCGCGCCTCATGCGCATCATCGCCGAAGACAACGCCGAGCTGGTCGATATCGGCCAGTCCGTGCTGCACGGGTACCTGGTGCTTTCGGCCATCGTGAACATCCCGCAGAACTCGCGCGCGTTTCGCCGGCTGCTGTTCGAGGCGACCGAGCTCGGGATGCGCTTCGAGGTCACGCCGTTCCGGGGACCGCGGATCGATCCCTCGTACACGACCCCGTCGGCCTTGTGCGTGACGGTTCTCGGTCCGCTGGCGAACGGCGTCGCCGCGGGGCGGATCACGGGCTTCATGGCCGAGAAGGGCATGAACATCCGCGAGATCCGCTCCCTCAGCGTGCGCGAGCTCACCGGGCTCGAGCTCATCGCGAGCCTACCGCCCGGCTCGACGTTCACGGACACGGAGCTCGCGGAGCTCCGCGGCGCCTTCCTGAGCATGGGTGCGGAGCTCGGCGTCGACCTCGCCGCGCAGAAGGACGACCTGTTCCGGCGCATCAAGCGCCTGGTGTGCCTCGACGTGGACTCCACGTTCGTGCAAGGCGAGTTCATCGACGAGCTGGCGGAGCTCGCGGGCTGCAAAGAGCAGGTCGCGGACATCACGGCCCGGGCCATGCGCGGCGAGCTCGATTTCCGTCAGGCGCTCACCGAGCGCGTGAAGCTGCTCGAGGGCCTCTCGCTCGAGCGGGCCATGACCTTGATGGATCGCATCGAGCTCACGCCCGGGGCCGATCGCCTGGTGCGCGCCCTGCGCACGCTCGGCTTCCGCATTGGCCTCGTCAGCGGCGGCTTCACCGTGTTCGTCGACGAGCTGAAGCGCCGCTACGGGCTCGACTTCGCCTTCGCGAACGAGCTCGAGATCCGTGAGGGCAAGCTCACCGGGCGCGTGCGCGGCAGCATCGTCGATGGCGAGCGCAAGGCGCAGGTCTTGAAGGACATGGCGCAGGTCTACAACTGCCGCCTCGAACAGACCGTGGCCGTCGGTGACGGCGCCAACGACATGCTCATGCTCCAGACCGCCGGGCTGGGGATCGCCTTCCGCGCCAAGCCCAAGCTCCAAGAGGTCGCCCACATGAGCCTGAACTACCACGACCGGCTCGATACCCTGCTCTACCTCATGGGCTTCGACGCGCGGGATCTGCTCGACGTTTAAGCCACGAACGGCCAGGAACGCACCGAACCACGCGCGAGACAGCGGCGAGCAGAGTGCCCGCGTGGGGAGGAGCCCTGCCGAGCTCACTTCGGCGGGGAGGGCGGCGCGTGCCGCCCCTGCGCACGAGGCACACCGCGCGCTTCGAGTCGACGTTGCCGAGGCGATCACGCGGCGGTCGCGGGCGCACCGACGATCGGGGCCTCCGCTTGGCGCTGCTCGTTTCGGTTCGCGGCGATCAAGACGTAGAGCGAGGGGACCACGAAGAGCGTGAACAGGGTGCCGATGGCCATGCCGCCGACGAGCACGATGCCGATCGAGTTGCGGGCCATCGCGCCGGGACCGCTGACGAGCGTCAGCGGGAAGTGACCGAAGACCGTCGCGATCGTCGTCATGAGGATCGGGCGAAAGCGGGTGAGCGCGGCCGCGCGCACGGCTTCGAGCTTGCCGAGCCCGGCCGCCTGCTGCTGATTGGCGAACTCCACGATGAGAATGCCGTTCTTGGCGATGAGCCCGATCAGCGTGACCAGCCCGACCTGGGAGTAGATGTTGAGCGTCGTGGTCCAGCCCTCCGTGAGCGGGAAGGCGAGCCCGGGCGGCCCCGCGAACTTGAGGAACGTGAAGATCAGCGCGCCGAACATGGCGAGCGGCACCGAGCCGCCGAGGACGACGAGCGGGTCGCGGAACGAGTTGAACTGAGCCGCGAGCGCGAGGAAGATCAACACCACCGCGAGGGCCATGGCGGGCAGGAACTTTCCGCCCTCCTGCCGGAGCTGGCGCGACTCCCCCGTGTAGTCGACGCGCGAGCCGGGCGGCAGGAGCTTCTTCGCTTCCTCTTCGAGCACCGTCAGGGCGCCCTCGAGCGATTGCGTCGCGACGCCGGAGAGCTTCACCGCGTTGAGCTGCTCGAAGCGGTTCAGCGAGCGGGGCTCGACCTCCCCACGCAGCGTCGCGAAGGCGCTCAGGGGCACGAGCGTGCCGTTCGGGCCCGTGACGTGGATCTCTTGGAGCTGCTCGGGCGTCAGCCGGCCGGCGCGCTCGATCTGAGGGATGACCTTGTAGCTGCGCCCGTCGATGTTGAACCGGTTGACGAAGTTCCCACTGAGCGCCGCCGAGAGATCGCTGCCCACCTGTTGCAGCGTGAGGCCCATCGACGCCACCTTGTCGCGGTCGATGACGAGCTCCGTCTTCGCCTGATCGATGCGCACGTCCAGAATCGGCGGGAACGCGAACTGCCCGCTCTCCATCGCCACTTGCACCAGCCGCTCGGCGTGGCGGAGCAGCTCTTCGTGGGAGGCGGTCGAAGCGATCACCAGCTCCACGGGGAAGAACCCGGCGCTCGGCAGGGCGGGCGGCAAGAACACCGGCGCGCGGATGCCGGTTATCCCCTGCGTCTTCGCCGCGAGCTCCGCGTGCACCGGGAAGATGCTGCGCTCGCGCTGGTCCCACGGCTTCATCAAGGCGCCGCCGAAGCCGGCGTTGGGGAAGGTGATCTGAAAGCTCTGCGCGTACTCGGGGACGGAGGAGAAGATGCGCTGGACCTCCTCCGTGTACGGCGTGATCTGCTCGAGCGTCGCGTTCGCGGGCACGTCGAGCGCGGTGAAGACCGCGCCCTGATCTTCGTTCGGCGCGAGCTCCTTGGGCGAGAACATGTAGAGCGGAACGATCGCGAGCGTGAGCACGATCCAGGCCGCGTACACCGCGGGGCGCATCCCGAGCGTCTTGTCGAGCGCGCGCCCATACGCGTTGCGCGTGGCCTCGAACGCTCGATGGACCCAACCCGCGAGCCGCCCTTCGCGCTGCCCGGCCGCGAGCAGGCGCGACGCCATCATCGGCGACAAGGTGAGGGCGACCACGCCCGAGATGAACACGGCGCCGGCGAGCGTGAAGACGAACTCGCGGAAGAGCGCCCCGGTCAGCCCTCCTTGCAGGCCGATGGGGACGTACACCGCCGCGAGCGTGATCGTCATGGCGATGAGGGGCCCGACCAGCTCGCGCGCGCTCTTCAGCGCGGCCTCGAACGGCCGCATGCCCTCGCGCACGTGGCGCTCGACGTTCTCGACGACCACGATCGCGTCGTCCACCACGAGGCCCACCGACAGCACGATCGCGAGCAGGGTGAGCAGGTTCAGCGTGAACCCGAAGACCTGGATCAAGAACACGGCGCCGATCAGGGACACCGGGATCGCGACGAGCGGCACCACCACCGTGCGGATCGAGCCGAGGAACAGGAAGATCACGAGGGCGACGATCAGGACCGTCTCGGTCAGCGTCCGCGTGACCTCGTCGATGGCGTTCTCGATGTAGTCCGTCGAGTCGAACGCGATCGCCGCGCGCATCCCGCTCGGTAGCTCCGACCGGACGATGTCGAGCTCGTCGCGGACCTTCGCGATCACGTCGAGCGCGTTCGCGTTCGGGAGCACCCAGACGCCCATGAAGATCTCGGGCTTTCCGGAGAAGCGGACGTCCTGATCGTAGGTGTCCGCCCCCAGGACCACGTCGGCGACGTCCTCGAGCCGCACGAACGCGCCGTCCTCCGCCCGGACGACGAGCTTCTTGAACTCGTCGACGGTGCGAAGGTCCGTGCTGGCCGTGAGGTTCACCTGCACGAGCTGGCCCTTCGTCGTGCCCACCGCCGACAGATAGTTGTTGGCAGCGAGGGCATCGCGGACGGCCGAGGGGCTCACGTTGAGCGCGGCCATGCGCTCCGGCTTCAGCCAAGCCCGGAGCGCGAAGGTCCGGCCGCCCAGCACTTCCGCACGCTGCACGCCTTCGATGGCGGACAGGCGCGGCTGCACGACCCGGATCATATAGTCGGTGACCTGGTTGTCCTCGAGGATGTCCGAGCCGAAGCTCAGGTACATCGCCGCGACCTGCGCGTCGGAGGGCTCGAGCGCGATCGCGGGGACCTCCGCCTCCGGCGGCAGATCCGCGCGCACCTGGTTCACGCGCGCGCTGATGTCGGCGAGGGCGCTCGCCGCGGGGAAGTTCAGCTTCAGCCGCGCGTTGATCGTGGAGAGCCCTTGAACGCTCTGCGACTCGATGAAGTCGATGCCGTCCGCGGCGGCGATGGCTCGCTCGAGCGGCGTCGTGATGAACCCGCGCACGAGCTCTGCGTCGGCGCCCACGTAGACGGTGCGCACCGAGATCGTGGCGCTCTCGAGCTTCGGGTACTGCCGGACGTTGACCGAACGCAGCGCCTGGAGCCCCGCGATGAGGATGACCAGGTTGATGACGATGGCGACGACCGGCCGCCGCACGAACATGTCGGTGAGCCGCATGGCAAGGCTCCGAGGGCTCTCAGCGATTTTCGGGTTTCGGGTCGAGCTTCGGCTCGAGCGCGACTTCGTTGTCGATCGTGACGGGGGCGCCGTTTCGCAGCTTGAACGCGCCGGCGGTGACGACCGTCTCGCCGGCCTTCACTCCCTCGAGCACGGAGACGAAGTCGCCGCGCGCTTCGCCCAGGCGCACGAACCGTTGGCGCGCGACTTTGTTCTGCGAAGCGCCGGTCGCGCGTGGCGGATCCTCGACGACGAACACCGAGTCGCCGTACGAAGCGCGCACGACCGCCGTCAGTGGAATGGCGACGACCTCGGGCCGTTCGGGGAGCACCACCGCGACGCGCGCGAACATGCCGGGTAAGAGCCGGCTGGTTTCGTTCGGGATGCTCGCCCGCACCTTGATGGTTCGGGTGACGGGATCCATCGCCGGATCGATCGCGCTGATCACGCCCTCGGCGGCGACTCCGTCCTGCCCGTCGAGGGACACGCGGACCGGCATTTCGAGCTTCACGAGGTGTGCCTCTCGCTGAGGGAGCGTGAAATCGACGTAGACCGACTCCGTCGACTCGAGCACGGTGACGCGACTGCCGGGGGCGAGGTATTGCCCCAGGTTCACCTCGCGGAGCCCCAGCTTGCCGCTGAACGGCGCGCGCACGACCTTGCGCTCGATCTGCGCGCGAATCGCGCTCGCGTCGGCCGTCAGGCTCTTCAGCGACGACTCATTGGCATCCACCTCTGCGCGGGCCACCGCGCCGGACGTGACCAGCGCGCGTGAGCGGTTTGCCGAGATCTCCGCGAGATCGCGCCGTGCGCGCGTGGAGCCGAGCTGGGCGCGCTCGACGCTCGTGTCGAGCTCGAGCAGGATCTGGCCGCGTTTCACGAGCGCTCCCGAGTCGAAATGGAGCCTCGTCACGACGCCGGCGGCCTCGTTGCTGAGGACGACCCCTTGGGCGGAGACGACGCTCGCCACGGCGTCGAGCGTGCGTTCCCACGTCTGTCGTTCGGCCGCGACCGCGCCCACGGCCTCGGGCGGCGGCCCGGCCTTCTGCATTTCAGTGCCGTAGTCGATGAGCAGGGAGATCTGGGAAGCTTTCAGGCCGCCGAGGACGGCCAGCACCCCAATCAGGCCCAGCGCTGCAAACAGGTACCGCATGGCATCGAACCTGCGTACTCCGCGAAGCGCGCGCGCGTCCGAGCCGGCCTAGGAACGGCCGCCCGAGGGCGCGCTCGTGCCGTACAGGCCCCGAGAGGGGCCGGCGTCGTCTCCGCGGTTCATCGTCGCGGGCTGCATAGGACACAAAGCGACAATTGCCACCCCCCAAAAGTTCCGAAGAGAATCCCTCTGGAATCGGTTTCCGATCGATTTCGCCGATCGTGTCTTCTGGGTCAGGGTGACCCAGTTTGGGATTCCACTTGACATACCCGGCGGGTGCGCAATGCGACCGCAGACGGTTTCGTGTTCGTCGACGACGGAGGTGTGCTCGAGCATCGGCTCGGCACGGGCCGAGTCGTCGCTCTGCCGACGCGCATGTGCCGAGGCGAACGCACCGACGCGAAACGTACGGAACGCGGCGCCGGCATCGCCGGGAGTGCGAGAAAAGTGGGAGTCGCCCGCGCTCTCGGGGAGCGATCTTCGTTGCGAGAAATCCCCGCGTTACGGAATTCTCTAGGGGTCTCCATGGGATCGCGCACCGAGGGCCTGCTAGAGCGACACACGAGCGCGCCGAGGCGTGCGGACGACAGCGCCGAGCAGAGTGCCCGAGCGGGGAGGGGCGCCGCCGAGTTCACGTCGGAGGGGCAGGGCGGCGCGCGCCGCCCCTACGAAACGAAGCGAGAATACGGAGCCGTCGAACGGATTGGCGTTCTCGGTGTTCTGCTCGCCGTGTTCACGAGCGGGGCGCTCGCGCTCGCGCCGAGCCCGGCCGGCGCGGCGCCGGGCGGAACCACCGGAGCGCCCGGTGCGACTGCGATTTTCGAAGCGCGCGGCGGAGCGCCGTCGGAGGGCGTCGCGCCACCCGCCGTTCGGACTCCGGGCCCTGTCCGCGAACGGCCGCCCGAGCCGCCCGCGGCCGAGCCGCCCCCGCCGAAAGCGGCGGCGCCCGAGCCGCCCCCGCCGAAGCCCGAGAGACCGCCCGCCCCCGAGCCGCCCCCGCCGAAACCGGAGGGACCGCCTGCGGCCGAGCCGCCCCCGACGCCCCCGCCGGCTCCAGCGAGCGCGCCAGCCGCGGCACCCGAGGCGTCCTCCACCGCCGGACCCTCGAGCGCTCCGCCCCCGAGCGCCACCCCGGGAAGCGCTCCGGGGTCTCCTTCCGCGGGAGCCGCGTCCGCTCCGTCGGCTCCTGCCTCCGCGCCTGCGCCGAAAGCGGCGCCCAGCGCCAATCCGGAGATCCCGGGCGTGCAGGTTCGGCTCGGCGACAGTCCGGTCTTCGTCCTCCGCGCGACGCGGGCGCAGCGCTCGGCCGCCGAACGCGCGCGCCGTGCCGAGCGGGCGCTCGCCGCCGCGGTCAACAACCCCGAGGCCGGGGAGGTGAAGGTCGTGCGCGAGGGCGAGTCGGCCGTCGTGTACGCCGGGTCGAGCCCCATCGTGCAGCTCGGGCCGGAAGACGCGGAGCTCGCCGGCGACAGCTCGCTCGACGCGCACGCGGGGGCGGTGGCCGCGGCCGTGCGCGAGGCGCTCGATGCCGAGCGACGGCGCAGCAAGATCGCGCAGCAGGTCTTCTCCGGCTCGCTCGTCGTCTTCTTCGCGCTGATCGCGTTTTATCTCGTGCGCAAGCTCGGCGAGGCCGCCGGGAAAGTGCGCACGTGGCTCGAGCAGAACGGCGACCGCGTGCTCACGATCCGCATCCAGTCGATCGAGCTCGCGCGCCCGGCGATGCTGAAGAGCACGGCCATCATCGGGCTCGGGCTCGTGAAGTGGCTCGGGCAGCTCGGCATCGTCTACGCCTGGCTCGTCATCGTCCTGTCGCTGTTCGCGGCGACGCGCGGCTACACCGAGCGGCTCACGGGTTTTTTGCTCGAGCCCTTGTCGCAGCTCATGTCGCGCATCGCGACGGCGCTGCCGCTCGTGGTCGTCGCGGGCATCGCCGGCCTCGCCGTGTTCGTGCTCGTGCGCTTCGTCGGGTTGTTCCTCGCGGGCGTCGCGCGCCACGAGTCGCAGGTCGCCTGGCTGCCGCCCGATCTCGCCGCGCCGACGAGCGTGATCGTCCGCGTCGGCATCGTCGTCGCCGCGCTCGTGTTCGCGGCTCCGGTCGTCACGGGCGATCCGGACGGCGCGTTCGGTCGCGCCGCGCTCGTCGCCCTGGTCGCGGTGGGGCTCGCGGGCACGCCGGTGCTCGCGACGGGCCTCGTCGGCGCCATCGTCGTGTTCGGGCGCCGGCTCCGCGTGGGCGACCACGTCGAGATCGGCGGCTCCGTCGGCCGCATCGCCGCGCTGAACTTGCTCGAGCTCCGGCTCGAGACGCCCGAGCGCACCGAGATGCGCGTCCCGCACCTCACCCTGCTCGGAAGGACGCTGCGCGGCCTCGGCAGACGCCCGCGCATCGCCGTCGAGCTCAGCGTGAGCCCGAATCCGGCGCCGCGCACCGTGCAGCTCGTGCTCGAGGAGGCCGCGCTGCGCATCGGGCGGGACGTGCGGGTGGAGCTCCTCGCGTTCGATGCCGAGGGCGCGCTCTATCGCGCGAGCGTCACCTGCGAGGGCCTCGAAGCGCGCTCGAAGCTCGCCTCGGCGCTCATGGAGGCGCTCTCCGCCGCGGGGATCCCCCTCGGGCGCACGCCACCGATGAGGGGGTCGTGAGCGCCGTCGCGTTGCTCCTCGGGCTGCTCGTGCTCTCGTACGTCGGGAGCATGCTCGTCTCGGATCGCACCATCCGAGGATTCGGGCTGCCTTCGGGGGCGGAGTATCTCTTGCTCGGGTTCGTGCTCGGGCCCCACGCGCTCGGGGTGCTCGGCCGCTCGCTGGTCTCCGCGTTCGAGCCCGTGCTGATCGTCGGGGTGTCCTGGGTCGCGCTCGTCCTGGGCGTCGGCTACGGCCAAATCGGATCGCGCCGGTTGCGTCTGTCGCGCGCGCTCTCGGGGATCGCGTTCTCGGCGTTCGTCGCGGCGGGTGTCGCGGGGATCACGTTCGTCGCGCTGCTCGAAGGCAGCGAGCTCGGGCTCGCCGAGCGGCTGCTCGTCTCGGGCGCTGCCGGGGCCGTGTCGTGCGAAACCACCCGGCACGCCGTTCGCTGGGTGGCGGAGCGCCACGGGTCCCGGGGCGAGCTCTCGGAGCTGCTCGCGGATCTCTCGCGCACGAGCGTGTTCGTTCCGGCGGCGGTGTTCGGCGTCCTCTTCGCGGCGGCGCCGGGACAGGAGCTCGGCGCGACGCCCGTGTCCCTGCGCGTCGGGATCACGCTCGGGCTCGGGGTGGTATTGGGGCTGGTCGCGACGCTGCTGCTCGGCCGCGAGTTTCGCCGCGACGAGAGCTGGGGGATCCTGCTCGGGACGTCGCTCCTCGCCATCGGGGTCACGGCACGCCTCGGGCTCTCGCCGATCGCGGCCGCGTTCGCGATGGGGCTCACGGTCTCCACGTTCTCCCCGCATCGCGCCGATCTGAAGGCGATGGTGGCGCCCAGCGAGCGACCCGTGATGGTGCCCGTCGCGGTGCTCGCGGGCGCCTACCTCGATCTCGAGGCGGCCCCGTTCCTGTGGCTCTTGGTGGGCGCCGCGTTCGCGGCGCGCCTGATCCTCGATCTCTTGCGAGCCGGCGTGCTCGCGCTGATCGTTCCCCAGGCGCGCGCGGCGGGTCCCGCGCTCGGCCTCGGTCTCGTGCCGAGCAGCGCGTTCACGCTCGGCTGCGGCTTGCTCGCCGCGATACGGATTCCGGGCGCCGTCGGCGGCTCGGTGCTCGTGCTCGCGGCGGCCTCGGTGCTCGCGGGGGAGCTCATCGGGCCGCTCTCGCTGCGCCGAGCGCTGGAGCGCGCCGGGGACATCGTGCCGGGGCGCCCGTTCGAGCAACCGCCGCCGAGCATCGAGCCGCGGGCGTCGCGAACCACCCTCTACGACGTGGAGCGCTCATGAGCGCGCCGTCGGGTGCCCCGAAGGGCGTGGTGACGCGCCTCGTTCAGGCCGTGTCCCTGGTCACGGTCTTCGGGCTGCTCTACGGCGCGGCGCGCCTGGCGCCGCCGTTGCGCGAGCACCTCGGCGAGATCGCCGCGATCGGCTTCCTCCTGCTCTGCGGCACGCTGCTCAGCGAGCTGCTCGAGACGATCGGGCTCCCGCACCTCTCCGGATACTTGCTCGCCGGGGTGGTCGCCGGGCCGCACGTGCTCCATCTCGTCGATCACCACACGGTCGAGCGCCTGTCGCCCGTGAACACGCTGGCGCTCGCGTTGATCGCGATCGCGGGCGGCGCCGAGCTGCGCGTCTCGATGCTCAAGTCGGTCGCGCGGAGCGTTGCCTGGGCGCTCCTCCTCCAGTGTGCGATCGGTCTCGTCGTCATGGCGCTGGCGTTCCTCGCCGTGTCGCGCTGGGTGCCGTTCGCGCGCGACCTGTCGATCGCGCCGCTCATCGGCGTGGCCTTGCTCTGGGGCACGCTGGCCGTGAGCCGCAGTCCGTCGGCCTGCCTCGCCATCCTCTCCCAGACGCGCGCGAAGGGTCCGGTCGCGACGTTCTCGCTGGCGTTCATCATGGCGTCCGACGTGGTCGTCGTGGTGCTGATGGCGGTGGTGATGACGTTCGCGCGGCCGCTCATCGCGCCCGATGGCAGCATTTCGTTCGCCGCCTTCCAGGTGGTCGGGCACGAGATCCTCGGCAGCATCGCCACCGGAACGACGCTCGGCCTGGCGCTCGCCGCGTACCTTCGCCTGGTCGGCAAACACCTGCTCGTCGTGCTGCTGGCGCTCGGGCTCGGGCTCACCGAGTTCATGCGGTACGTGCACATCGATCCGCTGCTGTCGTTCCTCACGGCGGGCTTCGTGGTGCAAAACCTGTCGGCGCAGGGTGAGAAGCTGCTCCACGCCGTCGAGCAGGTGGGCGGGATCGTGTTCGTCGTGTTCTTCGCGACGGCCGGCGCGCACCTCGACATTCCGCTTCTGCAGAAGCTCTGGCCCATCGCGCTCGCGCTCTGCGTGGTGCGCGGAGTGACCACGTGGGGAACGGCGCGGCTGTCGAGCCGCGTCGCCGGCGACGGCCCGCTCGTTCGCCGCTGGGGCTGGTCGGGGCTCATCTCCCAGGCGGGGCTCACGCTGGGGCTGAGCGTCGTCATCGCGCGATCGTTTCCCGATTTCGGAGAAGGGTTCCGGTCGCTCGTGATCGCGGCGGTCGCCATCAACGAGCTCATCGGACCGGTGCTGTTCAAGCTCGCGCTCGATCGAACCGGTGAATCCAACCCCGAAGCGATCGTCGCGCGCCCGAGCCTTTCGCCCGTCGCCGTGGAAGGGCACCCTCCGGATTAGAGTCGCCCATTCCGACAACGGCGCGGGGGCGCCTCGAAGCTCGCGTCGTCGGGCGGCCGAGGGTCGCTCCCGCTCCACGGGCTCCAGTGCGCGTACGGCGACCAGCGCGAGCGAGGCACCCATTCCGACAACGTCGCGTGGGGCGCCTCGAAGCCCGCGTCGTCGGGCGGCCGAGGGTCGCTCCCGCTCTCGGAGAGCGTCTGAGAGGACGCCGCCTTGATAGGTGGCGCGGAACGGCGTGGTGGCCCGTCAGCGTCACGCGGCAGCTCGCGGGAGCGCCCGCCCGGCTGCGCGCCGCGCTGCGCGCGGCACTCCGCTCATCGGGCTCGAGTGCGCGCGGCTAACTTGCAACGAACGCGAGCTCAACCCGACCACCCGCCGAAGCGGGCTCCGAGGCGCCGCGACGTGGAGCGAGTGAGCCATGCCTGGACGCAGCTGCGCGCGGCACTCCGCATCTCGGGCTCCGAGCGCGTCCGGCCGGCTCTTTCCGCCGCTTTCGCACCTGTCGTGCTCGCGACGGAGCTGCTACCGTTGCGCGCGCCGGATGCGAATGCGTCTTCTAAGTCCGCTTCGGTCTCGGCCATCCCCTCGGTCTCGGCCCGAAATCTAGGCCCGGCGGGAGCTCAACCTCGACCACCCGCCGAAGCGGGCTCGGGGGCGCCGTGGCGTGGAGCGAGTCGAGATCGTCCCGCGGATCCAGGGCGGCCTGAAGCGCGTCGGCACGTTCTTCGCTTCGACGTGAGCGCGCAGACGTACGCCACGTTTCGAGAAGCGGCGGCCGTGATTCGGCGTCGGTCGTCCGAGCCGATGGATGACGACGCGCTTCTCCTCCAGTTGGCGCGCGAGATCTTGCAGGGACCCCCCGACTCGGGGCGCTCGTCGTACCAGGTCGCCGTGACCATTTGCGAGCGGTGTCAGCGAGGAGTCCAGCACGGGGCCGGGGCGGATGTGGAGGTTGCTCCCGAGGTCGTCGAAATGGTCGCGTGTGACGCGCAGCTGATCGGCAGGATCTCCGGGGCGCCGATCGATGGCGAGTTTGGCGACTCCGACGATCACGAGGTGGAGCTCGCGGATGTTGACCTCGGTTTGGTTCCCGTGCCGACGCTCTTCCACAACGGGGAGGCTCGTGCCGACCACCGAGACGACGTGCAGTCCAACGACGTGGACGTCGCCTCTATCGACGCGACTCTCTCCCCGGACGGGGAGGCTGGCGCCGACCACGAACACGAAGCGCAGCTCGCGGACGTCGAGCCGAACGGCAAGTCTCGGCGGCAGTGCGCACACGAGCCCTCGTGTCCCGAAAGGCGACACCCGACCGAAGCACAACCGACGCACGAGCGGCAGCCGAGTCGTGAAGAGCAGGCCACCCATGCACCGCAGCCGACCTCTCGGATGATGGCGTTCGCGGAATCGACCAACTCCAACCGGGAACGACAGCCAACCCGCGTCGCGCAGCGCACCCACGTGGAGCAACGACGCTCTCACGGGGAACCGCCGCTTCCCGCGACCGCAACGATGGCGCGGCCGCCGAGAGCAACCCAAACCATTCCGCCCGCGGTGCGTCGGTATGTCCTCCATCGCGACCACGGGCGCTGCGTCGTGCCCGGTTGCGCCCACGGAAGTTTCCTCGATGTCCATCACCTGTGCGCACGGGCAGAGGGCGGAACGCACGAGCCCGACAACCTCGTCACGCTGTGCGCCGGCCACCATGCCGCGCTGCACGCGGGGCAGCTTTCGATCGAAGGCCGCCCTTCGACGACGCTTCGATTCCTGCGCGCCGACGGAAAGAGCTACACCGAGCCGCCCTCGGCGCGCTCGGTAGCAGTGAGCGGACGAGTGATTCGGGGGCTGCGCGGTCTCGGGTTCTCCGAGCGAGAGTCGAAAACCGCCGTCGCGCGCGTGCTCGAGACGGCCGAAACGCTCTGCGCCGCAACGCTGCTCCGCGCCGCGCTTGCGGTGCTGAGCG
>Ga0079224_100000188_pt1 | contig 52214 bp, 49 predicted proteins | sample Stecom2015_FD_80414 | JGI IMG/M metagenome (GOLD analysis project Ga0079224, IMG submission 80414) | Agricultural soil microbial communities from Utah to study Nitrogen management - Steer compost 2015 | ecosystem: Environmental > Terrestrial > Soil > Agricultural land | place: USA: Utah... | reverse complement strand
GATTATGTGGTGCTGGCTCCCGACCAGATGCAGACGACTCAGACCGTCTACGAACCGGCCATCAGCGGCGAGGTGCGCCGTCCGCTGGATTCGTTCGAGGGGGTAGCGTGGGGCGTGCAGAAAGTGATTGCCCGGCGGGCGGCGCTGGAACTGCGAGCCGGGGAGGCGGTTAATCTGGGGTTTGGCATCTCGGCGCTGGTTCCCTACGTTCTGCTGGAAGAAGGGCTGCACGGCGCGGTGACATGGGTGATCGAGCAGGGGGCGGTGGGTGGTCTGCCGCTGCGCGATTTTCAGTTCGGCTGTGCCTCGAACGCTCAGGCAATTATGGCCTCGCCGGATCAGTTTACCTATTTTCAGGGCGCGGGCTTTGATCGCACGCTGCTGTCGTTTTTGCAGGTCGATCAGCATGGCAGCGTCAATGTGTCCCGGCTGGGGCTGAAACCGCACGTGACGGCGGGCATCGGCGGGTTTATTGACATCACGGCTCAGGCGCGCCGGATTGTATTCAGCGGGTTCTTTACAGCAGGCGGGCTGGAACTTGATCTGAGCGGCGGCCAACTGCGCGTCGTCAAAGAGGGACGCTTCCCCAAGTTTGTGCGCGAAATCGAGGAGGTGACCTACAGCGGGCGGTGCGGCATCGAAACCGGCCAGCAGGTGACGTATATCACCGAACGCTGTGTGATTGAACTGCGGCCCGATGGCCTGACCGTGACGGAGATTGCACCGGGGATTGATCTCGAACGTGATGTACTGGGGCAGGCTGACATCGACCTGCGGGTGAGCGCCGATCTGAAGAGGATGGATTCGCGCCTGTTCCACCCGGAACCGATGGGGCTGACGCTGGAGGAAGCAACCTACGCAAAGCGGTTCATCTGACAAAAGCCGCATAAACGGCTATGCGGGCTTCTGACATGGATAGCGTCCCAATAGAAGCAGCCCTCGCCGCTCCTCGATTTGTTCAGGGCGATTGAGTCTGAGCAAACGTACTGTTATGTTACCCGGCCCTCGGGTGTTAGTGGTTCGAAAACCGGCCCATCCAGATGAAAGTGGTCATCCCAATTTTGGGTGCGTGGGTTATACAACGGTGTTAGCTGGCCTGTCTCGCGGTCAATCGAGCCGATGTCACTGCCCTTGAAGCTGTTACAATAAGGGCAGCTCAATGAGAGATTTTCCAGTATCGTTTCGCCATCATGTTTTTCGGCAATCACATGGTCAATCTGGAAGGAGAAGGTATTGTCTTCCTGACTGAGACGGCAGTATTCGCAGCAGTTTCCGGCGCGGTCGATGACCTGACGACGTAAGTCAGCGCTGATATATGTCATGTCTCAGCAAGTTTTTGTCGCGCACGAATCTTGAGCATATTCATAAAGTGATTCATGCGCAGAAATTCATCCAGTTCGCGCCGTTCCTCCGCCGTCAGCGCACCGTTACTATTCTGCTCCAGCAGGTAGCGCAAGCGCTGTTCGAGATGATCGGAGGGTCTGAAAGCGATAATCCCCTCTGGTGTGGGAGTCGATGCCAGAAAATCAATGATCTCGGCAAATAGGGTATCCGGCTGGGCGACAGCCATGTGATTGCCTCACAAAACCTCAAACGTTCTGAATACTAACTATACCTGCAAATCATGCCCAAGGGGTAGGCCGGACAGTTACCCGCAACCGATGGGGCTGACGCTGCCCCCGGTCAGGAAGCCAGCCGGATGACGTAATCCAGCGCGGCAGCCAGGCTGCCGGGGTCAGCGATGCCCTGACCGGCGATGTCGAAGGCTGTGCCATGCGCCGTCGTCGCGGCGATTACCGGCAGCCCCATAAACAGCGTGGCGGTGTCCTGGCGCGCTTGCAGCTTGCGGGCGATGTTCATCTGATCGTGATACATACAGACCACGCCGTCAAAAGCGCCATCGAGGGCGCGCCGGAACACAATATCCGCCGGAACAGGTCCGTGAGCATGAATGCCGGCACGCACTGCCTGTTCGACAGCCGGGGCGATCTCGTCGATTTCCTCCCGGCCAAACAGGCCGCCTTCGCCCGCGTGCGGATTGAGCGCGGCGACAGCGATACGCGGCGCTGCAACGCCGGCTTTGCTCAATGCGGCGTGAAGATGCTGGATATAGCGGAAGATACGTTCCGCCTTGATGTGAGCGATAATATCCTTGAACGCGATATGTTCAGTCACGGCCACTGCCCACACTGACCCCAGCGACCCGAGTATGAAGGTTTCCTTGCTGCGGGTGAGATTGGCCAGAAACTCCAGTTCATCAAAGTAATGGTATCCGGCCAGATGGAACGAGGCTTTGTTCATAGGGGCGGCGACCACCCCCTGCACCTGCTGCCGGAGTGCCAGATCGAACGCGGTTTGCAGATACAGGGCCGCCGCTTTGCCCAGCACCGGGTCAACCTCACTGGCCGGGACGGGGCCAAGCTCGAATCCGGTGGGACTCAGCACCTCGACGGCGGCTGGCGCGAAGCGCGCCTGCGACAGATCATCAATCGGCTGAAACGTCATGGCGGAACCGAGCAGCGCGGCGTTGTCGCGCATTATCCGCAGATCGCCTACGATAAACGGCCGGCAGCGGTCATTAACAGCCGCATCGGACAGCACCCTGACGATCAGTTCCGGGCCGATCCCGGCGGGGTCCCCCATCGTGATAGCGATTACCGGCTTGCTCATGATATTTTCCATCCCCAACAGAAGCGCCAGAGCAGGTCAGGGACACTGCGGGCGCTGGCAAATCAACCGGGAATGATACACTACCTGACGCTGCCAAAAAATGCGAAATTCAGGTATTTGTTGGGTCCTATGTGACTCGTGGTATTCTGATGGGGAATCCGAATGGGGAAGAAACAGTATGAGCAACTCCAACATCCTGCTGCACAGCGACGGCCCGCTGGCGACCATCACCCTCAACCGGCCAGAGAAGCTTAATGCCCTGACACCGGACATGCTGGCGGCGCTGGATACCACACTGGCGCAGATCGAACAGCAGCATGACCTGCGTGTGGTGATCCTGACCGGGGCAGGGGAGCGGGCCTTTTGTGTCGGGGCGGACATCCACGCCTGGGGCGCGCTGGAACCGCTGGATATGTGGCGGCACTGGATTCCCTTCGGTCACCGTGTAATGGATCGGCTGGCACGGCTGCGCCTGCCGACTATTGCCGCGCTCAATGGTTTTGCGCTGGGCGGCGGTCTGGAACTGGCGCTGGCCGCAGACATCCGGCTGGCTGCGGCTTCGGCAGAACTTGGGCTGCCGGAGGTAAGCATTGGCATTGTGCCGGGGTGGGGCGGAACCGAGCGCCTGCCGCGGATTATTGGGGCGGGGCGGGCCAAGCAGATGATTTTTTCGGGTGCGCGGGTCGATGCCCGCACTGCCGAAGACTGGGGGCTGGTCAATGAGGTTGTCGCTGCCGAAACACTGATGCAGCGGGCGCAGGAACTGGCGGGAGAAATCGCCCGGCGCGCACCGCTGGCGGTCCAATTCGCCAAGCAGGCTATCGATGGCGGGGCCGGCTATGCTGCTTCTGCGACGCTGGAAGCCCTTGCCGGGGCGCTGGCGGCGGGCAGCGAGGATGGCCGAGAGGGGGTGGCTTCGTTCCGGGAGAAGCGCGCCCCCCAATTCCGGGGCCGGTAAGGGGTGACTGGCAGGAGATGAGGACCCGCCATTCGGGGGATACCCGCCGCGCCATTCGCCGGTATACTGGCCGACAGCTTGCATATGTGAATAATTGCATAGGAAAGAATTCCGGGAGGAAGTGACTTATGCTGCCGCTGCGCGATCTGAACCCGACCCGCCGGCTGCCGGTGCTGACCTACAGCCTGATCGGGATTAATGTGCTGGTCTTTCTGTGGGAAATGAGCCTGTCACCGGCGGCGTTGGAACAGGCTTTTCTCGATTTGTCTGTCGTACCCGCCAATGTAATGCGCGATCCGTTTTCTGTCGAAACGCTGCTGGATATGATTCGCAGCATGTTCTTTCACGGCGGCTACGAGCATATTATCGGCAACATGCTGTATCTGTGGCTGTTCGGCGATAACGTCGAAGACCGCTTTGGCAGCCTGCTGTATCTGGCGCTGTACCTCATCAGCGGCTTTGTCGCCGCGATTGCGCAGGTACTCATCGACCCGACCTCGACCATACCCCTGGTAGGGGCCAGCGGCGCGATTGCCGGCGTGCTGGGCGCCTATCTGGTGCTGTATCCCAATGTGCGGGTGCAGGGCATTGTCCCGCTGGGGTGGCTTTCGCGGCTGGCAGAATGGCCGGCGTGGATTGTGCTGGGTTTGTGGTTCGTGCTGCAATTGTTCAACGGTGTCGCTTCGCTCGGTGTGGAGACAGCCAGCGGTGGCGTGGCGTTCTTCGCACATGTGGGCGGGTTCGTTGCGGGCATTGCGCTTGCGTTGGTATTCATGATGATCGTGCCGCAGCCTCCAGCGGAACAGCGCCGCCAGTTGCTCTACCAGCGCGCCCGGCGGTGATGGCGCGCCGGATTAATCAGGCGTTTTCAAAGGCCCGGACAATCTGTTCGACGCTGTGTTCAACCGCGCTGGATAGTCCCGCGCCGAATGAATCCTGAGCAGGTTGAATCCCCAGCAGCCAGATGTCGCAGCCGAGTGTGGCCTGTAGATAGTTCGCCAGCAGGTGCGGCGACAGGGTGTGTGTCGTCATGCTGGAGGGCTGCGCGGCGTCCAGCTTCAGCAGACGGATTGTGCCGGGCGGCTCATCCATCTGGGCCGCATCCACCAGCAGCAGCAGGTCGGGGGCAAAAGCGCGCAGCAGGCCGGTGAAGTTTTCCGGGGCCGGGCCGGCATCCACCACCAGCCGAGTCGCGCTGGAGGCTGCTTGCAGGCGGCGCGCCACTATTATCCCGACAGCATCGTCACCGCGCAGTTCGTGGCCGATTCCGACTATAGCGATGCGGGACGATGGCCTATTCTTCGGCCCGATCACCTGTTTCAGCAAAGCAGTCCAGGATCGATTGGACATCTTCTTCCCGCCCGTAATAGATCGTGAATGGCGCTTTGTCAGTAGCAGCGAGTTCCCAGTCTTCGCTGGACATGCCCAGACAGTTGAAGCGGCAGTTCTGGACACACTGGGCGCAGAAAGTGCAGCGCCCGACATCATAGCGCATGACGAAGCGTTTGTTGGCCTTGTCGATGGTGATAAGTTCCAGCGCGTCACACGGGCAGTCTTTGATGCACAGGCAGCAGCCGGTGCATTTCTCTGGGTTCCAGTGCAATTTGCCACGCAGCTGCACCGGTGTGGGCTGACGCTGCGCCGGGTACAGTTCGGTCACCGGCTTGCGGAACAGAGACCGGAGCACATCACGCAGCATCATCGCGATCTTCATACGAACACCCCCTGCGATACCAGCAGTGCCAGCCACTGAACCAGCGCCAGCAGCGCCCCGTAGCGCCACCACAGGCCAACCGTCTGATCGATGCGCAGACGAGCCATCACGGTCTGGATGCCGGCTACACCCAGCAGCAGCAGCAGCGTCTTGACGACGTAATCGAGCGGGTTATGCAGCCCGCCGAGGTAAAACGCGGCGATGAGCGTCAGCCCACCGACCAGCTCCACCTCGCGGCCCAGCAGAAACAACGCCAACCCGCGCCCGCTGTATTCGGTCAGCGCGCCGGCGACGATCTCGGTTTCGGCTTCCGGGGCGTCGAACGGCGTGATTTCCAGCTTGCCCATCAGCCCGATGAGCGCCACGATAAAGCCGATGGGCTGCGTCAGCATAAGCCACTGGCCGCTGGCATGAGCCATAATCTCGTCGATCTGCCAGCTACCGGCGACAAAGGCCGGCCCCAGCAGCGCCAGCAAAAACGGCGCTTCGTAGGAAAACAACTGCGTCAGCACCCGCGTCGCACCGATAACGGAAAAGCGCCCCTTCGAGATAGCCCCCGCCAGCCCGGTACACAATGTCAGCAAGCTGAGCAGATAGACGGTGACGATCAGGTCACCGGGGAAGTTGTGCAGCGGCGGCAGCCCGGCGATGGGCAGGTACAGCATGGCGGTCAGCGCCCCGGCCAGCGCCACCACCGGCAGCGCCGCAAACAGACGCGCATTGACCCCGGCAGGGATAATTTCTTCGTTTGCCAGCAGCTTGACTATATCGGCGACAGGCTGGAACCAGCGCGGCCCCACCCGATTCTGCAAGCGGGCTACCAGCTTGCGGCTAATCCAGTGATAGACCAGCCCGTTCACCAGCACAAACAGGCCCGCAGGAAAGATTAGCAGCGCGAACAACTGGCCCAGCATATCAGACTTTCTCCCGATAGTAGTCGATGCCGTACTGCCGCAGCGCCTCCCACGTCCAAAGGCGCGTCTCGTCGCCGGTTTGCACGGTGGTCAGGCGGTCATTGCAGGAAAAACACGGATCGATCCCGGCCAGCAGCATGGGCATATCCGCCAGTTGATGGCCTATCGCCAGCCGCACCACCGAATCCATATTGCTCAGGGTCGGTGTGCGTACCTTGATACGCGCCGGCTGCTCGCCACCTTCGCTCTTGATGAAATAGAACAGTTCACCGCGCGGCGCTTCGACCCGGCTGATGGTTTCGCCCGCAGCAATGCGGCGCGGCATCCGGGTTTTGAGTTCGCCTTCGGGCAGGTTGTCCAGCAGCGTGCGGATCAGCTGATAGGTTTCGCTCAGTTCATTCAGGCGGACGATAAAACGCGCTTTCAGGTCGCCAGCCGTTTCGGTTACGATGCGGGGCGTATAGTCGCCGTAAGCCGCGTAAGGCGCATCCACCCGCAGATCACGAGGCACGCCGGAAGCGCGCGCTGTTGGCCCGGTGACCCCCAGCCGTTCGGCCTGCGCCCGGGTCATCACGCCGACGCCCTCTGTCCGCTGCAAAAAGAGGCGATCCTCGCGGACGACATCCACATAATGGCTGGTACGCTCTTCCAGAAATCTCAGCCCGTGCCGGATGGCGTCCATCGCCGGTTCGGTCACATCGAACTTGACCCCGCCCAGGATATTGGCTGAGTAGTTGACGCGGTTGCCGGTAAGCCGTTCCAGCATCTCCATGACCGTTTCGCGGTCTCGCCACGAATACATGAACAGCGTATCGAACCCGGCCTGATGCGCGGCCACACCCAGCCAGAGCAGGTGGCTGTGGATGCGCTCAAGTTCGGCTACCAGCACGCGAATAGCCTGTGCGCGGGGTGGGGCAGTCACACCGGCCAGCTTTTCCACACCCAGACAGTAAGCGGTCGCATGAATGTGAGAGCAGATGCCGCAGATGCGTTCGAGCAGATACAGATTCTGCACCCAGTTGCGGCCTTCCGTCGCCTTTTCGATACCGCGATGAGCGTAGCCCAGCCTGACTGACGCCCCGGTGACGACCTCGCCGTCCACTGTGAACACGAAGTGGCCCGGTTCCTTCAGGGCCGGGTGCTGTGGGCCGATGGGTATGCTAAATCGTTCTTCGGGCATAACGCACCTCAATCCAGTTCCGTATCCTTGCGCAGGGGATAAACCCCTTCCGGCCAGTCATCCGGCAGGAACAGGCGCGACGGGTCAGGCGTGCCATAAACTTCGATGCCGAACATTTCGGCCAGTTCGCGTTCAAAAACACCGGCATAGGGGATCAGCGTGCAGATGCTGGGCACAGCCGCCTGCTCGCGCGGGATGGTCACCCGCAGAGTCAGCACCGCCGGGCCGGCGCAGAAATGATAAAGCACTTCCAGTGTGCCTGCTTCGACTCCGGCATCCAGCCCGGTGATCGCCACCAGATAACCCCAGGCATGATCGTCCAGCGCCTTGACTGCCGAGAGCAGATTAGCCGGTGTCACCTGAGCATCCAGCCGATTCTCTTCCGGTTCGGTCCATGCTTCGACCCACTCGGTCAGCATATCCTGAGCCTGTTGCAGCGCGTTCATGATTCAGCCTCTCCTTGCATTTTGCCCAGCAGCTTGACCACACCATCAATGATGGCTTCCGGGCGCGGCGGACACCCCGGCACGTACACATCCACCGGTATCACTTCGTCGATATGGCCGACCACGTTGTAACAGCCATCAAATGCGCCGCCGGAAATGGCGCAGGACCCTACCGCAATCACAAACTTGGGATCAGGCATCTGCTCATAGATACGCAGCAGACGATCCCGCGCCTGCCGGGTCACCGGGCCGGTGCAGATGAGAATGTCCGCGTGGCGCGGGCTGCCCTGGAGCTTGATGCCGAAGCGTTCCACATCGTAATACGGTGTGAGCGTTGCCAGAATCTCGATGTCGCAGCCGTTGCAGGAACCGCTGTTAAAGTGAATCGCCCAGGGAGAGTTCTGGCGCGCCCATAATTTGATCTGTTCCAGCGCCTTCGACCAGCGTTCATCTTTGAGTATCGAGCGCATACCGCCTCCTCAACCCAGTATCAGAGCCACCAGGGCCATCATCAACCCGATCAGATAAAGCGCCGGCCCTGCGGAAGCAACACCACTTGCCAGTACGATCACCCCCAGATGCAGAACAGCGAAGAACAGCGCCACCTTAAAAAACGGGCGGTAGCCCGGCGCTGGCGCGCCCGCCATCGGTTCTTCGCCGCTGGCATAGATGCTCGATTTGGTCGGGTTCGGGTTAGGTGGCCCGGCGAGCAGACGCCCCAGGCCAGACAGGATGCCAACCAGCAGCAGGTAGATCAGGAAGGCGATAAGCGGCGTAAACAGGGTTTCCATCGCAGCTAACTCCCGAACAGATTCAGCAGCGCCTGCGCCGCCGGGTTGACGAAGGCATCGAGCAGCGCGGGGTAAATGCCGACCACAAGCAGCGCCCCGGTCAGGATGACAACGGGCAGTTGCATGGCGGTGGGCAGCGCGCGCTGGGGTGGCTCAAGTTCGGTGCGGAACAGCGCGTTGACGATAGGGAAGTAGTAGGCCAGCGAAAACACGCTGTTGAGCGCGGCAAAAATTACCAGCAGCACCATTGTGGCCCCGCCAACCCGCAGCCCGGCATCGAAAATCAACCACTTGGACATAAACCCGGCCAGCGGCGGCACACCCGCCAGGCTCAGACAGGCGATAATCAGCGCAGCCGCCAGCAGCGGTTCGCGCCCGGCCAGACCGGCCAGATCACCGACTCGCAGCGTCGAATCGGTACGGTGGCGGGTGTAACTGGCCGCGCCCACTGCCAGAAAGGCCAGCGCCTTCATCAGCGCGTGGATGAACAGATGCAGCATCCCGCTGATAAACCCGGCCGGCTGCCCGGCATAAACGCCGATGCCGACCGCCAGCAGCACGAAACCGATGTGGCTGACGCTGGAATAAGCAAAGATACGCTTGACGCTGTCCTGGCGCAGCGCCAGCAGATTGCCAATCACGATGTTCACGGTTCCGAAACCGATCAGCACCGCACCCCATTCGACTGCCAGCCCATCGAGCAGGGCCAGAGCGCGCAGCAGGGCCGCCAGCCCGCTGATGGTGACGATGCCGGACAGCAGTGCGCTGATGCCGCCGGGGGCCTGTGAGTAAGCATCCGGGAGCCAGGTATAAGTGGGCGCAAGTGCAATCTTCACCCCGAAGCCGATGACCAGAAATGCCCCGGCGACAGCGATCAGCGGCGAGGGCGCTGCCTGCGTGTGCGCCAGATCGAGCGTGCCCGTCTGGGCGAACACCAGCGCAATGCCAAACAACACCAAAATTGACCCGCTGGCGGTCTGGATGAGATACTTGGCGCAGGCGGCCAGCGTGTCGCCCCGTTCCCGATGGAAAGCCACCAGCAGGTAGGATGAGATGGCTGTCATCTCGAACCAGATCCACAGGTTGAACAGATCGCCGGCGCTGACCAGACCGATCACCCCGCCAGAGAGCAGCAGCAGCATGGCGTAATACTTTTCCTCGCCGGTCTTGCCCCGAATGTCCGGCCCGGAGTAGAGCGTCACCAGCGTACTGAGGAACAGCACCACCGCTGTGATGAGCAGGCTCAGGCCGTCGAAGTAGAACGCGACACCGCCCAGCCTATCAACCAGCGTTCCGGCGAGGTCGAGGTCGCGCATCGCCAGCCCGAAAACCAGCCACAGGATGCCCAGCGCCGCCAGTGTGGCTGCCCGCGCACCGGCCGCCAGCCAGCGCCCCGTGAGATAGATCGCAGGGGACAGTACCAGCGAAACGACGACGACGGGTGGCATCCTTATCCCTCCAGATTAATAAATTCATCAACATCAAGTGTGCCGCGGCGCTGCTGGATACGGATCGCCAGCGCCAGCCCGATAATGGCGACGATGGTATCCGCCGTGATGACCGTCAGCGCCAGACTTTGCCCCAGATTCAACTGGTCGTTGAGGCTGCCGGCCACCACGAACGCCAGCATCGCGCCTTTGACCATGATCTGAAGGGCGATCACGATCTTTATCATGTTGCGGATGATCAGCAGGCCGTACAGCCCGATCCCCAGCAGGATAAACGCGCCGGCCAGTACGATATGCAGCGGGGTCATACTTGCTCCATCTCCGGTTTCTCTGCAACTTCAATGGTGGCCGGTGCTGTTTCTGGCTGCTGCTGTTCTCTGGTCACTTCCGGGGCCGGTTGCGTGCTGCTGGTTTCAGTCAGCAGGCCAAGCACGCCCAGCACGCCGGCGAAGATCAGGGCGATCTGCGCCAGCACATCGGCTTCGCGCTGCTGCCAGAAAGTGACTGCGAAGTTATCCTCGGCGGCTTCGCCCTGCGGCACGAGCAGGGGCACAGTCAGGCCGATCACGAGCAGCAGCATAGCGGCGACGAACGGTATATTCAGCGGGCGCGATACGGGCTGGTCAGGTGAATCGGCCCCAACCATGCTGATCGCAAACACCAGCAGAATGGTAATCAGGCCGACGCTGAGACTCAGTTCGATCACGGCTATCGTGGTGGCCCCCAGGCTGTAGAGCACCAGCGTCACGGCGATACTGACCCCCGCCAGCCACAGCGCCGAATGCAGCAGCCGCACTGCTCTCACAGCCTGTATGCCGCAGATCGCGGCCACCGCCATCAGAATCACTTCGGTCAACACGGTTGTACCTCCTGTCAACAGCGTAACCCGCCGGGGCATAACAAGATAGTGCAAAATCACACCCGTTCTATTGATCTTTTTCCTCACTTATTTGATACGTGATAGTTTTCACAATAAGTTGCTGTCCATTGTCATACGCCCCTGTCCGCCCCGCAAAGTATTATGACGGTATGGGAGATAAAACATGGATTCACCGACAAATACCCAATTTGTGATCGACAGTGCCGACTTCCAGCAACTGCTTGATGCGCTGCACAGCGCCGGCTATCGGGTGATCGGTCCCACCGTGCGCGATGGGGCGGTCATCTACGACGACATATCCGCAGTCACGGATTTTCCGGCAGGCTGGACAGACGAGCAGGACAACGGCCACTACCGGCTGAAGCCGCGCTCGGACAATGCCTGGTTTGGCTATACCAATAGCCCGCAGTCGTGGAAGCGTTTCCTGCACCCGCCGGCAGTCCGGCTGTGGCAGTCGTTGCGGGAAAACGGCGGTTTTAGCGTTGCGCCTGAAAATGGCAGCAGCCCACGCTTCGCCTTTATCGGCGTCCGCGCCTGCGAACTGCACGCTATCGCCATACAGGACAATGTGTTTCTGAACGGGCCGTTCATCGACCCCATCTACCAGAAACGGCGCGAAGGTCTGTTCGTGGTGGCTGTCAACTGCGGTCAGGCCGGGGGTACGTGTTTCTGTGCCTCGATGAACACTGGGCCGGGCGTCACTTCAGGATTTGATCTGGCGCTGACCGAAATCGTCGACGACGAACGCCACGAATTTGTGGTCGAGGTTGGCACAGAAGCCGGCGCGGCGCTGCTGGATCGGGTCGCCCACCGCGAAGCAACGGAAGCCGAAGTTGATCGGGCGCGGCGGCTGGTCGAGGAGGTAGCGCATCACATGGGCCGCAGCCTCGAAGTGGCCGGCCTCAAGGAGAGACTCTACGAAAGCTACGATCACCCGCACTGGGAAAATGTCGCCGCGCGCTGCATGACCTGCGGCAACTGCACGATGGTCTGCCCGACCTGTTTCTGCGCAACTATCGAGGACACCACCGATCTGACCGGCCAGCAGGCCGAACGCAGGCGGGTCTGGGATTCGTGCTTCACGATGGATTTTTCCTACATACATGGGGGCAGTGTGCGCTATTCCGGCAAGGCACGCTATCGCCAGTGGCTGACTCATAAGCTGGCGACGTGGGTCGATCAATTCGGGACGTTCGGCTGTGTCGGTTGTGGACGCTGCATTACGTGGTGCCCGGTGGGTATTGATCTGACAGCAGAGGCGCGGGCGCTCCAGCAAAGCCAGAATGACGCGAAGCAGCCGGCAGGCTCAGGCTGAGAAAGCGCACCGTGTGGCCGCAGCCGGCGCTCAGGTTTGTGGCGAAAGCCCTGACTCGGCATGATGTCGAGGGAGAGGAACATTAAGGAACATTCCCTATGATTACGATTGAAGAGATGATCCGTGCCCACAAGTTTTTCCGCGAAATGACGCCGGAGCACCTGCATTTTGTAGCAGGCTGCGCGTCCAACATCAGCATCGAGGCCGGTGAGTATATTTTCCGCGAAGGCGAACCCGCCGATCGCTTCTTCATTGTCCGGCATGGCATGGTCGCTATCGAAGCGCACGACCACCGCAAAGGGGCGGTGCGCATCCAGACGCTGGTTGAAGATGATGTTCTGGGCTGGTCGTGGCTGTTCCCACCGTACAAGTGGCACTATGACGCTCGTGCCCTGACTCTGGTGCGGATGACGGCCTTCGATGGCAAATGCCTGCGCGACAAGTGCGAAGCCGATCATGATCTGGGTTATGACCTGATGAAGCGGTTTGCCGGCATTCTGGTCGAACGCTTACAGGCTACCCGTATGCAGGTGATGAATATCTATGGTTGAAGCAGCTCTCAAGAATCACGAAACGACGCTCGACCCGATGATTCCCGAATCCTACCGGGTACGCCGGGTCACCAAAGAAACGGCAGATACGTTCACGCTCGAACTGCAACCGGTTGAAGATCACCGCATTCTGCCCTTCGAGGCGGGCCAGTTCAATATGCTGTATGTGTTCGGTGTGGGTGAGGTTCCCATTTCGATCAGCGGTGATCCGGCTCACCCGGAACTACTGGTACATACCATCCGCGCGGTGGGCACGGTCACCAACGTTATGAAAACGCTGAAAGCCGGCGATGTGGTCGGTGTGCGCGGCCCGTTTGGTACAGCCTGGCCGGTCAAGGCGGCCAGAGGCCATGATGTGGTGCTGGTCGCTGGTGGTATCGGTCTGGCCCCGCTGCGTCCAGCACTGTACCAGATTCTCAGCCGCCGGGAAGATTACGGCAACGTGGTGCTGCTGTACGGCACGCGCAGCCCGGAAGACATCCTGTTCCGCAGCGAGCTTGAGCGACTGCGGTCGCGCTTCGATCTCGAAGTGCACGTGACGGTCGATTACGCCGGGACCCGCTGGCATGGCAATGTGGGGGTGGTTACCAAGCTGATTCCCAGAGCACAATTCGAGGGGGCTGATACGCTGGCGATGGTCTGCGGGCCGGAAGTGATGATGCGCTTCGCAGCGGTCGAATTGGAGAAGCGCGGCGTCAGTCAGGAAAAAATCTATGTGTCGATGGAACGCAACATGAAGTGCGCCATTGGCTTCTGTGGGCACTGCCAGTTCGGACCGATGTTTATCTGCCGGGACGGGCCGGTGTTCACCTATCGCCACGTCGCTGAGTGGATCAACCGCTGGGAGGTATGACAGAATGCAGCCGGAACGAAAACCCAAACTGGCGGTCTGGAAATTTGCATCGTGCGATGGCTGCCAGCTCAGCCTGCTCGATTGCGAGGAAGAACTGCTGGCGGTAGCTGACGCGGTGCAGATCGCTTACTTCCCGGAAGCAACCAGCACGGCGATTCGCGGCCCCTATGACCTGTCGCTGGTCGAAGGTTCGATTACAACGCCACATGACGCGGAGCGGATCAAGAAAATTCGCAAGCAGTCGAAGTATCTGGTCACTATTGGCGCGTGCGCAACAGCGGGCGGCATCCAGGCCCTGCGCAATTACCGCGAAGTCGATACGTTTATTGCGGCGGTCTACGCGACCCCGGCTTATATCGACACCCTGGAGAAATCAACACCCATATCCGACCACGTCTTTGTCGATTTTGAACTGCGCGGCTGCCCGGTCAACAAATACCAACTGATTGATGTGATCCGCGCCTTTCTGCACGGTGGCAAACCGAATACACCATCGCACAGCGTCTGTGTCGAATGCAAACGGCGCGGGACGGTCTGCGTGATGGTCGCGCAGGGGATACCCTGTCTGGGGCCGGTAACTCATGCCGGCTGCGGCGCGCTGTGCCCGGCGTATAACCGGGGCTGCTATGGCTGCTTCGGGCCGATGGAGACACCGAACACCAGCGCGTTGAGCGCCGGCTGGCAGCGGATGGGGGTCAGCAGGGGCGACATCATGCGCGCCTTCCGGACTTTTAACGCCTATGCAGAAGCGTTCCGAAAGGAGAGCGAGGCACATGAACACGCAGACCATCAAAGTTGATTACCTCAGTCGGGTTGAAGGCGAGGGCGGCCTCTACATCAAGATTCGGGACGACAAGGTGCAGGAGGTCCAGCTCAATATCTTCGAGCCGCCGCGCTTCTTCGAGGCATTCCTGCAGGGGCGCAAATTTACCGAAGCGCCGGACATCACCGCCCGCATCTGCGGCATCTGCCCGATTGCCTACCAGATGAGTTCGGTTCATGCGATGGAACGGGCGCTCGGCGTGCGCGTCGAAGGCCAGTTACGGGCGCTGCGCCGGCTGATCTACTGCGGGGAATGGATCGAGAGCCATGCGCTGCATGTGTACATGCTGCACGCGCCGGATTTCCTCGGTTACCCTGATGCGATCACACTGGCGAAGGATTTCCCCGATGTGGTGAAAGACGCACTGCGGCTGAAGAAGATCGGCAATGACCTGATGACGCTGTTGGGCGGGCGCGAGATTCATCCCATCAATGTCAGGGTCGGCGGTTTTTACCGGGTTCCGACGCGGCGCGAACTGCTGACAATGGTCGATGATCTGCAATGGGCGCGCGAGGCTGCGCTGGCGATGGTGCGCTTTACTGCCGGGCTGTCCTTCCCCGATTTTGAGAAGGACTACGAATTCGTGGCGCTGCGCCACCCGGACGAATATCCTTTCAACGAAGGGCGTCTGGTTTCTAACCGGGGCCTTGACATCGATATCAGCGAATACGACGCGCACTTTGCCGAAGAGCACGTCGAACATTCGACGGCGCTGCATTCGGTTATCCGGGGGCGGGGGGCTTATCTGGTGGGGCCGCTGGCGCGCTACGCTCTGAATTTCGACCGGCTGCCGCCGCTGGTTCAGGAAGCCGCCCGCGAAGCTGGTCTCGGCCCGGTAGTGAACAATCCGTTCAAGAGCATTATTGTGCGCAGTCTGGAAACGCTGTACGCCTGCGACGAGGCGCTGCGCATTATCGATGCTTACGAAATGCCAGCACAGGCTTATATCGATGTGACCCCGCGCGCCGGAACCGGTTACGGCTGTACCGAAGCGCCGCGCGGCATTCTGTACCATCGCTACACCATTGATGACGAAGGCTTCATTCTGAACGCGCAGATCGTCCCGCCCACGTCGCAGAATCAGAAAATGATTGAGGATGACCTGTGGCACTTCGCTGAAGCTGCGCTCGATCTGCCGGCCGACCAACTGAGGTGGCGGTGCGAACAGGCGGTTCGCAATTATGACCCGTGCATCTCCTGTTCGACGCATTTCATCAGGCTGGAACTGGATCGGGAATAGGTTCTGTGGCTGCGTTGTGTATCGGCATCGGCAATGATTATCGCCATGACGACGGAGTCGGCCTGTATGTGGCGCGGCTGCTGCGAGAACAAAATCTGCCGGACACTGTTGTGATCGAACACGGCGGTGACGGCATTTCTTTGCTGGAGCTGATCGCGGGCGCAGATGCGGATGCGGTGATCTTGATCGACGCCATTAGCTCCGGGGCTGCGCCGGGCACACTGGTTCAATTTGCGGCACATGAACACCCGCTGCCGGCGCGCTGTTTTGCGCATTCCAGCCATGCGGTTGGGGTGGCGGAAGCTGTTGAGCTGGCACGGGTGCTGGGCAATCTGCCTCGCTGCTGCCTGGTCTATGGCATTGAGGGGGCGTGCTTCGTGGCAGGCGTGGGGCTTACCCCGGTGGTTGAACAGGCGGCGCGCGATCTGGCAGCCGCCATTGAGCAGAAACGGCGCAATCCGCAGCCGCACGCCGCCTTCTGAATCGGGCCGCAGCCCGTTAGTCATTGGGCAGGGGCAGCCAGACACGAAAAATACTGCCCACGCGCGGGGTGCTTTCGACCTCGATTTTACCGCCATGCGTTTCGATAATTTTCTGGGCAATCGGCAGACCCAGGCCAATGCCGCCGGTCTCGGTCGAGCGGGCCTTATCGGCACGATAGAGCCGGTTGAAAATGTGCGGCAGATCATTCGAGTCGATGCCGATGCCGGTGTCCTCAACTTCCACGAGCGCCTGACCGTCGCGCTGGCAGGTGCGCACGCTCACCGTGCCGGCTGCCGGGGTGTATTGAATGGCGTTGTCAATCACCTTGTAGAGAGCTTCTTTCAGCGCCAGTTCATCAGCAGTGAGTTGGGGCAGGTCCTCATCCAGTTCAAGGATGAATGTCTGTGACTTCGCCTCGGCCAGCGGGCGCAGTTCGGTCTCCAGTTCCCGCACGAGGGTATTGAGGTCAAGCGCAGCCAGATCGAGCGCGACGCCGCTGTCCCAGCGCACCATGCTCAGCAGACCATCGACCAGAGCCGTCATGTGCACGACCTGCCGGGCAATCTGATTGGCGCGCAGTTGGCGATCTTCTTCCGTCGTTGATCTTTCCAGCAGGTAAAGGCTGGTGTTGACGATGGCAAGCGGGGTACGAAAGTCGTGCGAAATCGTGCGCACGAATTCGCTCAGCAGGTTGACGCGCTCACGCTCGAAAATCAGTTCCTGAGCCTGTTCTTCCATGCGCCTGCGTTCGGTGATGTCCTCGATAAAAGCAGTGACGTAATGCCGCTGGCGACGTGTCGGGTTGGGGAACACAGACAAATTGATATTGGCCCAGATCGTACTGCCATCTTTGTGCAGACAGCGTTCTTCGATCTGGCGGCTGGCTGCCTGCCCCTGAATCAGGTCACTGAAAATCTGCACGTAATGCTGGCGGCTGTCCGGATGGATCAGATCGGAGAAGGTCAGATTGCGCAGTTCCTCCGAAGTATAGCCGAACATGCGCTGGCAGGCGGGATTGAATGACACGAGTTCGCCGGTACGATCCACCACGATGATACCGATGCTGGCTCCCTCGAAGATCGAACGAAAGCGCCATTCACTGCGGCGCAGCGCCTCTTCAACCCGCTTGAGCGTACACAGATGGCCGAGTGTGGCGCTATAGAGATTCAGCACTTCAAGTTGATCTGGCGACAGCGGCTGCCGGCGCAGCAGATTGTCAGCGGCAAGCCAGCCAATACACTGCTGTCCGTTCCACAACCCCGCGACTACATTCCAGCCGGATGACGCGACCACCTCGCCCAGATGGTTATACAACGGCGCGTCCTCACGCACGATCAGCGCGTGTTCGCTGGTCAGCGCCTCGCGGATCAGGGGCATCGTGTCGATGGGCCGGTTGACGCTGCGCTCATCCCGAAGCCGCCCCTGTTCATCTGTGCCCCACATGCCCCGCGCATAGCGGGGATCATCATCGACCAGGAAGATCGCCAGCCGGTCAAAACCCAGCCGGCTAAGACCCAGTTCGACCGCCTGACGACACAGGACCTCGAGGGTGGGGGCCTGCGACAGCGCGTTGTTCACTTCGAGCAGCAGCTTCAAAGGGGTCTGTGGCGCTTCCTGTGATCTGGCGTTTGAGGGTGCTTCAGCATTGGTTCGGCGGAACCGCAGGCGGTCGAGAAAACCTCGGAGGACTTCTTTGATGGGCATCGAGTATGTTCTCTGTGAAAAATTTACAAACTTAATGAATACTTCTTCCTATAGCCATTCAACTGGCAGTAGGCTATTAGATAGAAAACAGGCTATGTGGGAAGATTGGGCCATTCTGCCTGATTCTGGCTTGGACAGTGAGCCACAGCCTGTTACCGGGGCGCAAGCCACCCATATCTACCGTACAGTTCGTAAGATCGGTTATAATGACAGAGACGGTCACCACAAACGAGTTGATCAATGCGCTGGGCAGCAGCGATATTCAGGTCCGGGTTCAGGCGAAAAACATGCTGGCCGAACACGGCCCTGCTGTCATCGAACCTCTGATCGAAGCTCTGCATCATGGCAACCGGTATCAGAGCTATGAAGCCGCCAATATTCTAGCACTCTTTAATGACCCCCGCTGTTTTGAAGCTCTGGCCCAGGCTCTGAGCAGCTCGAATGTGATGGTGGCGCAGTATGCCGCCCGGTCTCTGCCGGCCTATGGCAGGGAAATCGCGCTCCAGCGTTTCATTGCCAGTTTACCATGCGCCCCGCTGCTGGCTCAGATTCAGATCATCGAAAGCCTTAAGGAAATGGGTGATGAACGCGCTGTGGAGCCGCTGATCCTGCTGCTTCAAGTGACGGAAGCGGCGATGGTACGCTATTCGGTGATCGAGGCGCTAGGCGTGCTTGGCGCAACAAGGGCGATTGACCTGATCCGTTCGTTCGAAAATGACCCCAACCGTCATGTTCGGGATCGGGTGCGCAGGGCACTAGAACAGTTGGAGGCCAGTTATGGGACCGCTGCCGTGTGCTGAGGGGCACGCAGCGTGAGTGCAATGGCAAAGCGATAAAAGATTACGGAATAATTCATAAAAATTACGTCTTTGCCAATACATTTTAGGCTACAGTAACGTCAGGGAACTATTGTCGACGTGATAAGGTGGCAGAAAGCACAGCGAACTTATGACGACTTCCTTAAGAATAACTCTAAGTTACGAACTGAAAGAGGTTATCGCCCGGCATTTTCTGGAACTGGGCCGATATATCTCGCTGGATGAACCGCTGGCTAATCAGGTTCCTGACCGGGTGCTGGCTGCCCTCGAACGGCTGTCAGACATCTGTTACTGCCCCCCGGGCTGCGCCTCGTACAGCCTGTATCAGGAAGCCTGCCAGTGCCGGGCCACGCTCGAACGGTTCCTCAAGCACATGAATCAGGAACCGGATAAAGACTTCGAGGAAACGCAGATCGGGCAGATATGGCAGCGAGCCTGCGGCTGGTGCAGCGAAGCCGGGAAACTGTTTCAGCGCACGATCCATGAGGTATGGGACATGATCGCCCCGGCCAGGCCGGATGCGCTGGATTACATCGGGGATGGAGTTTATGAGGCCCGCTGGTGGAAACCTGTGCCGGTAATGGATGTCGAAATCCTGCGCCATACGGAAGGTATCCAGTTTGAGCAGGAACCGTTTGAACCCAAGCAGCTACCGGGCGGCCTTGCCGTGCGTTTCGCGGTTGTTGAGGATGTCCAACAGGCCAGTTAACCTCAATCCCCGCCTGCTGTAACCCGCTTCAGATGAACAGCCGCATCAATTGGCTGGAATCCCGGTTTCGTGACCTACCGGATTCAACTGCGCTAGAATATGGGGAACGGAAGTGTGGGAGAGCGTGGATGCGGCCAATCGGTGTGTTAATTTTCATCATCAGCGCAGCCTGTAATCTGGCAACCATACCCCCAACCCCGACACCCACGCAAGCACCTGTCGTCACCGTCACCGATTCGCCACCGCCTGTGGCGACGATCACCCTCATCGGGGCCGTGGCTGAACCTACCCGGCTGCCGCTGCCCGGCCTGCCGGCGACGGCGATACCGGTTACCAGTGTGCCAAGCCTGGGGAGTCTGTGCCAGGTGTACACCACTTATTCCGGCGCACGTGCCGACAACGTGCTGAGCCTGCGATCTGACCCCAGCACCGAGGCACAGCAAATCTTTCGGGTCCCCAACAATGTTCAGGTGCTGCGGGTTCCCGGCTCGCCGGAGGTCGAGGCCGATGGGTATCACTGGCTCAACGTCATTTATGTGGACACATCTCAGATGCGTTATCTGGGCTGGATTGCGCGAGACTCCTTTGAGGTCAACGGCGTGCGTGATCCCTCAGTCGCCACCCTGCGGCCCGGAAATACCCAGGTCCCCTGTTAGTTCGGGCGTCATCTCATGTAGCGGTGGATCGGTCATTGCCGGTAAACTTGGGCAGTACGCGAACAAGCACCTGTGACTGCGCCCGTCAGTCACCTAGCAACCTTACAAAGGACATTCGGCCATGACCAAAATAGCATTTATCGGCGCGGGCAGCACCGTCTTCACCCGCAACCTGACGCGCGACATCCTGACCTTTCCGCTGCTGGAAGATGCCACCCTCACCCTCATGGACATTGATCCTGAACGGCTGGAATTTGCGCGTCGAGCCGTACAGCATATCATCGATCTCGGCCAGTACCCGGCCAGAGTGCAGGCTACGCTGGATCGGGCCGAGGCGCTCAGGGATGCCGACGCTGTCATCACGACGGTAAACGCGCACGGCGTCGATGTGTTCCGGCACGATGTCGAAATCCCCAAGCAGTACGGCGTAGACATCAATATTGGGGATACACGCGGGCCAGCCGGCATCTTTCGTTTTCTGCGTACGCTGCCGGTCATGCTCGATATTGTCCGTGACATCGAACGCTACTGCCCGGACGCCACCCTGCTCAATTACACTAACCCGATGGCGATGCTGTGCCGCGCCCTCAGCCGGGAAAGCCAGATCCGCCTCACCGGCCTGTGCCATAGCGTACAGGGCACGGCGGCCATGCTGGCAAAGTGGATCAATGCGCCTATCGATGAGATTACCTATACCTGCGCCGGGATCAATCACATGGCCTGGTATCTGCGCTACGAATGGAAGGGGCAGGATGCCTACCCACTCATCCGGCAGGCTATCACCGAGCGTCCTGAAGTCTACAACGAAGAACAGGTGCGCAACGAAATGTTCCTGCACCTGGATTATTACGTCACCGAATCCAGCGGCCACAATTCGGAATATAGCTGGTGGTTCCGCAAGCGCCCTGATCTGATCGAAAAATACTGCACACATGGCACTGGCTGGAACCCCGGCGAGTATGCCTACATCGTCAAACGCTACGAGGAACGGAGCAAGACCTGGCGCGAGGACACGCGCAAATGGCTGGAATCCGACGCGCCGATCTCGCTGGAACGGGGCAGCGAATTTGCCGCCTATATCATTAACGCGCTGATGGGCGGTGAACCCTTTGAATTCAACGGGAATGTCCCCAACACGGGACTGGTGACCAATCTGCCGCCTGATGCCTGTGTGGAAGTGCCGGTGTGGGCAAGCCGCAAGGGATTCAGTCCGGTGCATGTGGGGGCGCTGCCGCCTCAATGCGCTGTCCTTACCAACCTGAGCGCCTCTATCGAAGAGATGGCGGTGGAAGCTGCCCTGACCGGGAACCCGCGCCTCGTTTTCCAGGCTATCGCCCACGATCCACTGACGGCTGCTGTCCTGTCGCTGGACGAAATCCGGCAGATGGTCAATCAGATGTTTGCGCAGAACGCGGATTACCTGCCGCAGTTCGAGCACGTGCGGGCCTAGCCGAAACGTACCCGCCTTCCTCTGGTGGGCACAATATGCTACTCGTCACTGAGCCGGCGCGCATAGCGGCTGCCGAGCTTGCGCGACACTTTGTCGCCTTCCTTATCGGTAGCGTGCAGATACACCGTCGTCACGCCGATGCTTTTGTGCTTGAGCAGTTGCGATACTTCGGTCACGCTGGCCCCTTCGAGGATGGCGTTCATCGCGGCTGTATGCCGCAGCGAGTGGGGGGTGATGCCATGCCCCTTGCCAAAGAGGCGGTCGCAGTATTTTTTCACCAGCTTGTTGATCGCCCGCGAAGACAGCGGCTTTTCGCCGGCACGCGCCCGGTCATCCGTATGAGCCAGATGCGCAATCGCCTGCCGCCCGCGTTCTGTCGGCACAAACAGCGGCGCGTCGTCCGGCAGGTCGCCACTGCCACCGGTGCGGGCCTCAAGATAATCCTCAATCGCGCCGGCCGTGAGTGGTTCCAGCAGCTTTTCGACCTGTTCGCCGCCTTTGTTAAGGTAGCTGAGGAAAACCTTCTGGCCCTGATAACGCAGCGACCCTATGCGCAGACCGGCCACCGCCTCAACTCGCAGCGCCGTCGTCAGGAACAACAGCAGGATAGCGTAATCGCGCTTGCCCTGAAGCGTGGTCGTATCGATCGTGCGCAGCAGACGGATGTCCTGTTCGGCTTCACCGTCCAGCCAGGTGGCCTTGCCATAAGGTGACACCGGCTTGCGTTTGACGCCTTCGCAGGGATTATCGCTGCGCAGGCCGCGTGCCTGTGCAAACTTGTAGAACGATGACAGGGCGCACAGGCGCTGATTGATGGTGCTGTCACTGAAGGGCTGCTGCGTGCGGGGCGACGGTGTGGTATCGAGATGATGGCGGTAGGCCAGCACGTCTGATTGGGTGATCTGCTGGGGTGGCAGCAGGCGGAAACGCAAAAAATCACGCCAGGCTGCCAGATAGGTGCGGCGGGTGCGGGATGATGGCAGGTTGGTCAGCCAGTCGACGAAGGCCCGCTGCCAGTCCGGCGCGAGCAGAACAGGGAGCAGGTGAGGGGCCTTGTTTCTGTCGGTCATAGCAAATCGCGTTCCCATGCCCAATTATTAACTGAACAAAGTGTACCGCGCTTTTGGGGCCTGCCCAGCACCATGCCTCACAGCCGGCTGTGCCAGTGGCAAAAACTGTCTATTGGTACAGGTACAAATCTGGCCGTTAGAACATTCATGCTAACACCGTTTTGCCCGAAAATAAACCCGTTGTCTGAAAATCACGTTCCAGGCTGTCAAGCAGCAGAATCATGGCCGTGAGTCAGGTAACGAACGGGCACTCGTAAAGAGGAGAAATGTGGAAATGTCGCTCAACAGCAAAAAGGCCACAAACCACGCACCAGGCACAGCCGGCTCGAACGGCTTCTCCGTTTCACAGCTTCGGACTGCTGTCCGGGGGCGTGTGATTACACCGGATGACAGCGACTATGATGCAGCCCGCGCGCTCTTCTACGGCGGAATAGATCGCCGGCCGGCCGTGATCGTCCGCGCCGCCGATGCTCGCGATGTGGCGCAAGTGGTATCCTTTGCGCGCGAAACCGGGGCGGAACTGGCGGTACGCGGCGGCGGACACAGCATGGCCGGGCACAGTACGTCAGAGGGTGGGATCGTGCTTGATCTGTCGCCCATGAAAGGGCTGGATATTGACGTTGAACAATGCACCGCCTGGGCTGAAGCCGGACTGACGGCGGGTGAGTACACCACGGCAGTCGGGGCTTTTGGTCTGGCAACCGGCTTCGGCGATACCGGCTCGGTCGGGATTGGCGGCATCACGCTGGGCGGGGGGATCGGCCTGCTTGTCCGCAAGTATGTCCTGACGATTGATGACCTGCTGGCCGCTGAAATCGTGACCGCTGACGGCCAGACGCGCTACGTGGATCATGATAATCACCCGGACCTTTTCTGGGCGATTCGGGGCGGCGGCGGTAACTTCGGTGTCGTCACCCGCTTTAAGTTCCGGCTGCACGAGGTCAGCGCCATCGTGGGCGGGATGCTTATCCTGCCGGCAGCGCCGGACATCCTTCGTTCATTTATTGCCGAGGCCGAAGCAGCGCCTGAAGAGCTTTCAGCCATTGTCAGTGTGATGACTGCGCCGCCGCTGCCGTTTCTCCCTGCCGAGTATCACGGCCAGCTTGTCACGCTGGCGCTGATGGTCTATGCCGGTGATGCGGAAGCTGGCGAACGTGCGCTCGCGCCGTTCCGTGCGCTTGCCACGCCGATTGTTGATATGGTGCGGCCCATGACCTACCCGGAGATTTATCCGCCTGAATCGGAGGGATACCACCCGGCGGCTGCGATCCGCACCCTGTTCCTCGATGCGTTCGATCAGCGTGACGCGGATGTAGTCTTTGAACATCTGCGAACATCGACGGCACAGATGGCCGCAGCGCAGTTTCGCGTGCTTGGCGGGGCTGTGGCGCGTGTGCCTGTCGAAGCCACCGCGTTCGCGCATCGTCAGCGGCGGATTATGGCGAGTGTCGCCGCGCTCTACCAGCAGTCTGAGGAGGCAGCAGAACACGCGGCCTGGGTTACCGGCTTTGCGGCGGCGCTGCGGCGCGGGGAAGCTGGCGCGTATGTCAATTTCCTGAGCGACGAAGGGGCTGCGCGGGTGCGGGAAGCCTATCCGGGGGCGACGTGGGATCGGCTGGCGGCGATCAAGGCGCGCTACGACCCGACCAACCTGTTCCGGCGGAACCAGAATATCCCGCCGGTAGCGGAAACTGTTGCACCAATCGCGGATCCAATCGCGGAATAGATAACCGATAGACAGGCGGCTGTGTGGTGTCAATTCAATGGGTTCTGGACTCAGGAATCCGGGATTTGAGCCACCAGCCACCCCCCCATTTGTGATGGTGTTGGCGAATTAATCTACGCTACCCCAATTTCGCAATTTAACCCCCTCCGTCTGCCTGCGGCAGCCACCTCCCCCGAATTCTGCGCAGCGTCCCTGTGGGGCGGGGGAGGCCGGGTGGGGGTGTTGCGGAAAAATACGTTCAAAGATGAGTTCGCCAACAACACCATTTGTAACCCCTCCTCCCCGCAAGCCCCATTTTCCCCCACAGTCAGACGACCAGCGCAGCCTAAACTGCCTTATACTGAAGGTATAAGAAGCAGACAGGTGCAGCCAGCGAGTGCGCTGCCATCCCATTCCTGGATTCGCGCACATATCAACTCGTTGCAAATGCTAATCGAGATTTGAGCCAAACGATGGACCTGAAAAAATTGCGGAAACCCGGTGTATTCTTGCTGGTCATCATAAGCTGCGCGTGCGCCGGCGCACAGCCTAATCTATCCACAACGCCGGCCCCTGAACAGGCGGTCACCACAGCGCCGGAGCAGGCTGCCGAAGTAACCGAAGTAACCGATCTCAATCGCCTGTTTGACGACAGCGACGCGATGCGGCAGCAGCGTGAGGAACTGGTGCAGCGTTATATCGCGCCGGTTGTGACCGATGAGCGGGTGCTGGCCGCCATGCAGGCCGTGCCGCGACACAGCTTTATTCCAACGGAGCATTTACAGGCCGCTTACGGCGATTACCCACTGCCCATCGGCTACGGCCAGACGATCTCGCAGCCCTCACTGGTGGCAATGATGACGGAACAGCTTCAGCTTGAAGCCGGGGATCGCGTTCTGGAGATTGGAACCGGTTCAGGCTATCAGGCTGCTATCCTGCGTGAACTCACCGACGAGGTGTACAGCGTCGAAATTATCCCGGAGCTAACCGAGATCGCCCGCGCTGTGCTGGATCGCCTGGGTTATGGAGACATTCATCTCAGCCGGCACGACGGGTATTTTGGCTGGGAAGAACACGCGCCTTACGATGCCATTATCGTGACCGCAGCGCCGGATCATCTGCCGCCCAGCCTGACAGAGCAGTTGAGTCCCGACGGCGGGCGTCTGGTCATCCCAATCGGGCCTGTCGGGGACGTGCAGACTCTCTGGCTGGTGACTCGTGAAGGGGACGATGTCGAAATGACCCGGCTGCTGGATGTCAGGTTTGTGCCGCTGACCCGCGCGGAGTAACCACCGCAGCGAGGAGATAGAGACCCGCGCCCAGCGCCAGCACCGGGGTAAACCCCAGCGAAAGGGCCAGCGTGGCGGCCAGCACCGCGCTGAGTACCGAGGCGCTGCCATTGGCTGCCCAGGCCCAGGGGATCAGGTCGCTTGACTGCCCCAGTGCTGAAATCCCGCGCGCAAAGGGGATGCCCATTAAAAAACCAACGGGGGCGATTAGTAATCCGATGACAGCGACGCGCAGGATCAGGGGCAGTGTCAGGAGCAGCGGTTTAAGCGCATTCGTCAGGCCGGGATAGCTGACAATCAGGACGGCCAGCGCAATCAGGCTGATGCGCCAGGGGAAGCGAGCCGACAGATAGCTGCCGATACCGGAAAACAGCAGAAGCGCGCCGATCACCGTTGCCAGGGCCAGTGTTGGCCGGTCGAGCACGAGTAAATACCGCTGAATAAGCGCCACTTCTACAAACAGATAGGCTAACCCAATGCTGACGAAGTACGCCAGCGCCCGCAGCGACCGGTACGTTCCGGTGAGGCGCAGCGCCTGGCGAAAGCGCCGGCTGATACCAAGCGGCAGAATCACAAACACCAGCCCGGCCAACACGGTGAAGCCCAGCAGCACGATCATGACGAAGTAGCCGCTGCCGCCAAAAGGCTGCCATCTGCGCCCCAGATTTTCCAGCACATCCGGCGTTTGTTCCCACTTGAAGAAATGGAAGAAAAACGGTTTGTCGTCGTCTGGCGGCGCAATCTCGAAGGGATAGCTGTCATAAAACGATGCCCGGTCCGGTGTGGAAACAAATTGCAGGAAGGTGTCGTGGTAGACAGGGGTCTCCAGCCGGGCATAACGATTAATCATTTCCGGCGGCATTTCGGGAGCCAAGACCAGATCGTATCGAAGCTGATCGACACGTTCGAGAAAGGTGGCGATTTCGTGGTCTGTAAACGGAGTCGGCCTGACAGTGAAGGTGATGGTCTGGAAGGAACGGAACGCCAGAATATGCTGGAGTGGGGCAGGGCGGTTCAGGGCTTCGACGATCAGCCCCAGCGTGCGCAAATCCTCGCTGGGGGGTGATTGCAGCCAGCGCGTGACGGTGAACAGGCCGTCATCGCCGCATAACCGGAGGTAAGCTTCAAACGCCTCGACAGTGAGCGCGTAGTTTTCGGTCAGGGTGAAGGCGCCGGCTGAAATGGGGCGATAGTTATCGGCAAGCGTGAGTTCGACAACATCATACGTTGTGCTGCTGTTCTGGACAAAAGCGCGGATTTCGCTGTCCACAAGGGTCACACGGGGATCATCCACAATGCCGAACCAGTCGCGCAACCTATTGGTGAGAGCGTCGTAAACCAGTTGGTTCGGCTCCACAATGGTGACCTGCGCGGCTCCATTCATCAGAGCAGCCCAGGCGTCCATACCCCCGCCTGAACCCAGCAGCAGCACCTGACCCTCTGGGCGCAGGGCATGAGCGATGGTCACGGGCAGGGCATTTGCCAGACCGGCTGATGCCCGGCGAGTCTGAGGAACGGCGAGTAGCTGGTCGCCATCGACAATCAGGCCGGCCTGCGGCGGCAGTTGATCCAGATAGGTAAGGCTCAGGCCCGGCGCGGAATGAATCGTCGGGCTTTCTACTATATCGAGACGGGCATAGGCGTTCTGGTGGGTGGCAACAATCCGGGCATCGGGGTTGAGGCGAAACTGACTCAGACGTTTGTACGGTGAGGGGTTGATTTCGAAAATCGGCGGAAAGGTCACCTGAAAGGCCAGCGCGATGACCAGCAGGCCAAACGTCAGCATCGCTGTTCGCCGCCGCCCGCTGGACAGAATGAGGCCGGCGATCAGGCCGAGTAGCGCGCACAGCAGGGCCGCGCGCTCGCTCCCAAGCCAGCCGATGATAAGCGGGGCCAGCACCGCGCCACCAGCGGACCCAAGCAGATTGACGCCGTAGATCAGGTCCGCATGTGCCGATTCCGCGCTGAGTAATGATCCGATCAAGGCCCCCGCGAATGCGAAGGGCACTGCCAGCCCCAGGAGATTGCCGGCCAGCAGCAGCACCTGATGGGAGTCCCAGGCGATGCTGTAAGAGTCGAACGGCAGGTGATTGGCAAACAGGTAGGCCAGCACGATTGTGAGGGCAAAGCCAAGTGCGTACCAGGGATGAAAAGCAGCCCCTCGCAGGCGCGGCCAGATCACCAGAAGGGAGCCGCTGGCCCCAAACCCCAGCAGCGCGAGGCTGACCACCAGAAAGGCGAAGTGATAAAACTGAGCGACAGAAAAAAAGCGGGTCAGAGTGACTTGCAGGAGCAGGGCAGCGCCGGAAAGCAGGCCCATACCGATCAGGATCAGAGCCATCGAGGCCGAATCAGACTGCTGGTTTCTCCCTTGCATGTGACCGCTGTTTCAACCGCTCTCTGCTTCGCGCCGTTAACCACTATTCTACCCCAATCCGCCGGATCACGGCTTGCCTGGCTGAAGCATTGCAGAGCCGGCAGCGACGGACAGATGCGCCTCGCCGTATCGTTCAGATCGAAGAATTGGCAGGCGCGACATCATGCGATATTCTTTTCTTCGTCTGAGGTAAGTTCCGCCAAATCCGCTGGAATTGGAAATTCACATAGTGAAATAAGTGTCGAAGCTGATTTCTCCAGCAGGGGGTTATGAGGCTGCGCAATATCTACCAGCACCCTTACCCGCTGCAACCGGGCACGTGCCGCGCAGGATCGACTGGCAGGATGGTTTGTGAAAAGGGCTTTTATGATGACTGAAACGGCTTTTACGATGGATACCTCCAGCATCAAGTATGGCCCCGGCGTGACCCGCGAGATCGGCCATGATATGGCTCGCTTTGGTGCGCGCCGGGTGATGGTCGTCACGGACCCGCAGGTGGCGCGGCTGGAACCGGTGGCGGTGGCGCTGGAGGCACTGCTCGGGGTGGGCATTGACGCGGTGCTGTACGATCAGGTGCGGGTGGAACCGACCGATGAATCGTTCCGGCAGGCGATTGCCTTCGCGGTGGATGGACGCTTTGATGGTTATGTGGCGGTGGGCGGCGGCTCGTCGATGGATACCGCCAAAGCTGCCAATCTCTACGCCACCTACCCGGCGGATTTCCTCGATTACGTCAACCCGCCGATTGGCAAGGGGCAGCCGGTTCCGGGGGCGCTCAAGCCGCTGATTGCTGTGCCGACGACTGCCGGGACCGGGAGCGAAACCACCGGTGTCGCCATTTTTGATCTGGTGGAGATGCACGCCAAAACCGGCATCGCTCATCGCGCTTTGCGCCCGGTCATGGGGGTTCTGGACCCGAATAACACCCGCACTCTGCCGCCGCTGGTGGCTGCCAGTTCCGGGCTGGATGTCCTCAGCCACGCGCTGGAATCGCTGACAGCTATGCCCTTCAACCAGCGGCCCGCGCCGGAATCGCCTCTGCTGCGTCCGGCGTATCAGGGAGCCAACCCCATCAGCGACATCTGGGCGGCGCAGGCCATTCAGATGGTATCGCGCTATATCGTGCGCGCGGTAGCCGATTCAGCCGACGACGAAGCGCGCAGCCAGATGCTGCTGGCATCGGCCTATGCCGGCATTGGTTTTGGCAACGCCGGGGTGCATCTGCCACACGGCATGTCGTATCCGGTGTCGGGTATGGTGCGTCGCTTCCAGCCGGACGGCTATCCGACAGATTATCCGATTATCCCGCATGGCATGTCGGTGATTCTGAACGCCCCGGCGGTATTTCGTTTTACAGCGGCGGCCAACCCGCAGCGGCATCTGTACGCAGCGCAGTTGATGGGCGTGGATACCCGCGATGTGCCGGCGGAGCAGGCGGGGGAAGTTCTGGCGGATGCCATCATCGCACTGATGAAACAAACCGGCGTCCCCAATGGTCTGAGTGCCATCGGCTTTACGCCGGACGACGTGGACAAACTGGTCGAGGGCACGCTGCCGCAGCATCGCGTCACCAAACTGTCGCCGCGTCCGGCCAGTGCCGACGACCTGCGCACCCTGTTCCTCGATGCGATGACGATCTGGCAGTAAGGGATACGAGCGTGGGGCGCTGTCTCTCGAACAGGGTCCACTCTGTCCGGTGGTTTCGGTATCCCGGATTCGTGATACACTTGGATATCCCGACTTTATATGGTGCTGTTGGCGAACTCATCTTTGAACGTTTTTTCCGCAACACCCCACCCGGCCTCCCCCGCCCCACAGGGACGCTGCGCAGAATTCGGGGGAGGTGGCTGCCGTAGGCAGACGGAGGGGGTTATATTGCGCGATAGGGGTAGCATAGATTAATTCGCCAACACCATCTTTTATCGAGTCGATCATCCATGAATGGCAGCTTCGGTGATATCCCTGTGGTGAATGGCGCTTGAGGTATGGGATATGCAAACTTCCCGGCTTGATATTTCCCTTCTCGCCGGTCTGCGCCGGGATACCCGCGAGCATCTGCTGGCGGCTGGGATCACCACGCTTGAACAGATTGTTGCCCTTCAGCCGGAAGAACTGGCGCGCTTTCGCGGGATCAATCGCACTGCGTATCGCCTTCATGCCCACGCACGCGCCTGGGTCGAGCAGCAGCCGATCTGGTACAATCCTCTGCCGGAACACTGCCGGCAGGCCGGGTTTATGTTTGACCTGGAGACCGACCCCTGGACCGGCATTCCCTGGTCGCTGAGCTGGTCGTGGACAACCGGAACCGTACACATTGCGCTGGTCGCTCCCGACTACCAGCCCTGTACCCTGCACCTGAGAGATGGGCAGTCGGTAACCGTAGTCCCGCACTGGGAGGATGCCTGGAGGGTATTCGCTGGTGCTGTCGCCGACACCCCTTGCCCGGTCTATCACTGGTCAGGATTTGATGCCGGAGTGATGCGCCGAACCGCGCCGCCGGAGGTCAGGCAGCGGCTGGATGGATGCATGGTGGACCTGCTCCAAGCGTTTAATCACACCGTGCGCCTGCCGGTCAGCAGTTCGTCGTTGAAGACCGTTGCCGGTTATCTCGACTTTCGCTGGTCGGCCTACGACAGTTGGGAGCAGGCTTATCATGACTACCAGCGCTGGCTGCGACAACAGGATGACTATGGGCTGGCGCAGGCATGTACCTACCAGCGCGATGATGTGCTGGCGCTGGGTCTGGTGTGGCAGTGGCTGGTTGACAATTCATAAACAGGCTGCCAGCCCGGACAGTCGTTTTCGATCAACAGCCGGAACAAACAGCCTGAGTCTATCTGTTACGTCACCCTGCTGCTGTCAGTTGACACTCAGGGCGCGTCTGAGCATGGTCAGATGCTCGTGCGCAGCCCGTTGGCTGACAGCGGCCTGCGGCGCAAACGCATATGAGCCGTGAAATGTGCCGGGATACACATGCAGTTCGGTAACAACTCCAGCCTGCATCAGGCGGGCAGCGTAAATTATATCCTCATCGCGCAGCAGGTCCTGCGCCTCGACATAAACATAGGCCGGCGGCAGACGGGACAGATCGGCTGCGCGTGCCGGCGCGGCGTATGGTGGGACCTCGCCCGTCAAATTGGCGAGATAGGCCGCCCAGGCCCGGAGCGACACACCCCGGTTCCAGACGCGGGCATCCGTCACCTCATAGCTGGATGGAGTCTCATGGCGATCATCAAGCACGGGGATGAGCAAAAACTGGTAACACAGGGCTGGTCCACCCCGGTCACGGGCCAGCAGCGCGAGAGCCGCAGCCAGATTGCCCCCGGCGCTCACACCGCCCACCGCGATTCGCGTTGGGTCTACAGGGTAGACATCCCCCGCCGTGTTCAGCCATCGCAGCACAGCATAACAATCTTCCAGAGCGGCAGGAAACGGGTGCTCCGGCGCAAGCCGGTAGTCCACTGAAACAACCATCGCCCCGGTTTCTAGCACGACCTGCTCGCAAAATGTCTCGTCATCGACACCTCTGCCGAGGAAGAAACCACCCCCGTGTATCCACAACAAAACCGGAGCCGCCCGGCTGGTCCGGTGGGCGGCCTGATATATCCGTACCGGTACCGCAGGATTGTCGTCTGACCCCGGAACAGAGCAGTCTTCCCGTATCACAGCCGGATTCGGCGGCGGGAGTTGTTCCGCGTGCGCCGCAAACAACTGTTCGACCGCCCGGCGAATCTCAAGCAGATCGGTATCCGGGGAGAATACCGGCGGCATTGGCTGGAGAGCCATCGCAACCTCAGGGTCCAGCCGATCTTCATATGCACTCATCATGACCTCCTGGTGGTTCTGATACCCGGAGTTTCTGGCGGCTGTCCAACCTCCGTGATGCTTCTGTCAACCGCCATCTCCGGCATAAGAGCAAGAATTTGATCCAGCGACATTTCCAGTCCGGGACCGATGTTCATAAGATGGCTGCCATTGACTCACGTAATATAGGTTCAGGGGCAAGCATGATCTGAACCGTTCACCTGGCTGCCCCCGGATGATCTGAGACAGGAGCAAAACCGCCTTTGGGGCCATGTCTGCGGAAGGTTGGCGGACGGTCGTTAATGAGGGTGCGGTATAGGCAGCGGAATTACTCCGGGCTTTCGCCAACTGCATCAAGGCGCTTTTTGGCCTCTGCGTAAACATCGGCTGGCAGCGCCCCTTTCTGAGCAATGGCTACGTTTTCCTGCAAATGATCCGGGTTCAGCGTACCGACGATGGTGGTGTGGCAGTGCGGGTGGCTGAGGGTGAAGCGCAGCAGGAAGCCCGTGCGGCTCTCGCCGGTGTCGAGCAGTTCATCGAGCTTGGCTTTCTCGAAAACTGCCCAACGCTCCTGATTGCCCAGACCACTGCCCGGTTCGCCTCTGGCGACCCCGCCGCGAATGATGATGCCCGCGCCTGCTTCCGCCGCGCGCGTGATGAGATTCTCGTGCCGTCGCTCCAGAGCCGAGTAGGGAATCTGAAAAACGTCGAACACGCCCCAGTCGATGTAGGTCTCCAGATGCGGTGATGTAGAGGAACAGCCGATATAACGCACAACCCCGGCCTGCTTGAGTTCCTGCAGCAGGTCAACCAGATTGTTGTTTTCGGTGGTTGCTACATCGGGATTGTGCAGTTGGAGGATGTCCACGTAATCAGTGCGCAGCTTCAGCAGAGAATCGGCGATGTTGCGCATGATGTTCGCCCGGGTCCAGATATGCGGGGTTTCGTCATGGTCGCCGGCGAACTGCATATGGCAGCCACATTTGGTTGCAAGATAAAATTCAGCGCGCCGGCTGGCGAGGAACTGCCCGATGTACAATTCACTCTTGCCGTAATCGTTGGCTGTGTCGATGAAGTTGATGCCAGCATCGAGCACTGCGTTGAGAATAGTGCTCGCCTGTTCATCGGTGCAGGGACGCCCTCCCCAGATGCGCCTGCCGCGCAGTTCCATAGCGCCATAGCCCAACTGAGTAACCTCTAGCCCGGTACGTCCGAGAGTTTTCTTCACCAATGGCATGTGTGCTTCTCCTGACTACCTTTTAAGGTGTCACGAGCATAACAAACTTGCCTGAATCCTCAAAAGGCCATCACAGGCCACAGCAAGGCTTGCTGCCAGCCGCTGCGGCTCTGTTCGGGCCTCTGTCCTGTAGCGCGGAAGTTCTGGGTTGGTGACCTAGATGATAGCCTCTCGATAGCAGCGCACCGAAAAAATAGCGGCTGGCGCCGGGCTGTGAACCGCCAGAACCTCGATCTGCAACTGCCGGGTTGTCACCGGTTGCTCCAGCGTCAGGAAATTCTGAGTCTGGTGATTGTCTGAGACTTCCGCCAGAACACGGCCAGAATCATCCAGCACCCGATAATGCTTAATACAGAAGGGCATGGCGTCTTCGGGGTGGCCCAGCAGCACCGATTCCATTGGATGGTCGAAATCAGTATCGAAGCCAAAAACGATCTGGCCGATAGTCTGCGGTGCATCCCATTCCAGCGTGAGGCGCGGCGCAGTGTCATTGAACGCTGCGACCCAGGCGTTGGGCTGGCTCGTGGGACGGGCAATCCCATTGGCGACATTTTCCGGCGCGAAAACGTTCAATGGTGGCTCAATCGTCATAGCGAAGTTGTGTCCGCCGGGGCGGCGCTGTGGACACCAGAACTCGAATACCTCCACGCCGATGTCATGTTCCGGCTGCTGCGTGCGATGATAACGCACACTCAGGATACCGGTCACCCGCTGCTCACTGCACCGCACGGACACCTGTTCGTTTTTCATCAGGCAGTAGAACAGGTAGCGCGGTTCATCAACCTGCACGTCAAAATCTGCCGTGACGCTGTTGTCGCCAGCTTGCAGATTCACGATCCTTCTCCCCAGAATAACGTCTGGCGTGTAATTGTCCGGGCGGTCACTGGTGCGCAGTTGCAGTTCGAGCGTTGTCGTTGAATCCGCCTGAACCATAAACGTCACAGCGGGGGCACGTCCGGCGCTGACCGGGAGCATCTGCGCCCACGAATGTTCCAGCCGGCGCAGGGGACCATCGGGCCGTAGGGCAGCCAGTTCGAGGCTGCTGGATGCGCGAATATGCGCCTGCTGCACGAGGTCGTCGGGGTCATCCAGCCGGAAGCCGGGGATATGCTGGCCCACGCGCATGAGATTTCGCTGTAGCTCGCGGATACGATCCGGCTGGCTGATGTCGGCAGGCAACAGGCCGTCACGGGTGCAGAGCGCCGCCGCGATGCCGACAGCCTGTGCCGCATTCGCCAGCGTTGCCATGACGCGGGTGGAACCAAAGGCCACATGCGACGCGCTGATGATGCGCCCTGCCAGAAACAGGTTGTGGATATTGCGGCTGTACATCATGCTGTAGGGCATCTGGAAGACGCCGCGCGCGTGCCACTGGTCGCAGCCCGGTTTCTCGCTGAATACGCCGTCTGCCGGATGCAGGTCAATCGACCAGCCGCCATAGGCAACTGCGTCGTCGTGGTGGCGTTGTTCGACCACATCCTGCTGGGTCAGGATACAGGGCGCTTCAAAGCGGCGGCTTTCGCGTTTGCCCGGTACGTGACCTACCCATTCCAGCGTCAGCGTTTCCGCTTCGGGGAATTCGCCGGAATTCTTGATGTAGTTCCATACGCCGTAGACGACTTTCCAGAGCTGCCATTTAATTTCTTCCGTGTCGTGTACGGTGTCCAGCCGGCCGCCGTATTCAATCCACCACAGCCGGCAGCCATCGGTACTGGTGTTGAAGCTGCGGTAACGCGGAATCTCGGTGATGTCGGTCAGGGCATAACTTGGCGGGATATACTTCACCGGCTTGCCCACGTCCTTGCTGTAGAAATAGATCGAATGGCCGAGCAGCGACCCGTATTCCTCGGTGGGTGCGAATTTTTCGCCGAATTCCTCTGTTGATTCCGCGCCCATGCGAAAGGCCGCACCGGCCAGAAAACCGACAATGCCATCGCCGGTGGCGTCGCAGAACAAGGGGGCGTACAGTTCGTACTGGGTGGAATTCTGGCTGCAAAAGGCGCGCACGCCATCAATAGTGTCCGGCGCGGATTTGATGACTTCCATCACCGCCGTGTTGAGCAGCAGCGTGATATTTGGCTCTTCGACGACCTTTTCCAGCAGAATCGTATCGAACAGAAGGGCGTTGCCATCGGGATTGCGGAAGGTATTTTCCACCAGAATTTCATCGACCACACCGCCCTCGCGTGCCCAGCGGTTGTTGTTGTGCATATGCGCCGTTGCCCCCAGCACCCACAGGCGCACTTCGCTGGACGAGTTGCCGCCCAGCACCGGGCGATCCTGCACCAGCGCCACCTTCACGCCGGCACGCGCAGCGGTAATGGCACAGCAGGTCCCGGCCAGCCCGCCGCCGGCAATCACGAGGTCGCAATTGATTCGTTCGGTCTTGAGCGTCCGGCTTTCGCGCGCCGGCTCGGTAAACATCGTCATGGAAAAAGCCTTTCAGTATTCTGGCGAGTCAGGCTTTGAGTGCCAGGTTTACGAGCGAAGCATTCCTCAATCGTTTGCAGCGTGCGTGAGGCGGCCCACCTGCGCGGCTTTATGCCCCCAGACGGTCGGCCATGACTCCGTGTTCGCTGCACCAGTCGGCCAGCGGATTCCAGCTTCCGTTGGGCATGAATTCCACCCCGTCATCGACCCGTTCGCCCACCAGAAATCGTTGCAGGGTGTCCATCGTGTTCAGCACGTCCGGCGACTGCCGGATATAATCCATCGGCTTGAGCCAGCGGTAGGCGTAACCGATCATCACCGCCTTGCGTGTGTGGCGCAGGTTAAGACCGCCCGCGTGCCACGTGCGATACTCGAAGATCACACAGTCGCCGGGGTTGAGCAGCGGCTCGACCACGTTGTCCGGGTCGGCCTGGCCCTCCGGGATATGCAGCTTTTCTTTCAGCAGATGGCTGCCGGGGGCCATCAGCGTTGCGCCCGATTTCGGTTCGCTCAGGTCGGTCAGATAGAAGGCGCACTTGAGGCCCATGCGGGGATAATTGGCTTCACCGAGGTCAAGCCGGGTGCGCCCGTTGTCCCGATGCCAGCCGGGCAGACGCCGCGTTGGTGGGGTGTCGGGCGCATCGACCCAGCGGTAAATCAGGTGGCTGGTGGAAACCTGCAAATTCGCGCCCAGCAGTTGGATCACCAGCGGCAGCGTGACCGGGTGGGTAATCAGCGGGCGAAACACGTCGTCCATGCCGATTACATTGCGGAAGCCATCGTACAGGCCGGGGACTTCCTGCTGCCGATTTTCGCGGATGTCAGTGGCGATCAGGCGATCCCCCACTTCGATCAGGCGCTCGATGGTGTCACCGTCGAGCACGTTGCGGACGATCAGATAACCTTCTTCGTCAAACTGGCGGCGCTGTTCGGGTGTGAGTGGGGTAAAGGGTAGGGTGGTCATAATTTCCTCAGATGAAGCATAAACGAATCCGCAATCTACTGCATTTGCTCAGGTATACATAAAATAGGCTGTGGCGGTGCAGTTCTGGTCGGCGGTGATGCGTACCCAGTGGGCGCTGTAACCCGCCGGAAACGTGTGAAACTCGTAGCCTTTCGCCGGAACGGGGATACGGGCGTAGGGTTTCCACGTGCCGTTGCCCAGAAAATCGACCTCAACCAGAAACGAGACTTCCTGATCCGAATCGTGTGACAGGTGCAGCACCTTCTGGTCGAAGCCAGTCATCAGGAACGGGTCGGATGGCTGGCGGGCGTTGACCGGCGTTTCCCACCAGGGACCGCCCCAGCCGGATGGTTTGCCGAACTGCCACAGATCATCTGTCTTGCCAAACCACAAGCCCGACTGCGGTTCGCCGGCCAGATGATTGGCGCCGCCGTGCGGGCTGGCGTTATCTGCCCCAAGCACCAGCAAACCGCGATAGGTGCAGAAATCGCCCATCACCCACAGGTGCGTGGAAATCGGGCGCACGCCCCAGATGTGATTGTCATAGGCCCAGGGCGACAGTTCGTAAAACATGCCGTGACAATCCATCAGGAAACGTTCGTGATCGACCTCGCGGATGCGCGGCCATTCGGTCTGCCACATGTGATCGAAGGTGTGGCTGGCTTTGGGCAGGCGGTAAGTCCGCCAGGTTTTGTCGGCGTCGGTGTAGACCTTGAGAATTGCCGATGCTTTGTCCCAGCCGGTAGCAAAAATCGTGCCACTGAAGTTGCCGCGCCCGGTCACCTCGCAGAAGGCGGTGCGTTCCAGCACCTTCCATGTCTGCCCGTCCCATTCGGCCAGACGCCCGGCGGCTTCGCGCCCGCTGTAGTCGCGTTCGTCATAGCTGTTGTTACACACCACCACACGCCCGAACTGGCTGTAACCGGCTTTGAAGTGGGCATATTCGTGGTTGGGCACACCCAGCTCGACAGTCAGGTCGCCGATCTGCCGGGTGTCCAGCGTATGCACATCCATCTCATAGAATTCGCCCTCCATGCCCAGCATATAGACTTTATGAGCCGGGTCATGCAGGTGGCGCATGGTCGAACACAGGCGTACATCCAGCAGGCTGTGAATCGTGCGCACGTTCCGCTGCGCGTCGATTACATGAGGCCCGATGATAAGCTGGTTCGATTCCCAGTGCACCATGCGGTTGGTGAAGGTCCCGACCTGACTTTCCGGGCGTTTGGTCATTTGCAGGTGTTCGTCGATCTCGTACAGCCCGGTCCCGACGCCTGATGCCGCTTTGTGCGAAACGTAGGTGACAACCCACAGGCGATCCGCCCAGGCCATGAGCGCGCCCACGCCGCATTCGGTGCGCGGCGGGCCGAGTTCCGCCTTGAGGGCCAGAGAGGGAATGACGCCGCTGTAGCTAATAGGCCCTGACATATTCGTAGATGATCCTTTGTGTGATAGAAGCTCGACAGCATTAACCTTTCAGGCCGGAAAGTGTCACGCCCTGAACGAACTGCTTCTGGAAGATGGCGAACACCACCAGCACCGGCAGCACCATCAATACCGTCGCCGCCATCATCTCGTTATACAGCGATCCCTGCCCCGGCAGCCCCTGGAACTTGTACAGGCCAATCGCCAGTGTGTGCAGTTGCTGATCCTTGAGATAGAGCAGCGGCCCCAGGAAATCGTTCCAGTGAGTCTGGAAGGACAGTATCGCCACCACGATGATGGCCGGACGCGCCAGCGGAATCATGATGCGCGCCCAGATCTGAAATTCGCCCGCACCATCAATCTTGGCCGCATCGGTCAATTCTTCCGGGATGGTCATGAAGAACTGGCGCAGCAGGAAGATATAAAAGGCGTTGCCGAAAAAGTGCGGCACGATCAGCGGATTGAATGTGTTCACCCAGCCAATCGCGTTGTAGCCGATATACAGCGGAACCATCGTCACAGCGAAGGGCAGCATGAGGGTCCCCAGCAGCACCATGAACAGCGCATTCCTTCCCGGAAAACGGAAGCGGGCGAAGCCATATGCCACCAGCGTGCAGGACAGCAGATCGCCGATCATCGACAGGCCGGTGACCAGTACCGTGTTGCGAAAGCTCTGGGCGAAGTTCCAGAAGTACAGGGCTTTGGCGTAATTCTCGAACTGAACCGGGTTGGGAATCCATTCTGGCGGCCATGCGCCAACCTGTTCGCGCGGCATCAGCGACATCGAAAACATCGACAGCAGCGGCACGACGAAGATCAGGCTCAGGCTGATGATGGTGAGGTAGATCAGCGCCTTGCCCAGCTTATTGCGCAGGCGCAGCCAGGTATCGTTATAGCTCAGGTCGAGACGGGAGTGTGAGACAGCACTCATACGATGTTCCTCCTAATTCCCGTAAAAGACCCAGCGGTCAGACGAGCGCACAACGACCAGCGACAGCACAAAAATGATGACGAACAAAATCCAGGCCAGCGCCGAAGCATAACCCATCTGCGGCGGCAGGTAGCCAAAAGCGTTGTCGTACAGGTACAGCATATAGAAGCGCGTCGCATTAAGCGGGCCGCCGTTGGTCATGATGAGCGCCTGCGTAAACACCTGAAAGGCGTTGATGATGCCGATAATCACATTGAAGAAAATCGTGGGTGTCATCAGCGGAATGGTGATGCGCAGCAGCCGCTGCCAGGCATTTGCGCCGTCGATCTTGGCGGCGTCATGATAATCTTCCGGGATGCCCTGCAACCCGGCCAGAAAGATAATCATGGTTGTACCGACCCACCAGCTACTCATTACCAGCAGGCCGAGCATGGCGGTATCCGGGCTGGTCAGCCAGCGCAGGCGCGGCACACCGAAGAACCCCAGAAACCAGTTGAGGAGGCCGAAGCGGGGATTGAGCACGTAGAGCCAGATAATCGTCGTGGCGACAATTGGCACAATCGACGGAATGTAGAAGAGGGTGCGCCACAGCGCCAGAAAGCGAATCTTGGTGTTCAGCAGCAGTGCCAGCACGAATCCCAGAATGACGCGGATGGTGACCGAGCCGACAACATAGACGACGGTATTGCGCAGCGAAATCCAGAACAGGTCATCATTGGTAAAGGCGCGAATATAATTATCGAACCCCACCCAGCGGCCCGGCTGTAAAATGGAATAGTTGGTAAAGCTTAATATCAATGAAGCAATAAATGGCCCGAGGGTAAAGATCACCAGCCCGATAAGCCAGGGGGAGATGAAAAGAAAACCGTACAGGGCCTCGCGGCGGCGAGCCGGCGAAAGATCGCGGAACGGATTGAGTGTCCGTTTGCGGACGAGCGGTTGCACTGTTGCGGAAGACATAGGTGGTTTCCTGTCTACCTGTGACTAAAAGGTGTGGGGGCTGATAGCGCCACGCCCCCACAGAACAGGTCGGTTTTACGAGGCGTCCTGTTCGGCCCAGAAGGCATCGAGCAGGGCCTGCGCCGCAGCTGCGCCGTCGGCCAGCGCCTGCTCAGCCGATTTGACACCGAACATGGCTTCGTCGGTCATGTTGGTAATCACTTCGTTGAGCTGCGGCTGGATAGGCGCAATCGGAACCCAGCGGTCGTACAGCATCACGTTCAGGATTTCCTCAGCGCGCGGGTGGGTCACGCCGTCCAGCAGGTAGCCGTCACATTCGCTCAGCGGAGAAGGCCGCTGCTGCTGCTGGATAAACCAGCACGCGCCCTCGTCCTCGATTTCAGTGGTCAGCCACTTCGTCAGCAGCCAGGCTGCCTCGAGTTCGGCTTCGGGCAGATCGTCGTTGCGGGGGATGGTGTAGCCCCAGCCGCCCCACGCCGTACCGCGCACATCCGGGTTGCCGCTTGGGCCAATCGGCAGCGGTGCGATGCCAAACTCAATGTCGGGGGAGAAGTCCTGGATCAGGAACAGCGCCCACGAACCATTCAGCATGATGGCTTCGTAGTTGTTGTAGAACGGGCCATTTTCCCATTCACCGGTCTGCGAATAGAAGGACTGTACTTCTTCGATCCCGCCGTTGATCTCGTTGGTGAAGTCCACCATGAACTGGAGGGCTTCCAGACCCTGCGGGCTGTTGAACAGAATGGTGCGGCCATCTTCGCTCAGCCAGTCGCCCCCGTTCGCGTTCAACCAGACGATGAAGGCCGGGGTTTCGCCGCCGGTGGTGGCGACGTTCACCCCCACGCGATCCAGAAAGCCGTCGGTCTGAATGGTCAGCGCCTGGGCCGCTTCCCACAGTTCCTCCCAGGTATCGGGGAAGGATTCAGGATCGAGTCCAGCTTCGGCAAACATCGTCTTGTTATACCAGGCGATATTCAGCGCGCCGCCGGTAGGCTGCGGCAGAATCCAGGTCTGGCCGTTGTACTGTGCGCCGCGCCATTCTGATTCGAGGAACATATCAGGGGTGATGCCGTCTCGCTCCATAAACTCGTCCAGCGGAGTCAGCGCGTTCTGGAGCACAAAACTGGGCAAATCCTGACGGCCAAGCATGGTCACGTGCGGCGGATCGCCGGCGGCTACTGAAGTCAGCAGGGTTTCGAGGCGCTGCTCCCAGGGCTGGAGCGTCATGTTGACGGTGATCCAGGGATTGGCTGCCTGGAAAGCGGCGATCTGCTGTTCCATCAGCGGCACGCGGTTGCCGCCCAGTGATGCCAGAAATTGATGGTGACCGGCTCACGTTCCTGTGCGTAACCGGCTGCCGGAATGGACAGCAGCAGGGCCAGCACCATCAGCACGAGAAAGGCTCTGTTCTTGTTCATGTTTTACTCCATACACTAGTTGGTCTCAAATACCGGATCTAGTACCTTTACATATTCTGCCGAAAGCCAGCTCCTTTCTCTCAAACCAGTAATGACGCCCACTGGTTCAGGTTGTACCGCGCACAACGAGACGAGTCGGAACCAGCATCTGCCAGTGTTCGCTGTCCCGCTCCCGGAGCATCAGGCACAGGCGGTGCGCAGCCATCCTGCCGAGCATTTCCATATCGAACTCTACCGAAGTCAGCGGCGGATCGGTGTACTGGACCACTTCGTAGCCATGAAAGCCGACGATAGCGACATCATCGGGCACGCGCCGCCCGGTTTCTTTCAGCGCCCGCAGGCCGCCCATCGCCATGTTATCGTCACCGTAAAGAATGGCATCGACATCCGGGCACTGTTCCAGCAGCCGCAGCGTATCGCGATGCCCGGCTTCGGCGTTGAAATCGCTGAACACGGTCTGCTCTGGCACATAGGGCAGGTCATGGAGGTGCAGACTGAGGCGCAGCGCCTTGAGTTTTTCGACGCTGGTGTTGGTGATCTGGGAACCATTGACAAGGCCGATGCGCCGCCGGCCCCGTTCGACCAGATGCTCGACGGCTTGCTCAATGCCGGAACGGATGTCCGCCATGACACAATTGGTTTGCAGCGGCAGCACGTGCGACCCGGCCATCACAAACGGCATCGGGCTGGCTTGCAACCAGCGGACAAAGTCGTGTTCGATCATGCCACCGAGGATAATCAGCCCATCCAGAGTCGGGTCTTCGACCAGTTCATCCACTTCCCGGCGAGTCATCTGGACGCGGCGCACATAGGTCGTAATGCCATCCGCTTCCATAACGGCCTGAATGCCGCGTGCCGCCAGATACTCGATGCCAGCCAGCGAACCAATCTGATCGGCTTTGGTCTGGCGCGAAAGCAGCGCCACGCTCGAAGACGCATTTGGCGTGCTGCGCAGATTTTCGAGGGCGTAATCCAGTTCCTGCGCCGCCTGCCGGACGATGGTGCGGGTGTACTCATCTACATAGGGATAATTGTTCAACACACGTGAAACAGTGGATGTGGAGACATTGGCCTGTCGAGCAATATCCCGCAGGGTAGCTCTTTTTTTAGGGACCAAATCGTTGTCAGGCATCTATTTCAACAAACTGATTTGATTTGTAAAACTTGTTTAACCTCAAGATAGCAATATCCGGCCCGTTGTGTCAATTCGTTTCTGAAATGTTGCAACAATGTTGCAACAACACTTTCCGCCACTGTCGGATACAGAGTTTGATGCAGGCAAAGATGGTGGGCGCTGGCCCTCGGTGACGTGGGTGTAGTGCGTCGCGCTTCTTATATCTTGCAGATCAGGCTGTCAGCCGCGTGCCAGAGGGCGTCTGTTGGCGTGCCCGTTTCTGGTGTCTCGCGCCGAGGGGTGTCCCCTTCTCCAAAATGAGGACCGTAAAGGGCGGCAAAGAAAGCTGAACGCCTGAAAAACCCGAAGCTTTTGCATAATGAGACTAATTGGTGAGCCTGTTCAACTTCGCCCTGCAATTTCAGATACAAGGCGACAGTGGGCAACACGAGCAGTGCCGCAACTATGTTATGGCTGTCCCGCACAACCTGCAAACCGCCACGGATGTGCAGTTGCGCCTGCCCGGCGCTTCCTTTTTTCAATGCGAGATAACCTAAACTTGCGAGCACGCTGGACTGTTCCTCCGGGCGGCCAACCTCTCTCGCCAGAATCAACGTCTGTCTGAGCAATTGCTCCGCTGTATCGTATCTCCCCTCAGCAAGAGCAATCATTCCCAGAATATCCATTCCCCAGCAGATCAGCATACGATCTTGGGCTGCATAGCTTAACTGGAGGCCATGACGTGCTGTTGCCCGCGCCTCGGCATACTGCCCTAACATCATCTGGTGCATTGCCAGACCGACGGTCACATAAGCTGCTCGCTGCTGCAAGCCAAGATCACGTATATATCGGTATGGCGGCATCAAGCAGGCTGACGACTTTTGAAAACTCACCCAGATGGGAGAATACTCGAGCTAAGGCGAAATCGGCTTCAGCCGTGTCAAAGCGATCTCCCAGAGCAGCGTAGATTTCACGGGCCTGCTGGGTGAGATGCATGGCCTGGGCCAGGTCGCCTGTGTCCCGCGCTGTCAGGCCCAGGAAACACAAACTGCGCGCCGTACCGCGCCGATCTCCGGCTGCCTGTGAGATTCTCAATGCTTGCTCGTGGGCCTGCCTGGCACTCGCATACTGTCCCCGGGTGCGTGCCATTTCACCTATGGTTTCGTTAAGCTGCGCCTCGCCCCACGAACCGCCGATGTTCAGCACCTCAGAGGTCTGTGGCTGACGGGCAGAATCCTTGGCCGGCCTATCTGCTGCCAGAAGATGGCGGTAGAGCGCCTGTGTCGGCTGCTCCGGTTCCACGCCCAATTCGTCTCGGAGTAGCTGGCGGAAGCGTTCGTATTGTTTCAGCGCGTCATTTCGCTTCCCGGAGAAGGCCAGCAAACGCACGTAGCGGCGGCAGGTTTCCTCGGCAAAAGGGTCCATTTCCAGCATGTGTTGCAGGTACTGCAAGGCAGTCGCATAATCGCCAAGCTTCTCGCTGCTGTCGGCAAGCAGGCCCAGAACTTCAATGAGCCTGCGCCGCAGTGCGTCGCGTTTCTGCCTGAGCCAGTCGTCAAACACGATACTGTCGGCGACGTTCAAACCCGCCAGAAATTCACCCTGGTGAAGATCGGCAGCCGATGCCAGTCGATGGCGACACTCGTCGCACAGAAGCGCGTATGGATGGGGATGCTGGTCGACAGACTGCACAATCCGCTCGAAATCAAGCACATCGACGACGAAGCACGCATTGGGCACGAACTGGATGGTCTTGGCAGTCACCACAAAGATCATTTCTGAAGCAGAGGCAATGACCTGGCGGAGGTTGTAGAGCGCCTGGCTCAGGTTGTGGCGGGCTTTTTGCTCAGAAATCTCCGGCCATAAGAGGGTCGCCAGTACTTCCCTGCGGTGTGTACGTGGCTCGGTCACAAGAAAGGCCAGCAAGCCCCTTACCTTGTCGGACTCAAAGCTGAGAGACTGTCCGGCATACCGCAGTTGAAACGGCCCCAGCAGAGAAAGTGTATAGTGTTCCATACGCATCTTGCCTGAGTGCGGCTTCTCACCCATTATAACCCGGAAGCGTCCTGATATTTTCCTGACAGTCACTCGCTAGACTGAGGTCATCGCAAATCAGACGACAGGAGGTCTCGGAAATGTCACGGGTTCTTCAGCAACTGGTGAGTGGTACACTGGGCATAGTGCTTCTGCTCGCGCTCGGAACGGGCTTAACCTATTCACAGGATGGCGGCATGGAAACGGCAAATCTTGAGGCGAACAAGGCACTCGTGCGCGCGTTTATAGAAGCGATAAACGCGCGTGATTACGACGCACTCGACGACATCCTCGCAGAAGATTTCCATCGGCACAGCGTAGCAAGCCCTGCGGCGAACGCAACGAACCGAGAGGAGATGAAAGCCTTTCTACAATCGGAAGCGGTCACATTCCCGGACAATAAGGTCACGGTTGAGATGATGGTGGCGGAAGGGGATCTGGTGGCTCTTTATAATACCCTCTCAGCTACCATGGAGGGTCCGATGGGTGACATTCCGCCAACGGGGGCCAGCATTGAAGCGCCCTTTATGGGATTTATCCGCATCGAGAATGGTCTGATCGCTGAAATGTGGGTCGAGTGGGATAACGTGTATTTCCTGTCCCAACTGGGGTTGTTCCCGCCGCCAGATGCTGTGGCCTCAGGCGGATAGTGAGATGCCGTGCGGCTTAACAATAAGCCTATTGACACCGGATACAGCGAATAAATGCCTTTACCTTGATTGGTGACCTTGCCCCACACCCTTACAAGTGACATGAGATGGTGTTGGCGAATTAATCTACGCTACCCCTATCGTGCAATTTAACCCCCTCCGTCTGCCTACGGCAGCCACCTCCCCCGAATTCTGCGCAGCATCCCTGTGGGGCGGAGGAGGCCGGGTGGGGGTGGTGCGGAAACATACGTTCAAAGATGAGTTCGCCAACAGCACGACATGAGCAGCAAAAGCGTGCAGGCGGTATATTGGTAGTCTGATTACAGCCAAGTCGCAAAAGGGGTAAGGTGAAGTGCAGACAGACGTTATACCACAGGACGGTATGGTCATCACCAGAGACACCCAATTCGCGCCGGGGGTTTATGTGCTGCCCAATGGCATCTCCATCGGCGCGGATGACATCACACTGGCCGGCAGCCAGACAATGCTGCTGAGTCCGGCGCAGTCCGGTGTCGGCATTCATGCAGTCAATCGCCGCAATATAACGGTGCAGGACCTGTCGATCAGCGGTTATTATCACGGTGTACGGCTGGATAGCTGCCAGAATGTGCGCATCGAGGCCGTTCGTGTCCGCGATACGTATGAAATACCCGGCGTGGATACGTTTCTTTATCTGTGGCTGCCGGTAGAACAGGCCTACGGCGGTGCTGTCCTTTTTAATCAGGTGCAGCAGGCAGTGATTAAAAGGTGTGATTTGCAGCACCAGATGAACGGGATTCTGCTGTATGGCTGCAAGGAAGTGCAGGTTGAGGATAACAATGCGTCGTTCAACAGTGGGTGGGGTGTTTACCTGTCTGCCACGAACGAGAGCGTGATTCAGGATAATCGGCTGGATTTCTGCAACCGCATGTACCGCCGTCCAGAAGATGGCTCCATGCGGGCAGAAGCGGATACCGCTGGTATCGTGCTGGTCAAGGCTTCATCACGCAACCGGGTGCTGCGCAATAGCTGTGTGGGCGGCGGTGACGGCATTTTTGTTGCGGGCTACGAACATCCCGGCTCCATCACTCCCTGCAACGATAACCTGTTTGAAGACAATGACTGCCGGCTCAGTCCAAACAATGCTATTGAATCCACCTTCTCGCGCGGCAACGTTTTTCGCCGGAATGATTGCAGCCGGTCAAATTATGGCTTCTGGCTGGGTTTCTCGTGGGACAACACGCTGGAAGACAATATCGTAGAGTTCAACCGGTTTGTCGGTATCGCCGCTGAACACGCGCATGACATGACCCTGCGGAACAATCGCATCCGCCTCAATGGGGAGGGGGTGCGCCTGTGGACGCGGGGTGGGGCAGTGGTTCCCTACTGGCCCGGCTACGAGGTTTCCTACGGATTTACGCTGGAAAACAACCTGTTTGAGACCAACCAGGTCGGTTTTGCCGGGTACACCGGGGATGAAACAACCGATCAGGAGTGTCATGGGTTTGTGCTGCGCGCGAATACGTTCACGGATAATCGTGTGGGCGCGCACTTTGCCCGCGTGCGAGACTGCGTACTGGAGCACAACCGGTTCAGCCAGCAGGTCGAGTGTGCGGTTCGTTTAGTTGGGAAGCCCGGTGTTACCACCCGCAGCAATGTATTTGAAGATAACGTCGCCGATATGAAAGAGCTTTGACCATGCGCGAAAATCGGCTGGCTGAACGGCTGTCGCTCGATGGCGAATGGCAGATCCAACTGGCCGGGCAGGCTGGTTCAGTTCACGTGCCGGGTGTCTGGGAGCGTCAGGGCTATTCGATGGATGCCGACGGACCTGCGATCTATACCCGGACGGTGACTGTGCCCGCCAATTGGTCAGGCGCGCAGATTGATATGTGTTTCGGCGCGGTGAGTTACTTCACGGAAGTGTATGTCAACGGCCAGCAAGTTGGCGACCACGAGGGGCTGTGGACAACTTTCGCGCTGGATGTGACCGCTGTCATCCAGCCGGGGCAGCCAAACCATATCGAACTGCGCATTACAAAACCGAGCAATCGGGAAGACGGCCAGTATCCCTATCGCAAGGTGCTGGTGGGCTTCATCCCGTATGTTTCGACAACTTTCGGCGGACCCTGGCAGGCTGTTGAACTGGTGGCGCATCGCGCCCCGGCGTGGCAGGATGTGTTCCTTGCTCCCGACTGGCGCACAGGTCAGGTTGAAATTTCAGCATCGGTAGCTGGCGCTGGCAAGGGGTACACGGCGAGAATCGAAATTGCCGATCAGACCGGGAATATTGTCGCCCAGGACACACAGATTCTCAGCGATGACGGGGCGGACATATCGACCCGTCTCACGGTCGAAAACCCTGCCCGCTGGTCGCCGCAGAATCCCAATCTGTATGACGCGCGATTGTATCTGGAAAAGGATAAGCAGCCGGTCACACTGGCGGAACGGCGCTTTGGTTTCCGGCGGCTGGAAACGCAGGGCGATCAATTGCGCTTCAATGAATCGCCCGTATGTCTGCGCGGGATACTGAGCTGGGGTTGGGACCCGGATACCCTGGCTCCCACACCATCCGACGATGCCATCCGCGCTGAATTCCGCCGGGTGCGCGACCTGGGCTTCAATCTGGTCAAACTGTGCCTGTTTGTGCCGCCGGCGCGGGTATTTGAAATCGCGGACGAGGAAGGCATGTTCCTGTGGCTGGAACTGCCCATGTGGTATCAGATCATGGATGAGCATCTGCGCGAACAGGCGACACAGGAATACCGGGATATTCTGGCAGCGGTGCATCATCACCCGTCGATCATTGTCTATAGTCTGGGCTGCGAACTGGGTGCACACATGGCGGATGCTGCCCTGCTGGACAATCTGAATACGCTGGCCCGCCGTATGACCTGCGGCGTTCTGGTCTGCGATAACAGCGGTTCCGGCGAGGCTTATGGCGGTCTGAATTTCGACTTTGCCGACTTTAACGATTATCACTTCTACAGCGACCTGCACTACTTTACGCCGCTGCTCGATCATTTCCGGCGCGACTGGCAGCCCGAACGCCCCTGGATTTTTGGCGAATTCTGCTACAGCGACGATTACCGTGACCCGGCTGAACTGAGTGGAGCCAGCGATGTCAGACCCTGGTGGCGTGATTTACTAGGCGTGAGCGGTGGCATTCACCGCTGGGCGTACCGCGATCAGGAGCAGCGGATGCAGGCCCTGAATCTGCCGTTCACCGATGCCGAACTCATGCACATTTCGCGGCGGCAGTCCTTCGTCGTGCGCAAGGCAACGCTGGAAATGGTGCGTTCGCGGCGCGGGATGGGCGGCTATGTGATTACCGGCCTGCGCGATACACCGATCAGCACATCCGGCGTGTTCGACGATCTGGGGCGCTCAAAGTTCGACCCGGCAGCGTTTCGGATGTTCAATGCAGATGCTGTACTGGCACTGGAGCAGGGGCGGGCGCGGGTATGGAAAAACGGCGACAGACCCGCCTATAAAGATCGCTTCTGCCACCGGGCGGGCGAGCCGGTCAGTCTGCGGCTGGTGCTGGCCCATACTGACGCGAACTGGCCGGGCGGGGAACTGCGCTGGCGGTTGTGCCGGCCGGATCACTCAACCTACATCGAAGGCTCAGCGGTAATCGATTCCGTCCCGGCGGGGGTGCCGCGCGAAATCGCCCGTCTGGAATGGGCTGTACCGCAGATCGAACAGGCTGAACAATGGGTGCTTGAGGCCGAGTTGGATGATCTGGCTGCCAACCGCTGGTGGTTCTGGTTCTTTCCTGCGCTTCCCGGCCTGCCAGACGATCTGAGCATTTACGACCCGTCAGGATGCCTGAAGGGTTACGAACCGATCCCGCGCATCAAAACGATCAGTGCTGCTCAGGGTATCTGTATCGTCAGTGTGTGGAACCCGCCGGTTCAGAACTACGTGCAGGCTGGCGGCAAGGTGGTGCTCATCCAGCAGGGGCTGGGAAGCCTGCCGGTGGTCGAGACCGATTTCTGGGGCGAGTCGATTACCTTGCTGCACAATCATCCGATTCTGAGTGGGTTTCCGCATGAGGGACACGCCGACATGCAGTTCTATCATCTGGCTGCTAATTACGCTTTCGATACGGCTCAACTGCTGCCGGCGCTGCCGGTCGATGCTGTCACTGTACCGGTCATCCAGCGCCTGAATGCGCGGGTGTTTTCGCTGGCTGATTATCTGATGGAACTGCGGGTCGGGCGCGGCAGCGTGCTGGCTTCGACGCTGCATTTTGCCGGGGGGCAGGGCGATCAGGTTCGTTCGCTGCAAGATAACACCGCTGGTCAGTATCTGCTGCGGCGGATGATCGAGTACCTCAGCCACCGGTGACGCTGCCCACCCGGCAGTCAGCTTCCGTCAGACAGGAACCGCTGCCAGTAATCGATCAGGAACCACATGCCCCGCGCGTGGTGCGTCGATTGGTCGGCAGAAAGGGTATAATCGTAAGGCGGCTGCCACGACCAGAAACCCCAGCGCACTTTCTCGTCCTGCTGATAAGGATGCCGGCTGTCCGGCGCGATCTGAACACTAAGCGAGTAACGCAGCGCCCGGTAGACACTGTGCAGATAACGCACATCGCCCGTCATGTGATGGAGTCGCAGCAGGCCAACTGCGATATTCGGGACATCACCGGGACCGACGGTGGGCATGACGATGTTGTCATCGCGGTCAATGGTCAGCGGCCACGCACCTTCGTCCGTCTGCCAGTTCAGATGCCAGTCTGCAAAGCGGCGGGCCGCGTCAAGAAAGGGGCTGCGCTGGGTTACTTCGTACAGCATCACCAGCGCCCGCAGTTCGTCCGCCGCAAGGTCGGTGTTGTAGTAATCAGCATCAATCAGGTAGAACGAACCATTTTCAGCCTGAATCAGCAGGGCGTAGTCACCCCATGACTGCGCCTCTTCCAGCCACTGCTCATCGGCTGTAACTGTCCACAGCAGCAGATGAGCCTCGATCACCCGGCCCCAGGAATCCCACCCGTGCGCCAGCCAGCGCCCGGACGACAGCGAAAATCGCGGAGCGCAGCCATGACGGCGGGCCTGAATCAGGCAGCGGCCACTTTGCAGGGCGCGCTGCAACCAGAGTTCATCCCCGGTTCGCCGGTACAGCCCCAGGCAGGTTATGATTTCTTCGGCGGTGAACTTGGTCCAGATTTCGTCCGTAGCAACGCCATCGCGCACACCGCCGGCGACGACACTCATCGGGTGATCGATGACGTGTCTGGTATAAAACCAATTGGCTGCTCTGGTTGCTATATCGAGCAGCCGGGGGTCTGCGTAACGGTCATAGGCAGCCAGTAACTGCCAGGGTGCGATGAGGTTGACGGTCTGCGGCGGTTCCTGGTAGCCATCTGGTGCGCGATAGTGTCCGTAGAATGCGCCGGTCATGTCGTCAAACTGCCTGAGCAGCCATTCATAGGTTGCGTTTCTGGCGCGGGTTTCCAAATCCGCCAGCGCCAGGCCGAGTTCGTCGAACGGCGTGTGTGGCAGATGGGTCGCAACCGGCAAGTCCCAATCCTGTGGCGAAATAACGCCGATTCCCAGGTTCATCAGCCTGTCCCCTTTCGCATGGGCTGGACACTCACCACCTGCGCAAGCATATCCACTTTGCTTGACGTGCCTTCCTGTAATCATTATATTAAAGGCAAAGTGATAAACATTACTACATCTGTACGGCGATAAATGAAAATGATGGGAGGTGTGGGCGCTTTCAAAACTTTGGTTTCCCAAAATAACGATATTCATGAGGAAGGATTGTCATGAACACTCGAAAATGGTCACTTGTTTTCATCACATCGGTGGTACTGGTCAGTATGCTGGCTCTGACTTTTGGAGCCGCATTGACGACAGCACAGGATGATGTGATCCAGTTGACACTGGGGTCGTGGGATGATGAAAACGGCAACAGGCGTCATCTCGCCGCTATTGAGGACTTTCAGGCCGAGTATCCAAACATTCAGGTCGAAATTCTCCCTAACCCCGGCGGCGACTGGCACACCCGTATCCTGACCCTGATCGCAGCCGGTGAACTGCCGGATGTCTATATGGCCGATTCCAGCTTCGTGCCGCTGTATGTCGAATCCGGCGGCCTGACGAACCTGAGGCCCTATATTGAAGACCCTGAGGTCGGCTTCGACCCGGCAGAGGTTTTCTATCCGGGGGTCTATGAAAACGGCTTCTATCAGGGCGACCCCTATGTGCTGGCGAAAGACTACAGCACCGTCGCTATCTATGCCAACAAGGCGCTGTTCGATGCTGCCGGTATCGAACTGCCGGAGGATGGCTGGACTTATGACGACTTGCTGGATATCGCCATGCAGTTGACAGTGGACGCCAACGGCAACAATGCGGCCAGCCCTGACTTCGACCCCGACAGTGTTGTCCAGTGGGGTATGGATCATCGCGGCGACTGGTGGCGCGGCTTCCAGACCACAATATACTCGTTTGGCTCGCACACGATCAGCGAGGATGGCACAACACTGGACGGATATTTCAACAGTCCGCAGGTGATTGAAGCCCTGACGTGGATGCGGGATGCCGTTCATGTTTATCACGTTGCACCAACCACCAACTGGATTCAGGGTTTGCCCGGCGGCGTGATGCCGTTGTTCCTCGAAGGCAATATTGCCATGGTGTTTGGTATGGGGCCGTGGTTCCTGAGTATGCTTGAGGAACAGCCGGGCTTTGAATATGCCATTCTGCCGATGCCAACCGGACCGGGCGGCATCAAGGAGGGTGCTGTGTGCTGGGCCGGCTTCGGGTTGGCGCCGACTTCGGAGAACCCGGATGCGGCATGGCTGCTGCTGCGGGCGCTGGGGACAGAGATCGGCCAGCGGCACTATGGCGAACATGCGCTGTCGTCGATGCCGTCGATCATGGAAGGCAAAGAGGATCATCCCTTCTGGGGTACGTTTATCAGCGAGGCAGCCTATCTGGCTCCGCTGGATGACCTGAAGAATCCTTACTACCTCCAGTGTGTGGGCAACCCGGCGGGTCAGCAGATCACCCAGGTGCTTTTCGGCGAAGAGGGTGCAAACATCGATGTCGCCGAACTGGTGAACAGGGTGATGCCGGAATTGCAGGAATGTCTGGATACGCAGGGCGCGTCAATGGCTGACGATGCCTAATCCTTTTCCCGCTGAATTCGAAAATCAGGGGTGGAATTCTGCACCTGATTTTCCAGTACGCGAGATGAAAATATGAG
>Ga0079224_100000187_pt1 | contig 52534 bp, 42 predicted proteins | sample Stecom2015_FD_80414 | JGI IMG/M metagenome (GOLD analysis project Ga0079224, IMG submission 80414) | Agricultural soil microbial communities from Utah to study Nitrogen management - Steer compost 2015 | ecosystem: Environmental > Terrestrial > Soil > Agricultural land | place: USA: Utah... | reverse complement strand
TTTGAATTCGAGTAAATAATCATAGCCCGGATAAACCTGAAAGTTCATATTCACAGGTTGAATGGATAAACCGTGCACTATATCCTTTGATGAGATGTGAAATTTGTAAGACTGATCTTTCTCCAGAATAAGTACAGGACTCCAGCGCCACATCTCTGCCATCAAAAAAACATTTGTATTAGGTTCAGGGCGAACAATTGGAATACCATTATCCGAACCCACCATATTTTGCATGATGTAAGCCTCCGTCAGTTTAGAAAATTCAGTTGTACTGGTTCTGTATGTTGTACTGGATGGATTTTGTTTTCCGTAAACGTGCCACATTATCATCCAAATGAAAAGAGTGATGCAAAGCACAAGTGCAATGACCATCCACATTTTTTCATCTTTGGCGACTTTTTTATAGTACCATCCTTCGGCAGGGCTGAGTAAACTCATAATTCTGATTATTTAGATGAAAAATTAGTTGAGTAAATTTTGTTTGACTTCTTCCGGAATAGCAGGCAGGTTGGAAAGTTCCATTACTCCCCACAGTAAATAAAAGATTGCATAAATGGTTACACCAAGAAAGAGCAGGAGCATAAAATCATCCATAATCATTCTTCCGAATGGTGTTTTTTTGTTTTCCTGTTGCTGATCGTTTTCCATATTCATTGATTTTAAATTTTTGCTTCTTTTCACAGCAAATATGAATACAGAATGATATGACAAAAATCAGAGTGTCATATAATGCGTTTAGAAAATACGTTTTCGTATTTTATTTAAAGAGAAAGTTATTGTTTGCTAAACTTAAACGGAAGGATACTTAAAAAAAGCAATTTTGTTCAGGCTGACTAAATCCAAATAACTGAATTTTTTTGCAGTACATTTTATCAATCCTTCCTTTTCAAAATCCTTTATAATTTTTGAAACCTGTTCTTTCGTAGTTCCTACAAGGTCTGCAATATCCTGACGACAAAAACTAATCTGAAAAGCCGGCTCTTCGTTTTCACAACTGAAAGTTTCAGCAAGCAGAAGAATAGCTTCAGCCACTTTCTCTCTTACAGTTTTGTGTGCAAGGGCAAGCGCTTTTTTCTTAATCAGTTCCAACTCATCAATAAACAGGTTAATAACCTGATTTCTTAAAACAGTACTCTTATTGCTTATTTTGTCGAACAAGGCATAGGGTACGTAGCAATATTGTACATCTGTTAACGCAGTTGCAGAGCAGGTATGCACTGCATGCTTTGCATTGATTCGGTATCCTAAAACATTTCCTTTGGCTGCAATTTTTAAAATGAGTGGTCTGTCTTCTTTACCATTAAGTTCAACTTTAAGGAAACCTTTCTTAATAAAGCAAACACCTTCAACAGGATCTCCTTCAGTGAACAATCTTTTGCCTTTAGCAAGTGATTTGGTGAGTTTGAATTTACTGATGGCTTTCAGCGTATCCTTATCACATTCGTTAAGGATTGAACATTCTCGTATTTTGCAGGTAATACAATCGTGTTGAGTAATTGCCATATTTTAAATCAGATTTAGTAAATGTTGATACGATTCATCTGATTTTGTAAAATTCAACTACATCAAATTTTATAAATATGATTTTGATTATTTTAAAAACTGATTTTTGTTGGCTGATGACGGGCGCAGTTTTAAAGAATTATCTGCCGGGTAAAAATCAATAGATACCAATGATTTTACCTTTAACAGGAATGACAAAAACAGTAAACAGATTATGATTTTACAATCTCATCGTAATTAAATCCTGCTCTTTCCAATGAACGAAATACAGTTTGCATAGCAAAGTCGGCATCGTTATAAGGAAGTACAGGAACTTCGGTTGCATTTCTCAGTTTTTCAAGCAGCATATCGGTTTCACCGGATGTCAGTTGTTCACAAACATCATACATTCCACCGGGTTCTTCTTCCAGTTTGTCATGCAATTCCAATACGTGGCGCAATACCTTGATAACATCAGCAGTTGGTCGAACAACCAAAAGCATAGTAATAGCGCCATGGTCCAAACGAAGTTTTGCCTGCAATGGAAGCTGTACCCCGTTGTTAGCTTTTTGTGCTGCCGGAAAGAGTATGTTCTCTTCCATTTTAATATGCTTAAGCAATCCTGTGCGAAACTGGTGATAATATTCCATGTTTATTTCACCGGGCTTCTCTGTGGCTTTGTCCAAAAAACCTTCAACACGATGGTGGTCGTTAGTGAAAAAATCATATAAAGGTTTATTCATAACATATTTGTATTTCTTATTGATAAATGCACATCAAAGAAATAAAAATAATTTGAAATGTATAAGTAAGATTATTTCTGACTTTGTTCCATTGCTTCCACAGCAATGGTAGCATGTGCATAGGCAGCACCCGATCTCATTTCGGCTGCTACCCAAATTGCTTCCATAATTTCTTCTTTGGATGCTCCTTTTCTCATTGCCTGTGGTACATGCGATTTGATGCAATACGGGCATTGAGTAACGTGAGCAACTGCTACTGCAATCAGTTGTTTTGTTTTTTCATCCAGCACTCCTTCTTTAAAAACTGTGCGGCTGAATGTTCGCCATGCTTCAATTTGCTTAGGAGCAAGGTCAGCTTTTTTCTTTGCATTTTCTACGGTAGCTTCCGGATAAAAATCTTTATGATCAGTCATAATATAAGTTGTTTTAATATTAAAATTACTTTTATTCAAAAAGCAGATACCTGATTGGCTTATCCGATATCTGCCTGCAATTCTGTTTTATCTCAGCAATTTTATTCAAGGTGGGCATCAAGACTTATAGGAAAACTCAATGCTTTGCTTATGGGACAATTCTCTTTAGCAGCATTGGCATATTCCATAAATTTTTTCTGGTCTATTCCCGGAATATTTGCTTTGAGGGTAAGATGTGAGCCTGTAAGCTGAAGTTTTTCGGCATCCATGGTGACTTCTGCCTGCACGTTCAGCGTTTTTGGTGTATAACCTTCTTTACCTAAAATCAGACTTAGTGCCATTGCAAAACATCCGGCATGCGATGCAGCCAGCAATTCATCAGGATTGGTGCCTGTTCCGTTTTCGAAACGCGATTTGAATGAATACTGATGATTTTCCAACACTTTACTTTTTGTAGTCAGGGTTCCGTTTCCTTCTTTTAACGAACCGTTCCAAACGGCTGATGCAACATGCTTTTTCATACTTTTTACTTTTATTTACAATTAAACTTTAATCTAAAAAATATTTTCAATTTTTCTCATCCTCTTTTATTGCTATTGAAAACAATTTTGTCACCTGTATAGTTTGCATGATTCGTGTAAATATTGCCTTGAAGTTTGATAAAAACCAATTCAGAAAAGTTTAATCGCCTGATGGAATGAGATTCTCTAAGTTCTTTTGATTAATTATTCACAATAGACGGTGGTTGTTTAATCAAATGATAGATTTGTACGCTTATTAAATCAGTTTATATAGAATGAATACAAAAGTTTATTTTGAGATGACTGCCGATGGTGAAAACATTGGCCGCATCGTATTTGAATTATTTAATGATGTGACACCGGTTACAGCAGAAAATTTTAGGGCATTGTGTACAGGCGAAAAAGGTTTTGGCTACAAAGGATCACCATTTCACCGTGTGATACCGGAGTTTATGTGTCAGGGTGGCGACTTTACCATGATGAATGGAAGAGGAGGAAAGAGTATTTATGGCGACCGTTTTAAGGATGAGAATTTTGTTTTAAAACATGATAAGCCGGGTTTGCTTTCAATGGCAAATGCAGGGCCGAATACCAATGGCTCACAGTTTTTTATTACCACAGTTACCACACCCTGGCTTGATGGAAAGCATGTTGTTTTCGGAAAAGTAGTGGAAGGAATGGATGTAGTTGAAAAAATTGAAAGTTACGGCACTCCCAATGGAATGACAATGAAAAAAATTATTGTGAATGACTGCGGTGAAGTAAAATAATAAGTCTGTATAAAAAACAAAAACGCTGACATCACTGTCAGCGTTTTTGTTTTTTAAAACTAAGTAATGATTATAACTAGTTCTGTATATTGAAACGACCTGTTTTAAGTTGTTTTTCTCCCTGAACAAGTTTATAAATGTATGTTCCGTTTTTCAAACTTCCTCTCTTAAACTCGAACTGATTTGCAGTGATATTATTTATCTGCGCTACTTCACGTCCGGTGATGTCAGTTACAATGAATGTAACAGGATTCTGACTAAGATTAAGTGCAGTACCTTGCAGCGTAATCTGTGCTGTAGTTTGAACAGGATTTGGATAGAAAGAAATGCTCAGGTCTGAAGAATAATTAGCAATACCTGATGAAGCATCCTGAATAAGTTGGAAGGGGAAACCCTGAGGAGCATCATCTGCTGCTCCTGCAGTAGCAGTATCAATTACACTTTGCCATAATCCGGTAGCCGGTACAAATTGTTTTGCATTACCTGTAATGGTTACTACAGGGAAGTTGATAGGCGGACACCATGGGCCGGAAGCTCCTGTTCCGTCAATAGACCATACAAGCCAGTAAGTACCTGCAGTTAATGAAGCTAATAATCCTCCTGATACACGCATAATGGGACGATCAACACTTGCCCAGTTCGTTGAGTTGGTGCGATAAATTCCAGACCAAAATGTATCAGCGATTATGTTTAATACTGAGTCACCCGCAATGATAGTTGCAGTAGGATCAGAAGGATCTTTATCCAATATGTAAGCATACAATTCAGTGATGGTTGAACTGATGCCCGAACCAGTCTGATAGGTATAGAGTGCTACGGAATCAATATTCCACGTTGCCCCGGGAGGAACTGTGAAATCATCAGCAATAAAATAACCAATGGTATGGCTTGCATTGTTGCCATAGGTGTTAAGGCCGTCATGCAAACTTGAGATGTCCGCTCCATTGAAACCCATTCCCGGGTTGTTTACCAAGGGGCCATTGTCGTATAGGACTGTTTGTGCGTTTACAGTTGCAATTGCGCATACTGTTGCAAGTAATGAGTAGAATTTTTTCATAATATATTTAATTTAGTTGATGAACAAATGTAAATAATAAAATTAAAAACTCAGGAAAAAAATCAGAAATTTATATGTTAAAATTAACCAATCAGATAAGCAAGCCCTTTGTTGACATTTTCATAAAGGTCACTGATTCGTTTTTCCATGCACATCTTCTTAAACATTTCTCTCACGGGTTTATAATCATTATGAATAGGACATGGTTTTGCATCGTTACATTTACTGAGTCCAAGTCCACATTGCTTAAAAACTTCTTCCCCGTCTATTGAGTGAATGATGCTAATAACAGGTTGTTTGATTTGTTTGGCAGTCATATAAAATCCGCCTTTAGGACCTTTGGTGCTGTTGATGATTCCGTCTTTCACCAACTTCTGCAAAAGTTTGCCAACGGTGTGTTCATTTTCGTTAATAAACAGAGCAATTTCTTTGATGCTTGCTCTGTTTTCCCTGTCAGCAATGGAGCCAAGAAAAATTACAGCTTTAATGGAAGCTTTGCAGGTTAAGCTGAGCATTATTAATAGTGTCCTAAAAATTTGCGACCTTCTTCTGATACTGATTCAAAACTCCAGGGTGGTTCAAAAGTGAGATTCACTTCAATAAAATATTCGGGAAAGGTTTGTTGCAATGCCTGAGTAACATTACTTACGATTGAGTCGCCCATTGGGCAAAATTCTGTAGTGAGTGTTTGTGTGCATACAATTTTTTTCTCTGTTTCATCGAAGTTAATTTCATAAATCAAACCCAGATCAACTACGTTAAGTCCTATTTCAGGGTCGTCCACATGCATCAGCGCTGCCAGCGCCATGCTGCATTTTATATTGTTGTTTGTTACCGTACTCATTTTATTTTTGGTTTATGTGTGATAACTTTAAATACATTCCAGTTATAAAGAGCTGCTGCTGCAATAAGAAGCACAGCTCCTGTTTTTAGCAACAGAAATTGAGATGTCATTATGCCTGCAGCAAATAAAACGAATCCTGCCAGATAAAATATACTCATCACATTGAAAACAGAATGGCTGAACATATCTTTGGGATTGGGTGTTTTTCCGAGAGAAGAACGATGGCGATATACTTTATTCCACACAATAAAAGGTAATGTTTTAAATGTCATGCCCAGTATTATTGCAGTGAGCCAACCAAAGAAAATCATAAATCCATAAGCCAGTTTGAGTTCAGTTTCATCTCCTGATTTGCTAATCATGAGAGATAGAATTACCAACAACAGAAGCAGCGGCAATAAAATCATCCCAACTGATAAAAGTGAAATTTTCACCTGTTCGTCCACTTGTTTTCTTAAACGGTGCTTATAAGCCTGAGCACAATAAAATATAAACATGATGATGGCTGTGAGGATTAATATGGAAGGAATAAAAATGTTTGCACGTTCAGGAAAGAAATAAAAAATCAGAAAGTAAAATATGAGTGCTGCATTAATCAGCCAGAATATTTTCCAAAGTAGTCTGGGGTTGGTATATTTTGAAATCAGAAACATTGGTATCAGTCTTGACCCAACACCTATAACCAACAGCAAAAACCATCCGATAATTCCTGTGTGAGCATGAACCGGTAAATAGTGAAGAGAGTCATAAGGCAACAAGTTTAGAAAAGTGAAATTATATACAAGAGCCAATCCAAGCAATACAGTAAACAACAACCAAAGAACAGCAGCAAAAATGAAAACGGCATGCACATTTTCACGCTTACTGTTTTTCATACTCATAAATATGTTGATAAGGTAACATATTATGGCCAGAGCAACTAATCGGCCACCCCATTTGGCAGGGGCACCCATATTAAACTCATAGAATCCATATACCAAGAGCGGAATACCAAAAGCAGCAAGATAAAACGAAAGCCACGCCAATTTTTCACTGTGTAGTTTTCCTTCAATCAAAACCGGTACGAGCTGATGACTTGCACCTAAGATAATCATCGTAGCCCAGCCCAAAGCCATGATATGTGTTATGGCTAATATTTTAGGCTGAAAATAGTGAGACAAGAAAGTATAATCAGACAGAAACAGCAACACAGCCGCTATCATAAATGAAGCAGCTCCATAAATATAAAACGGTAAAACTACTTTGTAGGATGTGGTTTTTATGGAAGCTGTATCTCCTGTTACGGCAAACATACTATGATTTAAAAATTAAAAGATGCACTTCACCATCACTGATTTCTTTTATACGAAATTCAAATTTTCTGTCTTTAAGTTCAGGAAGCAGAAATACAGGAATTCTTTTATGATAAACATACAAAGCATCCTTCTGAGGAAGTTTTTCAAGTTCATCCAGAATGGTAAGCATAGGCAAAGGCATTTCAAGTGCTCTCACATCAATGGTTTTCAGTTTGCCTTCGTAATATTTTAGTTTTTTATCCCAGTCGGCATGATCTCCGGTTTCGTCAGTTTGTGTTTGTTTTACCTGATCAGTTTTATAAAAATAAGTGTAAAATATACTTTCTCCTCCAATTTCGCTGTAGGTTTGATAGCCTTGTTTTTCGAGTAACTGAATAAGAGGAACAGGTTCAAAACTATTCACTAATTTAAGTGCCTGATGTGATTTGAGAGGTTTTATTTTTTCGAGAATCAAGCTCAAAGGGTCTTTCCCTGATTCGAGAACAGGCCGCACATCCAACTCAACAATATTTTCTGCAGAAATATTTTTTATGAAATCAGGAACAGGATTAATGCCTGATGCCTCCTCAGCCTTCGTGATGTTGTCCACTTCAAATCCCAATGGCTTTAGTTTTTCAAAAAAATCATTTATCGTACATCCGCCAATTTTGCTTGCCATGCTGATGGAAGTACGTCCTGCCATCAGCTTACGTAGCAGCGGATTGCGCAGCTTATTGAATTTTGGCGAAATACTGATGATAGCTTCCAGAGCATCCGGATGCTGTTTCAGGATAGCAGCAATTTTTGTGTTGGCATTGATGGTAAGCATATCAGTGCAAAATTACTTTTTTAATTTACCTTTTGCCGAATCCTGTTCATCAGTACTAATTTTCACATGCATAATCTGTCAGGTAGTTATAATCCAGAATTTATCATCCCAGTCGTCACTCACATCATAAGGTTTTACCAGATGTGTTGCCTCAAGTTCAATAAGATCTTTGTCTGAAAGTGAGTTTTGAATCTCATTGAATAATGTTCTTTCTTCAAATCGGATATGTTTATCCAACTCATCACTGAACTTTGTGATTAATTCTGTATTTTTTTTGTCTTTACGCAGTTGTTCAACCATAGCTGTCAGTTGCTGATGCTCCTTCAGTGCTATTTGAATAAGCTCATTGTTGCTTTCAATGCGTGCAAACAAATCTACTTCCTCTTTATGGAAATGCTCTTTGAGGTCATGTTCAAAAAAGTAAAGAATGAAATCTGAAATTCTTTCAGGAGGAATATTTTTCTTAATTCCTTCTCTGATTTTCCAGATAAGAAGTAAACCATAATGGTGTTCCCTCGAGAATCGCAACAGGGCTTCTTTGCGTCTGATGGGATTGAATTGTGGTTGGTCGAACATGATATTAACGTGTTGATTTTTCTAATTCTATTGCTTTTGGGAAAAGTATATTGTTTTCCAGATGTATGTGCACATGTACATCATCTTCCATTTCATCCAGCATTCGGAACAAAAGACTATAGCTTGCACAGGAGTCTTCAGGCAGCGTATAATTGTTGGTGATATGACGCAACTCATGCAGGTTATCTCCTACAGAAGTATGCTCTTTTTCCATATAATTTATGGTTTCCTCAACTGAACATGCAACATTAATCTCCGGCTTTTGTCCACTGTTTTCAGCTGATACAAGTTTTTTTATACAAGGGAATAAAATTTGCTCTTCTTTCTGCATGTGTTCGAGTAGTTCATTACTTGTATCTTCAACGAGTTGATGCACCTTGGTTAGCTCCGGATGTCTGTCGCCATGTACCTGCATTACTTTTTTTGCATAAGCTCTTACATCCGGAATCAGTTTTCGCAGATAGGAGTGATGTGTGTTAACAATATAATCGGAAAGAAAATCCGGATTCCATTCATTGTAAGGTAATGCACGTGTTGCCCCCGGTAACTTATCTGTTTGCTGCAGTTCCTTTTCCAGAAGTTTCACATCAATACCTTTTTCAGTACACGCTTCCTTTATGGTCTTATGACCATTGCAACAAAAGTCGAGTCCGTATTTCTTAAATACCTGAGCATTCCTGATGTCTTTGGTAGTAAGTTCAGCAAGTGTCTCACTGCCTTCACCCATCAGCCGTTTGGTTATTTTTATTTTCCACCATTGAGGACCCTGTTCCAGATATTCCCAATTAAAAATATCACCCCTTTCAGCTAAAAGCTGATAGTAAAGTGGTTTGGGATCATGGTCATTATGGATGGTAAGGCTTTCACCTTCCTGTAATTCATCAAACCGTGCAAATATGGTTGGATGTTTTTGTCTGGGCTCAAGTAAGGTTACGTTCAGAATATTGTCAACTGTTGCTTGCATGATTTATAACTTTTAAAATTTATCAGAAAGAGAATTTGATGAATCAGCGTATGGTGATTTTTACTTTCCACCATTCGGGACCTTGCTCCAGATATTCCCAGTTGAAGGCATCGCCATGCATGTTCAGCAACTGATAGTATAATGGTTTTGGGTCATGATCGTTGTGTATCGTGAGACTCTCTCCTGATTTAAGAGCATCAATACGTGAGAAAATGGTGGCATGTTTTATTCTTGGATCCAGTACGGTAACATCAAGAACATTGTCGGCAGATGTTTGCATATTATTATTTTTTACTTAATGATTAAACAATTTTATGAGTACAAAGATAAAAATGGTTTTAATAAAAGTAAATAAATACTTTTAATTTTACAAAAAACTGAGAATTCATGACGTTCAAAACTCAACTGTACTAATTTTAAAAGGCAATAGGGGTGTTTTTATTTTCAGTTGTCAGTATGTGAAAGGGTTAGTTTACTAAATTGCGGCCATAAATTAGTTTTTGACCTGCAACCGGTGGATAACCATAAAACAGATACAGACTGGAAGAAAGATGAAAAGTCTTTTGAGCTTTATTTTAAAAGTAATTATCAGCGATTTTGCAGCTATGCATACACTTTCTTAAAGGATCAGGATGATGCAGAAGACATTGTGCAACAAATTTTCATAACGATGTGGGAAAAAAGAGATATACTCAATATTGAAACATCAGCCACTGCTTACATGATGCGTGCCATTCGCAATGCATCATTAAACAGACTGAAGCATGCTGAAGTAAAACAGAGTTATGTTAATGAAAAAGGGAATGAACAACTTTCAGGGAATCTGGTAACTTCTGTTGTAGTTAACGAACTTCAAGCGCAGATTGCAAAAGCCATAGATGCACTGCCGCAGCAATGCAGAATTATTTTCAGCATGAGCAGATTTGAAGAGCTAACTTATACTGAAATTGCAACCAAATTAAACCTGTCGGTTAAAACAGTGGAGAATCAAATGGGAAAAGCATTGCGACTGATGCGTGAACGATTGAAAGATTATTTACTCCTGATTATTATTCTTGGAGCAGTTTTGTAAATGTATGGAAATGGATAACAAGTTCGAAAATATGGATACCATCATAGCCAAAGTACTTTGCAACGAAGCAAGTGCAGAGGAGAGGCAGATGCTGAAGGAATGGAGACAACTTGACAAAGCCAATGAAGAAGAGTTTGCTGCCATGCAGTCGGTGATGATGGAAACAGAAAAACTTAAACCTGAATTGTCAGTCAATATTGATAAAGCATGGAGTAACGTACAGAGTAAAATAAAAAGACAAAAGCAGGGGAAAATAGTGCCTTTGAGGTTTTTGCGCTATGCAGCTATGCTGGCTATATTAGCAGGCATAAGTTTTCTTACGTATCGTTTGTTGCTGAATAAACCTCAGGAAAGTATTCAGCTGACAGCTTTCAACGCAATTAAAACAAGCAATCTGCCGGATGGCAGTACAGTGACAATTAATAAAGGAAGTTCATTGACCTATTTAAAGAATACCTATCACTCTAAAAGAGAATTGCAGTTGAACGGAGAAGCATATTTTGATGTTAAGCATAACAATGAAGTGCCATTTATTGTGCGTGTAGGTGAATTGCATATTGAAGATATAGGTACATCTTTCAATGTAAAAACACTAGCTGATAAAAATGTGCAGGTAACAGTAATGACAGGGCTGGTAATGATGTATGATTCCGTTGACACACTAAATTTACATGAAGGAGAGACAGCTGTTTACAATGTTGTGAATGGTACTCTAAGTAAAATAACCGGTGCCGATAAAAACGAAGCGGCTTATGCCACAAAACATTTGGTGTTTGAGAACACAGGACTTTTGGATGTGGTAAAACTTTTGAATGATGTTTATGGAACTAACATCGAAATTGCAGATTCTGCTTTGAAGAATTGCAGGCTTACTTCTTCTTTCAAAAACGAAAATCCGGATGACATAGTTGCAGTTATTTCAGAAGCACTTCAGCTGAAAGTTGAACACAGGGACAATCAAATTTTGTTAAAGGGTGAAGGCTGTAAATAAATTTCAACTTTTTTTTCTTTTGCTGATGTGCGGGTGGAGTTTTGGCATCGCACAGGATAACAGTACGTTATTGGACAGAAAGATTAGTCTTCAGATTACGAATGTCCCACTTGATGTTGTGCTTCTTGATATTTCTTCTCAGGGTGGTTTTACATTTTCTTATAATGCCGATATTATTGACCGCGACAGAAAGATTTCATTAAGCGTTTTCGATAAATCTGTGAAAAGTGTTTTAGATATATTGTTTGAAGGTAAGATGCAATACAGTGTAAAAGGCAAACATATTATTCTGACATTAAAACCACAGAAAAAAGTTGTCAGTGAAAGAGTGGTTAAAGGTATTATATACGATGCAGCTTCGGGCAATAAACTTTCAGGAACCAGTATTTATGATAAGCGAAGCAGTATTTCGGTTATATCTGATGCAGAGGGCAGATTTACAATTAAACAGAAGACAAAGGAAGTAAGCACACAAACATGGAAACTGAATGTAAGCAAAGCCAATTATCGTGATACAATCATTGAAGTGAAACACGATGAGAATTCTCCTGTCAGTATTTATTTAAATACATTAAAAACTCAGCGGCAGGATGATTCACTGATGATGGACAGCATCAATAAAAGTATTGAATCTTTATTATTTGCTTCAATGCTTAATGAGACCGAAAAGGCAAACATGCTGAACATTACTGACACCCTCAGACGAAAAGTACAGATTGGTTTTGTGCCTTTTGTGGGTACCAATATGCTGTTGAGTGGAAATACGGTAAATGACTATTCAGTGAATGTGCTCATGGGTTACTCTATGGGAACTCAAAAACTTGAAGTTGGCGGACTGATAAATGCCGACAGGGGCAATGCAGGAAAAGTTCAGTTGGCAGGTTTGGGAAATATTGTCACCGGTTCTTTCAATGGATTGCAGACGGGAGGAGTGTTCAATACCAACTTTCGCGATGTAAAAGGGCTGCAATTGGCCGGAGTTGCTAATGCAAACCTCAGTAGCATGCAGGGAGGTCAGATAGCAGGTGTAGTGAATGTTAATCTGAAACAGACAAATGCATTTCAGGTTGCAGGTGTTGCAAATGTTGGATTGAAAAATTTCAAGGGAACACAACTTGCAGGTGTTTTAAATGTGACGTTAAAAGAAATGCAGGGAATGCAGATTGCCGGAGTGGTTAATTATGCAACCACCGTCAAAGGTTCACAGTTGGGATTTTTGAATGTAAGCGATAGCTGTTCCGGAGTTCCGATAGGGTTTTTGAGTTTTGTAAGGAAAGGTTATCATAAATTTGAAATCAGCACGGATGAAGTAATGCCACTCAATGTTTCCTTGCGTACAGGTGTGCGTTCTTTTTACAACATCGTCAATGCAGGAATGCAGTTTAAACACATGGATACCATTAGCTGGAGTTTTGGTTATGGCATTGGCACCACAGCAAAGCTGAGCAATACATGGAGTTTAAATCTTGACCTTACAGTAAATCAGTTGATGACCGGTAACCGAATCAATAATTTCAATCCGTGGGGAAAGTTTGCCGTTACTGTTGACTGGCGTGTGGCAAAAGGAATTTCTCTCGCAGCAGGACCTGTGTTAAATGCTTTTTGGGTAAAAACATCTGACCCGGATTACGAAATATATTTCAAACAAATTCCACCTTACACTTTTTACAATGAACGAGACAGCCAAACAAATGAATATACTGCAAGTATGTGGATAGGAGGAAAGTTGGCTATTCGCTTTTTTTGAGAAATAGTTTTTCTCAATTATTTGATAGCACGAACTTGAGCAGTGTTAAGGGTTTACTTTATCAAAAATGAACTGAAATACATATTTTGTAAATAAAAAGTCTATATTTGATGCATCAAAATTACAGCGTCATGAAACTATCAATTACAATTTTGTTTATGTGTATTTCTATAAATGTAAGTGCACAATTAACTTTCGACACATCGAAACCCATTGACACACTCATTCAGGATTTTGTGGGAAACGGAGTAACTGTATCTAATGTAACATTCACCGGAGGCAATCAAAGTATTGGATCCTTTAATGGCAGCAGTTCTATTGGCTCCTCACAGGGTATTGTATTTACAACAGGCCGTATAGACTCGCTGATCGCGACTCCTGCGGCTACATTTTTATCTACTTCCTGCAATTTGTCAGGAGATCAGGATCTCAATGCAATAGTTGGTTCAGGTCTAACTTATGATGCTGCAGTACTTGAATTTGATTTTGTTGCAACTAACAACACACTTCTTTTTGATTATGTTTTTGCCTCAGAAGAGTATAATGAGTTTGCAGGATCTGCTTTTAATGATGTTTTTGCTTTTTTTATATCAGGCCCCGGAATCAGCGGAAAACAAAACATTGCATTATTGCCTTCAACATCCATACCTGTTTCTATAAACAACGTAAACAATGGGGCAACAGGTTCCGGACCATGTGTTAACTGTTCCTATTATCATGATAACTACAACGATACTACTTTGGCATTTGATGGATTTACTACCCCATTGACGGCTACTTACTCCATCGTACCCGGATTAACCTATCATCTGAAGCTTGCTGTTGCAGATGTTGCAGATGGAATTTTTGATACCGGAGTGTTTTTACAAAAGTATAGCTTACGCTCAGTGAGCACTACTTCTATTGCAGAAACAAAGCCTCAGTTGATGGAAATGTATTTCAGAGACGATGCACTTTATGTAGATTCAAAATCATCTGTGTTTCATGTTGCAGTATATAACATTACAGGACAAAGAGTTTTTGAAGCACAATCCAATCTTGGTTTGGAATTATTTGAAATGAATATTCCGTCTGGTGTTTATGCTGTAGTACTTGAAACACCTGAAACTATTGTGAACAGAAAAATTGTAAAGCAGTAGAAGACTGTATTAATGTCTGACAAAACGTGGAACTATATCTTATTTTAAGCTTTCTTTTTTTCCGTTTTGGTCTGTTATCATAAAATTATTGTTTTCAAACCATAAGGCATACATCATTCCTTTATCTGAATTTTCCTGATGTTCTAAGTCAATGGCAATTATCTTTTGGTTATACAGATATTGCATTTTTTCAAAGATGGTATGGCCGATAATCATCTTGGCAGCATGATAGTTGTTTAAAGTTTTTTCAACGTCCTGCTGCGTTTCCATTTTTTTGGCAATTCCACGATACCATATCGGACTTTCATGTCCTATAAATACATTGCTTCTCCGCTCTTCTTTTGTAAATTCTTTGTCTATGGATTTCCTTACATGACTGTTTATTTCCTGCAACGAATATTTTTCAGGAAAATTTTTGCTGATACCGGCATGCACAAAAACATAATCACCAATTTTCTCTACTGCATTTTTAGTTCGCAGCCATCTTCCAGCTTCAGTATTTTGTGCAAACCACTTCTTATATGCCAAATGTAAAGTGTCGGCATTCTTAAAATATTTACTTCTCACATATTTTAAATTCCCTTGCAGATTCATTATTTCATGGTTGCCGAGAATAAAATGCACTTTACCTCCCTGTTGCTCTGCTTCCTGTTCAAGCTTATAAATAAGCCAAAGGCATTCGCTCACATTGATGCCTCTGTCGAAAAAATCTCCAACCAGTACCAAATGATTTTTGCCAAACGTCCAGTGAAAATTGCTGTCAATAATTTTATTACCCAGCAAGATGGATTTAAAACCTTTGAAGTTTCCTTCAATGTCTGAAATAATCAGCATTTTTTCAGGAAGTGCATATTCAGCAGTTTCGGTTTTAAGTTTGTTCTTCAGTTGAAACTGAAAACGATCATTGGTTTCACTGATGTAGCAAGTAAGGGTATCTTTCTTTTGTATTGTTTTCTTGCTTACAAAATATCCAGTATCTTTTGGATAAATCTGATATTTTAAAACAGACTTGTTCTCATAAACAATGATTGGCCCTTCGCTGGTGATGGATGCATGGCTGTCATCTTTAGATTCTGTTTTAACCAAACCTGAATCAGCATTCGATACCGAGATATTGTCCTGTAATTTATCAGCCCCGTTTGCAAAATAAGCAGAAAGTAAAAGTGTTACAGCAAGAAGAGTAGTTCTTATTTTCATTAGTAGGATATATTAATAATCATGTAAAAATAGCAGTTGACATCCATAGACTCAAGCCTCCGGATACACAGTGAAAAAATATTTTCAGTTTAAATAGGGGTAGAAGCCCTGATTCCTGTCTTATTCTAAAACGAACATATTTTATGATTAAGCAAATTTTAAGTATTACCCTTTTTTGCATGGCTGCATGGGGCAGTTTTGCACAGCCAATTACTCAAACCATCAGAGGTACAATTGTTGATATGGTTACACAATCGCCACTTCCGGGAGCGAGTGTGGTTATTACTGATGCTGCTGAGTTTACAGGAACAACTACTGATGTAAATGGCAATTTTACCCTTCACAATGTACCTGTCGGAAAACATACATTGCAGATTACATTTTTAGGTTATAAAGAAAGAATTCTTCCCAACGTAATAGTAAACTCCGGAAAGGAAACAGTTCTCTCCATAACACTTGAAGAGAAAATAATTGAAAGCAAGGAAGTAGTCATTACTGCAAAAGTTGAAAAAGACAAACCATTGAATGAATACTCCACAGTGAGTGCACGCACATTTTCTGTTGAAGAAACTCAGAAGTTTGCAGCAGCGGTGAATGATCCTGCTCGCATGGCATCATCTTTTGCAGGAGTAATAGGCACTGATGATGGGAAGAACAACATCTCTATCAGAGGCAATTCGCCAAATGGTTTAATCTGGCGGATGGAAGGTGTGGAGATTCCCAATCCAAACCATTTCAGTAATGTGGGCACTTCGGGTGGTGGTATATCTATGTTGAGCGCACAGGTGCTCACCAATTCTGATTTTCTCACAGGTGCATTTCCGGCAGAGTATGGCAATGCTATCAGCGGTGTATTTGATCTCAAACTGCGAAAAGGGAATAACCAAAAGCATGAATATACATTGCAGGCAGGAATGCTGGGACTTGATGCTGCTGCCGAAGGGCCTTTTGCAAAAAACTATAAAGGATCTTATCTGATTAATTACCGTTACAGCACACTTTCACTGCTGAGTAAGGTAGGAGTGAATGTGGGTTTTGGAGAAACCAATTTTCAGGATTTGTCTTATAATATTTCTCTTCCTGCAGGACGAATGGGAAACTTCTCTGTGTTTGGCTTTGGAGGATTTTCTGATCAGAAATTTGAAGCAAAGAAAGATTCTTCGGAGTGGGAATCGAATGACGACAGATACTCTTTTAAATTCAAAATGTTTACAGGCGCAACAGGAATTGTACATACCATACCATTAAGCTCATCCGCTTATCTGCGCACCACACTTTCAGGTTCAATAACTGATAAAGTTTATGATGACGAGAGAGTAATGGAAGATTATACATCATTGCCAAATACCTATCAGAATTACACACAAAACAGGTTATCTCTCACAAGCATTCTTACCAAAAAAATAAACACTAAAATCAGTTTGAAGGCAGGGGTAACGGGGAATAAACTCTTTTATTCTTTTCTGGACAAGGAAGTTGAATTGCCTTCTTATAGCAGAAATGTTTTAATTGACCGGAAAGGTTCTGCATATACACTGGAAGCATTTGCGCAGTGGAACTATCACATCACTGAAAATATTTCGTGGATAGGAGGATTGCATGCTGTTACATTTACCGGCAATCATACAGGTTCTGTAGAGCCGCGTACTTCATTGAAGTTTGATATTGCCGGCAGGCAAACAGTGAGCATTGGTTATGGATTGCACAGTCAGATGCAACCTCTTGGTGTGTATTATGCAAAAGTGGAAAATGGTAATGGCACTTACTACGAACCGAACAGGCATCTTGATTTTACCAAGGCGCATCATCTGGTGCTTGCATACGACCGTTCACTTACGGAGTGGATGCATGTGAAAACAGAAATGTACTATCAGTATTTATTTCATGTTCCAGAGGGCACTGTTGCTTCACAAAATCTTTCGATGCTGAATAATGACGGAGGGTTTGAAACTTTGCCAATGGTGAATGACGGAGTGGGCAGAAATTACGGACTGGAATTAACGGTTGAACAGTTTATGCACAAGGATTTTTATTTTCTGCTTTCAGCATCCTTATACGACAGCAAGTTTAAAGGAACTGATGGCAACTGGTACAATACACGTTACAATGGAAAATATGCAGGAAGTTTTACGGCAGGCAAGGACTGGCAGACAGGCAAACGATTTGGAAACAGGATAGTGGGAGTTAATATCAAAACTTTATACAGCGGAGGGTTGCGCGAAACTCCGATAGATTTGCAGGCATCCATGCAAAAAGGAGAAACGGTGTATGTGGATTCACAGCCTTTCACGTTGAAGAAAAAAGATTATTTCAGAACGGATATTAAATTCAGCATCAAGCGTAACCGCCAAAAAAGTACCATTACATGGGCACTGGATATTCAAAATGTGACTAACAGAAAGAATGTGTATGGAGATTTTTTTGATCCGCTTAGCGGCAAAACAAAAACCTTCTATCAAACATCACTTATTCCTGTATTAAGTTATAAAATTGATTTCTGAAAAGTAGATTTGTAGTTATCAATCATCTTTTGTTTTTCCAGATTATGTTATCAATGTTTAATGATTAATTTTCTGCATAACGTTTCGTTTCCATCAAACACTTTCACGAAATAAATTCCATCAGAAATATTTTCAGGTGTGATTACCATTTCAGAACGGTTATAAATGTTTTGTTTAAGAATCTTCTCACCAAGAATACTTTGTATTTCTATCGTTCCTCTTGCAATTGGTTTTGCAAACAAAATATTCAACTTGCCGGTTGAAGGGTTTGGATAAACCGTCATTGAGTTGGAAGCATGGTTATCATTCAATCCAACAGGTAATGTGAGTGTAGCCGAAGCAGTGTTGGTGATGATGGCTGGATTGTAATCGAAATAAATATATGCCTTGTTGCTGATTACGGTTCCCGGAGGCAGACCTGCTTTTCTGTTCAGTTTAAATTGAACAAAGCCATGGCTTTCGGGTTCATTGTTGGTGCTGTCGGCAAGGTTTATATCAGGAAAATTAAACCTGAGGACATTGCCCTGAAGTAATTGTGTGATTACATTATGACTTGAAGAAAGAAATGTGAAAGAGGATGCATCCAGATTATTACTTAAGGTATCAAGAATGTAAATATCTTCAGCAGGTGCATTTCCGGTATTCTGGAAATACACAGTAAAAATAAAAGCCTGCTGCGAAGTATCAACAGCACCTGAAGGCCACATGTCCTTAGCATTGGGGTCAAATGAATTGCGAACAGGCCAACAAATGGAGAGTGTGTTATTAGCAGGATTGTTATCACCTGATGCTGCACTTATATTGAGCAGAACACATAAAGTATCGCCAATATTGGCAGCAGTGCTTATGGAGATTTGTACATTAAAATCATTTGCAGGATTTATAAGCGAAAAATCGGGGACAATCCATGTCAGGGTGTCACCTGAAACAGTAGTGGGAGCAATGGCTCCGGGTAGAGGTGCAACATAACTTACGGGGCCACTGAGAATAGCCTGAACAGAACCGCTGATATTTGTTGGGCATATTGTTCCGTAGTTTGTGGCAGCATCACCGGTTTTTAAATAAAGATTTCGTTGTGCTCCCGGAAAAATTATACAATCAACTGAAATACTTTTCGATTCAAGATCAAAACCGGGTTTGCACTGCAGACCGAAATTGGCAAGGCTGTCGTACGCGTTGGAAGCAGAGAGAGTTGTTGAATAGCTGAAAGAAGACGGGCAAATCAAGTCAAAAGGAAGCTGAGAGGTATCAATAGTTACCGAATAATTTCCGTAACCGGTACTGAAAGCAAAATCTCCGGATGAGTTGGTCAGAAACTTCTGAACAAATATTCCGGAAGAATCGAGTTTTACGGGAACTATTTTCAAACCATCATCGCTTGCATCTTTTATACAATTGCCATTCACATCCTTAAATACATTACCTGAAATATTCCAGTTTACGGGACAATTACCTGATGGCTGACACAAGCCGAGTGATGCAATGGATGGCATTGCGTTCTGGACTTCAATGAAATTGGGAAGACATGTAAGATTGGTACCGGACCAAGTAAGACTATTTATTTGCTTAACAGGAGGAAGACAGGTTAATGGAGTATTTGAAATATTAAGTATATATAATGTATCGGGCAAATTGGGCAGCGTAGTTATCGGGCAATCAGAGCAAGTCAAAATTTCAAGAGAAGGAGGCAATACAGGCAGGCTTGTAAGATTATTACCATCGCATTGAAGCACACTAAGTAAAGGAGGTAAATTTGGAATCGTAGTAATAAAATTAGATGAGCAATTAAGAGATTCTAATGAGGATGGAAGAGCAGGAAGAGATGTAAGTTGGTTATTTTCGCAACTTAAGAAATTTAACATTGATGGAAGTGAAGGCAGTGCAGCGAGCTCGTTGTATCCACAACTTAAAGTAATGAGTGTTGTCGGCAATGTTGGAAGATTGGTTAATGAATCATAGGAGCATAAAAGATCAGTTAACCCTACAGGCAAGGCAGGAAGGGAATAGAGGGGATTATTCTGACAAGATAAATAAGTTAATGTTGATGGTAATGGTGGCAGAGTCTGTAATCCTAAGGCATTGCAATTTAAAAATAAAAGTCCGGATGGCAAAGGAGGAAGTGAAGTAAGATTACTTACTCCTGAAATGATATAAATATACAACAGTGACGATGGAAAATTGGAAATGGTAGTAAGGAAAAAGTTATCGATCAATTCAAGATGAAGCAAAGACGCATGAATGGGGGGTAAGAATGTGATATCGTTGTAAGAGCAGATTAATGTATCCAGGTTGTCGAAATACTCAATGCCGGTAATGTCGGCAATATTAGCCGATGAACAATTTACCTTCGTTGCACTAACAATAAGAGAGCAGGTGGTGTCCATCATGGTGCCATTCATACATGATGCGTATCCGTTGTTGTTGAGCCAGGTGCGGAAGTTGGCATCGGGGATATTTACAAACTGAGCAAACAGAGAGGTATTTAAAAATATACCGAATGCGAGAAGTAGGAGAGTTGTTTTCTTTTTCATGCTTAAAATTTCGATAAAGGTATAAGAAATCAAGATCAATCGCAAGAATTTTGTAAAATACTTTGACCGTGGTGAGGTAAGAATCTGAAGTAATGGAGGGAGTGAGGAGCGACTGTTTATCTCAAATCGCTCAAACCAAGTTGTGTATGGAGGTATGAAGGATTGAATTAAATATTAATGTAACTACTCGCGACTGAATTACATTCATTGAAATTTAAGTGTTGTATCCATGTAATGCCAAAATGGAACAGCGAATGAATTTTTTTCAGAAACAAAACAGACAATTTACGAGTTGTAAATGCCGGGATGGAATGACAGTGCAGCCGTTTTATTCTGACTGTTTGTTTTTGGTGCGCGAGGATTTTGTTTTTGTGCCGGCAGCTTTGGGAGCAGATTTTTTTCCGGTTTTGGTTTTGCCGGAGGGTTGTAGTGTGGCTTCGAAGTCGGCAAAAACATTCATGTAGAAGATGTAGGCATCATAAGGAGAGTTGTAGGGGCTGAAGTATTTGTGTACATCGCCATCACTCCAGAACTTGGTGCTCATGTAGTAAAAGTGGTCGCTGGTTTGGAGTTTTCCCCAAATGTCGGTGAGGTCTTTGTTGTCAGCGGCAATTACCTGATTGCTGATAGAGTAAATTTTGGTGAGTGCTTCCTGCTGCATGTTGTTGCCCAGCCATGCGCTGAGGTCGCGCTCGCTGTCGGCCCAGCTCACAAACTCATGTGCATCGTACACTCCGCGTGCGTTGTAAGCATCCACTACTTCTGAAGGTGTTTTGAAACTGAAGTCGGGGTGCTTGAGAATTTCACGCGGTAAATGATCCATGAAATCGAAAATGCCGGTGCTTTCCCACTGGTGTTCGCCAAAGGTTTCGTAGTCCATGAATAGGTTGATGACATCGCCTGTGCCGGCAACTTTGTGAATCCAGGAGGCATAGGTGTCGGCATGGAGTGGCCACTCACTCCAGTTTTTGTCGGAGAAGCGGAATGCAATATCGTCACTGAGGCGGTAGTTTTTGAGTAATGCTTTGATGGATTTGGTGCCTACGGGTTTGAGGAGCTGGTTGGGGTGTTTGCCATTGAGCAGACGATCTACACCTTCGCAGAGAATTCCTTTGTAGCCCATTTTTTCGATAAATGCAGCAAGTTCGTTGTTGTAAATAAGTTCGGTGTTTCTGAAAACTTTTGGTTTTTGTTTGAAATAATGTTCAATGCGCTGATCGTGTTCCTGTACCTGACGCACAAACTCATCTTTGTTGTAGAGAAAACTGAGAGAGTGGTAATAAGTTTCGGATAAAAATTCAACGCAGCCTGTTTTTGCAAGGTCAACAAAAGTTTGCAATACATCGGGGCGGTAGAGTTCCATTTGCTCTATGACTGTGCCGCTGAGGGAATACGAAATGCGGAACTTGCCTTTGTGACGTTTGATAAGTTCGAGCATTTTGTGATTGGCAGGCAGGTAACATTTTTCCGAAACCTTGTCCATGATCCATTTATTTTTTTCGCTGTCTTCGTAGAAGTGATCTTTGCCAATGTCGAACACGCTGTAGTGTTTGATGCGAAATGGCTGATGTACCTGAAAATAAAAACAAACGGACGGCATAGTTTATTATTTTTTTAATAGATGGTTGGGTAAAATGTGATTTGCTTGTTGCATATTTTTTTCAAACATAGTAATTCCATTGGAATGAATCAGGAAAGGAGACCATGTTTTTTGTAACCTTCCATGACACGGTTGGCTGCAATGTCCCAACTGATGTTTTTTAAATCTTTTGAGGCATCGTCAACTACCTGACTGTGAAGTGTGCTGTTGTCGAGAAGACTTAAAATATATTCTGCAGCCTGATTGATGTCCCAGAAATCGAACTTGAGTGCACCTGAAAGCACTTCGGACACACCTGACTGTTTGCTGATGACTACAGGTATATCAAACTGCACTGCTTCGACAGCAGAAAGTCCGAAAGGCTCGCTTACGGAAGGCATGCAATATGCATCAGCAATGGATAACAAATAACGCACCTTGTCTAAACCAAGAAATCCTGCAAGGTGAAAACGATGGCCGATTTGTTTCTGAGCTACTTTTTCGAGAATGCGGTTTTGCATGTCGCCTGTGCCTGCCATGATGAATCGTACATTGGGATTTTTTTCTAGTACTTTGGCAGCAATGTCCACAAAATATTCCGGACCTTTCTGTCGAGTAAGCCTTCCGACAAACAACACTACTTTTTCGTTGTAGGGGCTTTTGGTGCGGAAAGGTTTTACCTCGCGAATACCGTTGTGTACAGGAAAAATTTTGCGGTAGTCAATACCATAATATTCATTGATGATGTTGCCCGTGAAATTGCTTACGGGCATGAGCAGGTCAGCTTCCTGCATGCCTCGTTTTTCCATCTGATAAACCCATCCCTGGCTGTTGACTCCGCCACGGTCAACTTCGAGGGAGTGAACGTGGACTACAAGAGGTTTGCCGGTGATTTTTTTTATTTCCATACCTGCAAGCATGGTCATCCAGTCGTGTGCATGAATGATGTCGAAGTCGAGTGTTTGCGCCAACAGCGAAGCAAGTTCGCCAAAGACAGTAACTTTTTCGATAACATCACCGCCATAGAGATCGTCAATATGAAATACTTTGGCATTTTTTCTTCCAATACGCACTTCTTTCATGTACTGACTGTGAATGTCAACACCGGGAATGGTGAAAGCATTTTTTCTTTCGGTATAGTAAGGATTTAACTCCGAAGGGATGAAGTGAACATCTTCAAAAGTTTTGTACTCATCTTTATAGTTCACCTGTTTGAGTGTGCGGGAGTCAATGGTGTTGAGACCAATCAGGTTCAGGTCTTTGACCACAAAATCAGGGTTACTCTTGGGAATAATCATCGTTACCTTGGCATGTTTTACCATTGCCAGACACAGGTCGTGGCAGGCTACGCCAAGTCCGCCATTTATTACGGGTGGAAATTCCCAACCCAACATCAAAACTTTCGGTTTCCTCATCTTTTCTCTTCGTTTAAATTTTTTCTCAGGTATTGCAGTCGTGCAAAAATAGGAGAAAGCAGCATTGAAAAATGATTATCAACTTTAATCATCAACAATTAATCGTGCAAACATCTGTTAACAGGCAGTGTTGGTTAAAGTAAGCGTGCACAAAAATTTAATTGATACAGTTTTGCTAATTTCACGCCATTAAAAAACAGATTTTTTTCAGTATAGTTTTAAAGCAGATATGAGATTAAAAAATTACATAGCCGGACAATGGGTAGAAGGAACCGGAAAAGGAACGAAGTTGTATCATGCCGTAACAGGTGAAGAAGTTGCCGAAGCGGGCAGTGAAGGTTTGGATTTTAAAGCCATGCTGGAGTATGCGCGAACTGTTGGAGGTCCTAAGCTGAGAGCGATGACATTTCATGAGCGTGCGCGCAAACTGAAAGCACTTGCGGTTTACCTGATGAGTAAGAAAGAAATTTTTTATCAGCTTTCGGCAGCAACCGGAGCCACCCGCACCGACTCGTGGATAGATATTGAAGGAGGCATTGGCACACTTTATACCTATGCCAGCAAAGGAAGAAGAGAACTACCTGACGAAACTTTTCTTGTTGAAGGAAATATTGAAGGACTCTCCAAAGGAGGAAATTTTATTGGTCAGCATATTTGTGTACCTCTTGAAGGAGTAGCCATACATATCAACGCATTTAATTTTCCGTGTTGGGGAATGTTGGAAAAACTTGCTCCAACCATTGTAGCGGGTATGCCTGCCATCATCAAACCTGCAACGGCAACATCGTTTCTCACAGAGCTGATGGTGAGAGAAATTATAGCATCGGGAATTTTACCCGAAGGCGCACTGCAACTTATTTGCGGAAGTGCAGGCGATATACTCGACCATGTGAACTGCCAGGATGTGGTAACGTTCACGGGTAGCGCACACACGGGCAGAATGTTGAAACAAAAACCTGCCATTGTAGAGAATTCAGTACGGTTTACGATGGAAGCAGATTCGCTTAACTGCTGCATATTGGGAGAAGATGCCACTCCAGAAACAGAAGAGTTTAAACTTTTTATCAAAGAAGTGGCAAGAGAGATGACTGCAAAAACGGGACAGAAATGTACAGCCATCAGAAGGACGATTGTTCCTGATAAATTATCGGGAGCAGTGGTGGATGCACTGAAAAAACGTCTTGCCGATATACGACTTGGTAATCCATCGGTAGAAGGTGTGCGCATGGGGCCGTTAGTTAATAAAGCGCAGGTGGTGGATGTAAGCAATAATGTAAAAGCGCTGATGAAGGTTTGCGAAGTGGCTTATGACGATTTGCAGAATTTTGAAGTGGTAGGAGCCAACAGAGAAGCAGGAGCATTTATGCCTCCCGTAGTGATGTATTGCAAAAATCCGCTCAGCACTTTAGAGCCACATTCCATAGAACCTTTCGGGCCGGTGACCACGGTGATGCCTTACAGAAATTCGGACGAGGCTATTGAGTTAGCCAAAATGGGTAAAGGAAGTTTGGTGGGATCGCTGTTTACTGCTGATGACAACATTGCAAAAAAAATAATTCTCAACACAGCAAGCTATCACGGACGAATGCTCATTATCAACAAGCAGAGTGCAGCAGAGAGCACTGGTCATGGCTCGCCCATGCCGCAACTCATACACGGAGGGCCGGGAAGAGCAGGCGGTGGCGAAGAAATGGGTGGTGTGAGAGGAGTGAAACATTTTATGCAGCGTACGGCATTGCAGGGTTCGCCTACAACACTTACGCATATATGTAATACTTTTCTTAAAGGAGCAGCAACCCATGAAGATGTGATACATCCTTTCAGAAAATATTTTGAAGAAATACAGATTGGCGATACGCTGATTACTCACAGAAGAACTATTACGGAAGCTGACATTGTGAACTTTGCAGGCATCAGCGGTGATTATTTTTATGCACATACCGATGAAACTGCTCTCGAAGGTTCGGTGTTTGAAAAACGTGTGGCACATGGTTATTTCATCATTGCTGCTGCGGCAGGACTGTTTGTTGACCCCAAAAAAGGGCCTGTGCTTGCCAACTATGGGTTGGATAATCTGCGTTTCACACAGCCTGTATATGTTGGAGATACCATTCAGGTGAGGCTGACATGTAAAACCAAAACCCGGAAGGAAGACAGAGAAGGACAGATTCCACAAGGTGTGGTGGAATGGGATGTGGAAATTACCAATCAGCGTGGCGAAACAGTGGCTGTAGAAACCGTTTTGACATTGGTGGCACGAAAAATGTAAGGTTTTGAGAAAAAAGACTGAAAACAGATGAAGAAAGTGAGAATACTTTTGGCAATGATGCTGATGAGTTGTGCGGCAATAGCTCAGAGCGATTACAACAATTTTGTTGTGGAGCGTAAAAACATTCAGAAGCAGATGGAAGAAATGCTGAAAACCGATAAAGCATTTAAAAATAAAAATGCTACTGCTGAATTTCAGGCACTGGTAAAAAGACTGCTTGAACTGGATGACAAAATTATTCTCTCGGCCAATTATACTGTGAATGAGTTGCAGAAAGATAATGTTGAGTTGCAGAAGAAAGCCAATGTACAACCCAAGACAATTATTAAAACCATACCGGGGAAAAGCAGTGTGCTCACCAACGACTCAGTGTATGATGCACTGTTTATTGCACAAAACAAAGTAGGAAATCTGTCGGAGGCAATGAAAGCCAAGGACGAGGCATTTATGACCCTGCTGAATAAATCCGACAGCCTTATTTCGGCCAATAAAAATATGCAGGCACGCTTCAATGCTCTGGCTGCAGATAATAAAGCACTTGAAGAAAAAAATATTGTACTCATTATCTTCAACTCATTGGTAGCATTAGGGCTTATACTTGCACTATTCTTTTTGCTGCGCAAGCCTGTTGCCAAAAAAATGTTGCTGAACACACCTGCACCCAAACAGGAAAACCCTGTGCCTAATACAGCACCGGTGGAAACTGTAAGAAAACAGCCGGAAACAAAACCTGAACCCGTGATAAAAGTTTCGCCCGAAGGAATTCTGGCTGCTTCGCATGATGCACTCGATTTCAAACTCGATCAGATAGAAAAATTAGCCCGCCTCAAAGAAAAGGGTTACCTTACTGACGAAGAGTTTGTTGTCCAGAAAAAACAGATTCTGGGCAGTTAATCCCCCTGCTTTTTTATATTTGCATTTCTTATTTTCAGACAGGGAAGCTGTCTGTTTTTAAAGGATTGTTTTATTAGCAAAACGAAAAAAGAAAATGCAGGGTACTGTTGAAACAAAGATTGCCGGAGGAATTGCCGAAATAGAATTTTTTCATCCGCAAAGCAACTCACTGCCGGGCGATGTGCTTCACACGCTGGCTGCCGCTATTGATGATGCGGGAAAAAATCAGGAAGTGAAAGTAATTGTATTAAGAAGTAAAGGCGAAAAAGCATTTTGTGCAGGAGCTTCTTTTGATGAACTGATCAGCATTGGTGATATGCAAACAGGAAAAAAGTTTTTCTCGGGGTTTGCAATGGTCATCAATGCCATGCGCAAAGCACCCAAGTTTGTGATTGCACGTGTGCAGGGCAAAGCAGTCGGAGGAGGGGTAGGACTTGCCTGCGCTGCTGATTATACGATAGCACATGAGTCGGCATCAGTAAAACTCAGCGAACTTGCAGTGGGAATCGGCCCTTTTGTAGTTGGCCCTGCTGTTGAAAGAAAAATTGGTACGGGAGCCTTTACACAGTTAACGGTGAATGCCACCGAATGGCAGTCGGCACAGTGGGCAGAGCAGAAAGGAATGTATGCTTCGGTGCATGCTTCCACAGAAGAACTGGATGCAACAGTGCAAACACTTGCTGCAAAACTTGCTGCCAGCAATCCTGAAGCAATGAAATTGCTGAAACAGATATTCTGGCAGGGAACAGATCACTGGGATACGCTGCTGAGTGAACGCGCTCAGATGAGCGGTACACTCGTATTGTCTGAATTTACAAGAAATGCTATTGAGAAATTTAAAGCGAAAGCAAAATAACAAAGTGCCAAATCAATGCTTGCAGAAAAGAAATTAGAAACAACACCTATAGACACCGCTACAGTTTTAAAAGCTTACAAACTGATGTGCACTGCACGTGCAATGAGTGATATTTACGAGGAGAATGCTCAGGTCACTGCCAAGTATGTGCATGCCTGCTCCAGAGGACATGAGGCTGTGCAGGTGGCATTGGGTTTACAACTCAAACCACAGGATTATCTTTCGGCATATTATCGTGACGACAGTATTTTACTTTCCATCGGCATGACACCCTTTGAGCTGATGCTGCAGCTGATGGCAAAACGTGATGATCCGTTTTCGGGAGGACGTACTTACTACTCACATCCAAGTCTTAAGCGTGATGATATGCCCAAAATTCCGCATCAGAGCAGCGCTACGGGTATGCAGGCCATTCCTGCAACAGGTGTTGCAATGGGAATGCAGTATCTCGAAAAACAAAATTTAGCACAATACGAAGAGGGCGAATATCCCGTCACCGTTTGTTCTTTTGGTGATGCAAGCATTACCGAAGGCGAAGTGGCAGAAGCTTTTCAGATGGCTGTATTGAAAAAATTTCCTGTGTTGTATATTGTTCAGGATAATGAATGGGATATTTCTGCCAATGCACCTGAGTTCAGAACAGGCAACGCTGTTGAATACGCCAAAGGTTTTAAAGGACTTGAAACAAGAAGCATTGACGGAACTGATTTTTTCAGGTCGTACAATACCATTAAAGAAGTTCTTGATTTAATCCGAAAGGAAAGAAGGCCATTTCTGATTCATGCCACTGTTCCTTTGCTTGGACATCACACATCAGGTGTGAGACGTGAATGGTATCGTCATGATCTGGAAGAAGCAAAAAAGAATGATCCGTTGCCAAAAATTTTTCAGCAGCTTACCGAAGCCGGATTTACCTCTGACGAATTAAACGCCATACAGGAAGAAGCCAAAGCACTTGTTGCCGCAGATTATAAACGTGCATTAAAAGCTGAAGACCCAAGACCTGAAGATTTGTTTACACATGATTATGCACCCACACCGGTTACAGAGGAAAAAGGTGAGAGAGAACCTGCAGGCAAGGAACCTACCGTGATGGTGGACTGTGCACTGTTTGCTGTGAAGGAATTATTGCAGAAACATCCGGAATGTTTGTTTTACGGACAAGATGTAGGCGCACGGCTTGGTGGTGTATTTCGCGAAGCGGCTACACTTGCAAAAACTTTTGGCGATGACAGAGTTTTTAATACACCCATTCAGGAAGCATTTATCATTGGTTCAACCGTAGGGCTGAGTGCTGTAGGATGTAAACCCATTGTGGAAGTACAGTTTGCAGATTACATCTGGCCGGGACTCAATCAGCTGTTCACCGAAGTGAGCCGCTCCTGTTATCTGAGTAATGGCAAGTGGCCTGTGTCCTGTGTTATTCGTGTACCAATTGGTGCCTATGGCAGTGGTGGTCCTTATCACTCTTCAAGTGTAGAGTCGGTAGTGTTGAATATAAGAGGAGTGAAGGTGGCATATCCATCAACAGGAGCAGATCTGAAAGGATTACTCAAGTCAGCTTATTACGATCCTAATCCTGTGGTGATATTTGAACACAAAGGACTTTACTGGAGTAAAATAAAAGGAACTGAAGAAGCGCGCACCATAGAACCTGATGAGGATTACATCATTCCTTTCGGTAAAGCACGTGTAGCTCTTGCTGCAGAAAGCTCTGATGATTATTCCACACTGGGTGTAATCACTTATGGAATGGGTGTTTACTGGGCAAAGAATGCAGCAAAGCAATTTCCGGGAAGAGTAGAGGTGATAGACTTGCGCACACTGAATCCTGTTGACGAAGAAACTATTTTCCGCACAGCAGAAAAACATCACCGCTGTTTGGTGCTCACCGAAGAGTCTTTGAAAAATTCTTTTGCAGAAGCTCTGGCCGGACGAATACAACAAAATTGTTTCCGCACGCTGGATGCACCTGTGGTGGCAATGGGTTCTGAAAATATGCCTGCCATACCACTCAATTCTACTCTGGAGTTTACCATGATTCCTAATGCGGATAAAGTGGCTGCACAGATGAAATATCTACTCGAATACTGAGAAAATGAAATATCATTTTTCCGTTTCCAATCCGGCTGAACGTTTCGTTGACATCACACTTACCCTCGAAACAAAATCGCAAAGGCAACTCGATCTGAAGTTGCCTGTGTGGAGACCCGGACGCTACGAAGAAGGAAATTTTGCAAAGAACATCAGAAGATTAAGTGTTGTAAACTCAAAAGGAGAACCACTTTCTTTTCAGAAAGTATCAAAAAGTGTCTGGAGGATTTTTGCAAAAGAAAAAGATAGTCAGATAACAGTTAAATATCAGTATTACGCCAACAGACTGGATGCAGGTTCGTGTTATGTTGATGACAAACAGCTTTACATCAATCCCATTCATTGTTGTTTTTATACCGATGAACTGAGGAATGAAAAATGTATGGTGGAATTAGATGTTCCTTTTGCAGAAATAGCCACATCGTTAAAGCAATCAGGAAAAAGAAAATTTGAAGCTGAAAATTTTGATGATTTGGTTGACAGTCCCTTTATTGCCGGCAGTCAGTTGCAACATTACAGCTATACCGTAGCAGGAACATTGTTTCATATCTGGATTGAAGGAGATTATTTTCCTGAGCAGAATAAGATTGTGAACGATTTTACTGCATTCACTAAAACGCAGTTGAAGATGATGCAAACATTTCCTTTCGGTGAGTATCATTTTCTGATTCAGGCTGTGCCTCACACTTTTTATCATGGAGTGGAACACCTCAAATCAACAGTGATAGTGATTGGGCCTTCTTCAGGATTGCATAAACGTGAATTATACAATGAACTGATAGGCGTTTCGTCACATGAGTTGTTTCATGCATGGAATATCAAAACCATTCGCCCTGTGGAAATGCAGCCATACAACTACGATGGTGAAAATTATTCTCCTTCAGGGTTTGTGTATGAAGGTGCAACAACCTATTATGGTGATTTATTTTTGTTCCGTTGCAAATATTTCAGCGAGGAAGAATATTTTAATGAACTCAATTTCCGAATCAACAAACATCTTTCCGGTGAAGGAAGATTTAATTACTCAGTAGCTGAATCATCTTTCGATACGTGGCTTGATGGTTATGTGCCGGGAGTACCCGGAAGAAAAACTTCCATCTATGACGAGGGTTGTCTGATAACATGGATGCTCGATTTCCTGATCAGAAAATATTCCGGAAACAAAAAATCAATTGATGATGTTTTCAGAATACTTTATAATGATTTCGGAAAAAAGGGCAGGGGATATACTGCAGAAGATTACAGGCAGGTTGCAGAGCAATGCGCAGGCAAATCACTCGAAACATTTTTTACTGAAATAGTTTTCAGAGCGGTGAGCTATCAGTCAATGCTGGAGCAGGTGATGGAGTTTGCCGGGTTGGAGTTGGAAGAACAAACGTCAACAAAACGATGTGAGCGAGATTTTGGAATCAGGCTGGATGAATCAGGTAACATTGCTGTGGTTGCAGCAGTGGCATCAGATGCTCCTGCAATTTCAGCTCTATCAGTAGGTGATGAACTGGTAGCGGTGAATGGACATAAAGCAGACAAAAGAGTTCATGATTTGTTTGAGCAATTCAGCAATGAAGATCAAATAGAAGTAACAGTGTTTTCGCAACTCAGATTAAAAACTGTTTTACTGAAAAAAGGAAATAAAAAATATTTTTCGGGCTGGAAACTCAGGAACATGAAATCAAAAACCGCTGAACAGGAATTGTTCTATAAAAACTGGTCTATGCAATAATCAGAAAAGAACTTCTGTAGCACCACCGCCATAACGGGCGTAATCTGCTTCCTGAACTTTAATATTGCTGTAATGTGCTAATTCTTTAAGCACTTCGTTTTTCAAAACACCTTCGCCTTTGCCATGGATAAAAACTATTTTCTTGAAATGGTTTACAATGGCATAATCCATTTCTTTTCTTACTACTGACTTCTGCAATTCGAGCATTTCTGCATTGGTCATGGTGCGATGTTCTTTTGTCAGTTTTTCAATATGCAAATCCACTTCTTTGCTGTTGAGTAAAATGGCGCCCGTGTCATTTAACTTTTGTGTTTTTCCTTTTGGAGCAGAGACAACCGGTTTTTTCTCAGACTGATATTTAATTCTTAACTGCTCCAGCTCTGCATCGTCAGCCTGATTGAAATTTACGAGTGAAGCTACAGCAGCAAAATCAGGAAAATTCTTATTTGAGTTAGCCAAATCAGGAAGCAACGCTGAAATTTCTTTTTGAACAGGATGATGGATGATGTTGCCACCTGAAATGAGCAACTGAATATGGAAAGAAGTAATATCTGTAAGGTCAGGCCGGTTGATGGTAAGTACATTCACAGCATTGTGCGGGCCTAATGTTCCTGAAGCAATTTTGTTCCATTCAGTTTCATGTTTTGAATGAATGAGATAGAGCAGTTCGTAATCGGTTCCGTTTACGAGATAATAGCCAATGTAACCTGTTAACGTTTTATGCTTTTCCGCAGGAATGGCCACAAAACAAATTTCGTTGGTTGACAGATTAAATTCTTTAGACAGAGAAGTAACAGGAACAGGTTCTTCAGTTGCAGCAGTTTTTTCATTCATAAAAACTTCTGTTACGACCAAATCTTTTGCAAGCGCATCAATGATAAAATCATCTTCTATTTCAACAGCAACCAAGCCATCAGCCTTGATTGCTTTGATGATGCCATTCATCTTCTCATTAATAAAACTTACCTTATCACCAACTTTCATTTTCTCAAAATAAAAAAGCACACCTCTGAAGATGTGCTTTTGTCAGAATTCAATCAATTAATTTTCCTCCTCATAATTTTCATCACCACTCATTTCAACATCATCCATATCTTCATTTGTTTCGTCATCTTCGCCTTCTTCTCCTTCAAGTGATGCTGCATCGTCCTCATCATATTCTTCCTCACCTGTGAAATTGTCAGATGTTTCATTATCGTCAGACAAATCCTCATCCATCAACAGACCATCTTCTTCCGTAACTACAGGAGGAATTATAACCTTAAATTGTTTAGGTGCATCGCCAATCATCTTCTTAACGAAAGGATAGGATTGATGTGAATCAGAAGTTGGAAGAATTTTTATCAGTTCAACATGAAAAGCCCAAACACTTTCACTCTCTATTACAAAATAAATTTTCTGATGTGGGTCGGCAATATAACTTTTCAGCAGTGCTTTTGCCATTAAAGTCACCGGTTTTCCGTCTTTAAGTTTGCCTTCCTTATTGGTAATTTCAGTTCCTTTCTTCCAACTGTCGTTGCTCATGTAAAACGAAGCAACACCATGATCTTCGAAACCAATGGAAGATAATATGACAGTATAAAACTGAGCAAAAGTTTGGTCGGATGTTACTTCAATCTCACGATAAACATCTTCGTAATCTTCGAATGAAATTTTAAATCTGTAAACGGCCATAATACGGTAATACTTTTCTTTGATTTTATGTGCTCAAAAATACGCTTTTAAGAAATCAGTTTTACATTGTGAAAAATAATTTTTCAGGAAAACAGCCTTTTCACCTTGTGAAAAAAATAGCCATATTTTTACATAACAATGAATAAAAACAACTACATTTGGATATAAATTTCTATGCCATGCGTAAAATCATACTGCATTCATTCCTTGCATTTTTATTGGCACCTCTGTATTTACATGCATCATGGATTAATACAGGTTCTGATAAAGCTGTAAAACCTACCATTGAAGTTCAAAGCACTGTTGAAACTTCAACAATACATGTTCAGCTTCATGGTTTTGATTTAAACCGGGTAAGAACAGCACAGGGAGAATATTATAAAACTGACGGACCTGACCTTACACCTTTGCTGCAAAAAGATGCACCTGACTTAAGCAAACTGACAGTTTCTTTAATTATTCCTGACGATGGAAATATGCAGTTAGCCGTAAACGTAAATCACTTTACGGATTATCAGAATGTGCTTATTGCACCTTCCAAAGGAAACCTCTACAGAAATGTAAATCCTGATGAAGTGCAATTTCAGTTTGGTGATGCTTATGTAAAAGATGAGTTTTTTCCCGGTAAAACTGCCGAGCTGATGGAGCCGTTTGTATTGAGAGATTTCAGAGGGCAAACGGTGTGGATTTATCCTTTTCAGTATAATCCGGTTTCAAAAGTGCTGAGAGTATATACCGATATTTCAATCACTGTAACACGCAGTGCAGATGCAGCGCCTTCAGTGAATGTATTGCAAAGAGCAAAACCACTTCAGAAAATTGACCGAGATTTTTCACTGATCTATCAAACACAGTTCAGAAATGCAGCTGCTGCCATCAACTATGTTCCGGTAGAGGAGGAAGGGGAGATGCTGATAATTTCTTATCCGTCATTCATCCCTGCACTGGATTCTTTTGTTGACTGGAAAATCAAAAAAGGTATTCCCGTAACAGTTGTGGACGTAACTACTATTGGCAGTACGGCAGCACAGTTGCAGAGTTATATTTCAGCATTTTATTTCAGCCATGATTTAAAATATGTGCTGCTGGTTGGTGATATTCAGCAAATCCCCAGTCCAACAGCATCAGGAGGTGCTTCCGATCCAAGCTATGGATATATTGTAGGCAATGATTCGTATGCCGAAGTTTTTGTGGGACGTTTCAGTGCGCAGAATATTTCAGAGGTAGAAACCCAGGTAAATCGTACCATCACCTATGAAAGAAATCCTGACCCCAGCGGAATCTGGTACAGTAAAGGAATTTGTGTTGCATCGAATCAGGGCCCGGGTGATAACAATGAAATGGATTATGAACATGAACAAAACATCCGCGCCAAGGAACTTGCGTTTACTTATACGGATGTAGCTGAGTTGTATGACGGTACTCAGGGAGGTAATGATCAGCCCGGCAATCCTACTGCTGTTATGCTCGCCAATGAAGTTAACAGCGGAAGTTCCATCATCAACTACACCGGTCATGGCAGCACTGTTTCATTTGGTACCACAGGATTTTCTAACAATGATATTACAGGGTTAACCAATACGGGAATGTGGCCGTTTATCTGGAGTGTAGGATGTGTGAATGGTGAGTTTAACAACGGAACCTGTTTTGGCGAAGCGTGGCTGAGAGCAACCTACAACAATGAACCTTCAGGCGCAATTGCAACGTTTATGTCAAGTATCAATCAGTCGTGGAGCCCACCAATGGCAGGGCAGGACGAAATGGTAGATTTGCTGGTAGGCACACATGGAACTATCAAGCGTACGTTTGGCGGACTGAGTGTAAATGGTTGCATGTTTATGAATGACAAATATGGTACTGCAGGAGATGAAATGACCGACACCTGGCATTGCTTTGGCGACCCGTCATTGAATGTAAGAACAGCAACACCTTTTTACATAACAGCCAATCATCAACCCATATTGAATGTGGGCGATGATCATTTACAGGTAAGTTGCAACACCGATAGTGCTTTAGCTTGTTTGAGCAGCCATGGACAAATTCTTGCTACCGGATTGGTAAATGGAGGAAGTGTCACACTTAATTTCCCTATGTTGACCTCCATTGACACTTTGTTTCTCACTATTACCGCTTTTAATGCCGTTCCGTATATGATGGAAATTCCGGTTGGCTCTTTCAGTGGTCCTTACGTTACAACTGTAACAGATGCAATTAATGATACATTAGGGAATAATAACCAACTGGTAGATTATGGCGAGCAAATACATGTGGACCTCACATTACAGAATTTTGGTCTGACAGATGCAGTGAATGTAAACTATACTGTAAGTACAACCAACAACCATGTAACATTGCTGCAAAATTCAGGAAGTGCAGGAACAATGGCTCCTTCAGCTCAGGCTGTGATTCCAGGTGCATTTACTTACAGTGTAAATAATCTTATTCCTGACAATGAAACGGTACAGTTCACAATAGAGTTAACTGACTCTGCAGGCAACCAATGGCAATCGGTGGTCAATCATATTTTGAGAGCGCCATTATTCAATGTTTCTTCGATTCTTGTACACGATGTATCAACAAATAATAATGGTATTCTCGACCCGGGTGAAACTACTGATTTAGTCATCAGAACCTTCAACAAGGGACATAGCAACAGCCCTGCTAGTACTGCGACACTTACTACTACCAGTCCTTATCTGACCATCAATAATGCATCATATAGTTACGGAGTGATTAATGCTCTGAGTTATTCCGATGCCACTTTCAATGTTACATTAAATCCAAACGTACAGATAGGAACCCTGCTCGATCTTCAGTTTGATATTACCGGAGGAAATTACAACGACAGTAAATTGTTTTATCTGACAGCAGGTGAAATTCTTGAAGATTTTGAAACAGGAGATTTTACAAAATTCCCTTGGCAGAATACATATACTCATCCCTGGATTATCACAACAAATAATCCTTATCAGGGGACATATTCTACACATACAGCAACTATTGCTGATGGTGATACATCGGCATTATCTATTCAGCTGAATGTTCTTTCTGATGATTATATTTCATTCTACACACTCATATCAACTGAGTTGAACTGGGACTTTGTACATTTCTATATTGACGGAGCTTTGAGAGACAGTTATTCGGGTGTGGAAGCATGGACTTATCGGAGTTATCCTGTGAATTCAGGAATTCATACATTCACATGGTCCTACATTAAAGATCCTGTTTGTTGCACCGGTGGACAGGATATGGCTTTGCTTGACAACATTCATTTTCCACCCTCTACTGCTGTTACTTCTGTTCATGATTTAACATCTGTTGGTAATACTGTAACACTTTATCCGAATCCTGCAACAGATTATATTTTCATTTCCACTCCTGAGAAAGCAATGGTTTCTGTTTGCAGTTTGGATGGAAAGAAAGTTTTGGCTGATAAGACTGCTGAAGGTAAAAACATTCAGATAGATGTTTCATCACTTGCATCAGGCATGTACATTGTTACCTTACAGACTGAAAATAAAATTTCGAAATCAAAATTTTTAAAGCGGTAAAAGAATAATCCCGCGAGTAAGCACCGGCAATCTGTTACAGGTTCCGGTGTTTATTTTTTCAATACTTCGGCAACTGCTTCTTGCAGTGATGAAATTACAAATTGCTGTTGCTCGTCAGTGAGATTATAAAACAGAGGTAAGGAAATTTCGCTGATGCAGGTTTTATGTGCAACAGGATAATCCGTAATTTGATATCCCAGATTTTTATAGAATGATAACATCGGCACAGGTATGAAGTGCATGTTCACTGCAATATCTTTATCAAACATTTTTTGCATGATGGCATCTCGCTGTGCTTCGCTGCTACCATTTATGCGCAATGCATACAGATGATAACAGGTTTCAGCAGATGGAGTTACCGATGGCGGCAGCAGTGCCCAGTTAAAACGTTCAAATGCTTTGTTATAGTTTTCTGTTAGTTCTTTTCGTCTGGCAATGGTTTCATCATAACGTGATAATTCAACCAGTCCGATAGAGGCCATAATATCCGTCATATTGCATTTGTAGCCTGCTTCAATAATGTCGTAGCGCCAGTTACCTTTTTGCATTTTTGCCAGAGCATCTTTGTTTTGGCCGTGTAGAGTATAAATGCAGAGATAATTATACACTTCCTGATTGCTGAAAGGAGCAGGAAGATTCAGTGCAACTGCACCGCCTTCGGCAGTAGTCAGATTTTTTACTGCATGAAAAGAGAACACAGTTACATCAGTAAGTATTCCGGTTTTCTTTCCTTTATAAACTGCGCCAAAGGAATGTGCAGCATCTGAAAGTACCAGTATTCTCCCGAGTTTTTTTTGCACATCATTTTCAGCAACGAAAGTCTTCTTGATATCATCTGCTTTTACGAGTGCATTGATGGCATCATAATCACAGGGGAAACCACCAAAATCAACAGGCATAATCACCTTGGTTTTTGGTGTAATCAGTTTTCTGATGTTGGCAACATCAATATTAAAATCATTACCAATATCAGCAAACACCGGTTTGGCACCGCAGTGAATTACCACATTGGCAGTAGCAGAATAAGTGTATGCCGGCAGAATGACTTCATCGCCCTCTTTAACTCCAAACCAGCGCAGCATAATTTCCAGTCCGGCAGTAGCTGAATTCAGAGCAAGCACATTTTCAGCGTTGCAGTATTGCGCCAGTTCTTTTTCAAAACGTTTGGTTTTAGGTCCTGTGGTTATCCAACCTGACAACAGTGTATCTGCAACTTCATCAATTACTTTTTGATCCATCCGCGGAGGAGCAAAGGGGACTTTCATATTCTCGAAATTTAAAGGCAAAAGTAGGTTATTATTCAGTTGCCGGGAGTTGTTGCTTTTTCATTTCTTCTATGATCTGAACACTGAACAATGAGTAAAAAAACGAAAAAAACATTATTCCTGCCTGCCTTTCAAAAATGGATTCAGTGAGCATGTTGAACATAAAGATTATCAAAAGACAGATGAACTGATAATGACGGTAACGAATAGAGTAATAGAGTGGAACAAGAAACATGGTAAGTAACAATGTAAGCCCTGCCAGACCCAGAATCACTCCTGTTTGCAAATATTGATTGTGCGGATCAAAGTGGTTTTGATAAGCATATTGAAATTTATTCTTTAGAAAAACCGAATCCAGTTCAGCACGTGAGTCGCCTGTGCCCACACCTGTAAACGGATTGTTTTCTATTACCTGATAGGCATTTATCCAGAGAGGAATTCTGAGAGTGGTGCTGTTGTATTCCTTTTTTGTAAAATCAAAATAGTTTTCGTTTTCATGCAAAAATCTTTCTACCTGTTCAAAACGATTTACGTTTTTCAGAGAGAAATAATCAAAAAATACGATGAGTAAAATCAACAACAAACCATACAGCGAATACTTAAGAAACTTTCCTGAGGTCTTTATTTTTAACATAAAATACAATAGTACAGTGATGTAGGAGACCACAGTAGCAAGTCTGCTTGCTAAGAGCGTGATATTTAATATAAAAAAAACTATCAGAATCAGATAGAACGATTTTTGATGCTTAAATCGGAAATCATCTGAATTGAAAATTCCGTCTATCAGAAAAATGATGGCCATGTTCAGGTAAATTGTAAAATACTGTACATGCATTGTCTTGGAGAAGGAAATGTAATAAAACACATCCATGTTTTTTGTCAATCGGTATTGCATTATGGCAGTGACAATATCATAAATACAAACTGCAGCACAACCTGCAATGAAAAAGATTTTTAACTTTTTCAATACATTGTTGATGGGTGTGCTTTTTGAAAGTAATAACGGAAATATCAGAAATGATAATTTAGTTTGTACATTATTGAATCCTGCTTTTAAGTCATCTGTATAGGTTAAACCAATTAAATGTAAAACATAAAATGCAATGGGTAGAATTAGAATACTGTTTAAAGGAGATTCAAAATCCCGTTTCCTGTAGAAATCTATCAGCGAACCCGCAATAAAAACAGCAACAGCAATATTGATATAAGGCTGTGGTAATGGAAGTGCAAATGCCAGCAGGCATATTGCTATAACATAAATGTTCTTAAAAGCCGACAAACATTTTAAATTTCAAGCAAATAAAATGAATTAATAAATAAAAGTATCAGGAAGAGTAATAAATATCTTTTAGTGGCATTATTAAAGCCTTACATGAATATTGCATGACATTATTTTGATTTAAAAAGCATGCGAAAAAAACCGATAATAAAACCGGAACCGTAAGACAGATGCAAACAAGGAAATATCAGTAAACACCATAATTTTTCCCGAAAAGAACCTTTTGCGCTTACGGCAAAGTACAAGTCAAGTAAAAAATAAATAACAGCGGGCAAAAAGACTAAATTACCAACAAGCAAATAAAAAATCGGAAGAGTGAGAAAGTACAGTGTAAATGCAGAAGGAATAAGATGTCTTGGTTTTATTTCAGAGGAGACTTTCTTTAATACCAAAGGTTTGAAATATCCATATTGAAAATACTGACTGAAAAGTTTATTTAAGCTGCTTCGGGGAAAGTACCACGATTTAATATCCGGATTAAGATAAATTAATTTACCAAGGCTCTTGGCACGATAATGAAATTCATCGTCCTGATTTCTGATCATATTTACATCAAACAAACCCGTATCCCGAAATATTTCTCTTTTCCATGCGCCTAAATAAACACTGTCAACGTATCCCCTCAAAGTATCATCATGAAAAGCACTGTTGCCTACACCAAATGAGTGAGATGTACAATATGCCACCGCTTTCTGAAATGCAGTATTTCCTTTTGCTCTCATCGGCCCTCCTACAATATCAGCCTTGACGTTTGAAAACGTTTCAAGAATTTTGCTGAAATAATCGGATTCGTAATGTGTATGGGCATCAAGACGGATGATAATTTCTCCGTTTGAATTTTGAATTCCGATGTTCAATGCAAACGGAACATATTTATCAGGATTATAAAATAATTTAATGTTGGGATACTTCTTTGTCCACTCATTAATTATTGCTACAGTATTATCCGTTGAGCCACCGTCAATAATTAAAAGTTCCTTTTCTACAGGCAATGCAGAAGTGAAAAATTCAAGTAATTGAGTTATATACTTTTCTTCATTGTAAGTAGGGCAGAGGACAGTAATCATTATTACGCGGAATTCTTTAATTAAAATATGTTTGAAAGATAAACTTTACTGATTCATATAGCCACGAAACATGCTTTCTGTTTTTGAAAATGCCTGAGGTGCTGTGTTCGTGGTGTATGATTTTCTGAGAGGGAAGAAATACCACTCTAAGATTGTTAAGCCTACATTGTTCAGCAAGATATAATTCCTCGCAATACAAAAACGAAGGATACTTTAGAGTACAGTTCTTTGTAAAGAATTCTTTGGTGAATATGACAAAAGAACCATGCACTGCATATACTTCTCTTTCATCTTTGCTTGGTTCAGATGCTATGGAATTACCAATGATTCGTTTGAGATAGGCTCCTGATTGATAAAGTAAGTAAGTCAAATAGGTACTGAAAAACATCAACCATATCTTCAATCTGGTTCTGTCAGGACGTTTTTCGTAAATAGGATTTTGAAAATGCCCGGTCAGTGATGACTTGATTTCAGGCCCAATGATTCCAACATTATTTTTTTTAAATGTCAGAAGATTCTGAATGAAAGATTCTGAACTGAATTCTATATCAGTATTACAAAGTATAATCAGTTCAGGAATGGATTTTGAGTGTTCGATATAATATTCATAGGCATAATGAGCACCATTCAGATATCCTAAATTTTTTTCGGGATTGATAATCCAAACTTTATCGGGAGAGATATTTTTGATATCAGCGTGTAGTATCTTTTGGTTACCATTGTTGACGATTACAACTTGGTAATCTACATTCTTCTGCATCGCAAGTTGAATATCAACAAAGGATATTACTTCGTTATTGTTGTTATAGTTGATGAGCAGCAATAATACTTCCATGGCTATTGTGTTATGTTTTCACTGTTTTGGATTCTGAATAAAAACAATAACAGCAAAATCCTATCCAGCTGAAGAGAATGGAATTATATGCCCAGATGGAACTGATAAAAGAAAAGAGAAAAAAGGCCAATATGCCTGACAAAATTGCTGCTGATGTGAGGCTTCCGTTTCTGGAACGTTCAAAAAAATACTTGGATAAAAATCCTAATAATGCAAAAACTATCAATGTGCCTGAAAATCCAAAATCATCCATAAGAAAACGAAAAGCAGTGTAAATATTCGAAAATGCCATTTGATGATTTACGTCTATAGTGGTTTCATAAATTCCAACTTTGCGTTCAGATACTCCAAATAATTCTGAAAGTCCTGCAAATGTAAAAGAGCCATTGTTGTCAACCGGCAAAACGGATTCTACATCATACCATGAGCTATATCCCGAAACATTACCTGAAAACCAAACTTTAAGATAATTGGTTACAAAACTGAACTGTCCACTGTCATTCAGGTTTAGTTTCATTCTGAATGACTGTGAAATTATGAATGCTGAAAGTAAAAGAAAAATACCTGCTGCTCCAATGATTACATTTCTTCTGCTGAATAAAACCGGATGGTTTCTCTGATAAAATGGTTTAAAAGCAAAATAGGAACCTCCGATAATCACAAACATATAAAGCATAACTGAACGCGCAGTATAAAAAACCGAAAACAGTACAATCGGAAGAACTAAAAGTGATATCCATATTTTCTGGCTTTTTGTTGTCTTTCCTGCAAGTAGCATCCCTGCAACAAAAGATGTTATATAGCTGATGGTAATGCACAACATAATAGGTGAACTTAATCTGACACCTGCATAACGCTCAGCACTGACTTTAAATGATGCTTCTGAAAAACTCTGAAAACTAAAGACAGTACTTAATGTCAGTCCTGAGTATTGCAACAATAAAATAAGTGCAGTGAATCCTGACAGAACTCCGGCTTTAATAATTATCTCATGCAATGAAACGCATCCTGTGTTTAACAGTTGTGCATTTACAGTTTGAGATTTTATATTTTTAAAAACCAATGCCAACCTCCCTCCGCAAAAAAATACTATTACAAACAACAAAATGGACAGTAAGGCAGGCACTGAAAAATAATAATCATGGGCCGAGCAAATAGAAAATACGATGATAAAATTCCAGATTAAGGCAAACAATGAAGCAGGTGCATACCAGCTTTTCTCAGTAAATCTGATAAAAAGTGTCACCAGTGTTTGTGCGATTAATAGAATCAGAAAATCATCCCTCATTATTGAGCTCCTGTGGTTTTAATTCATTTCTTGAATAAAGATAAACATAAACAGTATAAAACAATGTGGCGATTAAGGTAGTGAAACCACAAACATAAATTCCATATTTGGGAATCAGCATAAAATTCAGCATAACATTGAGTGTAATTGCAATGAGGATACCTAAAATCATTTTGAGCTGAAGTTGATTAAATTCTAAAGGTTTTTGAATAATCATACTTAATTGCCAGAGGATAGAACTGATAGCTAATGGAAGAAAAATAACAGTGAAATTATGAATTTCTAATTTTAGAATTTTACTGAAGACAAAATCTTTAAAAATATAAAGAAATCCAAAAATAATTATGCTTAGTGATAATTCTTTGATGATTGTAATTTTCATTAGTTGATCGGCTTCGTGTTTTTTATTTTCATTCCAGTATTTAGCAATGGATGGATGAAATGCCAGCAGGATAGGCAAGGTCAGAAAGCCACTGACTTTATAAATTAAATCGTACACTGCACTGTATTTGCCAACAGCATCGTAATCTAAATAATATTTGATAACATATCTGTCGGCAATATTGAAAACATTAGATATCAGCAGCCATAGAGTTAATGGAACGCCATAGGAAAATATCTGTATGATAAATGATTTATTCAGAGGAATAAAACTCACCTGACGGTTTTTAAAGATCCATGCAGCCAATAAAAACACCACAAGTAACAAACTCAGGAATATGGGCAGAAAGAAAGTTGTGAAATCTCTACCTGCAGTGTAGAGTATAAATAAAACTCCCAGAATAATGCTGAAAACATTATAAGATGATTCAATGAATGAATATTGTGTAGCTTTAAACTGCACCTGTAAAAGGGTGAGTTCAATTAAAAATAACCCAAACAGCATGGCGAAAGCGATGTAGGTTAGAAGGGGTAAGGTCTGAAGTTGAAAATAATATATTCCCGAAAGCAAAGCAATGACCGAAGCTAAGAGTGACGAATATAAACCTATCTGCAGAAAATCACCTCTTACCAGTTCAATACTTTTCTTAAATGAGTGAAAATAGCGTAAGATACCTTGCTGAATCCAACCTACTGAAAGTGAAGCTATAATTAATGCTGTGTTATAAACCAGATTAAATTTTCCGTATTCAGAAGCGCCAATTAATCTGATTCCTAAAACTATTATAAGCAATTGTGTAATTGCCGGAAATAATTTACCGATGAAATATATAATAATATTCCGGTTCTGATTCATTCAGAATTTTTGTTTCTGAACTGATGGATAACTATTGCAGCAAAAATTCCCAGTACCATAAGTATAAGGTTTACCTTGATTAATTTTGATTTGCTACTTTCTCTTATCAGAACTACCGATTCACTGTTGAAAGGTGAAATTTCAAAATCCTTATAGACATTAATTTTCTGATAATTAAGATTGAAAATGTTTAACTCAGATTGCCTTGATTGAAACTCTATTTCGTATCTCAACTCTTCATTCACACCAACTGATTTCAGGCTGTCGGAGAGTTTCAGAAATTCTTCCTGATTTTGTAAAAGACTGTTTATTGCAGAAATCCGCTGATAATAATGCATGCGTATGATAGAATCATTCATCACCATATCAATAATTATCGGACAACTTTTAGCGACAGCATTGCTGTCAGCAGATTCTGCATAGACTTCATAAATATAATTGTCCTCGTTGCGATAGGAGCGATAAGATTCTTTTACTTGAGGATTTGTCTGATTGTTCTGTGAGGTATATGAACTCAAAATGGTATTGAGCCTGTCATAAGCCATTGCTTTGGTTCTTATTTTAACAGTTCCACGGTAGTAATCAGAATCATTTTTGTGATTTAAATAATAATATACATTACCTCCGATTATCACAAGCAGGATAATCCATAGTTGTTTTTTGAAAGTATTAATCATAGAACTTCTTTTAAATTACCTTAAACATTGGGCGAACCAAATCACAAAACTAATACAATAGGGCTTCTTAAATTAAGGTATAATTTTAGTTTTTAACAGATGAATAAATCCACAAAACCGATAAAGCGTAAATAATGGTTTGTGAAAATGAAAAAGTCATTATGGATTCAGTGATTCCAATATTAAAAATGCGGCAGGCGGCTAATGAAATGGTAAGTGTAATCATTGCTAAAACATTCCATGCAAGCCATTGACGTTGCTTTCCAATTATCACCGGCACCTGTGAGATGGGGGTTCGGATAAAATCAAGAAAAAACCACGGAGCAAGTATCCTTGCAAATTGTCCCGACTCGCGCCATTGATCACCAAATACAAATGCGAAAATATCAGGACCGGTAATGACTAAAATTATTACAATGGGCAGTGCAACAACAGCAGTTCTGAGAATAGATTTCTTAATAAGAGGCTGAATGTTTTTACCTTCATGATACTGATGTGCTGCTTCCTGCAAAAATATCTGACCAATACTGTAACCAATAAGATTGAAAGGTGCCTGTAATACACGCATGGTCATTCCATATAATCCTACCACAGCCTGACTGAAAAAGAAAGTAAGAAAGTATATTACACCGTTGATAAGAAGCATATCAGCAAAAGCCTGCCAGAGATTTACCTTTGGAAACACATCGTATTTACGTGCCGTCTCCCTCAATTTGGCATTTCCAAGGTTAAAAGCAAACGGAGCATTACTTTTCTGAATGCTGATGTACAATACTAACATGGCTGTGACTCCTCCTGCTACAAACCCTACCAGAAGTCCGTAAGTAATATATCCGAGTAATGCAGCGGCAAGTATTACACCATTGGCAATAATGGAATTTATAATGCGATACCGCGATATCAGTTTATAGTTTTTATGACGGTTAGCCCAGTTGAGCATGGCCTGATAGGAACCATTTGCAAGCGTCATCACCGGGAGTAACCATAGCCAGTTTGATAAATCCTTATTGCCGGAAAAAAACAAGTTAAAGATGGTTACTCCTGCAAGAGAAAGCAAGGTTGTAAGCAATGTTATTTTAAGGCTTAACTGAAGTAATGCTGATGCATCATCAACGGTGCGTGCCGGAATAATGGCAAACTCATAACGAAGACAAACTATTACAGAAAGTGCACTGAGGATACTCATAAAAACAGCTAATAAGCCGAATTCATGAGGAGAATAGTAACGTGAAAAAACAGGAGAGAGTGCAAGAGCAATAAACTGTGCAGAAGCACTTCCTGTAACCAAGATTGTCAGGTTGCGGATATATTCAGAGCGTAGTGCAGATCCGCGCATGAACAACTATTGGTTACTTAGCATAATTAACCGCACGCTTCTCACGAATGACGGTAACTTTTACCTGACCTGGATAGGTCATTTCTGTTTGAATGCGCTGTGCCAGATCAAAACTTAAAGTATCTGCCTGCTGGTCGCTTACTTTTTCGCTTTCTACAATTACACGCAATTCGCGACCGGCCTGTATGGCAAATGATTTTTCAACACCGGGGTAGGTGAGTGCAAGTGCTTCCAGATCTTTTAATCGTTTGATATATTGTTCAACAATTTCTCGTCTTGCACCGGGTCGTGCACCTGAAATAGCATCGCAAACCTGGATAATAGGACTTATCAGGCTGGTCATTTCTATCTCATCGTGGTGTGCTCCAATAGCATTGCATACTTCAGCATTTTCTTTATGCTTCTCAGCCCATTTCATACCAAGAATAGCATGTGGTAACTCAGGTTCATCGTCAGGAACTTTTCCAATATCGTGTAACAAACCTGCGCGTTTGGCAAGTTTTACATTCAGACCGAGTTCGCTCGCCATAATAGCACAAAGGTTGGCCACTTCGCGAGAGTGTTGCAACAGATTTTGTCCGTACGAAGAGCGGTATTTCATTCTGCCAACCATACGTATCAGCTCAGGTGCAAGCCCGTGAATTCCCAAGTCAATACAGGTGCGTTTTCCAGTTTCGATAATTTCTTCTTCGAGTTGTCTGCGTACTTTGTTTACTACTTCCTCAATACGCGCAGGGTGAATACGTCCGTCACTTACCAACTGATGCAATGCAAGGCGTGCAAGTTCTCTGCGTACAGGATCAAATCCTGAAAGGATAATTGCTTCCGGTGTATCATCCACAATAATTTCAATACCGGTGGCAGCTTCAAGGGCACGAATGTTACGCCCTTCACGACCAATTACCCGGCCTTTGATGTCGTCATTCTCTATATTGAAAACAGTTACTGAATTTTCAACAGCCTGCTCTGTTGCCACACGTTGTATGGTTTGAATAACGATTCGTTTGGCTTCTTTGTTGGCAGTAAGTTTGGCTTCGTCCATAATATCTTTGATGTAGGACTGTGCCTGTGTGCGTGCTTCGGCTTTCAGGTTTTCCATCAGTTGTGTTTTGGCTTCCTCCTGACTTATTCCTGAAATTTTCTCCAGTGCAAGCACATGTTTCTGCAACGATTTATCTACCTCTTGTTTTTTGGCTTCTACAATCTGCATCTGACTGCGCAGATTAGCCTGCATGGCTTCATACTCCTGATGTTTACGTGAGTTTTGTTCCAGCTTTTGGTTGAGGTCTCTTTCCTTCTGACGAATACGATTTTCTGAATCGGCAATTTTCTTGTCCTTTTCAGCAATCATTTTTTCGTGTTCGTTTTTGAGCTGATAGAATTTGTCTTTTGCTTCCATCAGTTTGTCTTTTTTAATGACTTCACCCTTGGCTTCAGCTTCCTTAATCAGTGCATCAGCTTTTTCCTGGGCAGCTTTTACAATTACAGCATTGTTTTTCTTTGTCACTAAAAAAGTAATCAGCGCTGCAACTATTGCTGCACCGGCTGCTATTCCTATTGTAACTGGTTCCATTTGTTCTTGAATAATAGATTACTTCCGGTTTTCCGGAATAGTTAAACATTGTTTGTGTTGAAACTAACAACCAAACAGTTTCCGGAAAAATTCCGAAAAGCACGTTGATAAAAACGAAAAAAACAGATGATAAGTCTATCTCAAAGCAAAATGCAGGTTACGAGTTGAAAAGCTGGGGTTGCGACAGATAACCATTTAACAAACTATCTAAAGATTCCAGTTTTTCTAACCTGACGTTTTCATTTTTTGCTCCTGCATTCTGCAAACCGATGAGTTCTCCCGCAACACTAAATGCGCACATTGCCAGAATATCCTGATTGTCATTTACTGAATACAATCGTTTCAAAGCAGATATCTTATCATTAATAAGTTTTTCTGCTTTTATGATATTCTCTTTTTCAGTAACCGGAACCTTTATATTCAGTTCACGATTACCTACATGTATTTGCATAGATACGGTTTCCATCTTATTACTTATCTAGTAAAGCAAGACATTTATCTATTTCCTTCACATATTCATCTATCCGTGTCTTCAGAAATTTATTCTCTTCCTTTGTTTCTGTAGTTTCACTGGTGGCTAAATTAAGAACTTTATTCTTATCCTCCAAGTTAGCCAGCTCTACTTTCTGAGTTTCAAGTTGTTGCTCATAGTGGCTGATGGTTTCTTTCAGCTTTTTTATTTCTTCAGTAAGTTGACGGTTTTCTTCTTCAAACATAGCTTTTTCTTCAGCTATATTTTTATTAAATTCTATCAGTTTTTGAATTTTAACTTCGATAGCTTTTATTTTTTCGAATTGCTGATCCATAAATAATTGATTTTTTATTTGTTATTGATAGGCTAAAAATATTAACTGAAGGTCAAATTGCAGCCGGCCGGATTCAATTTTTAGCAACATTACTTTGTTAATATTGGCCTTGAGCGCTGCAATGCAATTCAAAATGAAGCCTTGATGTTGAAGCCCTGTTGCATTCACACACTAAGCGGACCATCGGTTAGCGTCAGAAAACCTTAATAGGCAGCACTGTTTTAAGCACGGAGGCAAATCTCTTACACTGATTTAACCGGATGTATGAAAGCAAAAAACTGCTCCGTGAGAGGGAGCAGTTCTTCATTTAACCAAATTTCAACCAATTATCGACAAAAAACTTACAAATGCAATGGTAATGTAGAGTTAGCCAATCGTTGCCCCGCATGAAGCCTATTTTGCTTGCGTTGGCACGGGAAAATAAAATCAAATCAACAACAGTTTATTTTCAAATAGCGTGCCAAAAAAAATGTCAAACCAAAATTTTAATTAAATGGCACTAAAAATTTACAGTAAAACGAAGGCAGAGAGCAACGAACCTCTGAATGGTGACGACAAGCGATGGTTGTCAAAATTCAAATTGTTGTCATTATCGCTATTGTTCATTCATCTGGTATTGATGATGCATGCAGCGTTTAATTTAGTAAACGCTCAAACTTATGCTCCAATGAGTTATTGGACGTTCAACAGCAGTCCTTTTAATAAGGATTCTATGAACAGGACCAATATGGACTTTACTTCTTATGGTTGCGGATATACCGTTTCCAATAACAGTGTTGTGGGTAAAGGACTTATCTTAGGAAGCAGCGGTGACAATATTAACAGCGGAAACTTTGCTGTAGATACTGCTTTTACAATTGAGTTTCTGTTTAAGCCGGGATATCAGTTTAATCAGACCTTGCTGTTCAGAAGAATGGACGGAGGCTTCTCCGCCAATTTCAATTTTGATGGTATTTATTTTTATACCTATACTAATGGAACAGGTTCTGATGAACTCAAAGTATCTTTTGATCAGATAGGTAAGCGTTCTTATGGTTATTATATTGATGGCAACTGGCATCATTTGGTATTTAAATACAGTTCCAATACAGGAAAGAAAGAGATTTATATTGATGGTGAATGTCCTTCAGGATATTCTAAAACAATTTCAGGTAAAATAATCGGTGGCTCCAACACCAGTTTGTTTTGGAATCAGGGAGTAAGTTACATGAAATACTTTGGAGAGTATGATGAAATTGCAATTTATAACAGGAGTATTCCTGAAAAGCTAATATATCAACACTATAAAGATGCAATCAACAATCATCTTCCTTATAGCTTTAACCTCACTTACTCAGGCTCACTTCCTTCTGCAACTCCAATTACAGCAGCTTTAGATCCGATGGATTTTCCTCAGGGTTATCTTTCACCTACAACATCAGCACTTGAACAGTTACGCAATTATCCTACTGCAAGATATAAACCGGGTAATACTCTGATGAAAAATTTTAACTGGGTTGACCTGATGTATATGGGTGGACGTTTTCAGCCGGGTGTATCCGATGCGCAATCAGTTACCAACAGTGTGAACCTTAATGAAGAGTTAGCTAAAAACTGGAATTACATGATTCAGTTACGACTGAGTATGGACAGTTGGGGCAATGCCTGGGCAAATCTTGCTAATCAGAATCCACAATTAGGAACTTCTCTAATTACATTACGTGCGCAGTTGAATCCATCAACTATTACAAGTCAGTCATTAAGTAATGATAAGTATCTGCAAAATTCTTCCGGTAGTTTTATAGATCCAAATGGAAATGGTTCTTCTCATAAATGGTGGAGACCAACAGCACCAACATCTACTTATGACAATGATGGCGTTCAAATGCGTGCAAATGTTCAGGATGTATTGAATGCATTAACGCGACCTTTGACAATGATTAACGAAAACGGAGAAGTATTTCCTTGGATAACAGATGGTGCTCTTGCAGCAGATCCTGCTGTAGTAGCAGCTAAGAATGCTTCAGGAATGGACTTTCAGACTTTCCAGGCAAGTAAGTTTAAAGAGAATGAAATCCAATCCTACCGTGACAAAATTTTTGATCTTACTGCTTTGTCGAATACAAAGTTTACAGAGTATGGTATTGATGGTTTCCCTCAATATCGTCAGAAGTATTCACAGGCAAGATTGGTAAATTCTCAAATGAATGGACAATATTACAGTACTCCTGATTTTTATCCTCGTTGGCCATATAACTGGCGCAACTGGATAACTGCATGGCATGGATGGCAATGGATAGTTGACAGCCGTTATAATGAATTACAAGTTGGAGATAATCTGTTTTCACCATTTGTGGCTGCAGGTTGGGATGTGGATGAAACAAAAAATATGCGTCCCGGACAGTTTTTAGGATTGCTGAAATGTTTGAACATGATAGGGGCAGAGTTTTTCTATACAGGATACTTTAATGAAGCAGGCAATTACAATCCGCCAAATCCTCCTCCCGGAAATCCGGCAGGTTATGCATGGCAAACAGCAGCGCCATCTTATGCTCAGGGAATAGCAAGTCGTTATGAAGATTTATTACGTAATGGCAGTGTTTTGCCCGGTAATGTTCCTGCATATTACTCCGATCCAAACGGAAAACCCGGATATACTTTCTGGGCAGGTGACTTACGTAAACTTGTTGTTGTAAGAAAACATAACACACAATCGAAGTTTGCAATTACAGGAACCATACAACCCAACACCAATATGCAGGGTGGTGCAGAAAATGAAAGTGTCGCAACAATCACTCTTGACGGACAACAACTGAAGTTTAATGTAAGACGTCAGGGCAGTACATATATATATGATAAAACAAATGCTGCTAATCCTGTATTCTATCAGTTAGATGCATGGCATGAAAGTTCGCATCCTTCTCATTGGTCAAAAGATTTTGTAATGGAAGCGGAGTTGTATGATAACACCAGTACAACTTATAATCTGAAAACCATTCAGGCTCCTGGTGCAGCTGCCGGTGATTATACCGATTACACAACAGCAGTAGTATTTCCTTCAGGTCAGTCCAACTTTACACCAATGGAGTATGAAATACAACCAAGGAGTACTTCTCAAAGTAACTTATACTTATGGGTAAGAGTCAGAAGTACTGATGGTACTGCAACAGGTGTTTCTGTTTCATTGGACAATGGTACTGCCAAAACAATTGGTTGTGTGGCTGACACCAACTGGACGTGGTATCGTATAGATGCCTGCGATCAGCAGCCGATTGAATTTACAGGTATCAGTGTTGGTCAACATACCATACGCTTTACACCAACCAATAATAAATTGATGTTTGACAAATTTGTGCTATCGTCTAATTCAAGCCTTATCACAAATTATTCTACAGCTACATGTTCTTCAGGTGGATCAGCAAGTGCAACTGCCAATGGAGCTACATCATTTTGTCAGGGGGGCAGTGTAACACTTACTGCAAGTGCAGGTACTTCTTATTTATGGTCAAACGGTGCAACAACACAGTCAATTACCGTAACCTCTTCAGGTAATTATAATGTAACAGTATCTCAAAGTGGCGGATGTGCAGCAGTTAGTAATACTGTAAACGTATCTGTTAGCACAGCTCCTGCGGCAACAATTACGCCCAGTGGTTCAACTTCAATTTGCCCTGGTTCAAGCGTGACATTAACTGCAAGTACAGGTAGTAATTATTTGTGGTCAAATGGTGCAACTACACAATCCATAACTGTAAATACTGCAGGCGGTTATTCAGTAACAGTGAGCAATGCACAGGGTTGTTCGGCTACATCATCTCCGGTTTCTGTAACTATGTCAACAGGTTCTGTTCCTACTATTTCCGCAAACGGACCTACTACTTTTTGTCAGGGCAGCAATGTAACACTTACTGCAAGTACAGGAAGCAGCTATCTGTGGTCAAATGGAGCTACTACAAAATCTATCACAGTGAGTAGTTCAGGTACATTCTCAGTAACAGTTACTAGCGGAACATGCAGTGGAACTTCAGCACCCAAAACAGTTACTGTTAATTCATTGCCTAATGCAACTATCACAGCAAATGGCCCAACAACATTCTGCGCAGGTGGAAGTGTAGTTCTTACTTCAAGCACCGGAAATTCATATCTGTGGTCAAATGGAGCAACAACAAAATCTATCACTGTGACAACGGCAGGTAGTTATTTTGTAACGGTAAGCAATAGTAGCTGTTCGGCAACTTCAGCTTCAACAGTAGTTACTGTAAATTCAACACCAACAGCAACCATCACAGCAAGCGGTGCAACCACATTCTGTCCCGGTGGCAGTGTAACACTTACTGCAAGCACAGGAAGCAGCTATCTTTGGTCAAACGGAAAGACAACAAAATCCATCACAGTATCAACTGCAGGATCATATTCAGTAACGGTTAGTAATGGAAGCTGCTCTGCAACATCTGCACCTACAGTAGTAACAGTAACAAACAAT
>Ga0079224_100000186_pt1 | contig 52650 bp, 51 predicted proteins | sample Stecom2015_FD_80414 | JGI IMG/M metagenome (GOLD analysis project Ga0079224, IMG submission 80414) | Agricultural soil microbial communities from Utah to study Nitrogen management - Steer compost 2015 | ecosystem: Environmental > Terrestrial > Soil > Agricultural land | place: USA: Utah... | reverse complement strand
GCTCGGCGAACCCGTTCGAGGCGCCGAAGGTGCCCAGCTGGTGCACCAGCAGCTCCCGGACCCCCGAGCCGGCGTACGCGAAGGGCCGAACCGCTTCGAGCGGCTCCGCGAGGCGGAGCGAGCACCGCACCGCCCGGCGGGCGGCGGGCCGGTCCCCGTGCCCGACGGCGAGCGAGGCTTCGAGGAGCCACGCGTCGACGGGGGTGTGCGGGACGACGGCTGCCACCTCGTCGCCCAGTACCGGTCGAAGGACCGACCGAGCCTGCTCGAGCCGCCCGCTCGCTGCGATCAGCCACGCCTGCATCACCAGGAGCTCCGCGTTCTCGCCGGCGCGGTCGGCGAACCACCCGCAGACCGTTCGCGCCGCCGTGGAGTGACCGAGCAGCAGCGCCGCGCGGAACTCGAGCATCGCGAGCGCACCGGCTTGTCGCGCTGTCGACGGGTGATCGCCGAGGTCGGTTCGCGTCTGCTGCAGTTCCGCGAGGCCGTCGGCCCGGTCACCGCGGTCGAACGCGGCGGCGCCGCGGATGCCGCGCAGCATGCAGGACAGCTGGGGGGACGACCCCGCGGCGCGGAGGTCCAGCCCTTCCGATGCGAGGCGTTCGGCAGCGGCGGTCTCCGCGCGCATCAGCGCGGCATAGGCCAGCATCGCCGTGGCAGCGCCGGACCACGACGTGTCCGTCCACCCGTGCTCGGCCGCGGCCGCTCGGGCCCGGTGGCTCGTGGTCCGCATGGTCTGCAGGTCGCCCGCCACACCCGCGACGGCGGCCAGGAGGCTGAGGCTCTGCATCGTCAGGTACTCGAAGCCGTGGGACCGGCTCAGCTCCAACGCGGCTTCGAGCTCGTCGCGCGCTCCGTCGAGGTCGTCCTGGGCCAGTCGGGCCGTGCCGCGACTCAGGTGCGCGAGGGCCTCCAGCTCGGGCTCGGCGGGCAGTTCGTGGGGTTCGTCGTCACCCGAGACGTCGAACGAGGCGGCGGCCGGGACGTCGGGGGCGGACGGGAGCGGGGCGTCCGCCGTGGCGCTGAACTGCTCGGCCACCGCGCGCAGCACCGCGAGGCCCGCTTCGTCGTGGGCGGGCCAGGACCGCCGAGCGCGGCCCAGGGCCTCACGAGCGACGACGTGCTCACCGGCCTCGAGGTGGGTGAGCGCCGACGTCAGGGCGAGCCACGGGTCGGCGTCGACGGCTGGGGTGCCGGCGGCGGCGAGCGCACGTCGCAGCGGCCCGTGGTCCCCGGCGACGATCAGCGCAACCGAGAACCGGTGCAACAGCTCCGGCAGCAGGTCGGGATCCTCGCCCTGCGCCGCGTGCTCGAGCGCGGGAACGGGTTCGGCCCTACCGGCCCACCACCTGGCGGCGGTCTGGTGCAGCTCGGCCTCCCGTTCCGCGCCGTGCCTGCGCAGATCCGCCCGCAGGTACGTCCGCAGCAGCTGCTGGAGGCGGTAGGAGTCGCGGGGGCCGCCGCACGACGAGAGCAGGGCGGAGCCGTGCTCGAGCTGGTCGAGCAGGTGGCCGGCGTCCTGCCGGCCGGACAGCTCGGCAGCGAGCTGGGTGGGGACGGGCTGGCTGATGCTGATCACCCGCAGGAAGTCCTGCACGTCGTCGGGGAGCCCGGAGAGAACCTCGTCCACGAGGTAGTCGGCGACGCTGCGCTCGTCGCCGGAGAAGCGGTCGACGAAGCCCTCCGGATCGGGGGAGGCCATGGCGCCGGACGCGGCCAGGCGCAGACCGGCCGCCCACCCCCCGGTCTGCCGGTGCAGGGCGTCGACCGCGGCGCGCGTGAGGTGGAGCCCCGACCCCTCCAGGAGCGCCTGCGTCTCCGAACGCGTGAACCGCAGCTGCGCCGCCCGCAGTTCGCACAACCGGCCGGCGAGGCGCAGCCGCGGGAGCGACAGGGGAGGGTCGGAACGGCTGGAGAGCACGAGCTGCACGCCGGGGCAGCGGTTGCGGATGAGGATCTGCAGGCCGTGCAGCACGTCGGGGTCGGTCAGCTCGTGGACGTCGTCGAGCACCAGCCGGATCGGTCGGGGGAGCGCCATGAGCGCGTCCACGAGCTCGCCGAGGAATTCCGGCTGGGCGTCGGGTCGCCAGGCCCGGGGCTGGGGCAGGCGGCCGGTGCTCGGGACCTCCGCGCGCGCCGCCACCGAGCCGACGACCGACGCCCACAGCCGCCTCGGGTCGTTGTCGTCGCGGTCGAGGCTCACCCAGGCCGTGTCGGTCGAGGTGTCGGTCCGTGCCCAGTCCGACAGCAGCGAGGTCTTGCCGTACCCGGCCGGGGCGCAGACCAGCACGACCTCGGCGGGACGGGCCGCCCGGAGGTGCCCGATCAATTCGGTCCGCGCGACGAGATCGGGCGTATTCGGAGGAATTCCGATCTTGGCGTTCGAAACGAACGTCACGGCGATCGCCTCCCGGTCGGGGCCTCGTGTCGACACGATCACCGCGTTCGCCGTCCGACAGATCTTGAAAACGGTCGACCGAGGCGTGATCGCTCCGTGGTGGCGCGAACACGACAGGGTATCGATGCTGGTAGCGGGTGTCCACCGGAGCAGAAACCGGGCGGAGGTGGGAGCCGTGTGATCGTCGCGCGCTGCTCATTCCGGGTGCGGTGCAACCGGGGGAAGGAATGCGTGCTCAAGCAATTGGTATTTGATGCGGCATCCGCCGACGGAATCGGTCGTTCGCCACGTCGGGGCGGTCGTCTCGCTCGCGGGGGTGAGGTGGCCGCCGTTCGCGACCAGCGGTGGCCGGGTGGCGCTGGTCGCAACGGGGGACGGCCGGGGAGGGGACGTCACGGACGCCGAGCAGGCGGACCTGCCCCGCCCGTGCGGTGGGGCAGCCGTTGCACGGAGACCACCTGCAACCCCAGGGCGACGGCTCCGACACCTCCCCGAACACGATCGTCTGCGGCGGGACGGAGCGGACGTCCATCGGGCGGAGGGCGCTTCGGGCTCGCTCGGAGAGGTGGCCGTTCAGCCGGACCTCGTAGCGCGCAGGATCCATGGTCGACCTCGCCTCCTCCCGCTCCACCGGGGCCGGCCGGGAAGTCAAGCGCCGCCCGTCGAAGCGGGCATCGCTCCGCGCAGGTGAACTCGTCGGGGTGCTCACTCCGGGATGGGGTGCGCCGACACGACGGTGACCCCGAGCGCCTGGAGCTGGACGATGATGCCGTGCAGGTGCGACTCGTCGACCACTTCGCCGTCGAGGACGGTCTCCGGTGGGACCTCGGTGATCCGCATCGCCCCGATGGCGGTCCTGGCCTCCTGCGTCAACCGGCCTTCTACTCGGAACTCGTAGCGCGTCATCCTCGGACCTCTTCCGTGTCGAGGCGGTGCGTCCGCGCGCGGGCACGACCGGTGGGCAGGGCGACGCTCCCGGGAGGGCCGGTGGCGGGCATCACCCGTGATGGACGAGCGGCCGGAGGGCTCCCGGGAGCGCGGAGACGGCGGGCCGGATCGAGCACGAAAAAAAAAGATCAGCCCCGGCGTCGGCCGGGGCTGATCTCGTTCACTCCAGTGGTGGGCGATACTGGGATTGAACCAGTGACCTCTTCCGTGTCAAGGAAGCGCTCTCCCACTGAGCTAATCGCCCGAGGCGGAGGCGGGAATCGAACCCGCGTACAGGGCTTTGCAGGCCCTTGCCTAAGCCACTCGGCCACTCCGCCGGAGCCTGGATCCTCGTCCTGGAGAGGTCCGTGGATTTCGATCCTTGGAGGTCCGACGGGACCCGTGGTTCCTCCGAGCGGACGACGGGACTCGAACCCGCGACCCTCACCTTGGCAAGGTGATGCGCTACCAACTGCGCTACGTCCGCGTGTGCAGCGTTTCCGCTGCGGTGATGAGAGAACCTTAGCGCAGGCCCCGAGGGGGGTTCAAACCACCCCCCTCGTTCCGCGCGGAGGGCCTCTGACCTGCGGTTTCAGTCGCGCGCGGGGTCGTTGAGGAGATCGGCCAGCGCCACGTCGAAGTCGAGCCAGTCGTACTCCCGCCCGGCCGGCACGGCGTGGTAGGTCCGCTGCAGGAAGTCGCCCAGCGTCTGCGCGCAGGTCGTGAAGACGGCGTGCCCGGACGGCGAGGACAGCTCGAGCTGGACCTTGCCCGGGTGCAGCGGCATCGGCCGCACCTGGACGTCACCCGTCCCCGCGGGGGCGATCAGTCCGTCGTGGAGGAGATCGCGGGCGAAGACCCACTCGACGGCGGTCGTGGAACCGGTCCGGAACGAGGCCTTGACGGCGTAGGGGTCCCGGCTGCTGTAGGTCAGTTCGACGTTGACGGGCACCGCCGGGGCGTCCGGACCGATCAGTTCGAACACCGCCGGTGAGCAGATGACCGTGTGCTCGTCGCGCATCGTGCGTCCTCTTTCTGGTCCCGCGTGGTTCGTCATGCGGGAAAACGACCGTCCGTGGATGGCGTGACGGGTGCGTGGTCCAAGTCCCCTCGACGCGGGCCATCGGTCACCCTGACGGCGCAGTCAGCCACGATGAGCGGTCCCGCTCGTGCGATCTGCGGTACGGCGACGGCACGGAGAGTGCGAACCGGGGTGAACGTCGCCTGAACGGCGGAACGCGGCCCTCCGCGGTCCCCGTCCCGCGTCGGGCCGCGGCGGTACTCTGGGCCCGCAGACGTGACGAGCATCGCGTGGCGTTCCAGCCGCGTGCCCGCGAGAGATGAGTGGCGATCTGAGCAGCACCGAGAGCGAGGAACAGCAGGTCGGCGGCCTCCGCAAGGCCGTGGACCGGCTGGTGGCCGGATACAAGCGGTTCCGCTCCGGGATCGCCCGCAACCCGGTCACCGACCTGACCTACCGCGCCGTCGTCGGCGTCGTCGGCGTCGCGATCGTGATCTTCGGCATCATCGCGCTGCCCGCCCCCGGCCCCGGTTGGGCGATCATCTTCCTCGGTCTCGGCGTCCTCGCCGCCGAGTTCGAGGGCGCGCGGCGGTTCCTGGTCTGGGTTCGGGCGAAGTACCAGGCGTGGGCCGACTGGCTCGCGCGCCAGCGGCGGGTCGTCCAGCTGCTCGTGCTGACCGGCATCCTGCTCCTCGTCGCCGTCTGCGCCTGGTTCGTGGGCGCGTTCGCGCTGGTCGGCGCGTTCCTGCACCTCGAGTGGAGCTGGCTGAGCTCGCCGGTCTCCACCTACTTCGGCCTCTAGGCCCGTGATGATCATCACGCGGCTGGTCTTCGCCCGACGCCGGCCAGGTCAGGGGCCTGCCGGGGTGTGCAGGGGAGAGGGCGGGGTGGTTGCTCGCGGCCGACGGGGGCCATGTAAAGTGCTTCCCAGCAAGGGCGATTAGCTCAGGGGGAGAGCGCTTCGTTCACACCGAAGAGGTCACTGGTTCGATCCCAGTATCGCCCACTCGCACGAGACCCCCTCTGACCCACACGGGCAGAGGGGGTCTCGCGTTTCGCGGGGCAGTGGGGGAGCGCCGGATCGGGCTCCGGTGCCCGACGTGGCGCCCGCGTCCGCAGCGGGTCGGGCAGCACGGTTTTCAGGTGTCTTCTTCCTGCTGCTCCCAGTCCTCCGGCAGTTCCCAGATGTCGGCGACCAGTGGGAAGCCGGCGGGGTCGAGGTAGGCGCCGTCGTGCACGATGCGGCTGTGGGCGTGGCCGAGCGTGTGCAGGTTGAAGGCTGCCTGCACCGCGTTCCACTGGCCCTGGATCTCCAAGGTCTGGTTCACGGCCTTCTTGGCCATCTTCAGCCCGGCGGTGGGGCGGGCTGCGATCCGCTCGGCGAGCGCCAGCGTCGTCGACTCCAGGTCCGCCCGGGGGACGACCCGGCTGACCATGCCCAGCCCCGCGGCCTCCTGGGCCGTGAGGGTCTCGCCGGTGAACAGCAGTTCCTTCGCTCGGCGGGCACCGAACTCCCAGGGGTGCATGAACAGCTCGACGGCGCCGATGCCGAACGCGGTGACCGGGTCGGCGAAGCGCGCGTCCTCGCTGGCCACGATCAGGTCGGCCGGCCACATGATCATCATGCCGCCGGCGAAGACCCGCCCCTGGACCGCGGCGATGGTCGGCTTGGGGAAGTTGCGCCAGCGCCAGTGCAGCTGCAGGAAGATCTCGTTCTCCCAGGCCATGTCGCCCTCGACGCCGCCGAGGCCGAGGCCGCCCTCGAGCGTGACCTGGTCCATCCCGTCGGTGCTGAACAGCGTCTCGACGTCGTGCCCGATCGAGAAGTCGTCGCCCTCGGCGGCGAGCACGAACACGGAGATCGAGTCGTCGGCCGCGGCGCGCCGGTAGGCGGCGTCGAGCTGGTAGAGGAGGTGGACGTCCTGCAGGTTGCCCTTCTCGGGCCGGGTGAGCGTCGCGCGGGCGACCCGGGCGACGGGCACGTCGTAGGTCACGCGGCCACCGAGGTCCACCGGCTGGGGCGGGGTGTTGTCGGTCATCGTCGTTCGTCCCTTCGGACAGTTGTGGGTACAGCGCTTGTCGGATGTGGCCGTGGCGTCGTCCTCGGTGGGGGCGCGCGCAGAGCGCGGTCTCGTGGAGGTCGCCGAAGACGGGGTCAGGCGGCCGGTGTCGTCCTGGTGCCGGTGGCGCGGGCCCGCAGGAGGTCCGCCACGTCGGTGAGGCCCATCTCGATGCGCCCGTGCACGCGGGGGTTGAGCAGCAGCGTGCCGTCGAAGTCCCCGGCGGACGCGAAGATCGCGACGGGCACGGTCAACGCCTGGAAGAAGGCGAACAGGGGCCGCAGGGCGTGGTCCAGGACGAGCGCGTGGTGGTCGCCCCCGCCCGTCGCCGCCAGGAGGACCGGCTTGTTGGCGAGCGCGTACTGCTCGACGAGGTCGAAGAAGTGCTTGAACATGCCGGGGTAGGACCCGCGGAACACCGGGGTCGCCGCGATCAGCAGGTCGGCCTGTTCGGCGAGCCGGAGCGCGGCCTCGACCTCCGGCGTGACGTCGTCGCGCTCGAGCGCCCCGGTGAACCCCGGGCCGAGGCCGTACACGTCGATCCGGGAGCTCTCCACGGGGAGCATCCCCGCGAGCGTCTCGAGGATGACGTCGACGAGACCCATGGTCCTGGACGGCCGGCTGGGGCTGCCGTTGACGACGACGACCCGCAGCGCGGGTCCGGCATCGACGACCGGCGCGGTGGCGGTCATGCCGCGCCCCGTCCGCGCGCGGCGATCTCGCGGCGCACGACCGGCGCCACCTCGGTGCCGAGCCGCTCGATGCCCTCGAGGTGCTCGGTCTGCGGCATCCCGCCGAACCCCGTGTGGAACAGGGCGCGGGTCAGGCCGTACAGCTCGTGGTAGGTGAGGAGTTTGTCGATGATCTCCTGCGGGCTGCCCACCAGCAGGCCCGCCCCCGGCGAGGTCTGTGCCTCGAACGCAGCCCTGGGCAGCGGGAAACCCCGGCCGCGCTGGTGGTTGTTGTCGAACATGCCCTTGGCGAAGTAGGGGTACATGGCGTCCCTGGCCTGCTGGCTGGTGCGCCCGACGTGGCCGTGCGCGTTGATGCTGATCTGCAGGCCGTCCACGTCGTGCCCCGCCTTCGCGGCGGCGTCCCGGTAGAGCGCCACGGTCTGCTCGTGCGAGGTGATCGGGCCCATCAGCAGGGCCATCGCCATGGGCAGGCCGAGGCGGCCGGTGCTGATGGCCGACGCGGGCGACCCGCCGACCCCCACCCAGATCGGGATCGTGGCGCCGTCGGCGCGGGGCGCGATGTCGGCGTCGACCAGCGGGCTGCGGAAGCGTCCCTCCCAGGTGAGCGGGTTCTGCTCGCGGATCCTGAGGAGCAGGTCGAGCTTCTCCCGGAAGAGGTCGGCGTAGTCGCGTAGGTCGTACCCGAACAGGGGGAAGGACTCCGTGTACGAGCCGCGACCGGCGATGATCTCGGCCCGGCCGGCCGAGAGCAGGTCGATCGTCGCGAACTGCTCCCACACCCGGACCGGGTCGTCCGAGCTGAGCACGGTGACCGAGCTCGTCAGCTTGATGCGCTTCGTGCGTTCCGCGGCGGCGGCCAGCAGGATCGCAGGCGCTGACCCGACGAAGTCGCTGCGGTGGTGCTCACCCACGCCGAACACGTCGAGTCCCACCTCGTCGGCGGCCTGCGCGAGCTCGATCGTCTCGCGTGCGCGCTGCCGCGGGGTCGGCAGGATCCCGGTGACCGGGTCCTGGGTGATCTCACCGAAGGTGATGACGCCGATCTCGAATGCCATTTCCGGTCCTCTCCGACGTCGGTGGCCCACGCCTCCGACGGCTGGTCGGCCCCCTGGTCCGCCGGCCGCCCGACGGTCGGCCCCAGGCAGGGTACGACCGCAAAAACCTGTCTGCGCAGACAGATATTCCGCGCCCTGACCAGTGTGGTCGGTCACGTCGGAGGCCGTGCCGGATGCCTGCGCAGACAGGTGTCGGCCGTGGTCGTGGTGGAGCGGTCCGGTTACCGTGCGCCCATGGCGACCGACGACCTGCGAGACCTCGAGAACGAGGCGTGGAGCGGGTTCCTGTACACCCACGATCGGCTCTGGCGCACGCTGGAGGCGGGGCTCGCCGAGTTGAACGTCAGCATGGGCGAGTACAGCGTGATGGCGCTGCTGTACGCCGCCGGCCCGAAGGGCATGCGGATGACCGACCTCGCCAAGCGCCGCGTCATGTCCACGGGTGGGTTCACCCGGCTCGCCGACCGGCTCGAGCGACGCGGGTTGATCGAGCGCAGACCGTCGGCCGTCGACGGCCGGAGTTTCGAAGCGACCTTGACCCCCAAGGGGCGGGCGCTCATGCGCAAGGCGCGGCGCCGGCATCACAGCGATCTGCGTGCGCTCTTCTTCGACCGCCTCGACGACGACCAGCTCCGTTGCCTGACCAGGATCTGGGCCGACCTCGACCCGTCCGCCGACACCAGCCGTGGTGAGGACGCAAGGGCGGACGTGGAGCAGCGCTGCGGCCCTGAGCAGGACGGACGCGCGGCGTCCCGGCCCGGCTGCCCGTAGGCCTGCACCGAGCCGGGGTGATGCGGCCGGCGGATGATCGGGCGAGGAGACTGGGGCCCGTGCCCGCACGCCGCAACCATGGTGAGGAGACCCGTCCCCGCATCCGCGATGGCCGCCCGCGGGGACGCGGCCCGATCGGCGGCGCGCTGCGGATCTCGCGGCCGAACGCGCGGTTCCAGCAGTGGGAGGCGCTGCTGCGGAGCCGGAACAAGCGGCAGCGGGCGGGCGAGTTCCTGGTGCAGGGCGTCCGGCCGATCACCATGGCGGTGGAGCGCGGCTGGCCGGTGCGGGCGCTGATCCACGACGCCGACCGACCGCTGTCGCGGTGGGCCGTCGGGATCCTGGCGAGCGCCCGCGGCGAACGCGTCGCCATGGCCCCCGAACTGCTGCGCGAGCTGAGCGGCAAGGACGAGGAGGTCCCCGAGCTGCTGGCGGTGCTCGAGCTGCCGCCCGACGAGCTGTCCCGCATCCCGGTCGCGCCGTCGTTCCTCGGAGTGGTCTTCGACCGGCCGACCAGCCCGGGCAACATCGGCACGATCGTGCGGTCGGTGGACGCCTTCGGCGGTGCCGGTCTCGTCGTCACCGGGCACGCCGCCGATCCCTACGACCCCAAGGCCGTGCGCGCCTCCACCGGGTCGCTGATGGCGGTGCCGGTGGTCCGGGTCCCGTCCCACCGCGAGGTGCTGGAGTGGGTCGAACGGGAGCGGGCGGCCGGCCGGCCGCTGACGATCGTCGGCACCGACGAGAACGGCGCCGCCGACATCGCCGACGTCGACCTGACCGGGCCCACGCTGCTGGTGATCGGCAACGAGACCGCCGGGTTGAGCGCGGGCTGGAGGCAGAGCTGCGACACGATCGCGCGGATCCCGATCGGCGGTGCGGCGAGCTCGCTCAACGCCGCCACCGCCGCCACCGTCGCCCTGTACGAGGCCACCCGCCAACGCGGCGGCCCGCCGTAGTGGCGCGTCCGCTCCCGGCGATCACGATCACCCCGGGAGTCGGGCCCCACCGGTGGAGGTGGTGCCGGGCACCGGCCGCGGGCCGACCCGTGATCACAACGGTCAGCAACTGACCGGTAGGCCGGTCAGGGTGGGTTCATGGACAGCGAGATCCTGCTCCCTCACCACTCCGTCCCCGGCGGGGTCGCCGTGCTCAACCCGTTCGTGGTCGTCGACGACGCCGCCGGCCTGATCACCTTCGTGTCCGAGGTCTTCGGCGTCGCCGAGACGACCGAGGCCAGAACGCCCATGCCGGACGGCAAGCTGATCCACGCCGAGCTCAAGCTCGGCACCGTCGCCCTGATGGTGGCCGACCGCCTCGACGGGTGGCCGTCGCGACCCGCACTGCTGCAGGTGTGGGTGCGCGACGTGGCGACGGTGCTGGAGCGGGCCACCGCCCGCGGCGCCACCACGATCACCGAACCGACGCCGTTCTACGGCGAGACGACGCTCGGCCGCATCCTCGACCCCTGGCAGAACATCTGGTGGCTGTGGGCACCCGCGCCTGGGCAGCCGGACCCGACGCCCCACTGGGACGGCGGTTCGGACGTGATCTTCTCCACGCTGGACCGGGCGCTGCGGTCGCTGGCGACGCGCAGCTGACCACCCCGCTACCGACCTGACGCGAGCACGATCGGGTTCGTCAGCGCCGCCACCGAGCCGTGCTGGTCTCGAACGGCGGCTCGGACGAACCCGGCTTCGTCCGAGGGGGTCTCCCAGGCCACGGTGCCGGCCCCGCCCGGCGGAAGCGCCGCGGGGTGAACGGTCCCGCGCTCGGTGTGGAAGCTGACCCGCCCCGAGGGAACCCCGCGGACACTCGCTGTCACCGTGGCCCTCTCCGCGCGGAGCCCGCGAGCACGGCGGCCGGGGTGAGCGCGTCGGCGAGGACGACGGTGTGCTGCGTGCCGAGCTGACCCTTCAGGTGGGCGTCGCTGTTGCCGACGGCTGGGAGCCATCGTCCGGACGCGGCGCCGCCGCCAACCCGCGACCCCATTCGGCCAGGGCCGCCTCGTTGCCCGCCTGCCACGGCAGGGTCGAGGTCCACCGGCCGTTCCAGACCTCGACGGCGTCGAAGAGCTCGAACGGGTATCCGAGCTGGCCACCCGGATACGGGGCGTGGGGGTGCGCGGCGACGCAGAGCCCGCTGGCCGCCCGGACCCGGTCGAGCTGGGCGGTCAACCCGCCGTCGCGCACGCCGTACCGCCAGTCGATCACACCCGCCTCGAGTCCCAGGGCCAGCCGGTGCCCGGTTCGGGTGGTCACCTCCTGGTCCAGGATCACCAGCAGGTCGTTGCCGTGGGGTGCCCAGTCCGCATGGCCGTCGACGGTGTTGTGCTCGGTGGAGGCGATGAGATCGAGACCCGAGTGCAGCGCGGAACGCACGATCTCATCGACGGTGAGGTCCGCATTGTTCGAGCGCACGCCGTGGACGTGGCAGTCGCCCCGGAACCATTCCGGCATCCGCTCCCGTCCTCCCGCGCTCGACGCGCCATACTCTGCCAGGCGGCGGAGGCGGCTGAGGCGAGCGGCGGCATGGCGTGGTTGCAGGTGGCACACGAAGCGACGGCGGGTCCGCCGGACGGTTCCGATGTCGGTGAGATCCTCCGCTGGTACCGCAAGCGGGAGAACCTCACGCAACAGGACGTCGCGGCGCTTCTGAACACGACGCAATCGCGCGTGTCCAAACTGGAGAGAGGAACACAGGCGCTCCGCGACGTCACCGAGCTGCGCCAGATCGCGCGGACGCTCGGCATCCCCCCGGAACGGCTCGGCGTTCTCCCCGACAACTCGCCGGACGCGACCCCGTCCCCGGTGCACGTGAGCGACCGGCCGGGACCGGTCCGCGACAGCCAGCAGCTGTGGCGGCGCGTGCGACGGGAGCTGAACACCCACCGCGCTCCCCTCGGCGACCTCGCGGCCGAGCTGTACCCCGAGGACTGGCGGCTGCCTGGCACGACGGTGCTCGCGCCACCGAGCTGGCTCCCGCACGGTCCGGTGGACCTCACGGACATCACGTTGGCCTGGCTCCCCGGGTCGCCGACGCCGACGGTCGACGGCAGGGCGCCCGAGTCCGCCGGGGCCCGGCCGCTGATGGCGAGCGGCGCGCGCTACGACCGGTACTCCCGCGCTCTGCGGGATCTGGCGCGGCCACGGCTGTTCGACAACCGCGTCAGCTACCGCCTTCTGAGCGTCGACTGGGCCGAAGGCCGCGGGCGCCTCGGGTTCAACTACACGAGCTACTTCGACGCGCTCGACGTCGGCGAGGCCCTCGGGCACGAGTTCGCGCAGGCGTGGCTGAGCGCGGGACGGAAGCGGCCCAGCCCCGCCTCCCTGCCGTTCCGGAGGAGCATCGACGACCCGTTCGACCTCGCGGCACGCCCCATGCTGCCCAGCATCAACACCCTGACGATCCGGCGCGACGCCATCGACGGTCACCGCATGTTCCTGCACCGGCGCGACGCGAGGTCCGTGGCGGCCGCGGGCGGGATGTACCACGTCGTACCCGCGGGGGTCTTCCAGCCCGCGGCGCTCGCGCCCGGCCACCAGCGCAACGACTTCTCCCTGTGGCGGAACGTGCAACGCGAGTACTCCGAGGAGTTCCTCGGCACCGCCGAGCACGACGGCAACAGCACCGACCCGATCGCCTACGACACCGACGAGCCGTTCGCCTCGTTCGAATGTGCCCGCCGGGCGGGGGACTTCCAGGTCTACGCCTGCGCGGTCGTGCTCGAACCGCTGACCTTGTGGGTGGAGCTGCTCACCGTCGCCGTCATCGCGGCGCCGGCGTTCGACCGCCTCTTCGCCGACATGGTCGCGGTCAACGAGGAAGGCGCCGCCCTCAGCACGGCGTCCGACCGGTCGACGATCGGCGTCCCCTTCACGAGCGAGGCGCGCGAGCGCCTCCGCCAGGAGCCCTTGTCACCGATCTCCCGCGCGTGCATCGAGCTCGCGTGGCGGTACCGGCACGAGCTGCTGGGGCGATGAGGGTTCTCGTCACCGGCGCCAGCGGGTTCGTCGGGTACGCGGTCGCGGCGGCTCTCACCGAGCGCGGCCACACCGTGGTCGGGTTGACCCGGTCCACCACGTCGGCCCTGCCCGAGGGCGTGCGGCGGGCGCACGGAGACCTCAGCCCGGACTGCCTCCGTGACGCTCTCGCCGACGTCGACGGCGTGTGCCACCTCGCGGCGCGCACGCGGGCGCGCGACTCCCGCGCCGACCCGCTCGGCTACTGGCGGACCAACGTCGGTGGGACGCTCGCTCTGCTGGAGGCGATGACCGCGACCGGCGCCCGCCGGTTGGTCCTCGCATCGACCTGCATCGTGTACGGCGAGCGGGACACCCGGCCCATCGACGAGACCGCCGTCACCGCACCGACCAGCCCGTACGGCACCAGCAAGCTCGCCGCCGACAACGCGGCCATGGACCTCGCCGCTACCGGCGCCATCGGCGCGATCAGCCTGCGCGCTTTCAACATCGCGGGCGCCCTACCGGGCCACCCGGATCCGGACGAGACCCGGCTCATCCCTCGCGCGATGGCGGTCCAACGCGGCACGGCACCGGAGTTGGTCGTCAACGGCGACGGCGGCGCGATCCGCGACTTCGTGCACGTCGTCGACGTGGCCGACGCGTTCGCCCGCGCCCTGGAGGCCTGCGAGCCGGGCACCGCCCGCGTCTACAACATCGGCAGCGGCCGACCGACCCGCGTGCGTGACGTCATCGACGTGGTCGAACAGGTGACGGGCCGACCGGTCGCCCGCCGGCACGTTCCCCCGGCCGGGGAACCGCAAGTGCTGCTCGCGGACAGCAAGGCGATCCGAGCGGACCTCGGGTGGGATCCGCGACGATCCGATCTGCGGGTCATCGTGGAGGACGCCTGGACCGCGGTGTGCGACAGGTAGTCGCCCAGCGAACATTCCGGTTCGCGATATTCCGACAACGCGTGCCGATCGCCTGTCGAGCAGCGGGCGGTGCGTGTTGCATGGCAGGTCGTGAGCGGCTCTGACACGCGCGACGTGAACAGCGGTGACCGGACCATTCCGAGCGAGCCGCCATCGGTCGGACGCGGCGTGCAACTGATCGGGGCACGCGTCGACCTGGGCATGCCGCTCACGTCGACGTCACCGGTTGTCGGAAGCCAGCACTTCCGCATCGTCGTTCACCTGAACCACGGCGTCCGACTGGTTCTGGACGTGGCCGGTGCGGACGTGCCGTCCGTTCGCCGCTGCGCCACCGTCCTCCTGCGGATCGCGTCCGTCGGCGGCCTCCCCGCGGCCGGCGGCCTGTGCTGGTGCGAGGTCTGGGCCCCCGACGAGACGGGCGAATTCCTCGATTCGGCCCAGGTCGACGAGACCACCGGGGGCATCGAGTGGGAGTCCGACCCGGACTCCGGGACGCGGCCCTGATGGTGGCGGAGCCCGGCTCCCCGTCCCGAGGACCGCTGCGGCTCCTCGCTTCCTGGGGCGCCTCGCAGGAGGAGAATCCGCCGCCGCCTCGCTCGCGGGCGACTGATCGGCGCCAAACCGATGGCGTCCCGGTCCCCGCCCCGGGCAAGGTGATGACCGTGAGCGCCAAGCCGACGTTGCACATCACGGTCGGCCTGCCCGGGGTCGGCAAGACGACGCTCGCCCGCGAGCTGGAGCGGACCCGCGGTGCCCTGCGGCTCACGCCCGACGAGTGGCTGCTGCCGCTGCTCGGCGTGCGGTGGACCTACTTCGGCGACAAGCGCGACGTGCTGGAGGGCCGGCTCATCTGGGTCGCCCACCAGGTGCTGCGGGCGGGCGGGTCGGTCGTCCTCGACTTCGGTTTCTGGTCCCGCGAGGAGCGCTACGCGATGCACGCGATCGCCGACCTCGCCGGTGCCGACTTCGCGCTGCACCACGTCACCCTCCCCGAGGACGAGCGGAGGAGGCGGGCGACGGAGCGGTGGCGCCGGGCCCCGCACGAGACGTTCGCGATGACCCCCGAGGACCACGAGCGGTTCCGCGCCATGTTCACCCCGCCCGACGCCGAGGAGCTCGAGGGCCGCCCGCCCCCACCGCCGCCCGCGCCGTACGAGAGCTGGCCCGCCTGGGCCGCCGACCGGTGGCCCACGCTCCCGCGCCTGGACGCCTGAGCGGCACCCTCCGGTATTTCTATCCCGGCCCCGTGCTAGCGTGCCGGTATAGAAATACCGGATACGGGGGACTCGTGATCGAGCTCAAGACACCCGGCGAGATCGCCCGGATGCGGGTGACGGGGCGGTTCGTCGCCGAGGTGCTCGCCGAGGTCGGGCGGATCGCCGACGTCGGCGTGAACCTGCTGGAGTTGGAACACCACGTGCGCGGGCTGATCTCGCGGCGCGGGGCGGAGTCGTGCTACTGGGACTACGCGCCCTCGTTCGGTGAGGGGCCGTTCCGCAACGTCATCTGCCTGTCGGTCAACGACGCGGTCCTGCACGGCCTGCCGCACGACTACACCCTGCGCGACGGGGACGTCCTCAGCGCCGACCTCGCGGTGGGCATCGACGGCTGGGTGGCCGACGCGGCGCGCACGTTCGTCGTCGGTACGCCCGCCGAGGAGGACCTGCGGCTCGTGCACGCCACCGAGCAGGCGCTGGCGGCGGCGATCGACGCGGCTCGGCCGGGCAACCGCCTCGGTGACGTCTCGGCGGCGATCGGGGCGGTGGCGCGCGAGCACGGCTACCCGGTCAACACCGAGTTCGGCGGCCACGGGATCGGCCGCACCATGCACGAGGACCCGCACGTGCCCAACACCGGCCGCGCGGGGCGCGGCCTCGAGCTGCGGCCCGGGCTCACGCTCGCGCTCGAGCCGTGGTTCGCGCGCACGACCGGCCGCATCGTCTACGACCCCGACGGCTGGACGATCCGGTCGGCCGACGGCTCGCGCACGGCGCACTCCGAGCACACCGTGGCGATCACCGAGGGCGAGGCCCTCGTGCTCACCCGGGGCGAGGACGAACCCGAATAGCGTGCAGCAGCCGCCTGGCCCTGCGGGCCGCGGTGGCGACCGGCCCGGGCCGGACGTGCAGCGCGTCCGGCGGCAGCCGCCGCGCGCGCAGGGCCGCCCGCGTCGCCGCGGCGTCGTACGGCTCGGCGAAGAAGCGCACTCGGGCGTGGTCGAGGTCGAGCAGGGCGAACCGGGCGAGCGGCACGCGTTCGCGCTCGCGGGACTGGCCGACCGACCCCGGGTTGACCAGCTGCCGCTCGTGGCGCGGGAGTGCGAACTCGGCCGAGCCCGGCGCCGCGCCGGGGGAGGGGAACAGCGTCCGCGCGCCGTAGAGCCACGGGTGGTGGGTGTGGCCGAGCACGAGCACCCGCCCCGGTGGGAGACCGGCCAGCAGCTCGGCGGCCCGCGCCTCGGAGCGGACGTACTCCTGTGGGTCGACGGGCGAGCCGTGCGCGAGGTCGACGCCGGCGACGCTCGCCGTCCGGGGCAGCGCCGCGAGGTGGGCGCGGACGTCGGGCCGCACGACCTCGCGGGTCCAGGCGAGGGTGCGGCGGGCGAGCCGGCCCGCCCGCGCGTCCGGCAGCGCCCCGACCAGCATCAGGTCGTGGTTTCCCGCCACGCAGGTCGCGCCGAGCTCGGCGATCGTCTCGACGCACTCGTCGGGGTGCGGGCCGTAGCCGACGAGGTCGCCCGCGCACAGGAACGCGTCGACCCCCTCGCCGCGGAGCCGGGCGATCGCCGCCCGCAGCGCGGGCAGGTTGGCGTGGACGTCGCTCAGCAGGCCGATCCGCACGCGATCACTCCTCGCTGCCGCTCGTCCTGCGCAGCACGGCGTCCCGCGCCCGGACCGCGGCCATGCCGAGCAGCGGCCCCGGATCGTCCCACTTCCACACGCCGGTGACCGGGTGCGCGCGGGCGAGCCACGACACCCACCGCGCCACCGGGATCCCGTGGGCGCGGGCGGCGAGCACGTCCTTCGGGTGCACCCAGTCGACGCGGCGCCGGACGTTCGCGCCGGTGGGTCGGGGCCGGCCGGTGAGGTCGGCGTGCACGAGCGCGGGGAGGTTGACCCCCGCCCGCGCGCCCGGGTGCGCCCACAGCGTGAGCCGCGCGTTGATCTCGAACAGGTGGAGCCGCCCGTCGGGCCCGTACTTGAAATCGATCTTCGCGACGCCGCGGAGGCCGAGCACGCGGCAGACGTGCCTGCCCAGCCGGGCCACCTCGTCGTCGTCGGTGATCGACAACGCGCTGGTGTGGCCGTACTCGGCCGGGATGGTCCGGATCTTGCGCCCGGTGAACTCGCCCGCGATCCCGCCGTGCTCGTCGACGTAGACGTGGTAGCTGACCACCGCGGTCTCGGGGCCGGGCACGCTCTGCTGCGCGATCGCGGGCTTGCTCAGCTCGCGCAGGCGCGGCCAGAACCGCCGCAGCTCGTCCTCCGTTCCGATCCGCACCGCCTTGGCCGAGCCGCCCACCGCCGCGACCCAGCTGCGGTCCCGGGCCGTCGGTTTCACGATCACCGGCAGGCCGAGGGCGCGCAGCTCGTCGGGGGGTTCGGGCGAGCGGCCGTCGACGACGACGGTCGGCGGCACCGGCAGCGCGTGCGCCGCGGCGAGGGCGGCGAACCGCGCCTTGTCCTCCATGGCCTCGACCAGGCATGCGTCCGGGAGGACGAAGCGGAACCCCTCGGCGAGCCGGTCGCGGTGACGGGAGACGAAGAGCATCGACTGGTCCGAGCACCACAACAGCACGGGCGGGGTGGCCTGCCGGTGGGCGAAGCGCACGAGCCGGTCGGCCAGCGCCGCGTCGTGCCGCTCGGCGGGCAGCATCCAGTCCCACGTCAGCACGGTGCGCGCGCACCGCGACCACCGGGCCGGGTCGCCGGTCGGGGCGACCACGCCGACCGGGACACCGTCCATCGCGAGCGCCCGCACCACCTCGATGACGCGCGCGCCGAGCACCAGCGCGAGCGGCTTCCCGCTCACCCGCCGGGTCCTTCGAAGGCCGCCTCGCCGGTGACGCCGGACGCGCTCGAGGTGCACGGGTTCCACCGGCGCACCTTCTCCGCGGAGGCCGGACCGATCACGCCGACGCGCGGGGCGTGGCGCGTGATCGCCCGATCGGGCCACCCGCGCCGCTGCTCGCTTCAGGAAAGCCACATTCATGAACGTGGGCTTCGTGAATGTGGCTTTGCTGAAGTTCCGCGGCGGCCGCAACCGCCCGTAGGCTGCCCGGCATGGCGCGGGTGCACGACGTCGGCGGGCAGACCGGCTTCGGGCCGGTTCCCCCCGTCGAGGAGGACGAGCCGCCGTTCCACGCCGACTGGGAGGCGCGGGTCTACGCGCTCAACGTCGCGATGCTGCGGCGGGGGGTGTACAACCTCGACCAGTTCCGCGACGCCATCGAGCGGATGCCGCCCGCCGAGTACCTCGCGGCGTCGTACTACGAGCGCTGGCTGCACGCGGTCGAGACGCTCACCGCAGACAAGGCCGGCGATGGGTGAGCCGCGGTTCGCGGTCGGCGACCGCGTGCGCACCAGCACCGTCGACCCGCCCCACCACACGCGGCTGCCCCGCTACGCCAGGGGCCAGGTCGGCGAGGTGGTCGAGGTGCAGGGTTGCTGGCCGCTCGCCGACGACCGGGCGCGGGGGCTGTCCGACCCGCGGGTGGAGCCGGTGTACACCGTCCGCTTCCCGGCCGAGGCCCTGTGGGGGCCGCCGGGCGGGCACTGGGTGCAGGTCGAGCTGTGGGAGTCCTACCTGGAGGGGGCGACGTGAGCGGGCAGCACACCAACTCCGAGATCGCGGTCCGGGTGCGCAGGCTGGAGGAGCGGCTGATCGGTGCCGGGCTGACCAGCGACGACGAGCTCGACGCCATCATCGGGCAGGTCACGTCCGGCTCGCCCGCGAACGGGGCCCGCGTCGTCGCGCGCGCCTGGGTCGACCCGGGCTACCGCGAGCGGCTCCTCGCCGACGGCAACGCCGCGCTCGCCGAGCTCGGCTTCTCGATGAGCACCGGTCCGCAGCCGCAGCGGTTCACCGTCGTGGAGAACACCCCCACCCGGCACAACGTGCTGGTGTGCACCCTGTGCTCGTGCTACCCGATCGCTCTGCTCGGGCCCTCGCCGTCCTGGTACAAGAGCGAGGCCTACCGGGCGCGCGTCGTCCGCGAGCCGCGCGCGGTGCTCGCCGAGTTCGGGCTGGAGCTGCCCGCGGACACCGAGATCGTCGTGCACGACACGAGCGCCGAGAGCAGGCACATGGTGCTGCCCATGCGCCCGGCGGGTACGGAGGGGCTGAGCGAGGAGGAGCTGGCCCGGCTGGTCACCCGGGAAGGCCTGATCGGCACCGCCGCGGTGTGAGCGCGCGGGCCGCCGGCGGAGACCACGGCGCGTAACGCCGGCGTAACCGCTCGGGGCAGGTCGCGCCTCTACAGTCTGGCCATTCTCGACATCGTTGACCCGTTCATCGGGACCGCCGCGACCAGCCTCCCACCCGCGAGCGGTCTCGCCGCCACGTGGTGGTGGCCGAAACCGCAGGTGGGCAACACCCACCCCGGGGCGACCTCGCCGCTGGGGATGGTCTCGGCCTGCGCCTACTCCGGCGCCTACCCCACCGGGTACGGCCGCTACGCCAAGAACACCGAGGGCGTGCCGGAGGAGATGTACCCGGCGCTGCAGGCGTCCGGCTTCACGCACTTCCAGCAGTCCGGCACCGGGGCGATCCGCAAGTACTACAACTACGTGCGCGTCACGCCGATGGTGCAGCCCCTCGACGACCTCGGCGAGGCGTGGGCCCTGCACGACGAGGCCGCGTCGCCCGGCTACTACGCCACCACCCTCGACACCGGCATCCACTGCGAGATCACGGTGGGGGAGAAGGTCGCGGTCCACCGCTACACGTTCCCGGAGAGCCGCAGCGCCCGCGTGGTGGTGGACCTGTCCTGCGGCGGCCTGGACATCGAGCTCGGCCGCACGGTCCCGCTGCGGGCCCACGTCGAGAGCACGGGGCGCGGCCGCGCGCAGGGCACCGTGGTGCTCGAGGGCGTGCCGCTGTCGGTGCACGTCGAGTTCCTGGGCCTCGGCTGGCGGCAGATGCTCTGGCACGACCGCCGCCTCATCGAGGGCGGCACCCGGCTCGACTTCGACAGCATCCGCCAGACCACGCTCCGCCCGTTCGGGCTGCTGTTCATGGGCCCGGTCCGCGCGGGCGACGTCGTGGAGGTGCGGCTGGGCTTCTCGCTGCGCGGCTGCGACCAGGCCCGCGAGAACCTCGGACGCGAGTGCGGCGGCCCCGAGCCGGCCTTCGACGTGGTCCGGGCCCGCACCGCGGACCGCTGGGCCGAGCACATCGGCCGGGTCCGGGTGGAGGGCGGGACGCCCGCGCGGCGGCAGGTGCTGGCCACGGCGCTCTACCACTCGCTGATCAAGCCGTGCTTCGCCGACGACGAGAGCCCGTTCTGGCCGGCGCCGGGGCCCTACGTGTTCGACATCTGCACGATGTGGGACCTCTACAAGACCCAGATCCCGCTGCTGATGACGATCGCGCCGGCGCGGGCGACCGACCTCCTGGAGTCGCTGATCCGGGTCTGCGAGGAGGAGGGCAACTTCCCGATCGGCTACCGGATGGCCCGCGGGGCGGACCGCTTCTTCCGGCAGGCCAGCGCGCTCGCCCACACGGCGCTCGCCGACGCGCACACCCTGGGCCTGCCCGGCATCGACTGGAGCTGGGCGCTCGTGCACATGGTCGACGACCTGCGCCGCCTCTACGGGGAGGACTTCTTCGAGCACGGCATCGTGCACCCGATCACGCACACGCTCGACCTCGCCCACGGCCACCACTGCACGGCCGCGGTGGCGCGGGCGCTGGGCGACAAGCGCCTCGCCGACGAGCTCGAGACGCGCAGCCGCTGGTGGATCAACGCCTTCGACCCCTCGACCGGCCTGCTGCGCGACTCGGAGTTCTACGAGGGCGGCAAGTGGAACTACTCGTTCCGGCTCGTGCACGACATGCGGACGCGGATCGCGCTCGCCGGCGGCGACGCCGCGTTCATCGCCATGCTCGACGCCTTCTTCGGCTTCGGCGCCGAGCCCGTGCAGCAGCCCGGCCGGCGCCCCACCACGGAGGAGATGGCCGCCGGGTACGCGCTCAACCGGTTCGAGGGCCTCAACAACGAGCCCGACGTGGAAGCGCCGTGGGCCTACCACTACGCAGGGCGCCCCGACCGCACCGCCGAGGTCGTGCACGCCGCCCTGACCTGGCAGTTCGGCACCGGGCCCGGTGGCCTGCCCGGCAACGACGACTCGGGCGGCCTCAGCTCCTGGTACGTGTGGGCCTCGCTCGGGCTCTTCCCGATCGCGGGGCAGGGCCTGTTCCTGGTCGACGCCCCCGCGTTCGAGCGGGCCGCCGTGCAGGTGAGCGGTGGCGAGTTCGTGATCGAGACCACCGGTCACCGCGAGCAGCCGATCGGCGCCGACGGCATCGAGGAGACCCCACCCGTGCAGTACGTGCGGTCGGCGCGGCTGAACGGGCGGCCCCTCGAGGCCACCCACCTCGCCGCGGCGGACGTGCACGCCGGGGGCGTGCTGCACCTGGAGCTCGGGCCGGAGCCGTCGTCGTGGGGGGAGAGCGGCCCGTCCCCCGTCCTCGTCCGACACCCGAGCGGGAGGTGGCCGACCATGACCCAGCGCCGACTCGTCATCGTGGTGCGCGCCGGTCCGGTGATCTGCGGGCACTCCGGCGAGGCCCGCAACCTGGCGGAGGCCGCGCTGCACCGCGGCTTCACCGACGTCCGGCTGCTGACGTGGCCGATCCCCGCGCTGCAGGCCGCGGGCCTGCCGCTCAAGCCGCTCGAGCGGCTGCAGCCCTACTCGGCGGGCATCACGGTCGAGCGCCCGGGGCCGGTCGGGGACTACCGCGTACCGGACGGGCGCTACCTCGCCGGCCTCACCGGGCGGCTGGTCGAGCTGCTCGCCGAGCCGGTCCCGACCACCTGCCTGTCGATGTACCTGTCGCCGCACGCGAACGTCGTGGTCGACGCCGTGGCCGCCGCCCGCGCGGCCGGGTTCCCCGCGGACGTGCGCACGATGGCGAAGGCGGTGGGCTCCGACGTCACGAACGTGATCCGCTCCTGCCTGCGGGACGGGCGGTTCGGCGCGGCCGCGGTGGTGCTGACCACCTACCTCGCGCACGACGAGGTGCTCGCGGTGTCGGAGTACACCCGCGACCAGGTCGTCCTCGCCGCGGAGGCGGTCGACGCCCGCTGCGGCACGCGGTTCGCCGCGGCGTGCCGCGACCGCGTCACGATCAGCTACCCGCCGATCGACACCTCCGCCTACCGGGACCTCGACCCGGCGGCGGTGGACGCCGCGCTGGCCCGGCGCGGGCTCGAGCGCGACGGCTACGTGCTGTTCCTGTCCCGTGTGACCCGGGCGAAGGGCATCCACGACCTGGTGGCCGCCTACGCGGCGTCCCGGGCGAGGGAGCGGGTGCGGCTCGTCGTCGCGGGCACCGGACCGGCGCTGCCGGAGATCCGCGCGCTCGCCGCGGGCGACGACCGCGTCGTCTTCCTCGCCGACGTCGACGACGACGAGAAGCCGCTGCTCATGCGCGGCTGCGCCACCTACGCGCTCCCCACCCGGCCCGAGCCCGACTTCGTGGAGACCTTCGGCATCGCGCTCACCGAGAAGCTGCTCACCGGGGGCGGTCCGGTGATCACCACGCTGACCGGCGGTACCGGCGAGGCGGTCGGCGACACCGCCGTGATCGTCGAGGCGGGCGACGTCGAGGGCCTGCGGGCCGCGCTGGACCGGGTGGTGCTGGAGATGCCCGAGCACGAGCGGCGCGGCATGGAGCTGCGCGGGCGCGACCACGCCATGGCCTTCGACCGCTTCCGGGTCTTCGACCACCTCTTTCGCGCCCCCAGGCACGTCACGCTCGTGGACGGGTCCCCCGCCGCGCACGCCGGCTGAACCGGACCCGCGCTGAGCGCGCCGCTCACGACGAGCGGGCGGCCCGCCCCTTGCGCGCGGCGGCGGAGCGGGGCGGCAGCGCCCGCATGTGGTCGCGGACCCGGACCATGATGTCGCCGAGGTGCTCCAGGTCGTCCTCGGAGAGGGGATCGAACAGCATGCTGCGCACGACCTGGACGTGACCGGGGAGGATCCGGAAGAACAGCTCCCGGCCCGCATCGGTGATCTCGACGAGGGTGGCGCGCTCGTCGTCGGGGCTGGGGGAGCGGGTGATCAGCCCGGCCTTCTCCAGCAGGCCGGCCTGGTAGGTGAGCCCGCTGCGGCTGTAGACGACGCCGTCGGCCAGCTGGGTCATCGTCAGGGGGCCGTCCGCGTCGGCGAGGCGGGCCAACAGCTGGAACTGCACGTAGCTGAGCCCGCCCTCGGCCCGCAGGTGCTGCTCGACGTGGTGCTGGAGCAGGCTCGCCGCCTCCGAGAGCGCGAAGTAGGCCCCCAGCTGCCGGGGATCGAGACCCTCGCCCACATCCCCATCATCCACTACGTCCAATTGCTTCGACATCGAAGCACTGTGGCGGGCATCACATTTGCTTCGAACTCGAAGCAGGCTACCGTCGGTTGTGCTTCGAACTCGAAACAACGAGTTAGGGGGAACCATGACCGGAACGATGAAGGCGGTCCGCTACCACTCCTTCGGCGGCAGCGACGTGCTGGTGCACGAGGAGGTGGACCGCCCGGTCCCGGGCCGGGGGCAGGTGGTGCTGCGGGTCGCGGGCACCGGGTTCAACATGCTCGACGTCGCGCTGCGCGCGCGGATCCTCGAGCTCCCGCTGGCCCTCCCGCACGTCCCGAACGTCGACGTCGCGGGTGTCATCACCGAGCTCGGCGACGACGTGACCGGCTGGAGGGTCGGGGACGCGGTGATCGCGTTCCTGCCGCCGACCGAACCCGGGGCGGCCGCCGAGTACGTCGCCGCCCCCGCCGCGCTGCTCGCCGCCGCACCGCGCACCGTCGACCTGGCCGACGCCGCCGCCCTGCCCGTGGCCGGCCTGACCGCCCGGCAGGCGCTGTTCGACGACGCCGGCCTCGAACCGGGGCAGCGGGTCCTGATCAACGGCGCGGGCGGCGGCGTGGGCGGGTACGCCGTCCAGCTCGCCAAGCGCGCGGGCGCCACCGTCACCGCCACCGCGAGCCCGCGCAGCCGCGACCGCGTCCGCTCCTTCGGTGCGGACCACGTCGTCGACCACACGACCACACCGCTCGTCGAAGCGGTGGCCGGGCAGCGGTTCGACGTGGCGCTCCAGCTGGTCCGCAGCAGCCCGGAGGAGACCGCCCGGCTCGCCGACCTCGTCGCCGACGGCGGGGTGCTCGCGAGCGCCACCACCCCCGGCCCGGAGCGGGTCGGGCGCGGTGTGCGGACCGTGCAGGTGATGGTGCGCAGCGATCCCACCCGGCTCACCGAGCTGGTCGACCTCGTCGACGCCGGCGAGCTCGAGATCACCGTCACCCAGCGCCGGCCGCTCGCCGACCTGGCCGCCGTGCACGACGCCGCGGTCGCCGGGCAGCTGTCCGGCAAGACCGTCCTGATCCCCTGAGGAGGACCCGTGCCCCTCACCCTCGATCCCGAGGTGGCCGAGGCGTTCGCCCCGTTCGTTCCGCCGCCGGGCAGCACGCCCCCGCCCGCCGGGGACGTCGCCGCCCGGCGGGCGGTGCTGGAGCCGGTGTTCCGGCACGGCGACACCGCGCAGCCGTTCCCGGACGGCGTCACGGCCGCCGACCACGAGCTCGCCACCGGCGACGGCGCGACCATCCGGGCCCGCTGGTACACCCGCGCGGACGCCCCCGGTGTGCCCGGCCCAGCGGTGGTGTACGCGCACGGCGGCGGCATGATCGCGGGCGACGTCGACCTGTTCCACGGGACGGCGGCCCGCTACGTCGCGGCGAGCGGGACGCCGATCCTGTCGGTCGACTACCGGCTCGCCCCGGAGCACCCGCACCCGACGCCGGTCGAGGACGTTTACACCGCCCTGGTGTGGCTGCACGAGCACGCCGCCGAGCTGGGCGTCGACCCGGCGCGGATCGGGGTGTTCGGCGACAGCGCGGGTGGCGGGCTCGCCGCGGCGGTGGCGATCCTCGCCCGCGACCGCGGCGGGCCCGCGATCGCCCAGCAGATCCTCGTCATGCCGATGCTCGACGACCGCACCGTCACCCCGGACCCGCAGCTCGCCCCGTTCGCGGTCTGGACGTGGGATGACAACCGCACCGGCTGGGGCGCGCTGCTCGGACCCGCTGCGGGCGGCGCGGACGTGCCCGCCCACGCCGCGCCGGCGCGCGTCGCCGACCCGGCCGGGCTCCCGCCCGCCTACATCGAGGTGGGCCAGCTCGACATCTTCCGCGACGAGGACCTCACCTACGCGATGCGCCTCGCGCGGGCCGGGGTGCCGGTGGAGTTCCACCTGCACCCGGGGGTGCCGCACGAGTTCGACTTCATCGCGTTCGGCTCGGCGGCCGCCCGCCGGGCGCTCGCCGACCGGGTCCGGGTCCTCGCCTCGCTGTGACCGTGCGCTGTCAGCGCCGCGCCGACGGCTCCCACACCTCGCGCACGTCGAGGTCGGAGAACTTCGGCGGCTCGTCGCAGAGCTCGCCGAGGCGCGAGGCGAACTCGGCGGTCTCGGGCCGGCTCGAGTTCTCCATCGCCGCCTCGTAGGAGGCGAACTCCACGATGTTGTAGTAGACGCCGGGCCGGTTGCGGTCGGCGGTGATCGTGCTCCGCAGAGGGCTGGACGGGCGGCCGTCGTCGAGGCGGGCGCGGATCTCCTTCCCGAGCGCCTCGACCTCGTCCATGCGGGACGTGTGCATCTCGATGATCTGGATGAACCCGGCCATCGTCGACTCCTCACCCGGCACCGCCGCTATCGGCGGAGGGCGGCCGAACCTACGCCCGGGCCCGGGTGCCGGCCAGCTCCCGAACGGGTGGACTACCGCAGGTCGACCGGTGGTGACTCGGCCCGGTGGGTTCACCCCGATGCCCGCTCGGGGGCGGGCACCGGGATCCACGTCGCGTGCTTCGCGACCCGGCCGTCACCCGACGAGCGGCCCCGCAGCCTGCGGGCGAGCCAGGGCAGCACGTGCTCGCGGTAGTAGCGGGCCTCGGCGAGCAGGCCGCGGGCCGCGGCGGAGTCGTGGCCGGCGGCCCGGGCGGCCGGGCCCTCGCCCAGCGCGGCGAGCACGAGCTGCGCCACGCGCTCGTGCCCCGCCGCGTTCAGGTGCAGCCGGTCCGCCGACCAGTACCCGGGGCGGCGGATCTCGGCGTCGTGGAAGACGTCGACGAAGTCCACCCCGTGCGCGGCGGCCAGCGCGGCGACCCCTTCGGTCAGCCGGGCGGCGCGGCGGTGGATGGTCCGGCCGAACGGGAGCCGGTCCGACGGGTCGGCGCCGCTGATCAGCACGAGCCGCACGCCCGCCTCGGCGCACCGGCGGACCGCCCGCTCGGTGAGGGCGACCAGCCCAGCCACGTCGCACCCGGGGCGGAGCATGTCGTTGCCGCCGCCGTTGAGCGTGATCAGCGTGGGGGCGGGATCCAGCGCCAGGGCCGCCTCGAGCTGCTCGGTGACGATGGGTGCGAGCAGCCGCCCGCGCACGGCGAGGTTGGCGTAGTGCACCTGGCCGCCCCGGCCGGCCGCGAAGCCCGCCGCGACCCGGTCGGCCCACCCGCGGACCGCCCCGTCGGGGAGCTCGTCGCCGACCCCCTCGGTGAAGCTGTCGCCGATCGCCGCGTACCGCACCGCACCTCCTCGCGTCCCGACCGCCTGCCAGTTGACCACGGCGGGCGGCGGGGCTCGACCGCGGGCCCCGCCGATCGGGTCGGCGCCATCACGTCGGCGCCGTCGGGTCGGCGCCATCAAAGTCGGCGCCATCGGGTCGGCACCGTCAGGTGAGCGCCTCTCGGTGCGTCTCCCGGGCGGCGAGCACCGCGGTGAGCGAGACCGCCGAGATCGCCGCGTAGTAGCCGACGACCGCCCACACCGAGCCCGCCGCTGCGTACACCGTCGCGGCGATCAGCGGGAAGAGCCCGCCGATCACCCCGCCGACCTGGCGGCTCACGGCGAGCCCCGAGAACCGGCGGGCGGCGCCGCGGAACAGCTCGGCGAAGAAGCTGGCCTCCGTCGCGAAGATCATCGTCTGGATCACCGCGGGCGGGATCGCCATGGCCGTCACGATGAGCGCCGCGTTGCCGCTCGCGAGCATCGGGAAGAAGGCGAACGCGGTGTAGAGCGCGCCGACGACCAGCGACGCGGAGATCAGCAGGCGGCGGCCGACGACGTCGGACAGGCGCCCGAAGAGCGGGTTCATCGCGATGCCGACGATGTTGCCGATGAGCACCCCGTTCAGCATCACCGAGGTCGGGATCCCCAGCTCGCCAGAGCCGTGGACCAGCGCGTAGACGGTGAAGAGCTGCAGCATGCTCGTCTCGGTGATCACGCACAGGAACACCGTGAGGCACGCCTTGGGCTCCTCGCGCAGCGCCACGAGCAGCGGCGCCTTCGGCGGCGCCTCGGCGACGGCCCTGGTGAACACCGGCGACTCGTCGATCCGGGTGCGCACGTACACCCCGACCAGGACGAGCACGGCGCTGAGCAGGAACGGCACCCGCCAGCCCCAGGCCAGCGCCTGCTCGGTGGGCATGCTCGCCACCAGGGCGGCCGCGAGCGAGGCCAGCACCGATCCCAGCGCGCCGCCGATCTGGATCGTGCCCGCGTAGCCGCCGCGCTTGCCGTGTGGCGCGCTCTCGGCCGCCATGATCGTCGCGCCGACCGTCTCGCCGCCGAGCGCGAAGCCCTGGACGCACCGCAGCAGCGTGAGCAGGATCGGCGCGGCCACCCCGATCACCGCGTACGTGGGCAGCAGGCCGATCCCGGTGGTGGCGGCGCCCATCAGCACCAGCGTGACGAACATGATCGGCTTGCGGCCGATGCGGTCGCCGAAGTGGCCGAACACGAACCCGCCGAGCGGGCGCGCGACGTAGCCGACGGCGAACGTCGCGAGCACGGCGATCGTGCCCACCAGCGGGTCGGCGTCCGGGTAGAACAGCTGGTTGAACACCACGGGGGCGATGAGCCCGAACAGCAGGAAGTCGAAGTACTCGATCGTGGTGCCGATGGTCCCCGAGAGCAGGACCCGGCGCCGCTGGACGCGGACCCGCGCGTCGTCGGCGGTGGTGCGGACGGGCACGGCTCAGTCCTCGTGCACGACGATCCCGCGGATGAGCTTGCCGTCGTCGAGGTCCTGGTAGCCCTGGTTGATCTCGTCGAGGGAGTACCTGCGCGTGATCAGCCCGTCGAGGTCGAGCCTGCCCTCGCGGTACAGGTCGAGCAGGCGCGGGATGTCGAGCAGCGGGTTGCACATGCCGAAGACGTGGCCCTGCACACGCCGCTGGTAGCCGACGAGCAGCCCGTTGGCCGCGAGCTGCACCTGCGTGTCGCTGCTGCGGCCGACCGAGGTGATCGTGACCTGGCCGCCCTTGCCGACGATCGCGGCCGCCTGCGAGACAACGTCCGAGGTCAGCACGCCGACGGTGCAGATGGCGTGGTCGGCGAGCTGGCCGCGGGTGGCCTGCACGACGAACTCGTGCGCCTCGGCCGCGTCGGCGAAGGCGTGGGTGGCGCCGAACTCGAGGGCCTTCTCGCGCTTGAACGCGACCGGGTCCACGGCGACGACGTGCCTCGCGCCCGCGAAGCGCGCGCCCTGCACGGCGTTCGACCCCACGCCGCCGATCCCGAAGATCACGACGGTGTCGCCCGCCCGCACGCCCGCCGCGTAGACCGCCGACCCCCAGCCGGTCGGCACCCCGCAGCCGGTGAGCGCGGCGACCTCGAACGGGATGTCGTGGTCGATCGGCACGCAGGACGCCTGTGAGACCACGGCGCGCTGCGAGAACGTGCCGAGCATGCAGAACCCGCCGAGGTCGGCGCCCCGGTCGTCGTGGAACCGGAACGTGCCGTCGGCGAGCATCCCGGTGACCATCTGGGCGCCCTGGTCGCAGAGGTTCTGCCGCCCGGAGGAGCAGTAGCGGCACGTGCCGCAGGCGGGGATGAACGAGCACACGACGTGATCGCCGGGCTTCACCCGCGTCACGTTCGGCCCGACCGCCTCGACGACGCCCGCGCCTTCGTGCCCGCCGACGATGGGCAGCCGGCACGGGGAGTCGCCGGTGCGCAGGTGCTCGTCGGAGTGGCACATGCCGGACACCGCGAACTTGATCCGCACCTCGCCCTCGCGCGGATCGTCGAGTTCGAGGTCGACCAGCTCCCAGGGTTTCCCGGTCTCCCGGATGACCGCTGCCTTCGTGCGCATGGCGCTCCCGTCGTCGTCGACCGGACGAGGTCACCGGGAACGCTAGGGATCACGCACGGTGCTGGGCGATCGACGCATGGCGGCGCGGCGGTACGTCATGCGTCGCAGGAAGGGCCGGGCGGGACCCGTTCCCGCCCGGCCCACCGTCACGACGAGCGGGTCAGGAGTCGACCTCGACGATCTGCGCGCCCTCGGCGGCGCGCTGCACCGACTCGCAGCCCTTGAGCGCCGACGCCTTCGTCTCGTACGCCTCACCGGTGGCGACGACCTGGCCGTTGGACGCCTTCAGTCGGAACCGGTACTTGCCCGCCCGGTCCTTGTACACCTCGAACTTGCCCGCCATGCCTGGTCCCCTTCACTTTCCGTGACGCTGGCGACGCGGAAGGTAGTAGAGGCGGCGGCGGGTCCCCGGCGACGCGCCGCACCCGGACGGGGGATGGGTCTAAGCCTGCGGCGTGACGCCTGCGAGGGCGGTCGCGACGACCCGGTGCACCTCCTGCTCCGCGGGCGGGTGGTCGGCGCCCGCGAACAGCATGTGCGCGCTGCCGACCAGGGTCAGCGCGAGCGCGTCGACGTCGGCGCCCGCCGCGAGGCGGCCGAGCTCGCGCTCCGCCGCGAGGTAGCCGGCGATCATGCTCGTGGCCTGCGCGAGCAGCGGGATGCCGGTCAGCCCGGCCGCGCGCAGCCGGGCGCGCAGGCCGTCGCGGGCGGTGACGAGCCCGACGATCCCGACGGCGACCGGCCCGAACACGCGGGTCAGCGCGGCGGTGACGTTGCCGGTGACGGTGCCGGTGCCCGCCGAGGCGGGCAGGGGGTCGGCGTCGAGCCTGCGGATGCGGTCGATCACCAGCTCGGTGAGGAAGGCGTCGAAGTCGGCGAAGTGCCGGTGCAGCACCCCCTTGGCGACCCCGGCCTCGTCGGTGACCGCCCGGCTGGTCAGCGCGTTCGGCCCGGCGCGCAGCAGGATGCGCTCCGCGGCCGCGAACAGCTGCTCGCGCGGGTCGCGCAGGGCAACCCCGGTCGGCATTCGACCTCCTGTCGTCCACGAGTGGGCGCGTGCCCACTAGTGTGGGCGCATGCCCACTGTTCATGAGGACCCCCACCGCGCCCGCGACGTCGCGGAGTCGTTCGGCGTGGACCCCGAACGTTACGACCGGGCCCGCCCGCGCTACCCGGACGCCCTGGTCGAACGGGTCGTCGCCGCGAGCCCGGGCGGGCTCGTCCTCGACGTCGGCTGCGGCACCGGCATCGCCGCCCGGCGGTTCCAGGCCGCGGGCTGCACGGTGCTGGGCGTCGACCCGGACCCGCGGATGGCGGACCGGGCGCGCGGGCAGGGCCTCGCCGTGGACGTCGCGACGTTCGAGGAGTGGGACCCGGCCGGGCGCACGTTCGACGCGGTGGTGTCCGGGATGACGTGGCACTGGGTGGAACCGGTCGCCGGCGCGCGCAAGGCCGCGCAGGTGCTGCGGCCCGGGGGGCGGATCGCGCTGTTCTGGTACGTGCTGCAGCCGCCGCCCGACCTGGCCGAGGCGTTCACTGCCGTGTACCGACGCCTGTTGCCGGGCACGCCGCTCGCGAACGGGCCGTTCCCCGGCGTCGACGCCTATTCGGCGAACCTCACCAGGGCAGCCGACGGGATGGCCGAGGCGGGCGGCTTCGGCGAGCCGGAGCGGTGGCGGTTCGACTGGGACCGGGCCTACGACCGCGACGGCTGGCTGGAGTTCGTGCCCACGGCGGGCGGGTTCCACCTGATCCCCGCGGACACCCGGGAGGAGCTGCTCGCCGGGCTCGGCGCCGCCGTCGACGCGGCGGGCGGTGGCTTCACGATGCACCTCACCGCGATCGCGGTCAGCGCGGTGCGCGCCCCAGCGCCTCCGCGATGAGCCGGTCCGACAGCTCGCGCAGCCGCCTGCGCGCGTCGGGGTCGCCGGCCTGGGGATGCGGGTCGGCCGGATCGGGGCGGTTGCTGTCGAAGTAGCGGCCCGTGGTGGTGGCGAGGCCCTCGTCGAGGATGAGGCGCAGCGTCGCCCTGCCGCCTTCCTCCAGCGTGCTGAGCGGGGCGCCGAAGCCCTCCCGCACCATCGTCGTCGGCATGAGCGTGGCCGGGTGCAGCGCGTTGACGGTGACGCCGGTGCCGCGCAGCTCCTCGGCCAGGTCGATGGCGGCCATGATCTGCGCGAGCTTGCTCTGCCGGTAGGCGCGCATGCCGGAGTAGGACCGCTCGAGCAGCGGGTCGGAGAAGTCGATCGGCTCCTGCCCGATCGAGGCGACGTTGACCACGCGCGCGGGCGCCGACGCGACGAGCTTCGGCGCCAGCCGCTGCGCCAGGTGGTAGCCGGCCAGGTGGTTCACGGCGAACCGCAGCTCGATGCCGTCGGCGCTCACCTCCCGCCGGCGCGGGTCGGCGCCCGCGCCCACGCCCGCGTTGTTGACCAGCACGGCGAGCCGGTCGACCCGCTCGAGCACCTCGTCGGCGAGCCGGTCCACCTGCCGCAGCTCCGCGAGGTCCGCCTGCACGGTGTCGACACCCAGCTCGTCGCGCAGGGCGCGCAGCCGCTCCGGGTTGCGTCCGTGGGCGAGCACCCGGTGCCCGGCCTTCGCGAGCTCGGTGGTCACGTACCGGCCGAGCCCGTCGGTCGCGCCGGTCACGAGGATCGTCATGGCAGAAGAGATTAGTGATCAGGCGAGGCTGAACCGTTCGGCGTGCACCTGGCGGCGGGGGACGCCGAGCGCGCGGAGGCTGTCGAGCACCGCGTCGGTCATCGCGGGCGGGCCGCAGACGTAGACGTCCCGGTCGGCGATGTCCGGCACGAGCGCCCGCAGGTTCTCGGGCGCGAACGGGCGGAACGGCGGATCGCCCGCCCCCGTCCGCCCGGCCAGCAGGTGCAGCTGCGCGCCGCGCTCGTCCGCGAGCTTCGAAAGCTCACCCAGCAGCACGGCGTCGTCGGTGTCGCGCACCCGGTAGAGGACGACGGTGGGCCCGCTCGCCTCCTCCAGCATCGCGCGGATCGGGGTGATGCCCACGCCGCCCGCGATGTGGACCGCGGCCGGCCGCGTGCGCTGCACCGCGGTGAACGCGCCGTAGGGGCCCTCGAGGAATGCGGGCGTGCCGACCGGCAGCCGCCGCAACCCGGCGCTGGTCGTGCCGACGGCCTTCGCGGTGAGCCGCAGCGTGCGCCCGTCGGGCGCGGCGGACAGCGAGAACGGGTTGGCCTGCCACCAGCCGTTGTGGGCGGGGAAGCGCCAGATGAAGAACTGCCCGGCCCGCGCGCCGAGCCGGTCGAGGTCGCGCCCGGTGACGTGCACGGACACCACGTCGTCCGATTCCGGGACGACCGCGGCCACCCGGAACCGGTGCCGGGCGTTGCGCCAGATCGGCAGCGCGATCCGGCCGCCGACGAACGCGAGCAGCACCAGCGCCCACACCGTCCACCAGTAGGCGCGGGCGGCGGGCGAGGATGCGAACGTGGTGCCCTCCAGCCCCTGGTGGACCAGCGCGAGCAGCACGGCGAGGTAGAGGCCGACGTGGAGGGCGTGCCAGGTCTCGTAGCTCATGCGCCTGCGCAGCCGCCGCAGCGAGGTCGCGGAGATCACGAGGATGATCGCGGCGGCGCACATCCCGAGCAGCGACGCGACCACCCCGGCGAGGCTCGCGAACGTCGCGAGCACGGGCATCGAGTAGAGCGTCGCGTAGCCGAGCACCACCAGCACCCCGTGGGTGAGCACGGTCCAGGCGAGCGTGAAGCCGATGACGCGGTGCCAGCGGGTGAGCCGGTCCATGCCGATCCGCCGGTCGAGGAACGGCAGCCGGGCCACCAGCACCAGCTGCAGCATCATGAGCGACGCCGCGTGCAGCGCGAAGAACTTCGCGGCGGTCAGCACGGCGTTCTTGCCCTCGCCCGCGGTGGCGAACAGCGCCTCGACGACCGCGAGGTGGACCAGGAACCCGCCGGCGAGCACGGCCTGCGCCACCACCGCGGGCGGGAGAGCCGTCTGCACGCCCGGGCTCCGAACCGCCACGGCACACCCCCATACCCTCGAACAACGAAGACCGTATTCCCCGGGCCGATGTCGCGCGGCGGCGGTCGGGCGTTCCAGCCCGCGCTAGCCCTGCCCGGCGAGCCAGCGGCCGACCTGCTGGAGGTGGGCCAGCACCTCCAGCGGGCCCTCGAGCTCGGCCCCCGGCCCGAGCGCCACGACGTCGCGCGCGAGGTGGTGCAGCGAGTCGGCCCCGAGCACGACGGTGCAGGACGCCGCGTCGACCGGCTGGATCCGGGCGAGGATCGACATCGGCAGCCGGGCCCGCACCTCTTCGGCGGGCGCCGGGACCCTGGCGCGCACCGAGTAGCGGTAGGGCGCGGAGGCGATCGCCTCCCGCACCTGCTCGACCGGGTCGCCCGCGGGCAACTCGCGGGGCGTGAACGGCAGGCGCACCGACTCGGGGCGGTCGATGCGGTCGACCCGGAACGTCCGCCAGTCCCCGGCCCGGGTGTCGAACGCGATCAGGTACCACAGGCCGTACGTCGTCACCACGCGGTGCGGCTCCACCCGCCGTTCGGTGACCGACCCGTCGCGGCGGCGGTAGTCGAACCGGACGATCTCCCGGTCCCGCACGGCCCCCGCCAGCACGGCGAGCACCCCCGGGTCGATCCGGGCGGCCCGGTGGTCGGGCACCGACACCACCGACGCGTCGACGGCCGCGACCCGCCTGCGCAGCCGCGCCGGCATCACCTGGGTGAGCTTCGCCAGCGCGCGGCCGGCCGTCTCGCCGTCGGCGACGGTGCCGAGCAGGCTCGTCGCGATCGCGACCGCCTCGTCGTCGTCCAGCAACAGCGGCGGCAGGTCCTCACCGGAGGTGAGCCGGTAGCCGCCCGCGGTGCCCGTGGTGCTCTCGACCGGGTAGCCGAGCTCGCGCAGCCGGCCCACGTCGCGCCGCACCGTCCGGTCGGTGACCCCGAGCCGTTCGGCGAGCTCCGTGCCCGCCCACTCCCGCCTGTTCTGCAGCAGGCTGAGCAGGCGCAGCAGGCGGGCCGGGGTGGACAGGGTCACGCCGGATCTCTACGGCACCGCCGCCCGGGCGGCAACCCGGGCGGCGGGCTCGCGGCTACTTCGGCTGGCAGACCACGTCCACCAGCGCGGGGGAGCCCGTCTCCAGCACGTGCGCCGCGGCCCGCCGCACCGCCTCCTCCACCGCCCCCGGGTCGGTGATCGGCCCCTCGGCGTGCCAGCCGAACCCGGTCGCCACGGCCGCGAAGTCGGGGGCCGGGTCGTCGATGGCCATGCCGATGTGGGCGCGCTCGGCGGGGGTGCCGCGCTGTGCGGCGAGCTTCTCCTGGTGCTCCCAGTCGTTGTAGTAGGCCCGGTTGTTGAACATCACCACCAGCAGGGGCAGCCGATAGCGGCTCGCCACCCACAGGGCGCCGACGTCGAACATCAGGTCGCCGTCGGGCTGCAGGTCCACGACGAGCCGCCCCGTCCCCTTGTGGGCGAGCGCGACCCCCAGCGAGATGCCGATCTGCGTGGCGGTGCCCAGCTGCTTCCCGGGGTGGCGGTGCGGGGCGTCGAAGTCCCACAGCCGCAGCGCCCACTCCGCGGCGGTGCCCGCGGTGAGCACCCAGTCGTGGTCGCGCACGACGTTCCAGACCGCCGCCGCGAGCTGCGCGGTGGCCACGGGCGTCTCCCCGGCGACGGCGGCGGCGTGCTGCGCCCAGCCCGCCCACACCTCGTCGTGCACCTCGGTGAGCCTGCGGGTCCAGGCCGCGCGCTCGGCGGCGCGCTCCGGGGTGTCGTGCGCCAGCAGGGTGCGGCACTCCTCGACGAGCAGCGGCAGCGCCACCGCGGTGTCGGCGACGACCGCGTGGGCGGCCGGGATCTGCTGGGCGTAGTCCTCGCTCCACGACGAGGTGCCGATGTCGCCGAAGCCGATCGAGAGCACCCGGCAGCCCGGCGCCAGCCGGGAGACGTTGCGCCGCGCCAGCCGGTCGGTGCGGTGGGTCGGCTTCACCATGTCCTTGACGTCGACGAACAACACGCAATCGGCCTCGTCGATCGCGTCGGTGTCGCTCACGCACAACGGGTGGCGGGTCGGGAAGTTGAGCCGCCAGTGCGTGTCGATCGCCCCGATGCCGACCAGCTCGGCGAGGTCGACGAGGTGCCCGAACGACGCGGGGTCGCGCCCCGGGTAGGCCAGCACCATCACCGGGCGCTTCGCCGCGCACAGCTCCCGGGCCAGCGCGCGCAGCGCGGCCGGGTCCGGCGCGACCGGGGCAGGCGCCGCGGCCAGCGCGGCGACCTCGTCCACCGGCACCGGCTCGTCGACCGGGTCCTCCTGCAGGCCCGCGTCGAGCGCGACGTAGGTCGGGCCTGCGGGCGGGGTGGTCGCGATCCGGTAGGCGCGGGCGAGCACGCCGGGCACCGCCTCGATCGAGCGCGGCTCGTGGTCCCACTTCGTGTACTCGCGCACCGCCTGGCCCTGCACGTTGGCCGAGTGGATCCAGTCGATGTAGGGCCTGCGCCGCTCGTGGTCGGCCGGGCCGGACCCGCCGAGGACGAGCACGGGGGTGCGGTCGGCGTAGGCGTAGTAGACGCCCATCGTGCCCTGCAGCAGCCCGACGAGGTCGTGCAGGACCACGCCCATCGCGCGCCCGGACGCCTTCGCGTAGCCGTGGGCCAGCGCGACGGCGATCTTCTCGTGCGGGCACTCGATGATCTGCATCTCGTCGCCCGCGTAGTTGACGAGCGAGTCGTGCAGGCCGCGGTAGGACGAGCCCGGGTTGAGCGCGATGTAGGGCAGGTCGAGCCGGCGCAGCGCGTCGACCATGACGTCGGAGCCCCAGACGGGTTTGTCGTAGGGAGCGTGGTTGGGCATGGCGTCAGCTCCAGTCGGGGTCGGCGGCCGGCAGCGTGATGGTGATCGTCTTCTCGCGCGTGTAGGACAGGAGCTCCTGGTGCGAGTTCTCCTTGCCCAGGCCGCTGTGCTTCCAGCCGCCGAAGGGGGAGCCGGGCGGGCGGCGCCCGGTGCCGTTGACGTACACGTAGCCGGCCTGCAGCTCGCCCGCGAGCCGGTGCGCCACCCGCAGGTCGCGGGTGTAGACGTTGGCGGTGAGCCCGTAGTCGGTGTCGTTGGCCCGCCGCACGGCGTCGTCGAGGTCGGTGAACCCCATGACGGCCATGACCGGCCCGAACACCTCCTCGCGGGCGATCGGCATGTCGTCGGTGACGTCGGTGAACACCGTGGGCTCGACGAAGTAGCCGCGCTCGGGCCCCGGCGGGCGGGACCCGCCGACGGCGACCGTCGCCCCGGAGGCCTTCGCGCGCTCGATGTGGTCGAGCACGCGCGCGTGGTGCTCGGCGAACGCGACCGGGCCGACGTCGTTGGCCTCGTCGCACGGGTCGCCGACGCGCAGCGCCCGCACCCGCTCCAGCAGCGCCTCGGTGAACTCCGCCCTGATCCGCTCGTGCACGTACAGCCGCGAGGTCGACCCGCAGGACTGCCCGTTGCTGCGGGCGATGTTCATGCTGGCGACGGCGTCGCGGGCGGCGGTGCGCGGGTCCACGTCGGGGCAGACGATCAGCGGGTTCTTGCCGCCGAGCTCGAGGGTGACGTGGGCGAGGTTGCGCGCCGCGGTGGTGAGGATCCGCCTGCCGGTCGGCACCGAGCCGGTGAACGCCACCCGTTGCACGCCGGGGTGCCCGACGAGCGCCTCGCCCAGCTCGGTCCCGGTGCCGGTCAGGACGGTCAGCACGCCCGGCGGGAGCACGGCCTCGGCGATCTCGGCGAGCGCGATCGCCGACAGCGACGTCTGCTCGCCGGGCTTCACGATCACCGCGTTGCCGGCGGCGAGCGCGGCGGCCGCCTTGCCGCAGGCGAACTTGAACGGGTGGTTGAACGGCACGATCCGCACGACCACCCCGTAGGGCTCACGCCGGGTGAACGAGACGGTCTCGGCACCGGTGGGGGTGCTCTCGCCGTGCGTCTGGCCGGCGAGGCCGGCGTAGTAGTGCAGCTCGCGGACCGTCGAGTCGATGTCGCCGCGCATGCCCGCGATCGGGTTGCCGCTGTCGAGGGTGTCCAGCACGGCGAGCCGGTCGGCGACCTCGGCGACGGCGGCGGCGAGGTCGCGCAGCAGCGCCGCCCGCTTCGTCCAGCCCAGCGCCCGCCACGGCCCCGAGGCCTCCTGCGCGGTCCGCACGGCGAGGTCGGCGTCGGCGGCCCCGGCGGCGGGCACGGTGCCGAGCAGCTCCTCGGTGGTCGGGTCGATGCAGTCCATCCGGGCGCCGGACGTGGCCTCGCGCCACCGCCCGCCGATCGACATCAGCGCGTGCACCGGTGGGGCGCCGCGCGCCACACGGCCCAGCACCCGGCTCATGCCGGCTCCGTCCGCACGTGGACCACGGCGAGCCGGCCCTCCTGCGCCGCGGCGAGCGCCTTGGTGAACGCGCCCGCGAGCTCGTCGGGCTCGGTGACGGTGCCCGCCGTCCAGCAGCCGTAGGAGGCGGCGAGGGCGTCGATGTCGACGGCGGGGTCGGCGATCCGCATGCCGATCCAGCTGTTGTCGACCGGCCGCCCGCGCTCGCGGGCCACGGCCGCCTGGTGCGGCTCGTCGTTGTAGAACGAGCCGTTGTCGTTGACGACGAGCAGCCCGGGGATCCGGTGGTGCACGGCCGTCCAGAGCGCACCGGCGGCCATCAGCAGGTCTCCGTCGCCGATGATCCCGACGCCGAGCAGGCCCCGGTCGCGGGCGGCGAGCGCCCCGCCGACGAAGGCGCCCGGTCCGTAGCCGACGCCACCGCCCCCGGAGTGCCCGAGGTAGCTGCCCGCGCCGGGCAGCTCCCACACGCCCTCCGGCCAGCTGCGGGTGTTGCGCAGGCACAGCAGGTGACCGGTGTCGCGCACGGCCGACCAGAGCTCGGCCACCAGCCGCGCGGGGCTGATCGGCCGGGCGTCGAGGCGTCGGGTCCGCGTGGCCGCGGCCCGCTGCGCGCGGACCCGCTCCACCACCCGCTCGCGCCGCTCCGCGGCGTCCGGTGCCCGCTCCCGCAGCGCGGCGAGCAGCTGGCGCGCCCCGGTCAGCGGGTCGGCGAGCAGCTGCGCCGCCCGCGGGAACGGGGTGGCGAACGCGTTGCTCCACGACCGCTGTCCCAGGTGCCCGGTGGAGACGTCCACGATGGACGGAAACGCCGTCGGCGCGCTCGCCCGCTCCCGGCCGCGGCGGCGCAGCCGGCCCGGTACGTCCGGGACCCCGATCGCGAGGACGACGTCGGCGTCGGCGAGCCAGCTCGCGTCGCCGGTGCCGTTCTGCGGGTGGGTGGTGGGGAAGGAGACCGAGTTGCGGTCCTCGACGTAGGCCGCCCCGAGCAGCTTCACCAGCTCGACCAGCACCGGCGTGGCGGCGGGGTCGTGGTCCATCGCCCCGGCGGTGACGACGGGGCGCTGCGCGGCGAGCAGCACCTCGACGGCCCGATCGACGCAGGCCTCGTCGGCCGCCGGGGGAGGGGCCGGCGCGAAGCCGGCCAGATCGGGGAGCGGCACGGGTGCGGTGAGCGCGGCCTCCTGCACGCCCGCGTCCAGCGAGACGTAGGCGGGCCCGCGCGGGACGCTGGCGGCCCGCTGGTGGGCGGTCAGCACGTCCGCGACGGCGGCGGCGGGGGTGGCGGGCTCGGCGTCCCACACGACGAAGTCGCGCACGAGCTCGGCCTGGGTGGTGGCCGAGTGCACCCAGTCGATCGGGCGGCGCAGCGCCGGGTCGGCCGGGCCGCTGCCGCCGAGGACGAGCAGCGGGACGCGGTCGCAGAACGCGTCGTAGACGGCCATCGAGGCGTGCATGAGCCCGACGAGGTCGTGCACGAGCGCGACGCCCACCTGGCCGGAGCCCTTGGCGTAACCGTGGGCGAGGGAGACCGCGATCTCCTCGTGCAGGCACAGCAGCAGCTGCGGGTCGTGGTTGCCGCCGTGGTTGACCAGCGAGTCGTGCAGCCCGCGGAACGACGAGCCGGGGTTGAGCGGCACGTACCGGGTGCCGAGCGCCCGCAGCAGGTCCACGACGAGGTCGCTGCCGTAACGGGCGGGGCCTGCCACGACCCCGGACGGGCGCTCCATTCAGAACACCTTGACGTTGTCGTAGCCCAGGTGCTTGAAGAGGCGGTTCTGGAAGCTCAACAGGTGCAGCGGCGTGCCGTCCGCGGCGAAGTGCTGGGCCACCGTGTTCGGCGGGACGTAGAGGATGTCGCCCTGGCCGAACTCGTGGCGGCTCGGCTCGAGCGCGATGTGGGCGTAGTACCGGTCGGCGATCTCGGCCTGCACCTCCCAGTGCAGCGAGTAGCCGTCGCCGGAGAGCGCGTAGAGGACCTCGTCGGCCATCTTCCAGTAGCGCGGCGTGGACCCGCCCGCCTCGATCGCCCACTCGAAGGCGTCCACGCTGAACAGCCGCGCGTGATCGGTGCGAGGGCTCGTCATCACCCGGACCCGGCCCAGCTCGGTGTCCTCCCACACCGTGTCCTCGACGCTGATCACCTTGCGGCGTTCCAGCACGCCGGGGGTCCAGATCTGCGACCAGTCCTCGCGCGGGCCGAACTCGTCGGGCCGGTCGATGTCGCCGCCCCGCCCCTGCTGCAGCAGCCCGAGGAACATCCAGCTGCTCTTGGCCTTGACGACGAGGGCGAGCGCCTTCTCGTCGTAGGGGTTGAAGTGCTGGTGCACCGAGTCGGTGTGGACGAAGACGAAGTCGCCGACCTTCCAGTCGTAGCGGTGGCCGTCGTGGATCTCGTAGCCGGCGCCTTCGAGGATGTAGAAGGCGGCCTCGTTCTGGTGGCCGTGGCCCCGGTTGCTGCCGTGCCCGTCGATCTCGACGAAGTGCACCTGCAGCGACTGGGTGAGGAACTCCTCGTCGCCCGGCCCGATCCGCCACCACGTGCGGGACTTCTTGGTCGTGCTGTTGTGCGCCACGGCGTCGCCGTGGTCGGTGACGAACGTGGCGTCCCTGACCCGGGGGTGGGACAGCTGACGGCGGCGGAACGCCTCGAGCTCGTACTTGTCGGACTCCAGACCGCGCACGAACACGCGACCGTCTTCACCCACGGTGACCTCCTCGGCGCCGCTGCGACGGCCTTAAGGTCTAGTGGTTAGACCAATAGCTGTCAAGCTTGCTACTGTGCCGGGCCATGGCCAAGGACGCGCTCGTCAACGAGGACTTCGCCGCGAAGTTCGCCACCGAGAAGGACTCCCCGTACACGCGGTGGGTGGCGGCCGAGGGGCTCGACATCATCGCCGCCCACCACATCCCGGACCTGCGCACCGTCGAGCTCAAGCCGTGGGCGCGCCGCGGCGGGCGCGGCGTGTTCATCAACCACGAGGCGACCCGCACCTCGAACGACTGCTACGTGTGCGAGATCCCCCCGGGCGGGGAGCTGGCGCCCCAGCGGCAGCTCTACGAGGAGATGATCCTCGTCCTCGACGGGCACGGGTCCACGCGCGTGTGGAACGACGCGGGCGCCGAGGTCACCTTCGAGTGGGGCCCCGGCTCGCTGTTCGCGATCCCGCTCAACACCCACCACCAGCACTTCAACGGCTCCGGGCAGCGGCCGGCCCGCTACGTCGCCTCCACGAACCTCCCGCCCGTGCTCAACCTCTACGACGACGTCGACTTCGTCTTCGGCACGGCGCACGACTTCCCGAAGCGGTTCGCGGGCGAGCCCGACTACTTCGCGCCCAAGGGCGAGCAGAAGGGCCTGCTGCTCGACACCAACTTCGTCGCCGACGCGGTCAACCTGCCGCTCGTCGAGGCCGAGGAACGCGGCGCGGGCGGCGGGCACATCCGCTTCGCCATGGCCAGGGGGTCGATGAACAGCCACATCTCGCAGTTCCCGACCGCCACCTACAAGAAGGCGCACCGGCACGGCCCGGGCGCCCACGTGATCGTCCTGTCCGGCCGGGGCTACAGCCTGATGTGGCCGGAGGGGGAGGAGCCGCGCCGTTACGACTGGGGCCCCGGCACGCTGATCGTTCCGCCGAACATGTGGTTCCACCAGCACTTCAACAGCGGCACCGAGCCCGCCCGCTACCTCGCCTTCAAACACGAGGTGGTGTCCGTGCGCAACGCGCAGGGCGTGCCGAAGGCCTGGATCAGCAGGCGCATCGGCGGCGACCAGATCGACTACGCCGACGAGTCGCCGGAGGTCCGCGAGATGTTCCGCAAGGCCCTCGCCGAGCACGGCATGGAGCCGCAGATGGACGCCTTCTACGAGGCCGAGCTCGCCACCCTGCCGCCGAAGGCCGCCTCGGTGTGAGCGACCACCACCATCACCACGGGCACGGGCACCACGGCCACGGGCACCACCACCTCAACGACGACCACCACCACGACGGCCACCACCACGACGAGCCCCTCGGTCCGATCGAGGACAACCCGATCTGGCAGCAGGACAACGTCACGCTGGCGAGCGTCGGGATGGACATCGGCTCCTCGGGCACCCAGGTGGTGTTCTCCCGGCTGCACCTGCGCCGGATCGGCGAGGAGCTGACCAGCCGCTACGTGGTGGTCCGGCGGGAGACCACCTACCGGTCCCCGGTGGTGCTCACGCCGTACGCGGCCGCCGACCCGGGGCTGATCGACGCCGAGGCGCTCGGCACCATCATCGACACCGCCTACGCCGAGGCCCGCGTCCACCCCGACGACGTCGACACCGGCGTCGTGATCCTCACCGGCGAGGCCCTGCGGCGGCGCAACGCCGAGGCGATCGCCGCGGTGCTGGCCGACCGGGGTGGCTCGCTGGTCACGGCGACCGCGGGCCACCACATGGAGGCGATGCTCGCCGGCTACGGCTCCGGGGCGGCGCAGGCGTCCCACGACGCGGGCAGCCGCATCCTCCTGGTCGACGTCGGCGGCGGGACCACCAAGCTCGCCCTGCTGGACGCCGGGCGCGTCGCCGCCACCGCCGCCGTGCACGTCGGCGGCCGGCTGCAGGTCGTCGACGACGCCGGCACGATCGTGCGGCTCGACCCGGCGGGCCGCGCGCACGCCGCCCGCGCCGGCTACCGCTTCGAGGTCGGCGACCGCGTCGCGCCCGCCGACCTGGAGCGGGTTGCCCAGGGCATGGCCGACGTGGTCGTCGCGGCCGTCACCGGAGGCGCCGAGGCGGAGCCGTTCCTGCTGACCGAGCCGCTGGGCGAGCTCGGCCGCATCGACGGCGTCATGTTCTCCGGTGGCGTGGCCGAGTACGTCTACGGCCGCGAGCAGCGGCGCTTCGGCGACCTCGGCCAGCCGCTCGGTGCGGCGCTGCGCCGGCGGGTCGACGCGGGGGCGCTGCCGGGCGGGCTGCTGCCCCCGGGCGAGTGCATCCGCGCGACGGCGCTCGGGGCGAGCGAGCACAGCGTCCAGCTCAGCGGCAACACCTGCTGGATCTCCGACGCGGACGCGCTGCTGCCGCGGCGCAACCTGCAGGTGGCGCGCCCGGCCTACGAGCTGGGGGAGGCCGTGGACGACGCCGCGATCGCCGCGGCCGTCCGCCGCCACCTCGCCAAGCTCGGCGCCGACGGCACGGACGCAACCGACGACGGCGCCGACGTCGCACTGGCGATGTCCTGGTCGGGGCCGCCGCGCTACCAGCGCGTCCTCGCCTTCGCCCGCGGCATCCGCGACGGCCTCGCCGACCGGATCGCCCGCGGGAGGCCCGTCTACGTCGTGCTCGACGGCGACGTGGCCATGACGCTCGGCAGGCTGCTGTGCGAGGAGCTGGAGGTGACCGCGGACATCCTCGTCGTCGACGGGCTGGCGCTGCGCGACTTCGACTACGTCGACATCGGCCGGGTCCGGCATCCGTCGAACACGGTGCCGGTGACGATCAAGTCGCTGCTGTTCTAGCCCTCGTGGCTCGCGACCCGCTCGGCCGTGCGGGTGAGGTGGACGCGCATGAGCTCGGTGGCGCGATCCACGTCGCGCGCCGCGACCGCGTCGACGAGCGCGCGGTGCTCCTCCACGCCGAGCTCTCCGTGGCTCGGCGCGGTGGAGCGGGCCTCCTGCAGCGAGCGGATCATCGGGTCGTGCAGCGACTCGGCGAGCAGCGCGATCGCGCGGTTGTGGGTGCTGCGGGCGAACCTCGAGTGCCACTCCGCCGACAGCGCCAGCGGGTAGTCGCCTGCCTCGGCGGCCGCGGTGGCGCGGTCGCAGATCTCGTAGAGCGCCGCGATGTCGTCGGCGGTGGCGCGCTCGCACACCAGCGGCACGAGGCCGAGCTCGAAGATCATCCGCGCCTCGGTGACCTCCACGGCCGACAGGCTCGACAGCGAGATGAGGTCGGCGATGCCCTCGCCGACCATGCGGCTGCTCGGCGCGGTGACGAACGCGCCGCCGCGGGCGCCGACGCGGATGTCGACGAGACCGGTGGCCTCCAGCACCCGGAGGGCCTCACGCACGGTGACGCGGCTGACGCCGAACCGCTCGCACAGCTCCCGCTCGCTCGGGAGTCGATCACCCGCTGTGAGCTGTCCGGAGCGGATCAGCAGGCGGATCTGGTCGACGATGACCTCGGAGATGCGGCCGACGCTGACCTTGCTGAGCAGGTCACCCTTGTTCGGCGCGGCGCCGCCATCCGTCGCTGGGGCAGTGGTTCCGGGCCTCGTCACTCACGCATTGTATGCCCTCACCGATCGTCTCCTGCGGCGGTGCCGCCCGTGCCGTGATCACGAATCGTGGTGCTGGCCCTCCTCACCTCGCCATGGTCTAATGGACAGACCAAGCGCGAGAGGAAGTCGCAACGGTGCCGAAGGTGATCTACGTCGGCGACGACGGGGCGGAGTACGCCGTCGACGCCGTCGTCGGCGAGTCCGTGATGGCGGCCGCGGTCAAGAACGGGGTGCCCGGGATCGTCGGCGAGTGCGGGGGCAACGCGTCCTGCGCCACCTGCCACGTCTGGGTGCGCGAGGAGTTCGGGCCCGCCGTCGGGTCGCCGGGCGACATGGAGGAGGACCTCCTCGACCTCGCGGTCTCCGAGCGGCGCGACGGGAGCCGGCTGTCCTGCCAGATCCCCGTCTCGCCCGAGCTCGATGGGCTGACGGTCGACGTGCCGCCTGTTCAACCCTGACGGTATGGGGTAGGTATAACGGTTAGTCCACGCTTCCGAAGGGGGAGTCGTTCCGTGCTTCGCCAGGACATCAACGAGCTTCTGACCCGCACCGGCCCGGGCACGCCGATGGGGGAGCTGTTCCGGCAGTACTGGATACCGGCCTGCCTCGCCGAGGAGCTCCCGGAGGACGACTGCCCCCCGATCCGGCTCAAGCTGCTGTCGGAGCGGCTCATCGCGTTCCGCGACAGCTACGGCCGCTACGGCCTGATCGACGAGTTCTGCGCCCACCGCGGCGCCTCGCTGTGGTTCGGCCGCAACGAGGAGGGCGGCCTGCGCTGCCCCTACCACGGCTGGAAGTACGACGTCACCGGCCAGTGCGTCGAGGTCCCCTCGGAGGCGGACAACTCGAGCTTCTGCCAGAACGTCAAGCTCACCGCGTACCCGCTGGTCAAGATCGGCGACATCCTCTGGACCTACATGGGGGATCCGGCCGGCAAGCCGCCGCTGCCGGAGTTCGAGTTCGCGCTGGTGCCCCCGGAGCAGACCTACACCTCCAAGCGCCTGCAGCAGTGCAACTGGCTGCAGGCCTTCGAGGGCGGCATCGACTCCAGCCACGTCACGTTCCTGCACTCCGGCGGGCTGAAGAACGACCCGCTGTTCAAGGGCGCGAAGGGCAACGAGTACAACCAGAAGGACACCAAGCCGTTCTTCGAGGTCGTCGACTCCGACGGCGGGCTCTACGTCGGGGCCCGGCGCAACGCCGAGGACGGCAAGTACTACTGGCGGATCACGCCGTGGGTGATGCCGTCGTTCACGATGGTGCCCCCGCGTGGCGACCACCCGATCCACGGGCACTTCTGGATCCCGATCGACGACGAGAACTGCTGGGTCTACAGCTTCGACTACCACCCGGTCCGCGCGCTCACCGCGGCCGAGCGGCAGGCGATGATCGCGGGCAACGGCGTGCACAGCGAGAACATCCCGGGCACGTACCGACCGGTCGCCAACCGCGACAACGACTACCTGATGGACCGGGAGAAGCAACGCACCGGCGAGTACTACTCGGGCGTGAAGGGCATCGCGATCCAGGACGCGTCGCTGCAGGAGAGCATGGGCCCGATCGCCGACCGCACGAAGGAGCGGCTCGTGCCCGCCGACGCGGGCATCATCAAGGCCCGGCAGAAGCTGCGCAAGGCCGCGATCGCGCTGCGCGACCACGGCACCACGCCACCCGGCGTGGACCCGGCGCACCACCGCGTGCGGTCGGCGGCCGTCGTCCTGCCCCACGCCGAGGCGTTCCTCGAGGCCGTGAAGGACGACGTGCGCGTCAAGCCCGGCGAGCCGATCGCGTCGGTGTAGGCGGATGGCTCCCCGGACCTTCGTCGACCCCAGCCTGCCGAGCAGCTGCGCCCGCGCCGCGACGGCCGCCGAGGCCCGCTACCGCATCCAGCGCCCGGTGGCGCCCGCGCGGGCCCCGCGGGTCGTCGGCCTCGACGACGGCGCGGTCGGGATCGTGCGCCGCGTCGCCGGGCTGGACTGGGCCAACGCCCGCTTCTACGCCTGGCGGGACGCGGGCCTGCTGCAGGGCGTGGACGGCGGGTCGGCCACCCTCGACGACGAGCTCGCCTCGGCCGACGTCGTCGTCATGATCGCGACCAGCGACGGCGGCGCGGACGCCGCTCACACGATCGGCGAGGCCTGCTTCCAGCGCGGCATCATGACCGCCGGGCTGGTCGTCGCGGGCGACGGCGGCGCCGGTGACGGCGCGGACCGGGCGGTCGCCGCGCTGCGCCCGCACGCCCGTGTGCTGCTGCCGGGCGCCGACGAGAGCGACGTCGTCGAGCTGCTGCGGGCCCTGCGGGCATGAGCAGCCGGACGACGCTGCGCGACCTGCAGCGCATGAAGGACGAGGGCCGCAAGATCGTCGGGGTCGTGGCGTGGGACCACCAGATGGCCAAGGTCGCCGACCGGGCGGGCGTGGAGATCGTGTCGGTCGGCGACACGGTCGGGGTGAACCTCTGGGGCCACGCCAACCCGTTCGAGATCACGATGGACGAGATGCTCGTCGTGGCCAGGGCGGTGCGCCGCGGGGTGTCGCGGGCGCTGGTGAGCGCCGACCTCCCGTTCGGCCCGGTCCAGGAGGGCCCGGCCGAGGCGGTGCGCGCGGCCATCCGGTTCGTCAAGCAGGCCGGGGTCGACATGGTCAAGGTCGACGGCGCCGCCGACCACCTGGAGGCGGTCACGGCGATCACCAAGGCCGGCATCCCGGTGTTCGCGCAGTTCGGCATCACGCCGCAGACCGCGCTGCGCTACGGCGTGGAGTACTCGGCCACCCCGTCCGCGTCCGACCAGGTGCCGCCGGAGCTGACCGACGAGATGGTCGACACCGCGCGGCGGCTCGAGGCGGCGGGCGCGGTGCTGCTCAACTTCACCAACTCCGGGCCGGTCGCGGGCGCCGCGGTCGCCAAGGCCGCGGCGGTGCCGGTGCTCGGCGGGTTCGGCGGCGGGCCGTGGCTCGACGGGCGGATGCGCATGGCGCACGCCGCCATCGGCTACGCGGCCTCGGCGATCGACGACCCGCCCGACACCTACGCCAACGTCGCCTGGATCGCCTTCGACGCGCTCACGCGCTACGCCGACGACGTCCGCGGCGGCAGGCAGCTGCCCGGTGGGAGGTGACCGGGGTGCCCACCGCGATCGCCGACGGCATCCCCACCCGCTACGAGGTGGTCGGGTCCGGCCCGCCGCTGCTGATGTTCTCCCCGGGCGGGTTCGACTCGACGTTGGAGAGCTGGCGGACCGTCGGGATCTACCGCCGCCTCGACCTGCTCGAGCAGCTGGCGGCCCGCTACACGTGCATCACGTTCGACCGCCGCGAGTCCGGCCGCTCCGGCGGCCGGGTCGAGCGGCTCACCTGGGCCCGCTACGTCGCGCAGGCGGTCGGGCTCCTCGACCACCTCGGCGTCGAGCGCGCCCACCTCATGGGCGGCTGCGTCGGCTGCTCGACGGCCGCCGCGATGGCGGTGGCCCACCCCGAGCGCGTGCGCTCGATGGTGCTGTACTCCCCGGCGGGCGGGGTGAAGTACCGGATGAAGCAGCTGGACCGCTTCGCCCGGCACCTCGCGTTCGTGTAGGCCAAGGGCCTGGCCGGGGTGGTCGCGCTCGCGCGGGCGACCGAGGCGGGGTTCGCGGCCGACCCGCGGGTGGGGCCCTGGAACAGCGTGATCCGCGCCGACCCGGCCTTCGCCGAGGCCTACGCGGCCCGCGACCCCGACCGTTACGCGCTCGTCGTGAACGGCACGGCCCGGCTGATGTTCGACCGCGACACCGTGCCGGGCGTGGAACCGGAGGACCTGCTCTGCCTCGACACCCCCGCGCTGATCGTCCCGGGAGAGGACGACTCGCACGCGCCGTCCGCGGCCCGCTACCTGCAGGAGTGCCTGCCCGCGGCCGAGTACTGGGACGCCCCGGTGGCCGAACAGACGCGGGAGACCGCGCCCGCCCGGATCCTGGAGTTCCTCGACGGGCGCTGACGCGTGGGCCCCGGCCCGCTCCGCCCGGTCCGCTACCCGACGAGGTCGAGCGTGTCCCCGGCGAACACGTCCTCCAGCTCCACCGGGCGGGAGAGGATCTTCTGGTCGACCGCGGTGCGGACCAGCCGCTCGAGCACCTCCCGGTTCGGCTCGATCCCGTAGGGGAGCGGGTCGGCGCCCGTCAGCTCGTGCACCTGCTGGTGGAGCCGGTCGACGGCCGTCGGCGACGCGATGCCCCCGTTGGTCAGCCGGTCGAGGTAGACCTGCTTCGCGCGCACGAAGGCGTCGAAGAGGTCGCGGGCGAGGTCGGGGTGGGCGCGCAGCACGTCGTCGCGGACGACCACGAGGTGGTTGATCGGGTAGAGGCCGCGCTCCCGCAGCGCGGTGAGGGCGGTGCCGGTCGGGTCCGGGATCAGCGGCGTGACGTCCGGCGCCTGGATGGGCGCGCCGAGCACGGCGGCGAGCTTCCCGCTGCGCAGCAGCTCCTCGAGGCTGCGCGGCGGCTTGACCGGCACCACGTTGGCCGGGGGCCGGTACTGCGCGACGTGCTCGTCGCCGGAGAGCACCCACGTGACCCGGTCGAGGTCGACGCCGTACTCCTCCTGCAGGATCGCCCGCGCCCACACCCCGGTGGTGACCGTGTAGCCGCGGTCGACGCCGACCCGGCGGCCCTCGAGGTCCTTCGGATGGCGGATGCCGCCCGCGGCGGCCACCTGGATCACGCCGTGGTGCAGCCCGCGCGCGATGAAGATCGGCAGCGCGGTGAACTCGACGCCGTGCTCCTTCGCGACCAGGTAGGTGGTCAGGGCCATCTCGCTGACGTCGTAGGCCAGCTCGCGCACCATCCGGCGGAAGGCCGAGACGAGGACCGGCACCTCTTCGAACTCGAGCCGGAACCCGCGCGGGGTCACCTCACCGCTCTTCAACGCCTCGTTGGCTCCCTGCGTACGGGTGACGGTCCGCAGCACGGGCCGCCCGGGCTCCTGCATCCTCGTTCCCCCCTGGTCGCTCACCGACGCCTATGGTATTACCAATAGACCTTAGATGGGGAGGCGGGGTCGATGGTCGATCACGTGCTCGCAGCGGTCCGGACCGGCCCGGGCGTCACCGAGCTCCGCGAGTTCCCGATGCCCGACATCGACGAGGACAGCGCTCTCCTCGAGGTCGAGGTGGCGGGGATCTGCGGCACCGACGTGAAAATGTACGCGAAGCCACCGACGCCCGCCCCTGTGATCATGGGGCACGAGAACGTCGGTGTCATCTCGAAGGCGGGGCGCCGGTTCGCCGAGCGCAAGGGCGTCGGCGAGGGTGACCGGGTCTTCGTCGAGCACTACGTGGGGTGCTTCCACTGCGAGTGGTGCCACGCGGGGGAGTACCGCCACTGCGAGCTCACCGACTGGCGCACCAACCCCGACGCGCGCCGCTACGGCTACACCTCGTCGGACCACCCGGGCCGGCTGTGGGGCGGCTTCTCGCAGTACATGTACCTGCCGTGGAACGCGGTGGTCCACAAGGTCCCCGACGGGGTGTCGGCCGAGCTCGCGGGGCTGGTGACGCCGCTGTCGAACGGCATCGAGTGGGCGCTGAACGCCGGGAGGGTGGGCTACGCGTCGACCGTGCTCATCCAGGGGCCGGGGCAACAGGGGCTCTCCCAGGTGGTCGCGTCCAAGCAGGCCGGCGCGTCGCTGATCATCGTGACGGGGACGACACGGGATGCGGCCCGGCTCGACCTCGCCAAGGGGCTAGGTGCGGACGCCGTGATCGACGTCGAGCGCGAGGACCCGCTGGAGCGGGTGGTGGAGCTGACCGGCGGGCGGGGCGTCGACACGGTGCTCGACTGCACCGCGGGGGCGGGGACGGCCCCGGTGCTGCTCGGCATCGACGCCCTCAAGCGCCGCGAGGGGATCATGGTGACCCAGGGCGAGCTCGCGGCGTTCCCGGACTTCCCGCTCAAGAAGCTGACCGAGAAGTCGATCACGCTCGCCAGCGCGCGCGGGCACGGCTACCGCGCGGTCGAGCTGGCGCTCGAGCAGCTCGCGTCCGGCCGCTTCCCCCTCGAGCGGCTCGCCACCCACAGCTTCGGCCTCCACCAGGTCGACCACGCGATCCGCGCGCTGGCCGGCGAGACGGGGGAGGATGCGATCCACATCTCACTGCTGCCGTGGAAGGGAACCGCGTGAGCGTCGTCGTCCGCAACCCGCCCCGCACCGAACGCGAGCTGGTCGAGCAGCTCGGCCGGTTCGGGGTGTCCACGATCCACGAGGCGCAGGGCCGCACCCACCTGCTCGACCCGGCGCTGCGCCCGATCTGGGCCGGTGCCCGCGCCGCCGGTACCGCCGTGACCGTGAGCGTCCCGCCAGGGGACAACTGGATGATCCACGTCGCCGTCGAGCAGTGCGCCGAGGGCGACCTGCTGGTCGTCGCCCCGACGACGCCGTCGTCGGCCGGGTACTTCGGCGAGCTGCTCGCCACCGCGCTGGCCTACCGCGGGGTGCGCGGCCTGGTGATCGACGCGGGCTGCCGCGACGTCGCCGAGCTGCGGGAGATGGGCTTCCCCGTGTGGTCCCGGCACGTGTCGGCGTTCGGCACGGTCAAGGAGACGCTCGGTGACGTCAACGTCGGGCTGGTGTGCGCGGGGCAGTGGATCGAGCCGGGCGACGTGGTCGTCGCCGACGACGACGGGGTGGTGGTCGTGCCCCGGGCGGAGGCCGCCGCCGTCGTCGAGGCGTGCCGGGCCCGGGAGGAGAAGGAGGCCCGCGCGCGGGAGCGCTACGCCAAGGGCGAGCTCAGCCTGGATGTGAACGCGATGCGCGACGCCCTCGCCGCCAAGGGCCTCACCTACGTGGACGCCGACCGATGATCATCGACTGCCACGGCCACTACACGACCGTCCCCGCCGCCCAGCAGGAGTTCCGCAACGCCCAGCTCGCCGCGCTGGACGATCCGTCGCTGCCCGCGCCCGCCCCGGCGAAGATCAGCGACGACGAGATCCGCGAGAGCGTCGAGGGCAACCAGCTGCGGATCCTGCGCGAGCGCGGCGGCGACCTCATGCTGTTCTCGCCGCGCGCCTCGTCGATGGCCCACCACGTGCCCGACCCGGCCACCGCGCGGGCGTGGGCGGCCACGAGCAACGACCTCGTCGCGCGGGTGGTGGACCTCTACCCGGACCACTTCGCGCCCGTCTGCCAGCTGCCCCAGACCCCGGGCGGTTCGCTCGACGACTCCGTGGCCGAGCTGCGCCGCTGCGTCGGGGCCGGCTTCGTCGGTTGCAACCTCAACCCCGACCCGTCCGGCGGGTACTGGACGTCCCCGCCGCTCACCGACGAGTACTGGTTCCCGCTGTACGAGGCGATGGTGGAGCTCGACGTGCCCGCGATGGTGCACGTGTCGGCCTCCTGCAACCCCAACTTCCACGCGCTCGGCGCGCACTACCTCAACGCCGACACCTCGACGTTCATGCAGTTCCTCGAGGGCGACCTGTTCACGCGGTTCCCGACGCTGCGCTTCGTCATCCCGCACGGCGGCGGGGCGGTCCCGTACCACTGGGGCCGCTACCGCGGGCTCGCGATCCGGATGGGGCGGCCCGACCCGGCCACGCTGCTCGAGAACGTCTTCTTCGACACCTGCGTGTACCACCAGCCCGGCATCGACCTGCTCACGAGCGTGATCCCGACGCAGAACATCCTGTTCGCCTCGGAGATGCTCGGCGCGGTGCGCGGCGCCGACCCCGAGACCGGCGTCGCGTGGGACGACACGAAGCACTACCTCGACCGCGCCGACCTCACCGACGAGCAGCGGCACGCGATCTTCGAGGGCAACGCGCGGCGGGTCTACCCCCGCCTCGACGCGCGCCTGCGGGCGGCGGGGCGGTAGCGGTGGGGCGGCTGAGGCTGGCGTTCGCCTGCGGCGACTACGACCGCACGCGGGCGCTCTACGAGGGCACGATCCAGCCCGACGGGATCGAGCTGACCTACCTGCGGCTCCCGGTCGAGGAGACGTTCTTCCGGATGATGCGCCACCGCGAGTTCGAGGTGGCGGAGCTGTCGCTGTCGTCGTACGTGAAGTCGCTCGACCTCGACCCGCGCCCGTTCGTCGCGCTGCCGGTCTACCCGTCGCGGATGTTCCGCCACGGCGGGATCTTCGTGAACGCGGCGTCGGGCATCGAGAAACCGCAGGACCTGCGCGGGAAGGTGGTCGGCACGCCCGAGTGGCAGCTCACGGCCGGCGTGTGGATCCGCGGCATCCTCGCCGACCACCACGACGTGCCGGTCGAGTCCGTCACCTACCGCACCGGCGGGCAGGAGGCGCCGGGACGGATCGAGAAGGCCCCCGTCGACCTCGGCGGGCGCGTCCGGGTCGAGCCGATCCCGCCCGACGCGACCCTGTCGCAGATGCTCGCCGACGGCGAGATCGACGCCCTCTACAGCCCGCGGGTGCCTTCGTCGTTCCGCCCGGGCGGGCCGGTGCGGCGGCTGTTCGCCGACCCGGTCGCGGCGGAGAAGGAGTACTACGCGGCCACCGGCATCTTCCCGATCATGCACGTGGTCGTCGTCCGCCGCGACGTCTACGAGCGGCACCCGTGGGTGGCGCAGTCGCTGGCCAAGGCGTTGAACCTGGCCAAGGCCGAGGCGATGGCCAACCTCTACGACACCTCCGCGCTGCGGTTCACCCTGCCCTGGCTCGTGCCGGGGGTGGAGGAGGCGCGGTCGCTGCTGGGGGAGGACTACTGGTCCTACGGGCTCGCGGCCAACGAGCACACGCTCGCCACGTTCCTGCGCTACCACCACGAGCAGGGGCTGTCGCGGCGGCGGTACGCGCCGGCCGAGCTGTTCGCACCCGAGTCGATCGAGTCCTTCGTGATCTAG
>Ga0079224_100000185_pt1 | contig 52658 bp, 45 predicted proteins | sample Stecom2015_FD_80414 | JGI IMG/M metagenome (GOLD analysis project Ga0079224, IMG submission 80414) | Agricultural soil microbial communities from Utah to study Nitrogen management - Steer compost 2015 | ecosystem: Environmental > Terrestrial > Soil > Agricultural land | place: USA: Utah... | reverse complement strand
TCAATCTCTATTCGAAAACTGTTTCCGTGTATTAGATGGTCCAGATGCTCCAAATGTTACTATTACTGAGTTAGACCGTGAGTTAATCCTTTATTGGAATAACATGTCTATCTCTAACAACAAAAACAATAATTATATTGAAGAAGATTATACTATTGTTGATACTGCTTTAACTGAAGAAGAAAAATCTTACAAATTCGAAGGTTATTTAGTATATCAATTAAAAGATGAGTCAGTTACTGCAGATGATCGCCATGATTTATCTAAAGCTGTACTAATTGCTCAATGCGACGTTAAAAACTTCAATCCAGACGGTACACCAATTTCAACTTTAATCAACTATAATACAGATCCAGATTTAGGTATTACTATACCTACAGTTGAGGTTGAAGGTGCTAATGCTGGAATTTTCCAAACTTTACGTGTAACTGAAGATGCTTTTGCAAGTGGTTCAGATAAGCGTTTAGTTAACCACAAAAAATACTACTTCATGGTATTAGCATATGGCTATAACCGTTATAAAAAATATGGTCCAGAAGGTGGTCAGATGACTGGTCAAACTAAAGAATTTATCGCTAGCCGTAAATCGGCAACTGGTAAAATTCAAGTTTATACCGCTATTCCTCATATTTCTGCTCCAGAGTCTAGTGGTACTATCGTTACCTCTGTATTGGGTGATACTCCTGAAATTACTCGTATTGAAGGTCAAGGTAATGGTGGTTTAGAGTTAGATATTACTCTAGAATGTGAAGAAATTATAATTAAAGAGCCTTATATAGCATACGACTTAAAATACAAAAGAGGTGCTGGTCCAATTAAAGTTAAAGTAATTGACCCACTTTCAATTGAAAAAGGAACTTATATACTTAAATTCTTAGTTCCTTCAACTTCAACTGGCGGTCCTTCTTTAATTCGTATCGTTTCTAAAGATACTCGTTGGGTATTATTAGATAAAGGTACTATGGATACAGTTGCAGTTTCTGATACTACTTTAAGTTTCTTAAGTGAACAATTAGTATTCCATAGAGAAACTGGTAAATTCTTAGGTATATCTATTTCAATTAACCAAGTTGCAAACCCTGGTGCAGATGTAGAAGTAAACAATGGTATAATTGGTGCAGGTATATCTGCAGAAACTTCTAATCCTAGAAATACTTATATTGGATTCTTACCAGATTATGATGCAGTAGCAGAACTAAACTGGATTTTATCTGGAACTGGTGATAATTTACAAGCTGGTGGAATAGCCGATGGTGCTTATGATAAATCTCAATCATTCGAACGTTTATCATTCAATGGTGGAGGTTCTATGGTACCTTATAACTTAACCAGTCATGGTAAAAATGGTCCATCTTACAAATCTCCATCTGTTCCATTTAACCGTTTAAATGATGTAGCTTCAATCGATATCGTATTTACACCAGATAAGAGTAAATGGTCTCGTGTACCGGTATTAGAGGCAGACTCATCTAAGTGTACTTCAGCTGGTAATTCATATGCACATCCTGAATTAACTAATGTTTGTGCTCGTAAATTAGACTTACGTCGTTCTCCATCAGTTAATAAAGATGGTAGATATGCTACAGAAGATGGAACTATCAGTGGTAAATTACTTACTGGAGTTTCAAATGATGAGAATGATCCGAATTTCATTAGTAACTATGGTATGGGTTGGTTCCCAGGTTATGCAATTAACATAGAAACCGGTGAGCGTTTAAATATGGCATTTGCTGAGGCTTCTAACTTACCATATGCTAACGGTCGTGATATGTTATTTAATCCATTAGCGGTTGATTTTACCAATATCAACAACGACTTTGAAGCAATTATTAATGCTTATGGAGATGCTATTTTAGGTGGTAAACACTTCTTATATGTGTTTGGTGCAAATGGTCAAGTTCCAGGTGTATCTACCTTCCCAGCAACTCCACGTTACGATAATGGAGCATTTGCAATGAATATCTTAAAACAAATAGATACTCAATCGAACTATTCATTGTATCTGAATGAGAAAGGTAAATTGTTCCGTTCAGCAATGTGGACTGGTATTCCATTAGCAGTTAAAGGTACACAATGGTTAGGTCAAGACATTCGTATCCGATTACGTGTAACTAAGCCATATGCTCAGTTCTCTACAGGAAATAACGATGGTGCCCCTAATGCACAAAATAATAACTATCCAATGTATGAGTTTAGTTTAGATGATTTAGCTCCTACAACAGATGATAGAAATACTGCATCTGCAGCATTAGACTTAATCAATGTAGTTCCGAATCCATACTATGCATATTCGAAATACGAAACTAATAAGTTAGATAATAGAATTAAGATTACGAATTTACCTCCAACATGTACTGTAACTATTTACAATACAGCTGGTACCTTAATTCGTCGTTACCAAAAAGATGATAATACAATTACATCATTAGATTGGGATCTTAAAAACTATGCGAATGTGCCTGTTGCATCTGGTATTTACATTATACATGTAAAAGTTCCAAATGTAGGTTCAAAAGTTCTTAAATGGTTTGGTGTAACACGCCCTACCGATGTATCTAACTTCTAATTATTGTTTCGAATTTATAAAGTATAGAATATGAAACACATTATAAAGACAGGAATATTTTCAATGGCTCTACTTATTGCCGGCACTACATTTGCCGGTAATAAGGACCGTGCCGGTCAAGCAGGTGCAAGTCACTTGTTAATTAACCCATGGGCTCGTAGTAGTGGATGGGGTGGCGCTGGAGCTGCTTATGATAGAGGCCTTGAAGGTCAGTTTATGAATGTTGCTAGTTTGGCATTCACTAAACAAACTGAAATTGTTTTTGCTCATACTCGTTGGTTAGAAGGTGCTGGTATCAGCATCAATACCGCAGGTATTGCACAAAATTTAGGTAAAACTCGTGGTGTTATTGGTCTAACTTTCTCTGCTATGAGCTTTGGAGAAATTCCAGTTACTACCGTTGATAAACCAGAAGGTACTGGAGCTACTTATTCTCCACGTTATTTAAATATTGGTGTTTCATATGCACGTAGCTTCTCTAAAAGAATTCACGGTGGTATTACCGCTCGTGTAATCAACGAAGCTATTGGAAACATTAGTGCGAACGGCTTTACTATCGATGCTGGGGTTAGTTATACCGCTTCTATCGGTAAAAAAGCAGATGCTGATGAGTTCAATAACTTAATCTTCGGTATCGCTCTTAAAAACGTTGGACCTAAAATGAGATATGTAGGTGATGGTCTAGATCAAAACGTTACACTTCCTAATGGTGCTGAATTAACTGCAGCTCAAAAAAGTGCGGCTTTCGAAATGCCTGCTTTGATGAACCTTTCTGCTATGTATAGATTCCGTATCAAAAAAGAACATATCATCTCTGCCGCTTTCAACTTTACCACTAACTCGTTTACTAAAGACCAATTCATTCTTGGTCTAGAATATAACTGGAAAGATATCTTAATGTTAAGAGGTGGATATACCTTCGAAAATGGTATCTTTAGTGGTAACAGAGATGCTTTAAACTCAACTTTAACTAATGCTTTCACAGGTCCATCTTGTGGTGCTACAGTTGATATTCCTCTTGGTAAAACATCTGAAGAGAAAAAGGTTAAACCTAAATTTGGTTTAGACTATTCATTCCGCTCAACTTATAACTTTAAAGGCGTTCACACTTTTGGTGCAAGAATTACTTTATAGTTTTTACTAATAAAATTTATTATATTTGTCTTTAAACAAAAGGTCCCAAAAGGGCCTTTTGTTTCTTTTTATTTAAATACCATTCAATCATGAGTAAAATAAATTATTTGACTAAAGAAGGTCTAGCTGCACTTAATGAAAAGTTGAATAATCTCATTCAAGTAGAACGCCCTCGTATCTCTCAGCAAATCGCTGAAGCTCGTGAGAAGGGTGATTTATCTGAAAATGCCGAATACGATGCGGCTAAAGAAGCTCAAGGGCTTTTAGAACTTGAAATTAGTAAGCTACAAGAGGTGATTCGTAATAGTCGCGTAATTGAGGCTAGTGATATAGAAACTGATAAGGTTTACCTACTTAGTAAAGTACGTATTCGTAACCTGGCAACTAAAGCTGAAATGGAATATACCCTTGTGTCTGAAAATGAAGCAGACCTTAAAAAAGGTAAAATCTCCGTGAACTCACCTATCGCAAAAGGTCTTTTAGGTAAAACTAAAGGAGAGAAAGTAGATATTCAAGTACCTAACGGTATCATGAAATTTGAAATTATTGAAATAGGACGTTAATTTATGGCTACCCTCTTTTCTAAAATTATTAATCGAGAAATCCCTGGCTACATTGTTGCTGAAGACGAAAAACATATCGCCTTCCTCGATATATACCCACTTGTACTTGGACATACCCTTGTTGTCCCTAAAAAAGAAGTGGATTATATCTTTGATATGGACAGCAATGAATTAGCCGAACTTATGGTCTTCGCCCAAAAAGTAGCTAAGGCTTTGAAGAAGGTTGTACCTTGTAATAGAATCGGTGTCTCTGTTATTGGGCTTGAAGTGCCTCATACTCACATTCACCTGGTGCCAATTAATACTATAGGTGATATTAATTTCTCTAAAGAAAAACTGGCTCCAGCTAAAGACCAAATGATAGAGTGGACTGAGAAAATCAAAGAAGCGTACGCCTCTTTGTAATTATTTAATTCGATCAGGATTTTTATTTATAAAGGCTTCCCAACTGGTGAGGCCTTTTTTATTACTCGGAAGTTTGCCCTGTAAGGCATGACATATAGCAACCGCTAACCCATCCGTTGCATCTAAATATTTCGAGTCTAATTCCTTTATTCCTAATATCTGCGCACAATAGCGCGCTATCTGCTCTTTAGAACTGCTTCCACTACCACTTACCGATTGTTTTACTTTTCTTGGACTATATTCGGTAACCTCTAATCCTTTGCTTAATGCCGCTGCTATGGCTACACCTTGCGAACGACCAAGCTTTAACATCGATTGTACATTGGTGCCGAAAAATGGTGCCTCAATCGCAAACTCACTCGGCTTATACTTTTCTATAATTTGTATAGTCTCGCTAAAAATATAACGTAACTTCTCGAAATGATCTTCGGTCTTGCTCGCTTGTTTTACAAATCCAAAATCTATGAATCGCAACTTAGACCCCTGAACTCCTATAATTCCATATCCCATTATATTCGATCCTGGATCTATCCCTAATATGATGCGCTCTTGATTCATGCCATAAAGGTACATTTTTATTAATAATCCATTTTTCGCACCTTTGTTATTATGATAATTCTATACTCAGCCAGCATTCTTTTCATTCTTCTGCTTTCCCTTTTGGCTGTATTTAGTTATCATATCCCATCGGCCACTAAAATCTTTAAATCTAATTCTGTAGCCATCGTAATTCCATTTAGAAACGAAGCTTCAAGAATTCAACTTCTATTAGACTCTTTACTTAAAATCAAAGATTTTAATATCCCAGTTGTTTTGGTCAACGACCACAGCACTGATAATAGCCAAGACATTATTCAATCTTTTCTTCATACACACTCATTAAATTTTGTTCGAATTTTAAATTTACCTTCCGATCTTAAAGGAAAAAAACAAGCTCAGCAGTATGCCGTACTTCAATTAAAGGTCGATTGGATTTATTTCGCTGACGCAGATACAGAATTAGCACCTAAACTTATCGAATTTTTGCTTTCCATTCCTGCATCTTCTTCCTTAAAGTTTGTTCAAGGATTTCCTATTTTTTATTCCGTAAAACCTAATTTCTTGTTTCACATTTTGTATTTGGAATTTTTAACCTTAGTTGGAATAGGTTTTATTACTCGTTTTTATCGTTTTCCCATTTTGGCAAATGGAGCTATTATGGCAATGAAACGTGAAATCTATTTAGAACTTAATTTAAGAGAGGATTTGGCAAGTGGCGACGATATGTTTGCATTAAGAGAAATAATGCGAAAATATGGAGTGAAATCTATCCATTACGCTCCATTTGTGGTAAGAACAAATGCTCCTCGCTCATTTTCTGAATCTATACAACAAAAAAAGAGGTGGATTTCTAAATGGGCTTGGACCGATTATCTTGCTGCCATTATAGCCCTAATCCTATTTTATTCGGGGCCAGTTATTGCACTTTACAATAAACAATATTTTTTCGAAATTCTTTGTTTAATGCCTATTGCACTTACTTTACTCATTCTGTCATTAATGAGGTTAACACAGAATTATAAATCGATTTTAAATCTACCTCTGGTAATATTGATATTGCCCATTTATTTAGGCTTGGTTGTTAGTTTGGTGCAAAAAAGTAAGCCAAGCTGGAAAAACAGACCAATTTAATTAGTTAATCGCTGGATTTTTATGACCTTTGTAGTATGGAAAATAGAAAAACCATAGAAGAGATTCGCTCCGATTTCCCATTGTTACATATCACTCAAAATGGGAAACCTTATATATATTTCGATAATGCCGCTACAAGTCAGAAACCCAATTCTGTACTTGAAATATCTAAGCGTTACTACGAAACTTTAAATAGTAATGTGCATAGAGGGGTTCATACCTTAAGTCAAAAGGCAACTGATTTATTCGAAGAATCGCGTCGTAAAATTCAACGTTTTATTAATGCTGAATCCGATGAGCAAATAATATTCACCAAAGGTACTACAAACGGTATCAATATAGTTGCACATGGTTTTTCAAGGGCTATTTTAAAACCTGGTGATGAAATAATTATTTCGGCTATGGAACATCATAGTAATATAGTTCCATGGCAAATGGCTTGCGAATATACAGGCGCCAAATTGAAGGTGATTCCTATGAATAAAAAGGGAGAACTTGATATGGAAGCGTATAAAAACATGCTTTCAGACAAAGTGAAATTGGTTTCTGTAGTTCATGTTTCGAATGCTTTAGGAACGGTAAATCCTGTTAAAGAAATTATAGCATTAGCTCATAAATTTGATATTCCTGTTTTAGTTGATGGGGCACAGAGTACACAGCATATGAAGGTTGATGTACAAGATTTAGATGCCGATTTTTTAGTTTTCTCTTCGCATAAAGTTTTCGCTGAAACAGGGTTTGGCGTACTTTATGGCAAAAGAAAATGGTTAGAGGCTATACCTCCGTACGAAGGTGGTGGCGAAATGATCAAGGAGGTGACCTTCGAGAAAACTACCTATAACGATATTCCTTTCAAATTTGAGGCAGGTACTCCACACATTCAAGGTGCTATTTCAATGGGTGTAGCAATAGATTATTTAGAGTCTATAGGCCTCGAATATATTCAAGAAAGAGAAAAAGAATTGCTCGATTATGCTACTGCTCAATTGAAAGAAATTCCTGAAGTAGAATTTGTGGGGGAAGCAGCTAATAAAGCCTCTGTATTATCGTTTAATGTAAAAGGTGCACATCCTATGGATGTGGGGTTATTATTAGATAAACAAGGTATTGCAGTACGTACTGGGCATCATTGTGCTCAACCTGTAATGCAGTTTTTTAATATACCAGGAACAGTGCGTGCAAGTTTTGCATTTTACAATACTAAAGAAGAGATAGATACATTTGTAGTGGCATTAAAGAAAGCCATTCAGATGCTGAAATAAAATTCGTATACATATTGAATTTTGAATAGTAATGTAGTATATTTGGTTATACATTAACTACTTACTATGAAGAAAATATTTACGATCTTTGTTGGACTTTTCGCTGTATCAATAGCATTTGGTCAAGATTGTACCGGTGGGAGATACTATACTGAAATTTTCAGTACGCTAGATTCAACTATGAACACGACTTATGGTATAGCACCATCAGGTCAATCCTTAGAATTTGATTTATGGAAACCAAGTGGCGATGCAGCTACCGATCGTCCGGTTATTATTCTTGCCCATGGTGGCAGCTTTATTGCCGGAAGTAAAGATGACGCTACCATTAGAGCTTTATGCCGTCATTTTGCGCGCATGGGTTACGTAGCTGTTTCAATGGAATACCGTCTATTAGGTTTAGATTCGGTTTTCTTATCTACCAATTTAGAAAAAACATTTTTAAATCACGTTTACAGAGCGGTTCACGACCAAATGGCTTTGGTTCGTTATTTTAGAAAAAATCATTCTGAAGGAAATTCTTTAGGAATTAATCCTAATTTAATAATAGTGGGAGGAATTAGTGCTGGAGCGCTTTTATCTATACATACAACATATATGGATGATCCTGCAAAATTACCGGCTTTAATCGATTTAGGTATAGATGGAGGTTTTTATGGTGCTAGCGGTAATCCGGGCTTTTCATCTGTTCCTCAGGCAGTAATTAACTACTGTGGAGCTATTAAAGATACTTTAATTTTAGAAGCTGGCGATCAACCTTTTGTTAGTATTCATGGTACTGCAGATGATGTAGTTCCTTATGGAACCGATTATGCTCGTCCGATGCCTGGAGTAGATTTAACTCTAATTAGCGGTAGTGGCGATATGAAAAAACGTGCTGATCATATTGGAGTGCCTAATCCATTACATACATACTATGGTGCAGGACACTGCGAATTCTGGAATACAGCTGCTAAAATTGATACCACAACACAATTTGTACAAAACTTCCTTGAGCAACAAATATGTGTAGCTCATTTATATCAAGAAGAGTTAAGCAATAAATTATATGTGGCTACTTACCCGAACCCAACGAACTCGGTGCTAAATGTAGATTTAGGATTTACTTCGCATGATGTAAATTTACAAATTATCAATGCTCAAGGTACAGTAGTTTGGACTAAAAAACTAGCTGCGGGAACGCAACAAGTAAGCATACAAGAGTTTGAAAAACTGGCAACTGGAGTATATTGGTTGAAAATAGATGCTGGCGACAGAAACAATGTTCAGAAAATAATTAGAAATTAATTTTTAGTTATTGCAAAAAAATAAAGGGAAAAGGGCGGCGTAAGTCGCCTTTTTTTATGTATTTTCGGGCTTCATTAGTTTAGAATTATGTCAAGTTCCCTTTTTCTGTACAATAGTTACACTGGTCAAAAAGAAAAATTCGAACCATTGACCCCACCATTTGTTGGGTTATATGTGTGTGGCCCTACTGTTTATAGCGATGTGCATTTAGGGAATTGTAGGACTTTTTTAACCTTCGATTTCCTATACAGATATCTTACTTTTTTAGGTTATAAAGTACGTTATGTGCGAAATATCACCGATGCTGGTCACCTTGAAAATGATGCAGATGAAGGTGAGGATAAAATTGCTAAAAAAGCTAGGTTAGAGCAATTAGAACCTATGGAAATAGTTCAACGTTATACAGTTGGATTTAGAGATGTGATGCGTAAATTAAATGCATTGCCTCCAAGTATAGAACCAACAGCAACTGGTCATATCGTTGAGCAAATTGAAATGGTTAAGGAAATCATGAAAAATGGATTTGCTTACGAAGTAAATGGTTCTGTGTATTTTGATGTACAAAAATATCATGAAGCATATAAAAATTATGGTAAATTAAGTGGAAGAATCGTTGAGGAGTTAATTGCTGGTGCAGGTAACGAAAAACGTACTTTGGAAGGGCAAGACGAAAAGAGAAATCCTGCCGATTTTGCTATATGGAAAAAGGCTTCTCCATATCATATTATGCGTTGGGTTTCGCCTTGGGGCCTAGGTTTCCCAGGTTGGCATCTTGAGTGTAGTGTGATGAGTACTAAGTATTTGGGTGCCGAATTTGATATACATGGAGGTGGAATGGACCTAAAATTCCCGCATCATGAAGCAGAGATTGCTCAAAATACTGCTTGTTGCCATAAAGGTGGTGCACGATTTTGGATGCACGGAAATATGTTAACCGTTAATGGTAAACGTATGGGTAAAAGCGAAGGGAATGCCTTTTTACCCGAACAATTATTTGCAGGAGACCATCCATTGTTAGAGCAAGCATATAGTCCTATGACTGTTCGCTTCTTTATTCTTCAAGCTCATTATAGAAGTACACTTGATTTTACAAATGGCGGACTTCAAGCAGCAGAAAAGGGATACAAACGTTTAATGCAAGCATTGGCGGCCCTGAAAACATTAAAAGCTGGAGCTAAATCGGATTTTGATTGGTCTGGTTGGAAAAATGATGTATTGGCAGCAATGGACGACGATTTAAATACTCCAGTGGCTGTCGCTAATCTTTTCGAAGCTGTCAAAAGAATTAACTCAATCGTCGAAAATAAAGAGCAAATCTCTGCAGAGGACTTATCTTTAATTCAAGCCTTTATCCCAACTTTTGTGGAGGATGTATTAGGTCTGATTAATGAAGACGCTGGCGATAATTCTGGCAATTTACAATTGTTAGACAATGCCATGAAATTGATTATTGATTTGCGTGCAGAAGCAAGATTAAGAAAAGATTTCAATACCTCTGATTTAATTCGTGATCGTTTATTAGAATGCGGAATCCAGTTGAAAGACGGAAAAGATGGCACTAGTTGGACTAAAAATGATTAAAATGAAACGTTACATTGCCTTATTACCACTCTTATTTGCTTTTGCTTGTGGAAATGAAAAGCCAAAACAAAATGATAAACCTTCGGTTAAAGATGTAGTTGTTGCTCCACCAAGAGTGGTTGAGGTGCCTGAGTTTAATGCAGATTCAGCTTATAATTTTATTAAAAAACAAGTTGAATTTGGACCTAGAATCCCTGGAAGCGCTGCTCATGCAAAAACTGCAGAATGGCTAATTAAGAAGTTTAAAGAATATGCTGATGAGGTATCTGTTCAAGAAACCACATTAACCACTTGGGATAATAAATCGTTTAAGATTAAAAATATTCAAGCTTCATTCCAACCTGATAAACCACGCCGAGTATTGCTTTCAGCGCATTGGGATACTCGTCCGTATAGCGATATGGATTTAGCTGAACCTAAGAAAAGTTTCGATGGTGCTGATGATGGAGGAAGTGGAGTAGGGGTATTACTTGAAATAGCTCGTGCAATGAAAAATGGCCCTCAAAGTGATATTGGGGTTGATATTGTTTTATTTGATTTAGAAGACTGGGGTAATCCAGAATTAAACGATACCTATTGTTTAGGCTCTCAATATTGGGCTAAAAATTTCAATGGAAAACATAAACCTTATTTTGGTATTAACTTAGATATGGTAGGAGCTGCAAATGCTAAGTTTTCGAAAGAAGGTTATAGTATGCAATTTGCTTTACCTTATGTAGCAAAGGTTTGGAACTCAGCAGCAAAGTTGAATTTTAGTAATTATTTTATTTTCGAGGATGTAAATGGTATAATTGATGACCACTATTATGTTTCGAAATATGCAGGAATACCATCTATTAATATCATTAACTATAACCGATATAATGGAACTCGAGGTGGATTTGGAGCTCATTGGCATACACAAAAAGATAATATGAGTATTATAGATAAAGCTACCTTACATGCAGTTGGTTCTGTTGTGTTAGATGTTGTATATTACGAGTAATTCTTTTATTTTAGGCTCTTAAATAATAAAATTAATCTATTAAACAATGTAGTATTTTTTCTCTAGTCTTGCCCTCCTTTTAATTTCAACACTTGCTTTTTCTCAAAAACCCGGAGAACCTTTTCCAGGTTATAGTGTATCAAATGAAGGGGATACAATTAGAGGTGGTGTAGTAGCATTAAAAAGAAATGGTAATATTCGTCCATCATTCCAAATGAAATTTGAAGATGAATCTACCAAAGCCATTAGCCCTAAGAAATTTAAATATGTTCTTGCTGGTGAAATGGAATTTGAATCGTACGAAATTCCAGGAAATGCCGATGGTGATTTCGCATTTTTCTATAAAAAATCATCAGGTGCTGTTTCATTGTATGAATATCAATACGAAGTATATGAATTGAATAAAACCGTGTGGAAAAGCGAGTTTTATGTTAAAAACGGAAACGATTTAGAGCGTCTTACAAAATCAAATTATACCAAACGCTTACCTACTTTATTTGCTAGTAAACCTGAAATAGTAGCTAAAATAAAAGGCACAAAATTTGAAGATATTTATAAGTTATTTGATGAATTTAACGACTTTGAATAATAACAAAAAAGGATCTCGAACAGAGATCCTTTTTTGTTTAAATATACTTCCCTTTACTATAAGTAAATCTTGTTATGAGGATATCGAACTCTTCGAACTTGGTCAACTAATTGGAATAATAGTTCTCTAAACTCTTCGTAGTTCTCCTTTTCTGTAGCAGAAATAAAAATGCAAGGGTAATTTTCTTTTCCTAAATAACTAGCTTTTAATTCTTCGAGTGGTTTACGTTCGAATTCTCCATTTAACTCCCATTCAGGAACACTTTCAACATTTTTGTAAGCATCAACCTTGTTAAAAACTAAAAGAGTAATTTTATCGATAGCTCCAATTTCTTCGAGTGTTTTTTTAACAACGGCAATATGGTCTTCGAAGTTAGGATGAGATACATCAACAACGTGCACTAAAATATCAGCTTCTCTTGTTTCATCGAGGGTCGATTTAAAACTCTCGACAAGTTGAGTAGGCAATTTACGAATGAATCCAACCGTATCAGAAAGAAGGAATGGAACATTATTCAAAGTGACTTTACGAACGGTAGTATCTAAAGTTGCGAATAATTTGTTTTCGGCAAAAACTTCGGCTTTAGAAAGGGAATTCATAATAGTACTTTTTCCAACATTGGTATAACCAACAAGGGCAACGCGCACCAATTCGCCTCTATTCTTACGTTGAGTTGCCATTACTTTATCAATGTCTTTCAACTTTTGGCGTAGAATGGCAATTTTATTTTTGATGGCACGGCGGTCACTTTCCATTTGCGACTCCCCAGGCCCTCTCATCCCAATACCTCCTTTTTGACGTTCTAAGTGCGTCCACATGCGCGTTAAGCGAGGTAATAGGTATTGTAATTGAGCTAATTCAACTTGAGTTTTTGCATGTGCAGTTTGAGCTCTTTGGGCAAAGATGTCGAGTATCAAAGTTGTACGATCGAGTACTTTAATATCCTTTTCTTTAAACTCATTTTCAAGGTTTTTTACTTGAGCTGGAGTTAATTCATCATCGAATACCACAAGATCACATCCTTCTGCAAAAACAAAGTTTTTGATTTCCTCTAATTTTCCTTCTCCAACAAAAGTTCCTGAGTTAGGTCTATGTAATTTTTGGAAAAAACGTTTGTGTACAGTACCACCGGCTGTTTGGATAAGAAATTCCAACTCATCCATGTACTCCATGAGTTTTGCTTCTGGTTGATTGGGTAATACCAATCCTACCATTACAGCTTTTTCAATAGTACGTTTTTTATTTTCGATCATGTAAAATTCTTATTTACGAAGCGACATTACGAACTTCACTGTTTCAGAAATTTCGTCATCTGTCATTTTGCTTGCAAATTCAGGCATACTACCTTTTCCTGCACGTATTATAGCTTCTACTTCTGAGTCAGATAAGCTCGATTTTGTTAAATCTTTAGCTCCACCCATCATCAAATTTCCGTTACTTCCATGGCAAACAGAACATTGTTGTTTATAGGCTGAAACTCCTGAGCTTACTTTTTCAGTTTTATTTTCGCTGTTGTTATTCGATGAACCACAAGAAAATAAAGCAAAATTAAGTGCAATTACACTTAGGGCTATTAATGTTTTACGCATGATATTAAGATTAAAATAATGGTCTTGCTGGACTCATAAATGGCCATGGGATTGCAAAGAAAATTAAGATTAATGCTAGTAAATAGAACACAAATATGAATCTGTGTTTATTTGCGTCTGCTTTAACTTTCTTACTTTTTGAGTGTCCTACAGTTATAAACGCCAAAGCTAAAATCATCATAGCTGGGTGCTCAACTGCAAAGAATCTTGCCTCCGGATTTTTCATCACTTCCCCAAATCCTGCATTCGCTATCATTGGTATAATACTTGTCACAATTAATATTAATCCTATTAATAACTGAATGTGACTGGTAATCATGGTGAATAAGTATAATTTACGATTACCTTCGGTAAATGATTTTTTACCTCTCCAAGAAATAAATGATACGATAACCGAAACTACTAATAACGCTAATGCAATGTAGCGTAATCCTGAATGGGCATGTAATAATCCGCTCATGTGTTTAATATTTTTTTCAAAGGTAATAAATATCTCTTAGTGCTCTTGTTAATTCCTTGTGAAGACATTAAATTTACTTTATAAAGTAAAAGTTATGAGGTTTTTTTTGTTTCTGCTTTTTTCATGTGTATACGTAAACCTTTCTGCCCAGATTGGTCATTGGCCTAATGGCACAAAATCAGACAATTACTCTGTATATGCTCTTAAAAATATTAAACTCTATATTGATGCAGATAATTTTGTTGAAAATGCGGTTTTAGTTTGGCAAGATGGAAAAATTATTGCCTCAGGAGCTCAAGTGAAAATACCTGAAAATGCCGTGGTTATAGATGGGTATCAACATTATGTAATGCCCGGTTTTATTGATCTGTATGCCGCTGAAGCAGGTTTGGAATTCTCTAAATCGCCAACTGCCAATAAAGGAGCTTATTCCCCTAACGAAGCTACTGCTAAATATGGAAACGATGCTATTAAAGCCGATTATAAAGCCGTAACCCAATTAACCGGCGCAGGTACTAATGATTATGCTAAAAATGGCTTTCTAACCCTGAACTCTTTCCATGCTGATGGAATTATTAGAGGCGCTTCTGCTTTGTTTAATGTTAGTCCTTTAAGCATTCACAAAAATATTATTCATGACGATGCAGCTCTTATGCTTTCTTTTTCGAAAGGTACTAGCGCTCAAAGTTATCCAGGCTCGCTTGTTGGTGCAGTGGCATTACTTCGTCAGAGCTTTTATAATGCATTGTGGTACGAGAAAACTGGCAAAACTAAAGAGTATAATTTAACGCTCGCTTCGCTCGCTAAAGCACTTCAACAAATTAAAATTATTGAAGCTAATGATAAATGGGACGCGTTCATAGTCAAGAAAATAGCCGATGAGTTTAAAATGAATTTCATTATTAAAGCTTCGGGAAATGAATACCAACGTATACATGAAATTAAAAAACTTAATATTCCTTTTATTCTCCCTCTTAACTTTCCAGAAGCCTACAATATTAAGAATCCCGATTTAGCTGCCAATATTTGGTATAATAATCTGCTTCATTGGGAAATGGCAGAATATAATCCATTGTTCTTCTATAAAAATCAGGTGCAATTCGCTTTTACTTTACATGGTTTGAAGAATAAATCGGAGTGGATTTCGGCTATTAAACGTGTACATAAAACTGGTTTATCTAGCAATGAAATTCTTCGCGCACTTACTATGAATCCAGCTAAAATGCTGAATGTAGATGCTAAACTTGGACATTTAAAACCTGGAGCCTATGCAAATTTCGTAATTGCTAAAGGCGAAGTTGGGGCCGAGGATTTTAGCATAGTTGGTACCATTGGAGCAGGTTTACCCGTATACCTTGAATCATGGCCAGAACCCGATTATTCAGGTAAGTATACTTTGTTCCCTAATGCTGAAAATCAATTCGAATTTATAGTTACTAAAAAAGGAACTCAATATCAAATTAAGGCTGAAAAAGCTCATACTAAATTAGAAATTGAAAGAGGAACTATATTTTTGAAATTCGCATTTAAATCTGATTCCGCAAATTGGTATAATTTAATCGGTAAAAGAAGTGAAGACCAATCATGGATGGGATCGGGTTTAACTCCAAGTGGAGAAAGTGTACTATGGTCGGCTATAAGAATTTCGGATATAGATAAACCTAATGATAAAAAGCCGGCTCAAAAAGATTCATTACCTATTTTGGTATATCCATTCAATGCTTATGGAAGAGCAGAACTTCCAACTCCTAAGGAATATTTAATAAAAAATATTACGGTTTGGACTAGCACAGATGAGGGAGTTTTAGAAAATACAGATGTACTTTTAAAGAATGGTAAAATTTCTAAAATTGGGAAAGCGTTAAGTAGTAATTCTGCTGAAGTAATTGATGGTACTGGTAAATTTTTAACGGCAGGAATTATTGATGAACATTCTCATATTGCATTACGCAGAGGGGTAAACGAAGGTGGCGCCAATATCTCTGCTGAGGTTCGTATGGTTGACGCCCTTAACCCTGACGATATCAATATTTACCGACATATTTCTGGTGGAACTACCACTGTACAACAATTGCATGGTTCGGCAAATCCAATTGGTGGACAATCTTCAATCATTAAATTAAAATGGGGGCAAGATCCAGAAAATATGATCTTCAAAAATGCTGTTCCTTTTATCAAATTTGCTTTGGGTGAAAATGTAAAACAAAGTAACTGGGGTAGTGGACGTTTCCCACAAAGTAGACCTGGAGTTGAACAAAGCTTCGAATATTGGTTTACCCGAGCATTAGAATACGAAAAAAATAAAGAAGGTAGAGTTGACTTACGATTAGAAACTTTACTCGAAATTTTGAGAGGTAAGCGATTTATTACCTGCCATTCTTATGTTCAGAGCGAAATTAATATGCTAATGAAAGTTGCAGATAAGTTTGGATTTAAGGTGAATACTTTTACCCATATTTTAGAAGGGTATAAAGTGGCTGATAAGATGAAAGAACATGGTTCGGCTGCAAGTACTTTTGCCGATTGGTGGGCTTATAAAATGGAAGTAAGCGAAGCTATACCTTACAATGCGTCAATTCTGCATAAAATTGGAATCATAACAGCTATTAATAGCGACGACGCAGAAATGGGCCGTCGATTGAATCACGAAGCCGCCAAGCTTATTAAGTATGGTGGACTTTCTGAACAAGAAGCTTGGAAAACGGTAACCATTAATCCGGCTAAAATGCTTCACCTAGATAAATATGTGGGTAGTATTGAGGTTGGTAAAGATGCCGATGTGGTAATCTGGAACGCAAATCCACTAAGCGTTTATGCTTCTGTTGATTATACCTTTATTGATGGTGCCTTATATTTTGAAAGAAATGCACATAACTCTATGATGCAAGAAATGGTTAAAAATAGAGCCAAAATTTTAGAAAAAATGGCTAGGGACAAGTCGGAACGTAAACTTGAACCCATTAAGAAAAAAGAACATATGAATCATTGTGAAGATTTTGGAGGGCATGAATATGAATAAGTTATTTGCTTTTATTGCGCTATTAAGTTCTAGTATTTTGTTGGCTCAAAGACCTAGTCCAGGTGCCCAACAAGAGAAAGCAATTTGTATTAAAGGTGCAACTTTACATATAGGAAACGGACTAGTATTAGAAAATGCAGATATCATTTTCGATAAAGGTAAAATTACCTATGTAGGCTCTAATGCTAATGTTGGTGATGCTCAGGTTATTGAAGCCAAAGGCAAACATGTGTATCCTGGATTTATATTATTGAATTCTATTTTAGGATTAGTTGAAGTTGACGCAGTAAAGGCTACGGAAGATTTTAAAGAACTTGAGGAATATCATCCAGAAATAAGATCTCTCGTAGCATTTAATACCGACTCAAAAATTATTCCAACTGTTAGGAAAAATGGAATATTATTTGTGCAACCAACCTTAAAAAGCAATACAGTTTGGGGAACTTCAAGTATTGTGAATTTAGATGCTTGGAATTGGGAAGACGCCGCTGTAAAAATAGATAATGGAGTACATATAGATTTTCCTTCACTTACAAATCCTAATTGGAGAAGAGATCAAAAAGATAGAAATATAAAGGTAAATGAAGAGATAAATAAATTGAAAGATTTGCTTAATCGTGCTTTCGTATATTCATCAAATTCAAAAGAAAAGGACTTTAAATTAGAAGCTTTAAGGCCTATTTTTTCTGGAGAAAAAATAGTTTTTGTGAATGTTCAAGATGTATATGAGGCCAAACAAGCTTTAGAACTTTTCGAACCATTTAAAGGTGTGAAGTTGGTTTTTAATACTCCAGCCGACCTTACAAGTATTGCAGATGAATTAAATAAAAAGTCTGTAGCCGTTGTGCTTTCACGTATACACAGATTGCCTACAAGCCCAGAAAGTGATGTTAGCGAAGCCTATGCACTTCCTAAAAAATATTACGATGCAAAAATTCTTTTCAGTTTAGATTATGAAGGAGATATGGAAGCAATGGGAAGTAGAAATTTACCCTTCTTAGCTGGTACTGCAGTTGGTTACGGATTGCCATATGAAGAGGCTGTAAAAAGTATTTCGTTAAATGCGGCTAAAATTGTAGGTATAGATGCTGATTACGGTAGTTTAGAGGTAGGGAAAAGTGCAAGTTTATTTATCTCGGATGGAGATGCTTTAGATATGAAATCGAATAATGTGATTTATGCATTTATAGATGGACGTATGTTGAAGCTGACATCACATCAAGAGGAATTGCAAAGAATGTATTTGGAGAAATATAAGCAAGAGAACAAGATTAAGGACTAATCTTGATTTTCTATTTCTTGTCTTTTTTATCAAATAAGCCTGTTTTCTTATTGTATCCGTAAGGGCAATGCTTACATCCGCTTTTGCAACAATATCCACGTTTTAAGTGATATTTTTCTGTAAAAACGATATAACCTTCAGGAGTTTTATAAAAATCTTCTGGATCTAAATCAGGTTTGCCGTAATAATCACTCATTATGGATTGGGATTTGAAAATTTTGGATTTGATATAAATTCCTCGTCGGTTAGGGTGTGCAAAAATGCAATAATATCTGCAATTTCCGAAGCGCTTAAGTCGAGACCTATATTAAGATATTCCATATTAGGATCTATAGTAGAACTCATTTTTCCACCATAGAAATAATGCTGTTCAATTACATCTTTTACAGTCATAAAACGGCCATCGTGCATATAGGGTGCACTTAGCATTATATTTCTTAAAGTTGGAACTTTGAATTTAGCTTTGTCAAAATCGTTTTTAGTTACGTTGTAATAACCTAAATCGGTCCATTCCGATTCAAAATCTAAACCATTATTTAGCATACGCATGTTGGTGAAAAGCTTATCTTCTGCATTATGACAATGAAAACAATCGCCTTTAGTTTGACTTTGAATTAGATTGTATCCATTCAACTCAGAGGGAGTTAAATTTACTTCACCTCGTACATATTTATCGAATTTAGAATTGAATGAAATAAGTGTTCTCAGGAATTGTGCTATGGCTTTAGATACAAGTGTACTATCAATTTTTCGTGTTCCAAAAGCATCTTCAAACATATTTACATATGCTTTATCGGATTTTAAATATGCCACAACATTATTCCAATTATTTCCCATTTCAATTGGATTCCGAACAGGTTCGAATATTTGTTCTTCCAATGTATTTGCTCTTCCATCCCAAAAAAATCGTTGGTAAGGATTATATGCCAAATTAATTAGAGCCATACTATTTCTAACGCCCAATTGTCCGTGAATTCCAGTACTGAATTGTGCATTATCAGTAAAACCCAATTCTTGTTTGTGGCAACTAGCACAGCTTAGACTTTTATTGGCCGATAAATTTTTATCGTAAAATAATTTTCTACCTAGTGCAACACCTTCTACTGTAGTAGGGTTATACGATGGATCTATAGGTTGAGGATAGCCTGCAGGAATATTAAAATCGTAGGGCGTAGTTTTAGTATTCTTTCCGCACGAAAAGAAAGCTAAAGATGTGAGCAAAATACATGCTGCCAATATTTTAAAATGCCCTTTCATTTTACTGGAGTGCTATATTGAATCGTGTCAGTCAAAGTTAAGAGAAAAGCTTTTATCTGGGCTATTTCTTCGGTATTTAAACCTAAAGGTTTAATGAGCTCAGATTTTCTCGGAATATTTTCTCCACCTTTATTATAAAACGCTAAAACCTCATCTAAGGATTGAAATTGCCCATCGTGCATATAAGGGTAGGTAATTCCTACATTTCTTAAACTTGGGGTTTTGAATGCCAAACTATCTTCAGGAATCCCAGTTAATCTATAACGCCCAGAATCGGGTTTAGTATTTAAAATGCCTATATTATGAAATTTAAAATCGCTCAATAAAAAACCGGAATGGCATTTGCCACAATTGGTTCTTTCGCTGTAAAATAATTTCATGCCAGCTTTTTCTTGTTGGTTTAATGCATTAGTATTTCCGGCTAGGTAGGCATCGAATTTGCTTCCTTTGCTGAGTAAATATCTTTGATATACTGCTAATGCACGAGGAATATATTTTATGGAAGGAATGGTATCGTATGCTTCTTTGAACAAGCTAATATATTCTGGATTATCTGCAATTTTTTCTACACTTTTAGCAATATTTTGATGCATTTCTTTGTTCTCTTGAAGCGGAGCTATACTAAAATGTTCTAGACTTTTAATACTACCTTCCGTCATAAGATGAGGTAAATATGCACGGTTGAGAATTGAAGGTGTATTTCGAACACCTAAAATCTGAGGATTAACTCCTGGAGAAATAATTTCATTATCTGCGAATGCTTTTTCTGGTATATGGCAAGATGCACAGCTCAGTGTATTATTTTTCGAGAGTAGAGGTTCGAAAAATAATTTCTCTCCTAATTTGTATCTAGCAGGAGTATAAGTATTATGATAGGGGTCTTGAACTTGAGGCCATAAAGCAATTGCTTGTGGCTTTTGAGAAGTGTTGGAATTGCATGAGCCAAAGAGCGGTAGTAAAGCAATTACTACTTGATAGATGTAGCGCTTTGCCATTGATTTACTAAGTTTTCACAAACCTCGAATTCAACTCCAGTTGGAGCAACGGGATGGGCAAAAGGTTGACTAATAAAATCTAGTGAAGAAATTAATTGAAGCATATCGAGCCCCAGAGTTAAAGTATTATTGTCTTCGTTTGTGATATCAATATTTCCAGATAGAGAAACGGTTCTGTAAAGCGCGTCATTTCCAGGATGGTAAGAGAACATTAAATCCTGACTATCGTTATAAGATCCATTTCCATCGGTATCAATTTTGCCTTCGAATTTTGAAAATATATATCCATTAGCCCAATTCCAATACATGTTGGTTGAAGGATTTAGGGGGGAATTATATGGATAATCGGTGGCTATTATAGCATCTTTTCCATTTTGAGTATTGATATTTTCAGGAACACCATAACCCAATTCAATTTTTGTATAGGTTCCCATAGGAACTTTTGGTATACTAATTTCCCAATTATTTTCAGGAGTAAAAAGTTGAGGATATTCAGATAAATCTACAACTTCATTTTTAGAAGTATAAAGCTTGATATTGGTTACATAGAAGCTTAATTCAGAAAATACAATTTTCTGAGGAGCATTATAGGTATTAGGATTATTGAGTTGGAAATCTGATTTTCCGTAATTGAATGAATATCTTATTTTTAGAGGAGCGAATTTATCTTTTTTGTCCTTATTACAATTTGTTAAGAGTAAAGAACTAGCTAAAACTGAAAGTACAAGTATTTTTTTCATAAATTTGTTATTCCTCCTTGGTTATGAGATATCAAATTTACAAAAAAATAACGAATTATTTTGGGAAATGCCTTCCAAGTTTGTTGGGTATATTTATATCTCTTATGTCTTATTCACAATCGACTACAGCAGTGAGTTTATCTGAACATAATGGAAAAGTTTCGAAGCAAGATTTAGAGAATGATACATCTAGAACTGCATGGTTTCAAACAGAATTTATGTCATATAGGCCAGAGGTGACCGAGGCTCAAAAGAAAATCTTAACAACAAGAGAATTTCAAGTTGTAATTATACTTGGCACTTGGTGTAGCGACAGTAGAATGCAAGTTCCACGTTTGTATAAGGTGTTTTACGAACTTGGTTTAAATCCTCCTATTACCCTTATTACTACCGATAAAAATAAAAAGGTTATAGAACCAGGTTTTGTACATATTACTGCAAAATATGTTCCATATTTTATCATACGGGATAAGAATGGAAAAGATATAGGAGAGATTATAGAAACACCTAAAAAGTCTTTAGAAGCTGATTTGGCTGCAATACTAAAGAAAATTCGTCCAACTAAAAAATAAAGCTTTGTACTCTTGGGAAAGGATTGGCTTGATAAATTACGAAATGGAGATCGTGTTGCTTTGGCGCGTGCAATTACTTTATGTGAAAGTACTAGACCTGAAAAGCAAGAACAAGGTTTTGAGTTATTAAATTTAGCATATCCCTATTCTGGAAACTCCGTTCGTATAGGAATTACAGGAACTCCAGGTGCAGGTAAAAGTACCTTCATCGAAGCTTTTGGTTTATATCTTATCGAAAAAGGGCATAAAGTCGCAGTTTTAGCGGTAGATCCTAGTAGTTCTATCAGCAAAGGTTCCATTCTAGGCGATAAAACTCGTATGGAACGCCTTTCTACACATCCAAACGCTTTTATTCGTCCTTCTCCTTCTGGTGAAACTTTAGGCGGACTCTCAGCACGTACCGCAGAGAGTATTATTCTTTGTGAAGCTGGAGGATACGATTTTATTCTCATTGAAACCGTAGGTGTAGGTCAGAGCGAAACTTTAGTTAAAGATGTTTCAGACATGTTCCTTCTTATTGCTCAGCCCGGTGCTGGCGATGAGCTGCAAGGAATTAAACGCGGAATTATGGAAATGAGCGACCTAATCATCGTTAATAAAGACGATGGTTCCTTGAAAAAAAATGCAGAATTAACCTATGGTCAAATAAAAAATTCTATTGGGCTCTTCCCACCAGCTGAACATGGTATTCCTAAAGATGTTATGCGAGTTTCTGCATTAGAAAATAGAGGAATGGACGATGTATATACGAAAGTAGAAGCGTTTATGACTCAACTTAAAGAAAGTGGTGCTTTTGCCCGTGGACGTGAAAAAAACGAAGAGGAACGATTCGAAATTTATTCGAAAGAATTTGCTTGGAAGTATTTAAAATCGCAGCCTAAATTTCAAGAATTATGGGCCGAACATTTAAAACAAATAAAAAACAAGAACAGTTATGCTTATAAAGCAGCCCTGTCCTTGTTTCAAAAATTAAATGAGAATTAATATAATTTCTTGGCTTCTTCTCTTAAAATAAAAACTGCCACATCAGTAGGTAGTTTTTCAACTTTCATGGTAAGCTCAAGTATAATTTGAGCTAATTCGTTCCCTTTTGCATTTGGACCTACTTCAGAGTAAGCGTAATTGATAAGCTTGATAGTTTCTTCACGAGCGTTTTTAACGGCATCCCAAGCTTGGTGACTCACATAAACTTGTTGTGTAATGTTATGGTCGAATTCGCTACGTATGCTTTTAATAATTTCAGCATGATACATAGCACTTGTTGCGCCTTGTGAAGGTATACGCATAACCAAGTTTTGTGGAGAGATACGTTCTACCAAAAGGGTTAAACGTTCTATAGCTTGTAAACGCAAAGGGTCGGTCATTTTTTTAGCTTCTATATGCATACGGTGTATGCGTTCATTTTCAGAACGTTTTAAGATTCGGTCAACCAAAAAATAAGCGGTTCCTCCTGTTACAAGTGCTGGTATTGTGTATTTAAGTATTTCTAAAAACTCGTTCATATTAATGTATTGTTATACAAAAATGCGATAATTTTTCATTAATCAATTATTTGATTTATTAATAAATCTTGCCAAGTCTGTCTTTTACGTATAAGTTTTGCTTGGCCGTTCAAAACAAGAACTTCGGCAGGTTTTACTCTACTGTTATAATTACTACTCATTTCGAAACCATACGCACCTGCATTATGGAAACATAAAATATCATTCTCTCTAATTTCGCTTATCTGTCTATCCCATGCAAATGTGTCGGTTTCGCAAATATTCCCTACAACTGTATAGAGTCTCTCAGGACCATAAGGGTTTGAAATATTGGTGATTTTATGATACGAATCGTAGAACATAGGTCGTATTAAATGGTTAAAGCCACTATTTACTCCAGCAAAAACAGTAGCTGTAGTTTGTTTAACCACATTAGTATTAACAAGAAAATATCCCGAATTACTTACGATAAATTTACCTGGTTCAAACCAAATTTCCATATTGGGGTTACCGTAATTTAATTTGAAATCGTTGAAACTTTGAGCAATTTTTTCGCCAAGCTCATCAATAGGAGTAGCTTGGTCTTCGGGTTTATAGGCTACTTTAAAGCCGCTACCTAGATCGATAAATTCAAGTTCAGGGAAGTGTTCTGCGATTTCGTATAAAATTTCGACACTACGAAGGAAGATTTGAGGGTCTAAAATTTCGGAACCTGTATGCATGTGAATTCCTTTAATTCGTATGCCCGTAGATTTTACGATACGTTCTAAATGTCGAAGTTGGTGTATAGAAATACCGAATTTAGAATCTATATGCCCGGTGGAAATTTTATAATTTCCTCCAGCCATAATATGTGGGTTAATACGAACACATATCGAAATTGAACTTCCCATTTTGGTTCCAAGTTGTTCGAGTATAGAAAGATTGTCGACATTAATATGAACGCCTAATTCGTGGGCTTCAAGTATTTCTTGTAGACTCACGCAATTTGGGGTAAAGATGATATTTTGAGGTTGAAACCCGGCATAGAGGCCTAGGCGCACCTCTTCGATTGAAACGGTATCGAGTCCTGCTCCTTCATCTTTAATTAACTTAAGGATGTTTACGTTAGTCAGGGCTTTACAAGCGTAAAAGAAACGTGCGTTTGTAGAAGCAAAGGCGTTTTTAAGTGTGCGATATTGATTTTGTATAGATTAGGCGTGATAGACATAGAGAGGTGTCCCAAATTCTTGGGCAATACTCAACAAAAAATTTGCGTCCATTTGAAGTATGGATTTTAAAGTTTAAATAAATAATTGAAAAAAAATAGGGGAATCCCCACCGGAATGAATAGATATATTAAGCCCAGCAGGGCTTATTCTTAGAGTAAGATTTATATGTAGAAATTCTATTCACGTTGCAAGTATACAAAAAGTAGTTTAGAGAAATAGATTTAAAAATGGAAAATTTTATCTTATGAGGAGAATGGGGGATAATAAAAAAAGGTTCCAAACTTGCGTCTGAAACCTTGATTTTTGTGGGGCACCTGATAATGAGTAAGATAATTTTGTTATTAATGATTTTTTGCTAATTTTGAATGTTTACTTTAATCTTTATTGTTTTTGAAAAAATCAACATTGTCAATGTTTTTGATCGCCGTGATTGTTTTCGGGTGTGAGAGAAAACAGGAAATCATCAAGGTGGAGGCCCCAGCGGCCAGTTGACATAAATCGGTTGGGGAAGTAACGACGGCGTTGTCTTTGTGAAAAACTGCGATCCGAAAAAATGGATTTGTGGCACGCTGAAACGGCAAACCCTTTGCGGGGCTGACGGCGTGACAGTATGCGTTATTAACGTATGCGAAAACTCGAATGAAAAGTGTATGCGCCTGCTCGTAAAGCCTCATGAAAGAGTTAGATAAGAAATTAACGCGCCCCTCTCATTTTTTCGGGAGGCGTAATATTTTTTGCATATGAAGTTTTCGTTTTACCTATCAGTTTTCCTTATTACCGCTTTTACCGCCGCCGCGCAATCCGACAAATTCCAGACCTATGTGTCTTTCAGCCCCTATGAGTTCTTGCCGCTCAAGACGGGCTCCAAAGTCCTATTTAAGCAGTTCTGCGATCCGACTAAGGACTCCATTGTGACAGCCGGGGTTGTTTCCTATCAACGAACGATTATCGACGGCCGAGTGTGCAAGCATGTCCTGCATTTCAGAGACACCGTCTTGCAACGGCAATACCTGATCGTGAAAAAGAAAAAGGATGTTGAGCGGCTCATAATCGCCATAGACCCTGCAGGATTTGCCAAAGGGAAGGGATATAAAGCCTTTTGGAAGTCCCTGCCCAAAGGCTGGGTGCTGTCAACCTACAATACAGACTATATTATCTTCAAGACGGCTTCGGGCTGGGTTGTGGAGTTTTAATACAAAACTGCACCTATTCATTCATCATATCTGTGCATTTTTCAAACTGGTTGGCGCGACTATAGGTCGACTCGACCTTGTTGATGATTGTGTGCGCCAGCGTCATTTCCGCGACTTCGTTAGGGCAATTGTGTGTTCCAATCCTTATGAATTCACGGTGATTTCCAGTTGTAATTGTTTTGTTGATACTACTGTCAGTTTCGCATATATAGTCAGGATAAAACGGATTCTTCTATGGTGGCGGAAAAAAAAGTAATAATATGTTATTATTCGGTGCTTAATAACAACGTGTGGAGATGAAGTGCAAAACTGGAGCAAATCCACCTGGAAACAAAAAAGGTTCCAAACTTGCGTCTGAAACCTTGATTTTTGTGGGCCTACCTGGGTTCGAACCAGGGACCACCTGATTATGAGTCAGGTGCTCTAACCGACTGAGCTATAGGCCCTAAACCTTATCCCTATTGAGATTTGGGATTGCAAAATTAATTGAATTTTGAATTTAACCAAACATTTACACTATTATTTTGACGGATTTTTTAAAAAAATTAAACGCTAACTTATGGTTGAATTGTGAGAAATGGTTGATAAGACTGCTTTAATGGCTTGATTTTCAATTTTAATTTAGCTATAACAAATATCTATACAAGTTGTTTGGCTAATCTGTGAAATACCTGTATTTTTGCGCCTATTATAAAATAATAAAATGGAACTCGAATTAAGCGAACAAGAAGTACTAAGAAGACAGAAATTAGCAGAATTGCGTGCGTTGGGCATAGAACCTTATCCTGCTGAAGAGATAAAGGTTACTCATTATGCTGCCGACATAAAGCGCGATTTCGTAGAAGGTGCTGAGGGCTATTCTGAAGTATATCTTGCTGGTCGTTTAATGAGCGTTCGTGATATGGGTAAAGCTTGCTTCGCTGAATTGAAAGACAGCTCTGGCCGTATCCAAATTTATGTGCGTAGAGATGATATTTGTCCAGATGAAGACAAAACCCTTTATAATACGGTTTTCAAAAAACTATTAGATATTGGCGATTTTATTGCTGTTAAAGGCTATGTTTTCAAAACAAAAGTAGGAGAAACCTCATTACACGTTACCGAATTAAAAGTTTTAGCGAAAACACTTCGTCCTTTACCAATTGTAAAGAAAGACGAAGACGGAAATATTTACGATGCATTCAGTGATCCTGAAAAACGTTATCGTATGCGTTATGTCGACCTAGTAGTAAACGAAGGTGTAAAAGAAACTTTTGTGAAACGTACGAAGATGTTTAACGCTATGCGTGAGTTTTTCAATAACCATGGTTATCTGGAAGTTGAAACGCCGATTTTACAATCTATACCAGGAGGAGCTGCAGCACGTCCATTTGTTACTCATCATAATTCATTAGATATTCCGCTTTATATGCGTATTGCTAATGAGTTATATTTGAAAAGATTGATCGTAGGTGGTTTTGATGGAGTTTATGAATTCTCTAAAAACTTCCGTAACGAAGGAATGGACCGTACGCATAATCCAGAGTTTACAGCTATGGAAATTTATGTAGCTTATAAAGACTATAACTGGATGATGGAGTTCACTGAAAAATGTTTAGAGCATGTGGCTTTAGCAGTGAATGGTACAACCAAAGCTACTTTTGGGGAGCACGAAATTGACTTTAAAGCTCCTTACCGTAGAATTAGCATGACCGATGCGATCAAAGAATATACAGGATTTGACATTACAGGTAAATCGGAAGATGAAATTCGTGAGGCAGCAAAATCTATGGGTATTGAAGTAGATGCATCAATGGGTAAAGGAAAATTAATTGATGAGATTTTTGGAGAGAAATGTGAAGGGAATTTCATACAACCTACATTCATTATAGATTATCCAGTTGAGATGTCTCCACTTACTAAAAAGCACAGAACACATGCAGGATTAACAGAACGTTTTGAATTAATGGTTTGTGGAAAAGAGATTGCGAATGCATATTCAGAGTTGAACGACCCTATAGACCAAAGAGAGCGTTTCGAGGAACAATTAAAATTATCGGAGCGTGGTGATGATGAAGCGATGTTTATCGATCAGGACTTCTTGAGAGCTTTAGAGTATGGTATGCCACCAACAGCTGGATTAGGAATAGGTATGGATCGATTGATTATGTTTTTAACGAATAATTCTTCTATTCAAGAAGTTTTATTCTTCCCTCAAATGCGTCCTGAGCATACGGGAGACAATGGTTCGGAGGAATAATTATGCCAAAATGGATTGATCGCTTGCAGGAAAAATGGAATCTGAAAAGCGCAAAACAAGTTGTAATAGTTTTAATAGTTTTTGCTTGTACAGGAACTACGATTTTATTTTTGAAGAAACCGGTATTTAATCTGCTTGGGATTACTGAAATAAAAGGGTGGTTAAGTAATATTTTATACTTAGTTTTTATACTTCCCGTTTATAATATAGTATTGTTAGTATATGGGGCTTTGTTTGGGCAGTTCTCCTTCTTTTGGGAATACGAGAAAAAAATGTTCAGACGTATGGCTTCTATCTTTAAAAAGAAATCATAAAAAAAGTCCCCTTTAGGGGACTTTTTTTGTAATGTGACTCAGTACACAGGTTAAGAGTCGTAGCGTCAAATCTAATTACTATTTCTTTTTAGTTTTCGATTGATTTTTGCCTTTGCTTTTTACGTTTGGCTTATTTTTGGTTTTGGTTGTCGGTTTGCTTAATTTCTTTGCTACAGTTTTAGTTGCTGCTGTAGTTGTTTTTTTTGTAGCGCTTTTCTTTTTAAGTCCGCGGTTATAGTATGCTTTTAATTTTGGACTTTCTTTTAAGTGATCGCTAAGCTCTGTTCTTGTAACCCATTTTAGGTTTTCAGCCTTATTGTTTGTTTTGTTATGGTCGAGGTGGACAACAAATTCAGCCTTTTTTCCAGGCTTTTTGCAGAAATTTTCTGCTACTAATTTGTGAATGAAAAGTGTAACATTTTCCCCGTTAGGTTTGGCTTTAAATACTTTGTAACCTTGAACTAGTGTACCGTTTAAGATTTTTCCGTCTCTAACTTCTTCTTTGTAGCTTACTAAACGGCCTTTGTTCGACACGGCATATTTGTTACGTAATAGAGAGGCTTTAAAAGAGAATTTGATAGGTTTGAATATTTATCCTGCAAGTAATTTAATAGCCATAAATAGCAGGTATTTTAGTTAATATTCACAAATATAAACTTTTTTAATCAAAAAAATACCAAAAGATTCTTCGTTGTTGATTTTAATATACATAGAGGTTTTAAAGTGTATACTATAATTTATTTGAGTGTTTTTTTGGGTCTTGTATTATGCGGGAATTATGGATTTTTTTAGTAAACAACGAATTTGATTAATTGATTCAATTTTATATCTTTCAGCTATGAAAAAAATTCTTAGTCTTGCCTTAATCGCCACCTTTTATGTTCAAAATTTATCTTCACAAACTGTAAAGTTTGATGTGATATTTAAAGGAGATAAGATTGGAACTACTACAGTAACAAGGACTATCGGCTCAAATGGTCAAGTTACTATAGAATTAAAAGGGGAGAGTAATGCCTCTGTTTTATTTGTAAAAAGGAATATTAAGACCCATTATACATCGGTATACGAAAATGGTTCTTTAGTTAAGACAAATAGTACATACGAAGTAAATGGCGAGTTGGATTCTTACGTAAAAGCAGTATGGGATGGATCTAAATATACTGTTGAAACGGAAAGAGGTAAATCTACTCAATCGGCTAAAGTGGTATATTCTGTATTGTCGTTGTTTTTTAGTGAACCAGTAGGGAAGACGGAGATTTGGTCTGAAAGAATTGGAGGTATGGTGCCTTTGAAAAACTTAGGTTCGAATCGATATGTATTCAAAAACGCAATTAAAGGCGGGTCTGATAATATATATAAGTATAAAGATGGTAAACTCTACGAAGTAGAAATGTCAACCCCAGTTGGTGCTTCTTATATGCGACCTACGAAATAAGGTTATGAAAGATTTAGAAAGAAAAAAGACGTCCTTATGAGACGTCTTTTTTTATATTATGCTTCTACTGATTGCATTTGTTTGTTTGCCATTGCTTCGGCTTGTTTCTTTTTCATTAATCCAATTTTAGACGGACTTCCGAAAATGTAAAACATCTTTTCTTTGAATGTTTTTGCTTGTTTTACATCTTTTACTATATCTTTTACTTCGTGGAAGTTTAAGTATATTGGATTTGATGAATATGGAATTGGAGTAGTTAATCCATAAACAGGTCTTTCTTCTAAAGGTTGATAGGTTCCAAACCATCTATCCCAAAGTATGAAAGTAGCACCATAGTTTACGTCTAAATATTTTTCTTGAGAACCATGATGAACTTTGTGGTTACTTGGAGTAGCAAAGATGTATTCAATAATTGGGTGCAAACGAGGAACGTATTCGCTATGTACCCAGAATTGGAATAATACAGCTACTTGGTTCGCAACGAAGAATACTAATGGATGAAATCCTGCAAGGATAACTGGTAAGAAGAAAATGATTTTTAATTGTTGTATCCAAGATAAACGGAATGATACAGCTAAATTGTAGTGATTTCCGCTGTGGTGGGTAATGTGTGTACACCACCAGAAGCGTTGTTCATGCGAAATTCTGTGAGCCCAATAGCTACAGAAATCAAGAATGATATAGCAAGGGAAGAACATCCACCATACGAATTCTTGTCTCCAAGGAATAATGTTATAAACTGCCCAAACCATAGCAAATAATAAGAAACGAGTAATTAAGTTACTTGCTAAGTTCCCGAGACCAACAAATATAGAGCCGAAGAGTTCGGTATTATTATAGTGGTCGTCATTTTCTTTTTTATTGATATAATATTCAATAGCAGTGAAGAAAAGCATTACAGGCACAGCCCAAAGGATAAGTTGAGGTGATGCACCATCGATACCTTTTAAGGTATCCCAGGTTAGGGGTTCTGCTCCAAAGATTTTAAATGCTATCATACATAAATTTTAAAAAACGATGCAAAGGTAACTGAAAATATGCGGAATGTCAATAGTTAAAAAAGTATGCAATTTTGTTAATAACCCGTGTTTATTCCTTGTTTTTAGGTATGGAAATCCGGTGTAAAATTTGTACTTTTGCATGTTAAATTAAATGGCTCATGAGCGAAGAACAAATGAAGGCAGGTCAGAATGCGAATTATTCTGCCGATAATATTCAGGTTTTAGAAGGTTTAGAAGCTGTACGTAAGCGTCCAGCCATGTATATTGGCGATATCGGTCCTAAAGGTTTGCATCACTTAGTATATGAGGTTGTAGATAACTCTATTGATGAAGCTTTAGCAGGTCACTGTAAAAATATTACTGTATCTATATTAGAAGGTGATGTCATCCGTGTAGAAGATGATGGTCGTGGTATCCCTACAGAAATGCATCCCAAAGAGAAGAAATCGGCTCTTGAGGTAGTATTAACTGTATTACACGCCGGAGGTAAGTTCGACAAAGATTCGTATAAGGTATCTGGTGGTTTACACGGGGTTGGTGTATCCTGTGTGAACGCATTAAGTACTCACCTTCAAGTTGATGTTTATCGTAATAATAAACACTATCGTCAAGAATATAATATAGGTAAACCTCTTTACGATGTTAAAGAATTAGGTCCGACTGATAAACGCGGTACTACCGTTACTTTCCAACCTGATGCTACTATTTTCACTTCTACCGTTTATTCTTACGAAATCCTAGCAGCTCGCTTACGCGAATTAGCTTACCTTAACAAAGGTATTCGTATCGAATTACGCGATGAACGTGAAAAAGACGAAGAAGGTAATATCCGTAGCGAAGTTTTCTATAGCGAAGGTGGTTTAATGGAATTCGTGAAATACCTTGATTCTACTCGTGAAGCTTTAATTTCTACTCCAATTTATTTGGAAACTGAAAAGTCTGATATACCAGTAGAAGTAGCTATGACCTACAATACTACCTACTCGGAAAATATTCACTCATACGTAAACAATATTAATACTCATGAAGGTGGTACACACCTTGCAGGTTTCCGTCGTGCGCTTACTCGTACCTTAAAAGCTTATGCTGATAAGTCGGGTATGCTCGATAAAATTAAATTTGAAATTAATGGTGACGACTTCCGTGAAGGTTTAACTGCTATTATTTCGGTTAAAGTTAAAGAACCTCAATTCGAAGGTCAAACCAAAACTAAACTTGGTAATAATGAAGTTGCCGGTGCAGTTGACCAAGCTGTGGGTGAAGCTCTTCAATATTATTTAGAAGAAAATCCTAAAGACGCTAAGAAATTAGTTGAAAAGGTAATTCTTGCAGCAACTGCTCGTCACGCTGCTCGTAAAGCCCGTGAATTAGTTCAACGTAAAGGCGAAGGTATGGGTATCTCTTTACCTTCTAAATTGGCCGACTGTTCAGAACGTGACCCTTCTAAATGCGAGGTTTACCTTGTCGAGGGTGACTCGGCGGGTGGTACCGCTAAACAAGGACGCGACCGCGTTTTCCAAGCTATTATGCCACTTCGTGGTAAAATCTTGAACGTGGAAAAAGCCTTGATGTATAAGATACTTGAAAACGAAGAGATTAAAACTATATTTAATGCGCTTGGACTAAGTGTTGGTACAGAGGAAGACTCTAAAGCACTTAATATGTCTAAACTTCGTTATCACAAAATTATAATCATGACCGATGCCGATGTGGACGGAAGCCACATTACTACCTTGTTGCTTACTCTTTTCTTCCGTTATATGAAACCTCTTATCGAAAATGGTTACATATATATCGCAACTCCACCACTTTATTTGGTGAAAAAAGGTAAAGAACAAGCTTATGCTTGGAATGATGTTCAACGCGACGAAATCGTTAAACGTCTTTCTGCTGGTAAAGAAGGTAGCGTGAATATTCAACGTTATAAAGGTCTTGGTGAGATGAACGCTGAACAGCTTTGGGATACAACTATGAACCCAGCTACTCGTACTCTCCGTAAAGTAACTATCGAAAGCGCAGCTGAAGCAGATCGTATCTTCTCTATGTTAATGGGTGATGATGTTCCTCCTCGCCGTGAGTTCATTGAGAAAAATGCGAAGTACGCTAAAATCGACGCTTAATCGTTTTTATATTTTTTGCAAAGAGGGAATCATTCGATTCCCTCTTTTTTTTTCAGTGCGTTGCTTTATGAATATCTCCATTATCCTATAACTCTCATTAATTTGTTAATAGTAAGTTGGCAGACTCTAAGCCCGAAATCAATTAACCTTATACAAGTAAACTGGGTGAAAAAAGTTGTTTTTTTAAACTAATATTCTGAACATAAAAAAGGACAATCTTACGATTGCCCTTCTGATGTTTTTTATTCCTAAATGCTATTTTTTTATAATCTTAGTTAAAATTTTTCCAGTTTTCAATACATAAAGTCCTGGTGCAAGGTTACTAATATCTACACTATTTCCTGCAGATTGTAAAACAATCTTTCCACTAGCATCAATTAAAGTATAAGCCCCATCATAACCATTTATATATAACATGCTTTCAGTAGGATTAGGATAAACTTGTATATCCTCCATTAAGTTGTTTTCAATATCTAAGGTCGAATAACCTAAATAAACTCTTAAATCATCGAAGTAGAATCCATCTCTATTGGTATTTCCATCTGTTTTTAAGCGGAAGAAAATTTGAATATCTTCTCCAATAAAATTGTTTAAACTAATTTCTTCTTTTACCCAATCAAGCTGTACACCATCGTATAAAGGTTGATTTAAATCTTGATAATTCGTTCCTAAAACGGTGAATTTACCACATAAAGGAGTACAAGAATTTATATCTGGACTACAAGCGCTAACTTGTACATAATCATAGCCTTTTTCTATATTCCATTTTGTCCAAAAGGTTAAAGAAGCGCTCGTTAAATTAGTTCCAGTTAAAGAAATTGGATTCGTAGTATAAATACGTTTGTTCAAATTAGAGGTATAGTTACCATTCGGACTATCGGTGATACTACCAGGAGCACTAACGTATGTACTAGTCGTAACCGACCAATTTCCGCCAGCTGTAGTATAATTACTTAAATCTGATGCGTCATCGTAGAATATAAGATTACCAAGTCCGTATTCCATACTCACATTCTTTGTAAAAACTACATCTCCATTATCAATTCTAAGCTCAAAATTTAATTCAGTTCCTATTTGAATAGAAGGGTCTAGAGTGAATTGAATACTATCTTCATAAACTTGAAGTTGAGTAGGATTTGTAAAAATTTTATTAGGTCCAACACTCAAAATTTCTGGAGATAGAGGAACCAAGCTAATTTCGAAGGTTCCATTTTGAAGTCCAAATCGTTTAAAGTCGAATCGAACATAATCTGTTAGTCCGGTAACATAGTAATTATTGGCCTTACTTAAATTTACAAAAGCAGTTTTTGTAGCAAATCGAGCTAAATCGGTATTCATTTTTAAGTTAGCTCTACACATAGGTAAAATTCTATTTTGTGCTGGCCAGAATCCATCGCTATTGCTACCTGATTCAGGAGTCATGGCATAAACCTTAGGTTTATTTGCCGAAGTAGTATATAGCCAATCGTCGGTATCACCAGCTGCGGGGTATAGATTTACACTTTGAGTATTTTCAAATCCGTTTACGGTAACAAATTCAGCTGTAAAATTTTGGAAGAATGCGTGGTCGGGTGTTTGAACATTGGCATATCCGAATGGGAATAAAAGTAAATTGCCATATGAATGGTGACTTAAAGAGGCAACGAAATCTTTTTCTTCTGCAAACCATTTAAATGCTTGGGTTTCTGGTTCAGATGCCGCGCTAGGACCAGGGTAAGTATCATTATTAGTATTTGAAGACACGCCTGAAGTTCCCCATTGGATATCGAAATTTCGATTTAAATCGACTCCCGGATTGGTAGTACCTACATTACGTAAATTCTTTCTATGCATTCCTCCACCATTTGGCGAATTGGTTTGATTTCTTTTAACTCCATCTGGATTTAAAACCGGAATAAAATACATTTCAGAATTATCTACCAAATATTTTATTTCTGGATCTATATCATAGTTTTCAAGAATATACCACATGTAGTATATAAGTTGCATTCCAGTAATAGCTTCGCGAGCATGTATGTGAGCTGTATAAAGAACTCTTGGTTCGTTTTCGTCGATATTCGGATTGTCTGAAATTTTTACGTAGTAAATAGGTCTATTTTGATGTGTTAAATAACTTCCAATTTGAGCTTTTGCTTTAAAAATATTAGGATATGCAGCAGCCATTTCATCTAGTTCTTGAAGAATTTCTTCATAGGTTAAATAACCACCCATAGAACCTAAATGAAAATTTGTAGGATCGGTAATATTAGATGACGTACAAGTTAAAGCCTTTTCTACTGAATTTGATTTATCGGCTAATCTATTTGCATAGAATTGTTCCATATCTTCAATTAGAATTTTGAAGGGAACACCATCTTCGTGCATTTGATTTATTGTTGAAACAGATATCTCGGTAGTTAATCCTTCTTTAGAATGATATCCTTCATCAATAAAATAGGTTTGGGCAATTTTGCTAATTTCTGCAGGAGAACCTTCAAGTAGAATACGGTGATAAATTTCTCTTTCTTGAGAAAATAAGTTCGTGAAAGTGAATAGGGAAAAGATTAAAATCAAGTTTAAACGAGTCATAGGTTTTAGTTTTCTAATCTAAATTTCGAAATATTTAATTAAAAAACGAAATCTGTTTTAATTAATAACAGTTGTTAACCAAATAATTATGCCTTAAAAGCGCTACTTCTTTTATAGTTGGGCTTTTTGTATCTTTGCACTTTAAATTTAGAACTATGAGTGAAGTAATTTCTTGCCCAAAATGTCAGTCTGAATTTACCTATCCAGACAACAATTTAATGGTTTGTTCTCAGTGTTTTCATGAGTGGAATCCAAACGAAGTAGTAGCGGAAGATGAAGGTTTAAAAGTGCTAGATTCAAACGGGAACTTACTTCAAAATGGAGATTCAGTAATAGTTATTAAAGACTTACCAGTAAAAGGTGCTCCAAAACCTGTTAAAGCAGGAACTAAAGTGAAAAACATAAAATTAGTAGAAGGTGATCATAACATCTCTTGTAAAATTGATGGTTTTGGCGCTATGGGACTAAAATCGGAGTTTGTTAAAAAGGCCTAACTTATTCTTTTACATAAATTCTTTTTACACGCTGACCTATTCCGGTGAGTATTTCATACGGAATAGTTCCGCATGTATTAGCCATGGTATCGATGCTGTGTGTTGGACTAAATAATATCACTTCATCACCTTCAGAACAAGGAATATTGGTAACATCAACCATACACATATCCATGCAAACACTGCCAATTGTTTTACAATTGTATTCTCCAATTTTTACTTCGTAATTTCCTAATCCAAGTTTTCTCGAGAATCCATCGGCATAACCTACAGAAATAGTGGCAATCTTCATTGTACCCTTAACTATGCCTTTGCGATTATATCCTACTGTTTCGGGTTCGCTAATTTCACGAATGGCCGAAATAACAGTTTTGAAAGTTATGGCTTCTTTCAATTCGTCTTTGAACGCTGGGTCTGGATTATATCCGTACATCCCAATTCCTAAGCGGGCCATAGTTGCTTCTGGGTCTTGAAAGCGAGTAATCCCTGATGAATTTTGGAAATGCAGTAAAGGTCTATACCCAATTGCATCAATTATTTTATGGCTAGCCGACTTAAACCTTCTAATTTGTTCTAAACTAAAATCGTCCATATTCTCATCTTCGGCTGCAACTAAATGTGTGAAAATACTGGCGATTTTAAGATTTGGATAAGCTTTAATTATAGGAATTAATAAATCGATTTCTTCTGGCATAAACCCTAAGCGGTGCATACCGGTATCTATTTTAAGATGTATAGATATAGGTTGATTAGAACCGGAGTTTTCAATGTCTTTTATAATAAAATCTAAAGTTCTAAAACTGTAAATTTCAGGTTCTAGATTATATGTACGTATGGCACTAAAGCTTGGAGTTTCTGGACTCATTACCATGATAGGTAATTTAATTCCGGCTTTTCTAAGTTCCACACCTTCGTCGGCATAAGCTACGGCGAGGTAATCGGCACCAAGATATTCTAAATGTCGACCCATTTCTACCGAGCCCGTTCCATACGAAAAGGCCTTTACCATTACCATCAGCTTACAGTCTGAGTGCAATTTAGATCTAAAAGCCTTCACATTATTTGAAATAGCATCCAAATTTATTTCTAAGAAACATTCGTGGTTTTGCTCTTCAAGTATTGCTGCAATTTTCTCTAACTCAAATGATCGAGCACCTTTAATAAGTATAGCTTCATTTGAAAATGAATCACGATTTAGGTCGTGTATAGCATCTTCAGTTGAAGCATATGAAGTAGAAAAACCAGTAAATACTTCTGCATGTTTTCTGATTTCTGTACCTATAAGAATAACCTTATTGGGATGGTATTGGTTGCATAAAGACACCACATCTTTATACATTTTTTCAGAATCAATTTGTGTTGGAAAATCAGATAGAATAAGAGTTCTACTGAAGTTATGTGGCAGTTGATTTAATTCTTCTAATGCTATTTTTAACGAAGCTAAATCGGCAACATAGCTATCATTAATAATTTTACAATTATTAATTCCGTTTTGAAGTCGGAGGCGACCAATAGGAACAGTTAATTGCGGAATTATTTTAATGATGGTTTCTAAATCAGCGCCGAATATTCTAGCCGCTGCAACCGATAATGCTAAATTTAAGGCCGAAGCATCGTCGTTTCTATGGAATAGAAATTTAGTGATAAGGTTTCCGTCTTCGTACCAAGTAAACTCCTTACCATTTTTATGTAGGCAGAAATTAGCTTTTAGATCTTTATTACTTACAGTAATAATTTTAGCATTAAGATAAGTAGCCCGAAGAAGGTTTTCAGCTTCAGTATTAGATTCAACAATAATAGTTGAACATGATTTAAAGAGTTTAATTTTTTCGGCCAGAAGTTCTTGTTTAGAAGCAAAATTTTCTTCGTGTGCTACACCCAAGAAAGTGAAGATGCCAATATTAGGTTTCATCATATTGGCCAGCGTTTCCATTTCGTTGGGTTTAGAAATTCCAGCTTCAAAAATACCTACTTCAGTCTCAGAATTTAACAAAAGCAGTGAGATAGGCACTCCAATTTGGGAGTTATAACTACCTGGGTTTTTAGTAACAAAAAATTTAGGGGCTAAGAATTGAGAAATCCATTCTTTTACCACGGTTTTACCGTTGCTACCAGTAATACCGATAAGGGTTTGAGTGAAGGAGTCTCTAACTTGCGAAGCCATTTGGTGAAGTGCTTGTAGGGTATTAGGGACTAAAAATATTTTAGAATCTGCAGTAGGGATATTAGGCAGGTATTCGCAAACAAAATATCTACAACCTTTAATATAGGCGTCGTGGCAAGACTCGTGTCCTTTGGGTCCAAAGGCAAAAAAGAGGCATGAGCTTGCGTTGGCCAAGGTTCTGGAATCGAAGGCCGGGATGAGGTTAACTTCCTCATCTGGATATAAATTAGGATCAAGACTGAGCGTCTTGAGTATTTGGCTTAGCTTGGTTATCATGTTTACTCATAAAGTGTTGAAAACATTCTCTGCAGAGAGGTGTATATTTATCCACTTCGCCTAGAAGTACAAGTGAGCCTTCGGTACTAAAACGGTAAGAGTGATTAGCTTGGAATCCGCATTCCATGCAAATAGCATGAACTTTAGTAACAAATTCGGCTATAGCCATAAGTGGGGGCATAGGCCCAAAAGGTCGGCCTAAGTAATCCATGTCTAAACCAGCAACAATAACTCGTTTACCCATATTGGCGAGTTTTTGGCAAACTTCTGGTAAACCCATATCGAAGAATTGAGCTTCGTCAATTCCAATTACTTCTGCATCCGATGCAAGGATGAGAATATTATGAGAACTTTCAACAGGAGTGGAGGGGATAGCATTTTTATCGTGCGAAACTACATCGCTATTATCATAACGGATATCGATGCTAGGTTTAAATATTTCCACTTTTTGTTTGGCAAATTGTGCACGCTTAAGACGACGAATTAACTCCTCAGTTTTTCCGGAAAACATACTTCCGCAAACCACTTCAATGCATCCGCGGCGAGAAGTAAACTGAGCATTATGTTCGAAGGTCATCTTTTAAATAGTTTGGTGTTGATACTTTGCAAGAATAAGGGTGTACAAAATAAATAATTTTAACTTGTTTTGAGCGTTATTAATGGATAAATTACAGAATTAAAATACACTGAAGATGGAAAATAAAGCAATTTTGAACGAAATAAGCTTGTTGTTGAATAAGATACAGACTCGAGTGAATCGTTTACAATTCTCCCCTAATGATTTGCCTGATGGTTATGTTGAATTGCTGCAATTAGACGTACTTCAGTTGTATAAAAAATTGGTGGCTTTTGAACATGAGCAATCCTATGCAGGACATAGCCCCATTATTGTAAAATTGCAAGAAGAGGTTGAATCTAAGCCAATTATTCACCCAGAGCCTCTTCCCGAGCCGGTTCCTCAGCCTCAACCAGAGCCTATTCCAAGTCCAACCCCACAGCCCGAACCTATAACCATTCCAACACCTGGGCCAGACCCTATCCCTACTCCAGAGCCTAAGCCTATGCCTCAACCTGAGCCAGAACCTATAATGCCGCCTCAGCCACAGGCTAGCTCTAACTCTTTTGTGGATATGATTCAAAGCGCACTTAAAGGTGAAGGTGAACCAAGAACGAATCCATTTGAAACTAAAAAAACAAATACCGAGCCAAGTAAAGAGCAAACCATAGCAGATGTACGTGCTGAATTAGATAGCCTTAAGGCTCAAATGGCTGAAGTGAATGTGCCTAAAACTGCAGATAATTCTTTACCTAACCCAACGCCTAATCCTAAGGTTATTATTTCTAATTCTATGGAAGACGAAATGCCTTTAACCTTGGCTGATAAACTGCGTATGCAAGGTTTAACTGACCTAAAGAAAGCTATTCCACTTGCCGATAAGTTCTTGTATACTAACGAACTTTTTAAAGGCGATAATGAAATCTATAATAAAGCAATCGACCGTTTAAATGAATGTAAAGATGCTTTGCAAGCCCGCGATTTGTTCGAAAGTATGAAGCAACATTTTGAATGGGACGAAAATTCTAAAACTGTAAAACGTTTTGCAGATCTATTAACTCGCAAATTTTTATAAATGAAAAACCTAATCCTTGTAAATCTAACTATCCTGCTTTTTGCATCAGGACTTTTTGCTCAGAATAAGCAATATGCACAAGATGTTTTGAATATTTTATGTTCTGACTCTTTGGCGGGCCGTGGTTATGTGAACGACGGAATGAGTAAAGCAGCCAATTTTATTAGGAATGAATTTCAGAAAAATGGACTCAAACCTTATCCAAAACTGAATTCTTATTTCCATAAATATAGTCATGGCGTAAATACCTTCCCCGGTATAATGGAAATTTATATTGATAATGAAAAATTAGTTGCCGGTAAAGATTATATTATAGAACCTAGTTCTATAGGAGGAAAGGGAAGTGCTGCACCAGTTTATGCGAATAAGAAAAACTTTAGAAAGCTAAGCGAAAAGAAGGTAAGTGGCAAGTTGTTGATTATGGATGCCCGTGGAATTCAGTCGAAAGATAGTATTACCTTATTTTATACCTATTTATGGTCGCTTGCTAAATCGGTAGCAGGAGTAGTTGAAGTAGATACGAAATTAACATGGTCGGCTTCGCAGAAAGTTCAGATACCTTTTGTATGTTTTACTATTCAAGCTGATCAAGTAAATAGATTTATAAAAGCAAAAACTGTAAGCTGGACTGTAGAAAGTAAGTTCATTAAAGATTTTAAAGCGCAGAATGTAGTTGGATATATTGAAGGTGAATTGAAAGATAGTTTTGTTGTTGTGTCGGCACATTACGATCATTTGGGAATGATGGGCAAGGGCACATATTTTAGAGGTGCCAGCGATAATGCAAGTGGAACGAGTTTAATGTTAGACCTTGCTGCTCATTATGCCCAAACTAAGCCTAAATATAGTATGGTATTTGTTGCTTTTGGATCTGAAGAAATAGGATTAGTGGGGTCTAAGGCATTTGTGGATGACGCTGTTGTTCCATTGAAAAGCATAAAAGCAGTATTGAATATTGATTTAATGGGAGGAGGATCTGAAGGAGTTACGGTGGTGAATGGCTCGGTTTATACTAAATTGTTCGATTTGGTTGAATTAGCAAATAAAGATGCCGGATTAAGCAAAATTAAAGTTAGAGGTAAATCGGCTAATAGCGATCATCATTGGTTTACTGAGAAAGATGTGCCTTCTATATTCATATATACGAATGGAGATGTTACGGCATATCACGATATAGATGATGTTCCATCTGGACTAAAATGGGCTCATTATGAGCAACTTTTTACATTAATGAAAGGTTTTGTGAATAGCCTATAAAGAAAAAACTTTGATTCAGGGGGGCGAATCAAAGTTTTTAAAGTGTAAGAGGGTAAGAGAGGTACGCTAAGTAGTATGCAATTACTGTGCCAAAAAATCATTTTTTTGGCTTTTTAGAATAAAAAAACAAAAAGTTAAAAGGGTGCTAAGGTTAAAATTTGATTTTCTAATTAGGATTGGAAAGTTTAAATTTGTATAATAAAAACTTATAGTATGACGGTACTTCAATTAGAATATATTATAGCTGTTTATAGGCATCAAAACTTTACTGAGGCTGCAAATGCTTGTAATGTAACTCAGCCAACATTGAGTATGCAAATACAAAAAGCCGAAGAGGAATTAGGTTTAAAGATATTTGATAGATCACGACAACCAGTTCGAGCAACTAAAGAAGGAGAGAAAATTATAGAGCAAGCAATAATAGCATTAAGTGAAGTAAAAAAGATAAACGAAATTGCATCAGTTCATCACGATGTTGCTGAGGGTTCAATTAGTGTAGGGGTAATTCCAACCTTAGCGCCATACTTAATACCTTTATTTTTAGCAGAATTTTTAGAGAATAATCCAAATGTGCGTTTAGAATTGCACGAATTACATACGGCATCAATTATTCAAATGTTGAAAGATGAAAGTTTAGATGCTGCAATTATGGCTACTCCACTTGGAGATGAGGAGCTTGAAGAAAATGTTTTATTCTATGAGCCATTTGCGTTATATTTACCTTCAGACCATAAATTAAGAAAGAAGAAAACTATAAGTTCTGCCGATTTAGATCTAAGCGAATTGTGGTTATTGAACGAAGGACATTGTTTTAGAGATCAGGTAGTGAATCTTTGTAAACAATCCGGAGAATCAAAAATTTTCACCAATCTTAAATATCAAAGTGGAAGTTTAGAAACTTTGAGAAAATTGGTTGATAGAAATTTTGGATATACCATTTTGCCAGAGTTGGCAACGAAAGATTTTAATGGTAAAGACTTAATGAAGCTAAGATATTTTAGAAGTCCACAGCCTTGTAGAGAAATTTCTTTGGTTTCGCTAAAAGGCCGTGGAAGTCGTAAGATTCTTAATAGTTTATCCGAAAGTATTAAAGCTGCTGTACCTACACATATGCGTAAGTCGCAAAATTATCAAGCTTTACCTATTCATTCTTAACTGCAGTAACGCTATATCCTTTTTCGCGTAACAAGTTAATTAAACCTTGTGGACCGCCCATATGTGCGGCTCCAACGGCAAATAAATAACTTTCATTGGTGTCGAAAAGACTTATCATTTTTTCGACCCAACGAATATTTCTAACATCTAAAAGCGAATTGCTTATAGTACTGAAATCTTTTTGTGTATTGATGTAATCAAAAATTACATCTATATCGTTACTTTGGTATTTTTCGAAAAGTAACTTAAGCTCTTGGCGCGACTTTTCAGGTTTCATGGTTAAGTCGAAAAGCGACTTAGCTTGTAATTTTAGAGGAATAGAATCAATATTCGCCAATTGAACTTCAGGCTCATCTAATCCACCTACTTTAATCTTCTTCTTTTTAGCATATGCTAAGAAATGGGTTTCGTAACCTTTTGGATTTTCAACTAAAGTAGTCATGATTTGTTGTTGAAGCATAAATGGTTTAAACTTCTCGAACAAAACATAAGGTATATTCATTTTAGTCCATTTTTTTACCAATTTTTTATATTCAGATGCCGAGTATAATTCTTTTATAGAAGACACCGAGTCTAACATAAGTTTTTTGGCGGTTATATTCGCTAAATCGGGGTGAGATAAGTCCATTTCGAAAAAGATATTATCCATTTTTCCTGCTATGCTATCAAGAGTTGGAGACACTTTAAAAGCACTTCCTGGAATTAAATGTATAGTGCCAAAAAGATATATAGGAGTCTTGATATTTTGTCCTTCAACCTTCCATAAAAGAGAACTTTGTGCAAAGGCACAAAAAGAAAGGAGAAAGAAAACGAATAAAACGGGAAGTTTTTGTAATTTCATATTGCTTTGATTAAACGATTCGTGTAAAAGTAATATTTAAAGAGTAAATTATATATGATATTTAAATTTGATTTTGGTGAATTTTTCTTTACGCCTTTGTTAGAGTTTAAAGAGTATACTATTTATCCGTATCACGTAGTGTCTTTTATAGTGATAATGGGTTTAGCTCGGTTAGTTTCTTTTGTATTTAAATTAATTTTAAATAGATATGCTGAAAAAAGAGGACTAAATAAAGGTACACAAACTTCTATTCATACCATTGCTAAATATTTTATTTATGTTCTAGCATTTGCTCTATTTCTAGATAATATTGGGATACAATTAACGGTGTTTTTAGCTGGTTCTACAGCCTTGTTTGTAGGTATAGGTTTAGGATTGCAAAAGACATTTAACGACTTTATTTCTGGTATAATAATATTATTTGAAGGGAGTGTAAAGGTTGGAGATATTTTAAGAGTAGATGGTGAAATTGGCGAGGTGAAGGAAATCAGACTACGTGCATCTATGATCGAAAGTAGAGATGGTAAATTATTGATAGTTCCTAACTCTAAATTTGTAAACGAAAGTATTACCAATTATACGCATTTGAGCGACTCGGTATATTTCGAAATTAATGTAACGGTACCTAATAGTTCGGATCCAGAACTTGTAAAAAAAGCATTGCAAGAAGCTGTAATTATGGTGAAGGATATTAATACAGAACCCGCTCCTAATATCATATTTTCGAATTATGGAGAGCGAGGACTTGAATTTAGGGTGGTTTTTAGGTCGAAGAAAATAATGTCGTCGAGCAGTGTAGAGAGTAAGTTACGTTTTGCAATTTACAAGAAACTAGAAGAGAATAACATAACCTTAGCAACAAAGTAAATGAGTAGGTAAAAATGTTCTTAAAAAGCTTCAAGTTTAGGGAAAAGTATGTAACTTTATAGCTAAGAATTTTATAGTTACTATGTCGCAGGAAGTGGTGATAAATGAGGAACAGGAAAGATTAGAGATTTTAAGGAAATATAAACGCTTGCTGAAAGCGGTAGAACCTAAAATTAAATCGCGAGATCACCTAAGAAAAATACATAAAGCGTACGAATTAGCGTGCGAGAAACATAAGGATATGCGCCGTAAATCGGGCGAACCTTATATATACCATCCTATTGCCGTTGCTCAAATCTGTGCTGAGGAGTTAGGGCTAGGCGTAACTTCGGTGGTGTGTGGTTTGCTTCATGATACTGTTGAAGATACCGACTTGACACTGGAAGATGTTCGCCAAATCTTTGGTGATGAGGTGGCTAAAATTATCGATGGGCTTACCAAAATCTCTGGGGTGTTCGACCAAAGTCAGTCTATTCAAGCCGAAAATTTCCGTAAAATCATCTTAACCTTATCAGACGATTTACGTGTAATATTAGTGAAATTGGCCGACCGACTTCATAATATGCGTACTCTAGAGCATATGCGAAGAGATAAACAACTAAAAATAGCGAATGAAACGCTTTACCTCTTCGCACCTTTGGCGCATCGTCTCGGACTTTATGCTATTAAAACTGAATTAGAAGATTTATCTCTTAAATATGTTGAACCAGAAAAGTTCAACGAAATTTCTAGCAAACTAGAAAAAACTAAAGAAGTTCGTGAACGCTTTATATCTAGCTTTATTCATCCTATTAAAAAAGCACTTTCTGAACAAGGGATTAAATGCGAAATTAAAGGAAGAACTAAGTCTATTTATTCTATCTATAATAAGATTGTAAAAAAAGGTGTTCCTTTTGATGAAATATATGACATATTTGCCATTCGTATCATCATTGATTCTAAACCTGAACTCGAAAAAGTAGATTGTTGGAGAGTTTATTCTATCGTTACCGATTTATATAAACCAAAGCCAGACAGACTGAGAGACTGGATTTCGTTTCCACGAAGCAATGGTTACGAGTCGCTACATATCACAGTTATGAGTCCGTCTGGTAAATGGGTCGAAGTGCAAATTCGTACCGAAAGAATGGACGAAATCTCAGAACGTGGATATGCTGCCCATTGGAAATATAAAGAACCAGGTAAAGAAAATGCGGTTGACGAATGGATAACTCGTATTCGCGAAATTCTTGAAAATAACGAAAATGCGGTAGATGTTGTTGAAAGCTTTAAGCTCGATTTAGCATCGAAAGAAATATTCATTTTTACGCCAAAGGGTGAACTTAGAACCTTAAAAAGTGGAACCACAGTATTAGATTTTGCCTACGATATTCACTCCCAAATTGGAAATACTTGTATTGGGGCAAAAGTGAATAATAAATTAGTGCCTATTTCTTACGAGTTGAGGAGTGGTGACCAAGTAGAAGTTTTAACAAGTTCTAATCAAAAACCTAAAGAAGATTGGCTGAAAATTGTAATAAGTTCTAAGGCACGTGAAAGAATAAAAGCTTCCTTAAAAGAAGAAAAGAGACGTATTGCGGTAGATGGTAAAGAGATATTCGAACGTAAATTACGTCACCTTGGAGTTACTTTTAACGAAAGCGATATAAATAAAATATTGGCTTATTTTAAAGTTCCTGATGTGCAAGACTTCTATTATAAAGTTGCAACAGGAGGAATTAGTAACTTCGAGATTAAGCAATTTTATAAGGAAGAAAATAATAAGAGTTGGTATCAATATTTAGCGTCTAAGATTCGTGGTAAATCTAAGACAGAGAAGTCTGAAAAGACTTTAGAAGAATTAATTAAAGATGCTAAGCGTGATTCGGATAGTTTGGTGATTGGGGATAATACCGTAAAACTAGACTATAAACTTTCATCGTGTTGTAATCCAATTCCGGGCGACGAAGTCTTCGGGTTTGTTACAATAAACGATGGAATTAAAATTCATAAAACTACTTGTCCGAATGCCATGCAAATGATGAGTAACTATGCGTATCGTATAGTAAAAGCAAGATGGACTAATCGAGAAAGTTTGGCATTCTTGGCAGGAATTAAGATTAATGGTTTCGACGAAGTAGGTATCGTTAATAAAATTACCAAGATTATATCGAATCAATTAAAAGTAAATATGAGATCTATTAGTTTTGAAACGAAAGATGGATTATTTGAAGGAGATATAATGGTATATGTTCAAGATACCAATCACTTGAACGATTTAATAGCTAAGTTAAAAGGAATAACAGGGGTGATAAATGTATCACGTATAAATTAATTGTTGAAATGACTAAAGTAAAAGTAGGAGATTTAGCTCCCGAGATAAGTGGAACAGACCAACACGGGAATCCAATTTCATTAAAAGATTTTAGAGGGAAGAAATTAGTATTGTATTTCTATCCTAAAGATATGACTCCAGGTTGTACTGCACAAGCATGTAATTTGAGAGATAATTATGAATTATTAAAGGCTGCAGGTTATGAGATATTAGGAGTAAGTGTTGACGATGCCAAAAAACACGTCAAATTTATTGAGAAATACGAATTGCCATTTTCTTTATTAGCCGATACAGAAAAGAAGACGGTAGAGGACTATGGATTATGGATTGAGAAGAGTCTGTATGGCCGTAAATACATGGGAACCGATCGTAAAACCTTCATTATAGATGAAGAAGGTAGAGTGGAACGTATTATAGAAAAGGTAAAAACTGCTGATCATACCTCTCAAATCCTTGATGAGGCATAATTATTAAAAAAATAGAAAATTTAAATATCCAATTTTTGGCAGTTTTTTGATATTGAATCAAATAAACCCACCAATTATCATAATTTTTTTGGTTGGAATATTTTTTTGATTAAATTACTGCCAGAATTAATGACAAAAAAAATGGCAAAAGACGAAAAAGCAATGAAATTAGATGCGTTAAAGTTAACGCTCGATAAATTGGAAAAGGAGTACGGTAAAGGTACTGTAATGCGTTTGGGTGATAAGAATGTGGAGAGTGTGGAAGCCATACCTTCGGGTTCTTTGTCATTAGATTTAGCATTAGGAGTTGGTGGATATCCTCGTGGTCGTGTTATTGAAATTTATGGACCAGAGTCATCAGGTAAAACTACTTTAACCATCCACGCTATTGCCGAGGCTCAACGTCAAGGTGGTATTGCTGCATTTATAGATGCAGAGCATGCGTTTGACCGTTTTTACGCTGAAAAATTAGGCGTAGATGTTGCTAACTTATTAATATCTCAGCCAGATAGTGGTGAACAAGCTTTAGAAATTGCAGACCACCTTATTCGTTCTGGAGCTATTGATATTTTAGTGATCGACTCGGTTGCTGCCTTAGTTCCTAAATCGGAATTAGAAGGGGAAATGGGAGATAGTAAAATGGGACTTCAAGCTCGTTTAATGTCTCAAGCTTTACGTAAATTAACCGCTACTATCAATAAAACAGGCTGTACTTGTATTTTTATTAACCAATTACGCGAAAAAATTGGTGTAATGTTCGGTAACCCTGAAACTACTACTGGTGGTAATGCTTTAAAATATTACTCTTCAATACGTATTGATATTCGCCGTGTTGGTCAAATTAAAGATGGCGATGAAATTATTGGTAACCGCGCAAGAGTAAAGGTAGTTAAGAATAAAGTTGCGCCTCCATTCCGCCAAGCTGAATTTGATATTATGTATGGAGAAGGTGTTAGTAAAGTAGGAGAGATTCTTGACATGGCCGTGGAACTTAACGTGGTTAAGAAAAGTGGTGCCTGGTTTAGTTACGGTGATACTAAGCTTGGGCAAGGTCGCGATGCCGTTAAACAATTACTTAAAGATAATCCAGAACTTAGTGCTGAATTAGAAGCAAAAATTAAAGATGCTATCTTTAATAATGCAGATAAAAACTAATTTAGTTTTTAGTATAAAATGAAAAGGGCTGTATTAATACAGCCCTTTTCATGTTTTAAATTTTTTCTAAGGTACTCTGGAATTTCTTTGTTAAGAAAATACCTAAAATGCCTATAGCTATTAGAGTGAAGGAAATAATTTCCGCTTGAGTTACACCACCTAAAATATTGTATTCAGAGTTTACACGGAATTGTTCAATGGTAAAGCGCTCTAATCCATTAAAGATTAGATAAACGCTAAACATAAGTCCAGGTCTTTTTAATTTTCTTCGTAAAGACCATAAAATAAGGAAAATGAGAACGGCCATGCTGGTTTCGTAAATAGGAGTAGGAATTACAGGTAATGGGAGTCGGGCGCAGTATTCACCTTCGCAACCTGCTATGTAAATCCCATCATTATTTACGTTATTAGGGTAGCTTTGTGCAAAAGCTACATCAGGTAAAAAGCTTAAGAAAGCCGGTTTTTTATAATAAAGATGATGCGCATTTTCAACAGAGCCGAAAGTCATATTATAGTATTCAGCGTAGATAGCTTTATCGGTTTCAATTCTATCGGCAGGTACTTCAACGTAAGATTTGGTATTATAGTCGTATCTATATGCAGAATTAATTACTCCCCAGTCGCCATCGCCTGCTAATTGACAACCTAAGCGCCCAATACCATAGGCTAAAATAAGAGCAGGAGCTGCGCTATCGCATACGTGCACAAAGCCTAAACCTTTTTTGCGGCAGTAATATCCAACGGCTAAGAAACCACAAATTAAACCACCATAAAAAGTAAGTCCAGCGAATGAAAGCAACTGTTCCATTGGAGCTGCCATAAATTCGTCCCAGTATTCTAATAAGTGAAATAATTTAGCACCAGAGATTCCACTTAAAGCAGCAATCATGGTGATGTTTACAACTAATTCACCAGCGCTTAACTTTTTATCTTCTACTTTGGGAGTAGGAAGAGCTTTTCTTTTTTTGTCCCAATACACGTAGGCAGTAAGGGCTATAGCCCCAATAATACCGAATAAAAGATTCCCTTGAGTGGAGATGATGGCTTGTTGAGGGTGGGCTAAGAATGTTTGGGAATCGGTAATCAATAATCCCAATTTAGCACCCAGAATAAATCCAAAAATAACATTATAAAGAAGTTCGCCCAAAGAAGCTGGAGCACCTATAGTTTCTTTGTAATAGACAGATTTGAAAATGCCAAGCTTTTCTTTTCTAATGATTTCAGATTTAAGAACAAAGGCAGCCGACAAGAACGACATTGCTACAATAAATCCAAAGGTTGGAAATCCTAATGTTATGGAAGTCCCTAAAAAATAGTTAATTAAATAACCTAAGGTAGGAAACATAGTAAATTTGTTTTAATGCAATTTTACGATAAAAATAGTTGAAACGGAACCGAATATAAATTCAAAGAGGATTAAAAGTGTTGATTAGTTGATAATCAGGATAATGTTATGTTTTTTTAAGAGTAGTTTAAGAACTTTGAAAGTTCAAAATTTGTTAATTTTATGATTATCTTTTTTCAATAATTATCTTGCGAAGGATTTATTTGAAATAAATAATAAAGGTTATAACATAATTAATAGACGATTTTAGATGAAATTTGGTACAAAAGCAATTCATGCTGGGGTTCATCCCGATCCAGAGACAGGTGCAATTATGACACCAATTTATCAAACCTCAACTTATGTTCAAGCTTCACCAGGAGTAAATAAGGGATATGAGTATGCACGTACTGCAAATCCTACGCGTACACAATTACAAGATGCATTAGCTGCTTTAGAAAATGGTAAGCATGGAGTTGTTTTCAGTAGTGGTATGGGTGCTGTTGATGCGGTAATAAAATTATTAAACGCTGGCGACCATGTAATTGCTGTGAATGATATTTATGGTGGTTCTTACCGATTATTTACAAAGACATTTGCTCGTTTAGGGATAGAATTCAGCTTTGTTTCTTTCACTGATGCGGCAAATGTTGAAGCTGCTATCAAACCTAATACTAAATTATTATGGATCGAAACTCCAACCAATCCATTATTACAAATTGCAGACATAGAGTTATATGCTTCTTTAGCTAAAAAACATGGCTTAATTTCTGTAGTAGATAATACATTCGCCTCTCCATATTTGCAAAATCCATTGGATTTAGGAGCAGATATTGTAATGCATTCTATGACTAAATATATAGGTGGACATAGCGATGTAGTTGCAGGTGGATTAGTTACTAATGATGATAAAATTGCAGAAGATTTAAAATTCAATCAAAAATCTACGGGAGCAACACCTGGTCCTCAAGACTGTTTCTTATTATTACGTGGAATCAAAACCTTGCATTTACGTATGCAACGCCATAGTGAAAATGGTAGAGCGGTGGCTGAGTTTTTATCTAAGCATCCTGCAATTGATAAATTATATTATCCAGGATTGCCAACGCATCCGGGGCATGAAATTGCTAAAAATCAAATGCGTGATTTTGGCGGAATGATGTCGTTTACTCTTAAAAACGATAGTAAAGAGGCAGCGTTTAAATTCTTAGAATCAACTGAATTATTCTCTTTGGCTGAGTCGTTAGGTGGAGTTGAGTCGTTGATTAGTCATCCTGCATCTATGACACATGCGTCCATTCCAAAAGAAGAGCGTGAGAAAGTAGGAGTTACTGATTCATTAATACGTATTAGTGTTGGTGTAGAGGATATAGAAGACTTAATTGCTGATTTAGATAAAGCATTAAAGGCATAAAATGAAACCAGGAAAATTTGCGGTTATTGGTTTAGGAGCATTTGGTTCTTCCATTGCAAGAGCTTTAGCATACGATGGTTCAGAAGTTTTGGCTATCGATAACGATGAAGCGCATATCGAAGATATTAAAGACGATGTGGCGGTAGCTATATTAATGGACTCTACCGACAAAAAGGCTTTAGCTGCACAAAATATCCTGGATGTTGATGCTGTTGTGGTTGCAATTGGAAAAGACTTTGAAGCCTTACTATTAACCACAGTGTACTGTTTAGAATTAGGTGTTAAAAGAGTTATTGCCAGAGCGAATAATCCGCAACAACATATGATTCTTAAAAAAGTAGGAGTACATGAAGTACTTTTACCTGAATTAGAAGTTGGACGTGTAGTGGCGGAACGCTTATTAAATCCTTCTTTGCTTTCTTTTATGCAATTGCCTGATAACTACGAGATTGCAGAGATAAAAACTCCGCCTGAAATTGCAAATAGAACATTACAGGATATCAATCTAAGAAACAAGTATAAATTAAATTTAATAACTTTAAAGAGGGAATTCGAAGTAGAAAAGAATGGTGTAACTACCATAGAAGAGCATATTGTTGGTGTGCCAGGAAGTGATACCGTAATTCTAAAAACAGATACCATAGTAGTATTTGGAACTACGAAAGACATACAACGATTTATAGAAATAAACCAATAATTAAAAAATGAGAAAAATTCTAGCAGCTACTGGATTATTCACCCTAACCTTCACGTTGCCTACCTTTAGTCAGACTGAAGAGCTTCACCATTGTGGAACCTCTGAAATGATGGAAAAGGCTTTATTAGAATTTCCAGATATGGTAGATAGCTTGGCCAAGTGGGAAATGGTTCAACAAACTGGTAATGTCGAAAAAGCTACTAAGGTTTTTCCTATTGTATTTCATATTGTTCATACTTACGATGGTAATTGGGTTACCGATGCTCAGGTTCACAATGCTCTTAAAATTATTAATGAAGATTATAAAGGTTTAAATGCAGATTTATCTGGAGTAATCTCTTCTTTCCAAGGTGTAATTGGAAATCCCGATTTCGAATTTAGATTAGCACGCAAAGACCCTCAAGGTAACTGTACTAATGGTATAACCAGAACTTTTTCAAAGCATACTTTATCAACCGACGATGATGTAAAAACCATTGCACCACAATGGGATCCTAAAAAATACATCAATGTTTGGGTGGTAAGTAATATTAAAAATGGTGCAGGTGGTTATGCTTACCTACCAGGTAGTGCCGCATTTATGCCAGGTAGAGATGGTATTATCATTCGTTCTACTCAATTTGGAGCAATTGGGTTTAGTAATAATAGCACTTTTGCTAAACGTTCATTATCTCATGAATTAGGGCATTATTTCAACTTGCAACATACTTGGGGTGGTTCTAATACTCCTGGTCTTGCTTCTAACTGTAACAGTGATGATGGAGTAAATGATACGCCAAATACAATTGGTACTGCAGGTAGTATTTGTAATACAGCGCAAAATACTTGTTCTTCATTAGATAATGTGCAGAATATTATGGACTATGCAACTTGTCCTTTAATGTTTACTGCTGGTCAGTCAACTCGTATGATTAATGCTGCTAATTCAACTATTGCAAATAGAAATAACCTTTCAACTAGTGCAAATTTAATTGCTACTGGTACCAATAATGGTTATTCTGATACAATTTGCGTTCCTATTGCAGACTTCCACACTTCAAATAGAATTGTATGTGTAGGTACTAATCTTCAAATTAAAGACTT